>Ga0208821_1000807_pt1 | contig 21552 bp, 21 predicted proteins | sample June2015DPH_20_5_FD_184720 | JGI IMG/M metagenome (GOLD analysis project Ga0208821, IMG submission 184720) | Peatland microbial communities from SPRUCE experiment site at the Marcell Experimental Forest, Minnesota, USA - June2015DPH_20_40... | ecosystem: Environmental > Terrestrial > Soil >... | reverse complement strand
GAGGGACTCCCTCCTCAAAAAGCTTTGTTTGCCACGGCCCATAAGTTGATTCGAGTGATCTTTGCCATGCTTACCCAACGAACCTATTTCAAACCGAAGGAGGTGATTTAACAATAGTTGACTGAAACAAAGAGCACTTCTGGCTTTCTGTATCCCTATCTCATTAAATTTTCTAACCTATTTCACGTTCAGATCATTCTTTACGGATTTGACCCCTTGGACGCTCCTTGCGATTTGACCCGCTTTATCCACGGCCTGTTGAGAATTAACGAAGCCGCTCAGTTGAACGATCCCCTTGTAAGTTTCAACACTGATCTGGAATGACTTTAAAAAATCATCATCTGCAAGTAGAGCTTTTACCTTGGTCGTGATGACCGAATCGTCAACGTATTCACCTGTACTTTCACGTGTGCGTGTCGATGCACAGGCCACAAAGGTGGTGATCAGCATAAGAAGCACTAAACAGTGGATAACGATATTTCTCTTTTTCATAGCGGTTACTCCTCTCTGTAAGTTTGTGGTGAAATGGTTCATTGCGAGACCTTTTCTGCTGAAGGTATCAAAAGATTCGGCAAAATCCTTCTGGACCTGTTCACCACCTCCTTTCCAAATACCTCACCTTCTCCGGCAAGGGTCCAAATCGCTATAATATTTTTCGTCCCTGAATAAGTCGGACCACTAACACGATGATGGCGATGACCAGCAGGATATGAATGAGTCCACCACCCACATGGCCAATAAATCCCAACAACCACAGAATTAAGAGAATCACAAATATGGCCCAAAGCATGTTCGACTCCTTTCTGATGAGAGAATTCGTCCCTCCATCCAATCTACTTTTGGGGGCCCTTAAGACATCATTATTATTAAAAATGGCCGAAAATTTATATAAGGTAATACCTGTATTTTTTCATAAGAAATACTGTATTTTGAGACCGGGTTTCCCTGCAGACGAGACAAGTACAACTTGCCTTTTAACCTTCACGTGGATTCCGGGCATAATGATGATTGAGCAAAGGCGACGGTGGTGAGATTTGCAAACACCGGGACTGCAAACAACGCTACGCACCGAACTCCCATGAGGACCCCCATCTCCGGATCCCTGGCCGTGGAGGCCACCGCGGATTTCCGGTCGATTGACTCATTCATAATTTTCCTCACAATTCTGGCCTGCGTAGCCTGAGTCGATCTTGTCAGACCGTTAATGTCTGTCGATCTTCTTCCAAGAAATAAGCAAACTCCCCTCCCACAACGAGAATCGTCGAAGAATAATACACCCACAAAACGAAAATGACCAAAGTACTTAATGAGCCATAAAAAATAGAGTACCCGGCGAGATGGACAACATACCAGCCAAAAAGATGTTTGGCCAGTTCCCAGAGCAGGCTCGCAAACAGGGCCGCCTGAAGGGCGGATGTGAAGTGGGCCTTCTTATTAGGGATGATTCTGTAAATCAAAAAGAACATACAATAGGTGAGGAAGAAAGGGAGCAGGTATTTTAGGATCCACTGAATCGTCGGCCCCATAGCCACGGGAATCTGCCCCTGGTAATTCTGCAGGAAGGTGACAAAGGAGCTAAGAATCATGCTCATAAGGAGGAGGATTCCCGCCAAAAGAATCATCAAAAGATCAATGCCTATTCCACGCAACAATCCCCTGCTCTTCTCCACCCGGAACACGATATTGAGAGCGATCCGCAGGGAGCCGAAGACCCATGTCGAGAACCAGAGCAAACCTACAAATCCAAGGATTCCCACAATCTGACGGTTCTGCATGACGTCCATAAGGTTTTTCGTAACCTTTGGATCCAATGCCGGAGCCACATCTCTGAAATAGGCACGAATATGATTGAGCACTTCTTGGTCGTTGTGGAGATAAGTTCCAACCAATGCCAATAGCAGCAGGATAAAAGGAATCAAGTTGATGAGGATATTGAAGGCAATCCCCGAAGATAAGAAAAAGCCATTGTCATCGTTGAATTTTCTCAGAGCCTGCCAGAGGAGACCGAAGTTCTTGAGAAACTTTTTGAGCCGTTTGAATCTCATCGAATGAGTCCGTTTCATCGGGTCAAGGTCTCCCAAGAGGCCATTTCTGATTCACTCTTAAAGAACGGGACACTGAGGGATTTGATGTTCAAAGATTCTTCTTTTCTTCGCGCCTTATCGCATCCGCTGTCTCCAATCCTTCGATCCACTCAATCTCGGTATCGGATCCCAGCATGATGGCGAGCCCTCGTGTTTCTTCATAACTTTCCAGCGCGATCGTGACAAGGCTGGTCATGGGTACCGAGAGGATCATACCAATCGGTCCCAGAACCCATCCCCAGAAGACCAATGAAAGGAAGACAACCAGCGTCGATAAACTCAGGCCTTTGCCCGTCAGTTTCGGTTCTATGATATTACCCACAACAATATGCACGACCACAAAGCCAAGGACGGTTAGAAGGGCAGACCCCACCCTAACTGGACGAGAGCGAGAAGGGCAACAGGCAAGGCAGCAATGATTGAGCCAATATTAGGCACATAGTTCAACAGAAACGAGAGCGTTGCCCAGAGCACCGCACACCAGGGTAGGCGTGCTTTGGGAAGCCCCCCATTCGTGATTTCGTCAAGGCCCTCTATTCCCGTAGGAACTTTCTGCAAACCGCCTCTGGCTAATCCTGTCTTTTCTTTGGCCATGATTATCTCCCTCTTGTTCAAGAATTCTGAACCGGAACTTTAAATTAATGAGGCAATTCCCCTCATCTAGAATCCAAAGATTTGGAACTTGAAAATTATCTATCCGGGTAAGAAGACAGTATTGCAAAAAGTTCAAAAAGTCAATTTTCTTTTTGTACCTTCTTGGGACAAGTAGGTCCCTCAGTGGGTCCAACAATTTTGTTGATTACCATTTGGAATGTTGCATCGAGGCGAGATTTCGGCAAATAGCGAGTACAGGAAGAAAGCGAGGAATCCTACTTTCCCCTCGCCATATACCCCTCCGAATGCCCATCATGTTCCTCCCAATTCTTTATGTATCGTTTGGCCAACTTTTTGTCCCTTATCACGAGGGAATTTTCAGCATCGTTCTCTGAATTTCTGTTTTGGGAATAGGGCAATAGGGAGAGTTCTTATTTGACACAGTTTGCTAAATGGGTTAATAATTTTAAGGACATCTGGCGCTAGTCTGACTCGCTAGTGAGGTGAATCTAAGACTTTTTACGATCATAACGAGGATCAAGACTGGATTCCGGATCAAGTCCGGAATGACAGTCTTTCTAATACTATAGAAGGAGGTTCAACATATGTTTGATCTTTCTCGGTTTTCGTTAAAGGGTAAAACGGCGATTGTGACCGGTGGCAGTCGCGGTATCGGCAAGGGTGTGGCACTGGGCCTGGCCAAGGCCGGCGCAAAGGTGGCGGTGACCAGCCGCAAGATGAACGACCTGGAGGCTACTGCTGCAGAGATCAAAGGATTCGGGGGCGAGGCATTCCCCCTGCAGTCGCATCTGGGAAAAATGGAAGAGATCAACCGAATGGTCGGCACGGTCATGGACAAATTCGGCAGGATCGATATCCTGGTCAATAATGCTGGCGCCAGCCCTGCCATGGGTGGCGTGCTGGATTCCGACGAGCGCCTCTGGGAAACCATCATGAACCTGAACCTGAGAGGGGTTTATTTTACCAGCCAGGCCGTAGCCAAAGTCATGCAGAAGCAACGCGGCGGCAAAATTATCAATATTGCTTCGGTCGATGGCTTCAAACCGGAACCCGGGGTGAGCGTCTACAGTATTTCAAAAGCCGGCGTCCGAATGATCACGAAAGCGTTTGCATTAGAATTGGCGCCGTTCAATATTCAGGTGAATGCGATTGCTCCCGGGCCGATCAGCACAAAGATGCTCGATTCACACTGGTTCAACCTTCCGCCGGAAGAGGCGAAGAAGCAGAAGCAAGCCATGGCCAATTTCACGCCCATGGGGCGAATAGGCGAGCCTGATGAAATAGCGGGCGCTGCGGTTTACCTGGCTTCCGATGCGTCCAGCTATACGACCGGCACTGAGATCGTGATCGATGGTGGAAGTCTGCTAGGCCTGGGCCTTGTACTACATCAAGAATAGAAGACCCCGTTTGATGCTGGGGGTTTAAGTATAAAGAGTCTGAATCAAAGGAGAGCATGCAATGAGTGATAAAACCCTTCTTGACTATTTTCAGAAAAATATTGCGGAGCAGCCCAACCGGGTGGCGATACGACATAAAGAATTTGGAATCTGGCACAATGTCACCTGGGGTCAATACGGGGAAAAGGTGAGGCAGGTGGCCATGGGTCTGATCAGCCTCGGTCTCAAAAAAGGGGATTGCGTTTCCGTGATCAGCGAGAATCGACCGGAGTGGGTCTACTCTGATTTTGGGGTCATGTCCGCCGGAGGGGTCACGGCAGGAATCTATACGACGAATGCAGCGGAGGAATGCGGCTACGTCGTGCAAAATTCTGACTCGAGATTCTACATTGCCGAAAATGAGGAGCAATTCGACAAGGCCTTGAAGTTCAGGAAGGATACCCCTACCCTGGAGAAAATCATCGTCATCGAGATGGAAGGGTTGAAACGGTACAAGGACCCCATGTTGATGAGCTTCGATGATCTGTTAAAAATGGGGAAAGAGTTCGATGCAAAAAATCCCGGCCTGTTTGAGCAAAGGATGAGCGAAGTGAAATTAGATGACCTGGCGGTTCTCATCTATACCTCGGGAACGACCGGCCCTCCTAAAGGAGCCATGCTCACACACCGCAATCTTCTCTTTATGAGTGAGGCAGTGGATGAAGCCAATCCGGTCTATGACGGAGATGAAACGCTTTCCTTCCTCCCTCTCTGTCACATCTTTGAGCAGCTCTTCACGGTCATGGCCAATATCCGGTATTGTACCGTCGTCAATTTCATCGAGAGTCCGGATACGGTCATGGACAACATGAAGGAGGTCTCTCCAACCGTAACGTATGCCGTCCCTCGGATCTGGGAAAAATATGCCTCGGCCATTATGATTCGCATGTCCGATGCGACCTGGTTTAAGCGCATGGTCTTCAAGGCCTGTATGGGAATTGGCATGAAGTACGCGGATTTGAAATTAAATTTTAAACCCATCCCTCCCTACCTGAGATTGGCCTACTTGGCGGCTTACGGAGCTGTCTTCCGAAAGCTCAAGGAGCGATTGGGTTTTGATCGCGTCAGGGTGGCTTATTCCGGGGCAGCACCGATTTCACCGAACGTGCTGAAATTCTTCAATGCCCTTGGGCTTCTACTGATTGAAGGATACGGCCAGACAGAGGGCACAGGCGTGACCACCACCAGTCACCTGGGCCAACTGAAGATCGGAACGGTAGGAAAAGCCCTGCCCGGTACGGAAGTGAAAATTGCTCCCGATGGAGAAATCCTGGTAAAGGGTCTGGGCGTGTTCAAGGGTTATTTTAAGAATCCGCAGGCCACCGCTGATACGCTCAAGGACGGCTGGCTTTACTCCGGGGACGTAGGAGAGCTGGATAAGGATGGGTTCTTAAAGATCACCGACCGGAAGAAAGATTTGATCATTACCGCGGGCGGAAAGAACATTGCTCCTCAGAATATTGAGAACCAGCTCAAATTCAGCCCCTATATCAACGATGCCGTGGTGATCGGGGACCGCCGAAAATACCTCGTTGCTCTCATCGCCATCGACGAAGAGACCGTGATCAAATATGCGCAGGATAATAAAATTCAATTTGGCACTTATGCGAGCCTCACCCAGGCCCCAGAGATCAAACAGCTGATTCAGAAGGAAGTGGATAAGGTGAACAAGACGATGGCCCGCGTGGAGCAGATCAAGAAGTTCGCGATTCTTCCGAAGAAGCTTTACGAGGAGAGCGGAGAAGTGACGCCGACCATGAAGGTGAAGAGAAAATACGTCAACGCAGCGTTTAAGGATACGATCGAGGGGATGTACAAGTCAGGAATGGAATAGCATAGCGCAGAGCGTATAGCGTTAAATGTCTTTTCGCCGTCTGTTTTTGATTCGTGATTGGACGTTCGTGATCGGTGTTTGTTTGAGATTTGTGATTTGAAATTTGGGATATTGGACGCTATGCGCTTTGCGCCATGCCCTTTGCGGCCTTCATTACCGCCAGCGTTTCTTTTTCTTCCACCTCTGGTATCCTTTCACAGATTCCTCTGATCGGATACCCAGGTAAAACTCCTTCACATCTTCGTCTTGCAAAAGGATATCGGGGGTGTTGGCAGCGACGATCCTTCCGTTTTCGAGAACGAACGCGTAGCTCGAGATCTTCAATGCCATCTTCGCATTTTGCTCGACGAGGAGGATGGTTGTCCCTTCCGCATTGATCATTTTGGTGATCCCGAAGATCTCCTTAACCAGGATGGGGGAGAGTCCCAGCGAGGGTTCGTCCATCATCAGGAGCTTGGGACGCGTCATCAATGCCCTGCCGATGGCGAGCATTTGCTGCTCTCCTCCGCTGAGAGTGCCTGCCCACTGATTCTTCCTCTCGCTAAGAACAGGGAAATGGCTGATCACCCGATCGTAATCTTCCTTTATCCCTTTTTTGTCTCTCCGGGTATAAGCCCCCATGCGCAAATTCTCATCGACACTCAACTCAGGGAAGACTTCCCTCCCCTCCGGTACATAGGAAATCCCCAGGTGGACGATTTCCTCTGCATCCTTTCCGTCAATTCTCTTTCCTAAAAATTCGATGGTTCCTTTGTCCGGCTGGTCCTCGAGAAGTCCCATAATGGTCTTCAGAATCGTCGTCTTCCCAGCGCCATTGGCTCCGAGGATGGCGGCGATTTGTCCCTCCTGTACCTCCAAGGAAACGCCTCTGATCGCCATAATCAGTCCGTACAGTGTCTCAATATTCTTGACCTTAAGCAACCTTTTCCTCCTCGCCCAGATAAGCCTTAAGAACTTCCGAGTGTTTTTGAATCTCTTGTGGTAGCCCCTCCGCTATTCTCTCTCCAAAGTTCAAGGCCAGGATTCGGTCCGAGACGTCCATAATCAGGTTCATATCGTGCTCCACAAGCAAGACGGTGATGCCGAGGTCGTCCCGAATATCCTGAATCGAGAAGATCAAGTCCCCTTTTTCCTCCATATTCATTCCGGCCGAAGGCTCATCCAAAAGGATGACTTCCGGGTCCAACGCCAAGGCGCGGCCAAGTTCGACCAGTTTTCGAGTTCCATAGGGAAGGTTTACCACAAACTGGTCTCTTGCGACCTGGAGGTCGAGAAAGTCGATAATTTCTTCAACCTTTCCTCTGTTTTCAATCTCCTCTTTGGCTGCCCTCGAATTCTTGTAAATGAACGTCGCGCCTCTCCAGACCCCTGTCTTCATGTGAATGTGGCGGCCTAACATGAGGTTATCCATGGTACTCATGTGAGAGAAGAGCTCGATATTTTGAAATGTCCGGGCAATTCCCTTTTTGGCAACCTGGTCAGGTTTTAAATAGGTGATGTTCTCTCCTTTGAAGGAGATCTTTCCGGAATTGGGTTTATAAATTCCGCTGATGCAATTGAAGACGGTCGTCTTTCCGGCTCCGTTGGGACCGATGATGGAGTAGATCGCTCCCTTTTCCACCTCGAAGCTCACATTATTTAACGCTTTGATGCCCCCAAAAAAGATCGTCAGGTTTTCGATTTTCAGTATGCTCATCGTCTATATGTCTTTCTACCCCTTGATGTTATCCTTCTCCCCATTGATTGCACGGGTAGGGGACGCCTTAGCCTTCCTCATTAGACCGACTAAAGTCGTCCCCGCCCCACACTTAAAGAACCATTAATAATTTACGGACACGAATCACGGGCACGGACACGTATTCCTGTCCAATTACTTCGTAATTCTTACCCAGTCTGTCAATATCTTCATGCTGCCGTCGGGCTGCACCTGAGCGAACCGAGTGTCTTTACAACCCTGGTGATCCGTAGGCGTAAAGGTGATGGGCGCGCCGATCGCACCCTTCCAGTCTCTTATGGTTTCCATCGCTTTAATAAAAGTCTCAGGCGTTAAATTCCTGCCTGCCCGTCTCAACCCTTCGGCAAGCGGTTCGGCATATAAGCACCCTGAGTAATAGAAAGTTCCCCAGCGCTCATTCGGCTCATACTTCTGGTGCCAGGCCCGATATTTGACCATCAAGGGATGGTTCGAATCCGGGGTCTCGATCGGAAAGGAGTTAATCATCCCGGCCCAAAGCCCTTTCGTGATCGACATCATTAAAGGGCCATCGGAGAGGGTACTGCTGGTCCCAAATTGGGGCTTGTAGCCGATTTTGGCGCATTCGGCGAGGAGTAAAGCCCCATGGGTGGGCATGGCCCACAGAACGACCGCCTCGGCCCCGGACTCTTTTAATTTTAAAGCATGAGAGCTCAGGTCACGGTCGGTTACCTCCGCAGAAACTGTGGCCACCACCTTCAGACCCTTTTCTTTTTCGTAACGCTCCACACCTTCGAGGCCCTGTTTTCCGTAATCATCGTTCTGATAAAACACGGCCACTTTTTTGAGCTTCATGTTTTCATAAAAATATCGGGTGAGGGCCTTAGCTTCATCAACGTAAAGCTGATAGACGGGGAAGATGTATCTGTTGAAAGGCTGAATCCAGTTGGTGACGCCGCTACAGCCGAAGCTGACCATCAACACCTTATTTTCCGTATAATAATCGCGGACAGACATGCCTGGCCCCACTCCCACGCACCCGACCACTCCGAAAATCCCGATCTGTTCTACGAATTCAGTACCGATGGCCTTGGTTTTGGCCGGTTGGTAACCATCGTCACGCAACAAGTATTTGATCTTTCTGCCGTGGATCCCGCCTTCGTCGTTGATCCCCTTGAAGAAAAGGCCTGAACCGCGAGCCACGGCTCCCCAGGCTGCCGCCGGTCCTGTCTGCGGACCTGTCTGGCCGATGAGGATCTCGGTGTCTGTGACTCCCCGGACCTGCTCAGCCGAGACGGGCGTCGTCATCAAAAAGGCCGCCAGTGCTAATAAACAAACCAAAACTAAATCTCTCTTCAACATTTTGTCTCCTCCTTTCCAAACATTGATGGCTCGATAGAGCACGAATAAGAGATTACTTCCCTGCCTACCGATGGATAGGAACCCCCCTTACCAATGACAGATAAAGTGGGCTTGCTATTTCGTAATCCTTACCCAGTCTGTCAATATCTTAACCGTGCTGTCAGGCTGTACCTGTGCGTACCGTACGTATTTTGCGCCTTGATGATCCGTAGACGTAAAGGTAAAAGGTCCGCCGATCCCCCCTCGCCAATCCTTCAGGGTTTCCATGGCCTTGATAAAGGTCTCGGGCGTTAGATTCCTGCCTGCCCGTTTCAGTCCTTCGACAAAGGGCTCGGCATACACGCACCCCGAGTAATAGAAAGTTCCCCACCGCTCATTCGGTTCGTACTTTTGGTGCCAGGCGCGATATTTGACCATCAAGGGATTATTCGAATCCGGTGGCTCGATTGGATAGGAGAGAATCATCCCTGTCCACAGCCCTTTGGTGATCTGCATCATCACAGGGCTATCAGAGAGGGTACTGCTAGTCGCCCACTGTGGCTTGTAACCGATCTTGGCGCATTCGGCGAGGAGCAAAGCAGCGTGCGTGGGCATCGCCCACATGACCACAGCCTCAGCCCCGGAGCTTTTTAACTTTAAGGCATGGGAACTCAGGTCCCTTTCCGTCACCTCGGCAGAAACCGATGCCACGAGCTTCAGACCCTTTTCTTTTTCGTAATGCTCCACACCCTCGAGGCCCTGTTTCCCGTAATCATCGTTCTGGTAAAAGACGGCCACTTTGGTGAGCTTCATCTGTTCGAACAGATATCGAGTTAGGCCGCGGGCTTCATCCACGTAAAGGGGATAGGTGGCGAAGATGTATCTGTTGAAGGGGTTAATCCAATTGGTTACGCCGCTGCAGCCAAAGCTGACCATCAACACCTTGTTCTCCGTGTAATAATCGCGGACAGCCATGCCTGGCCCGACACCCACGCAGCCGACCACTCCGAAAATCCCCATCTGCTCCACGAATTCAGTGGCAATCGCTCTGGTTTTTGCCGGCTGGTAACCGTCGTCACGCAAGAAATATTTGACCTTTCTGCCGTGGATTCCCCCTTCATCATTGATTCCCTTAAAGTAGAGGCCTGTACCGCGGGCCACTGCTCCCCATAGGGCTGCCGGTCCTGTTTGTGGACCCGTCTGGCCGATGAGGACCTCGGTGTCCGTTACTCCCCGGACCTTCTGAGCTAAGCCTGGGGTTGTCATCAAAAAAGTTACCATCATTAACAGCGCCATAGAAACGAATGCTTTTTTTAACATTTATATTCTCCTCCTTCTCCCTAAACTTTCTTCACATAATGTTTGGCCAGGAGTCCGCTCGGCTTAATACATAGCATCAACACAATGACGGCAAAAGCGACAACAGATTTAAATGCCAGAGAGACGTACCCGCCAAACAGGTTTTCGATAATCCCCAACATTGCTCCCCCGACCGCTGTTCCAGGGAGGCTTGTCATTCCTCCTAAGACTGCGGAGGCAAAGCTCTTCAAAAGAGGATCCATCATCATCGTGGGGTCCAGTACGCCAAGCGCTGCGATCAGCATGCCGGCTACTGCGCCAACCATGGAGCTAATCGCCCAGGTGAAAGAGAGTATCCATTTGGTGCGGATGCCCATGACTCGAGCAGCCAACTGGTTCTGTTGGGTCGCTCTCATGGCAACCCCGACTTTCGTGTAGCGGAAAAAGAGAAACAGAATAAACATCAGGACCAGGGAAATGACGATCGTCCAGAAGTTGATCTTGCTCATGACGAGACCGAAGAGATTGTAAGTCTCTATGTTCGAAACCGGAAAATCGAGTGATCTCTGATCGGGTCCCCACTTCCATCCGGCGAATCCCATGAGAATCATTTCAAAACCGAGTGTGATGATAATCAGTCCTAACACAGTAGGTTCCTTGGCCTGTCTTAGAAAGACGAATTCGAAAGAGGCGCCCAAAAGGATAGCAAACAGAAATGTGAGGATGACTGCCCATTGGAATGGGACATGGTGGCTCTCCATGAGGGTAAAGGCCACATAGGTGCTGATCATTGCCATTTCCCCCTGGGCAAAATTTAGAACGTCAGAGGTTTTGTAGATAATGACCATGGCCAGAGCCAGGAGAGAATAACAAGCTCCAACCGCCAGACCGCTCACAATCAGTTGACCAAGCATCTCTTTCTCCAAATGCGGATTTCGGATTGCGGATTTCGGAATTCAATCCGCATTCCACATTCCGAATTCCGAAATTAAAACGGCCATGTCTTCCAGTAGCGTTTGGTTCGAATCCAGAAGCCGAAAATTCCCAAAGGCTCGAAGAGGACGATTAAAATCATGATCAGTCCATAAACAATGACAGCAATATTAGAAATCCCGGCCATGCTCATATATTTCTGGGAAAAGGCGACCAGAGCTGGACCGATGGCTGGAATATCCTGAACGACCTGAAGCTTGATATCGAGGTAGGTCAAGAGGGCTGCTCCAGCGATGGAACCCATGATCGATCCCAGCCCCCCTACCACGACCATGGCCAGGAAGGCGATCGACATGATCATAGTAAAGCCCTCAGGATTGATGAATCCAAGGATAAGAGCGTAAAGTCCGCCAGCAATCCCTGTATAAAAGGCGCTCACGGCGAAAGACAGGGTTTTGTAATAAGTGAGGTTCACCCCCATTGCTTCGGCGGCAATGTCGCTATCCCGAATGGCGATGAAGGCCCTCCCCACCCGCGTCTTGATCAATTTCAATGCCCCGATGACCATCAGAACAGCGATGATCATGATGACGTAATAATAATGGATGTCCTTCATAGGGGTTCCAAAAAGATAAAGTTTTGGGGCTTGAAGCCCCATTCTTCCGCCAAAAAACTCCATATGTTTGATAATCGTGGTAATGCTCATACCGAAGCCGAGCGTGGCGATAGCAAGATAAGGCCCTTTCAGACGAAGGGCTGGAAGTCCCAGGATAAATCCGAAGGCGGATGAGATGAACCCTGCAATGGGGAGGGCAATGTAAAGGGGAAAGCTCCAATTCACTATAAAGATAACGGTTGTGAAGGCTCCGATGGCAAAGAATCCGGCGTGTCCCATCGATATCTGGCCTGTATACCCCACGAGGATATTCAAGCCGATGGCAACGAGGGCATTGATCGTGATGAGATTAAGGATATAAATGGACATCCCTAAGAGGTGGTAGGCTTTGACAAGCCAGGGGAGGATTCCAAGAAATACAAGAAATAGAATGGACCAGACGAGGATGGTGTTACTTTTAAAAAGTTCAATATCTTCGTAATAACTACGCTTGATATCCATAGCGCATCATCTTCCTTGGGCTTTCACTCTCCGAAAGACCGTTGATCGAATCCGAGAATTTTTTCAAATTCAATGGGACAACGACGCACATACTAAAATTTTCACATGGATCTTGTCAAGCTTCTTCTTAAAATATTCTTTGTACGAAGTCAATGAACCCTTCCATCGGGGCGGGAATAATACCCGCCTCGGTTATCTCATTGTATTCCCAATCATCTTAGAGGGATACCTAATCTTTGAATCGAAGACCGCGCTTGAGGATCTTGCCGGTATGGCCTTTGGGCAGTTCCTTCACCAGCTCAATTCTTCTTGGGTATTTATAGGGGGCCACTCGCTCTTTGACGAATTGTCTCAATTCTTCCGACGTAGCCGAAGCCCCTTTGCGAAGCACAATCATGGCAGCTACCTCTTCCCCTAAATCGGGATGGGGAATTCCCACCACCGCAGCCTCGACGACGTCAGGGTGGGTATAGAGGATCTCCTCAATCTCCCGTGGGTACACATTATACCCTCCGCGAATGATCATTTCTTTCTTTCGATCGACAATGTAGATATACCCATCCTTATCCATCCGCGCCAGGTCCCCTGTATGCAACCACCCTCCGCGGAGAGTTTCAGCGGTGGCCTCGGGTTGATTCAGGTATCCTTTCATCACGCCGGGTCCAAGGACAATAAGCTCCCCCACGGCTCCCAAGGGTACGTCTTCATCCCGATCGTTTACGACCCGCGCCTGAAATCCGGGAATAGGAATGCCAATCGATCCAGGCCGCGTTTCTCGACCGAAAGGGTTCTCCACACACACCGGCGAGCACTCGGTAAGTCCATATCCTTCATAAATGGTGCTGCCGAAACGGTCCTCGAATCGGCGGAGCACCTCGACCGGAAGAGAGGCGCCACCCGAGACACAAAACCGAAGGCCGGATCGCCTCGGCCGGCAAACCTCGGCCAACTCTGATAGCCGGTTGAAGATGGTGGGGACGGCGATCAGAATCGAACTCTTCTCCTCTTCGATGGACGAAAACAGCTCCTCAACATTGAAGGTGGACCACACCCGGATGGTCAAACCGAGATAGATGGATGCATTGAGCACACTCGTCTGGCCGAAAATGTGGTAAAAAGGAAGGACGCCGAAAACCACATCATTGGGTTTGGTGGATCGCATGTTCGCGACGGTCATGGCATTACTTGCCAGGTTGTAGTGAGTGAGCATGGCTCCTTTGGGGGAACCCGTGGTGCCACTGGTATAGATGATGGCCCAGGCGTCGTCATCCCGGGTTGGGTACGGATGAAATGTCCCTTCGTCAGCGAAGAGTTCCTCCAGAGGGATGAATCCCTGACCGGACGATACGCCTTGGGCGATCCGCAGATTCATCTTTGGGAGATGTTCCATGACCCGGCGAGGCTGGTCCAGGTAGTCTTTGTGGCCGATGAAAGCCCGTGCGCCGGAATCTTTGAAAATATGCTCGAGTTCTCCCGTTCGATATAGAAAGTTTACCGGCACAACGACAGCTCCCACCTTTGCCAGCGCGTAGTAAACAACGATCCACTCTATCGAGTTTGGAACCATCAAAACGCAGACATCTCCGGGGCGCAGTCCTGCATGAACAAGTCCATGGGACAGTCGATCCACTTGCCGGCTTAATTCCTCATAAGTGATCGTTCGTTCCAGGAAACGAATAGCCGGATGTTCGGGCCTCCGTGCAGCGCTCTCAATGAGAAAGTTAGAAAGATTCACGACTTCCACTGAACTCCTTTTCTTACGGAAGAAGCCATCGCTTGCCCTCCGGCAGTACCGCGGTAGCCAATCCCATTTCCTGATCCGTGACTCTCTGTAGGCGATGCGGTTTTAGTTGAGAAAGTGGCGAGGTGCGTTTCCTGGGGTGAAAGATGTGTGGCTTCATGGGCTGGATCAAACAGCGAGCTGCCCCCCGTCCACGGGGAGAACAATACCCGTGACATAACTGGAAGCGTCTGAAGCCAAGTAAACTACAGCTCCTTTCAGTTCCTCCGGTTCACCGAACCTGCCCATGGGGACAAGACTGAGGATTTTCTTGCCGTGGTGGTCCAAAACCCAGTGGGTCATGTCCGTGGGAAACCAACCCGGGGCAATGGCGTTGACACGGATGTTGTATTTGACCCATTTGGCAGCCAGGTCTTTGGTGAAGGTGATCAATGCGCCTTTGCTGGCGCTGTAGGCAATGGCGTCCGCTCCTTCCTGGATTCCGATCACTCCCATCACCGAAGCGATATTGATAATGGTCCCTCTTTTCTGCCTGATCATCGCCCGCCCGGCGATTTGAGAGAAGAGGAAAACGCCGGTCAGATTAGTGTCGATGACTTTTTCCCAACCTTCCAGAGAATGCTCTTCAGGGGTTTCCCCCCAGGTAACTCCGGAGTTGTTGACCAAAATATCCAGCCGTCCGAATTTCTCCAAAGTCTTGTCCACTACGCTCTGGATGCTCGCAGAGAATTTCACATCGCAAGCCATGGCCAAAGTCTTCACTCCCAATTTCGCCAGGTCCTGTGCTGCCTTCTCGCAATTTTCTATCTTCCGTGAGCAGAGTACGATATTGGCTCCAAGCTCGGCTAAACCTTCTGCCATCTTTAAACCGATGCCTCTTCCTCCGCCTGTGACGATCGCCACTTTGCCGTTCAAATCGAACATCTCCCTGACGTTCATGCTCACACCTCTTGATGGAATGGTAAGAACCTGCTTCCGTGATCCGTAACCGGATAGAGCCCCGTTAGAAATTTGAGTTGTTGCGAAGCACCATTTCTAACGGGGTGAGCTCGCAGCCTGAAGGCTGCGGCTACGGTACGTATTGGATTGAATATAAGAAAAAAAGAAGTTGTCTGTCAAGCAATCCTCAGCAACAAATCCATGAGACATGGAATTTGACTCTGAAATAAATAGGCAGGGCCATCACTGACCCTGCCTATCTCCTATCCTCCTATTTCTCATAAATCGCTATTCTAAGCTTAGCTATTGACCTACATTGCCTGGCTTAGAAAAAGAATGCCTCGATGAAAGGTGCATAAGCTGGATATAATGTTTCTACTTCAGTCTCTACACCAGTTTTGGTATATGAGTCAGTCTGCATACTGATATTGGCAGCGGTGTTGTCTGTAGTGGCGTCGAGGCTGATGTACGTATACGGCGGGGTATTACTAGTAGACCCCCACGGGTACCACGTAGGTAGACCACTTCCATTAGGATTACCAGTGGCTGCAAAATTCGCCAAGTAAGACATCATAGCCTGTGACAGCGCTACCCTTCCCTGTTGGTTACTTGAGTTAAATAGACCCAAACCGTACGGGGGATTATATACCGTGTAATTAAATGTAGGCAGACCATAAACATCGATATCCCATCCGAAGAAAAACGGGATGTCCGAAGCATGGCCGGCACCATAAAGAAAGGCTATATCTTTATCCAGATCTGAACCAGCACCAGGATCATCTACTCCACCCCACATAAAATGGTAGGCGTAGACGTCACTTTGATAACCGACCATTGAGGTTGCAAGCTGATCGACCTCCACAGCCTTCCAGTCGAGTGATGCATAGAACCCAGTAAGTTGGTAAAGAGACGCAGGAAGGACCCCGTATGGTGCTGGATTTGTCGTCGTCCAAATATCGTTAAACGTTGTTTCACTCGGATTAAATACAAAACCAGGACCAGGAGTAGTTCCATCAGTGAAAACACCCCCCCAGACGTAAAGAGGAAGGAAAGGTTTTTCCTCATATTCAGTGTTTCCTATCATAATAGGTATTTGGCTGTAATTTCCATCTGTGATCAAATTCGCGAAAGTATCTGTAATGACTGTACCATCTATAGATGGATTGAAGGTTCCTAACGGTAAATTGCCACTGACCATCAACGCTTCCTCAATTGCATTCGTGGGCTGAGCTCTCAGATAAGCTGCAATTTTGGCATCTGAAATACCAGTGACTGATGTTTTTCCGGTCAAAGCTTCGTAGAGGTTATAGGCTGCAGTAATTGTAGTTGAAGTCGGGAGAGCTCCACCACCAGCACTCATAACGAACGCTTGCTGGAAAAGACCACTGGCAAGAGGTGAAGTGAGAAGAGTCAAAGTGTTAAAACCACCGGCAGATTGTCCCCCAACAGTGATGTTTTTTGGGTTTCCTCCAAAAGATCTGATGTTATTTTTTACCCATTGCACAGCTTTGATTGTATCGAGTGTGCCATAGTTACCCGATTTGTCCTCGGCAGTACCATTGGGGTTAAGTTTCGGAAAATAGAGAAAGCCAAAGGGGCCAAGTCTGTATTGGATCACCACGACGATCATATTCGCCTGGCTCGCCAGATATGATGCGTTATAAATATTTGCCTCTCCAAAGACGTTTCCTCCGCCATGGATCCAGACAAGAACTGGAAGATCGATACCAGCGTTTTTCGGACGAAAAATGTTTAGATAAAGGCAGTCCTCAGAACCAATAGGGGTGGTTGTCAGTGGAAACCATAATGTAGACATATTGGGTTGAGTAGCAGGAGTGAAGTTGAGGGTTGAGTGTCTGACACCACTCCAGTGTTTTGGATCCTGGGGGGCCTTCCACCTTAACGCACCTACCGGAGGTCGGGCATAAGGCACTCCTGCCCAGACCCAGCTACCATTGCCGGCATCGGCGCCCGCCACCTGGCCATATAAAGTATCAACGGTTGTTTGGTTGGCATCGAATATCGCATCAATCGCCGCCTGTACGTCATCAATGATGGTCAATTGGTTAGCCGGATTGATCCATGTGTCCATATTGTCCCAAAAGTTATAAAGCTTCGTTTCGGCCTGGTAATATGCGCCGCTTTTAGTCTGGTTTATCGTGGAATTGATCATATTCAGAACCGTTTTTTGGTACTTAGATTTTACAAAAGCAGTACCCGGAAGGGCAGCGACATCCTTATATAGCGTAGTCAATGCATCTATGGGGCTGGTAATGGTTACGGTGGGCAAAACTTGCGCGTTGACCATTGGAGATGCAAACGCCAATCCCAGAAACACCGAGAAAATGATACCCAAAGAAATCTTCCAATTCGTTTTCTTCATATTTTTTCTCCTCCTTCAAATGGATCGAATCATGAAAAACATTTCCCCCTGAATGCCATGAATCCGGCATCCCCGCCTAACGCCTCTACTACTGATTTGCTGACGACGACCACCCCCTTTCAGCTTTTTAACCTCCTTTCGATGACTTATGAAATGCGAATCAAGAAAGCCTCCGGAGGATAAAATACTCCCTGGGAGCCTCGTATTGACACCTTCTGGTAATTCCATTTCATAGCTTCCTCCGAAGGGACACCCTGTGAATAAAAATATAGAGGAAAAATATCTGCGTGTTTTTCTAAATCGGGATTAAATCCGCGATATTTTTTTATGGAAGGCCCTTAAAATATTTTGAGAGCTCAGATAGAGACGCAGAGCTTTTTTTCGATGGGAACTTAAAATTTCGTCAGTAAAATTTTAAAGGTCTTTCTCCATCCATCACCCCCTTTGGAAAGAGAAAATATTCTTGGAGAGGTTAGGTTTACTATACCTCCGATGATTTCTTTGTCAAGGGAAAAATGAGACTGTGATGAGACTGTTAAAATTATCTTTTCCATTCTGTTTGTCAAACTTAGGAATTGGAAAAGGTTTGCACAAGACATGAAAATGTTTTCCTATTTTCTATTTATTTCTACCGATGATGTTTTGAAACTGGTGCCTTTCTCGGAGCTCTCTCTCGAGGTCTCTCAGCAAAGTGATATCCCTGATCACCAGAACGGCTCCGTAAAATTGCCATGATAATCGAGCAGGGGGGAGCTGTTTACGCTGACCAGTTGTTGATATTGTTTCTGATGTCCGCACTCAATGCGATATTCCGATATGGCTGTCTTTTGTTTGAGCGTTTGTTTCAGGACGTCACAGCACGTCTTATCGCATTGACTCAGGCATTCAGAAAATATCTTACCCGTAATTTCCTTTGAGTTTATGCCGCAAATCTTTTCCGTTGATTTGTTGGCCTCAATCACTCTTAGGTCCGGGTCTACCGTGATAATCGCATCTTTGACGCTGGCAAAGATGGCCTCCAGGCGTCTCCGATGACTCGCGAACTTTTTTTCCGCTTCCACGCGATCGGTGACATCCCGTTGGACCGCGCGAAACCCGCAGACGTTCCCATCCGCGTCCCGGACCGGCGATACGGAATCCTCCACTGTCCTACGCAAACCGTCTTTACGAATGATCTCGTGAATGAACCGGTTCGGCAAACCCGTTTTATAAACTTTATTGTAGGCCTCTTTTATGAATTTGGCTCCTTCTTCATCTATATAAGATTTGTAGTTAGAACCGACAATTTCTTCGCGGCTGTATCCCCATATTCTGCATCCGGCATCATTGGCAAAGAGGAGATTTCCCCTAAGATCCGTCTCACCGACACCGTCCTCAATGTCGTTGACGATCGTCTCGTACTTTTTTAGGGAATCCTGGAGCGATTTCTCCCTTTCCCTAAAATAGGCTTCTCCTTTCTCGAGTTCTCTATCGCTTGATTCTTTATTCATGATCGGTACTCCTAATCCCGACTCCTCTTAGATCCATGTGGTTGCAATGGGATACATCCCGAAGCGACTCTACACCAAAATTGAGCAATTTGATTAGGAAAATTTAGCAATAGCAAAAAGATAGAACTATTTTGCTGAATGTATCATTTGTAGTATTACCGTTTCTGGTTGGGTTGAATATACGAAAATCAGGATGGTGTGTCAAGCAACAAATCCGCAAGACGACGGGTTTTCTCATGCCATCTGAGGGAGTCAAAATAAGTGACGTCCAACCCTTTGAAACAAAAAGGCAGGGCCATTGCTGACCCTGCCTTTTTTCTATGACCCCTGTTTGTGAGGCATCGATTGAAGCATCGACTGTTTCACATCTCTAAGAAAGCTTTCCTTTCTTTGTTATCTCCTCCTCCCGCAGGATCTTCCGCAGAACTTTTCCGATTGCGGATTTTGGAAGCGAGGACCGAAATTCCACCAGCTTCGGGACTTTGTAGGCAGCCAACTTCTCGCGACAGAAAGTGATGATTTCCTCCTCCGTGGCTGTCTCTCCCGGCTTCAGAACGATGAACGCTTTGACCGTTTCACCCCGATACCTATCTGCGATGCCTACCGCAACCGCTTCCTGCACTTTGGGATGCTGAAATAGTACCTCGTCGATCTCTCGCGGGTAAATGTTGAACCCACCGGCGATGATCATATCCTTCTTGCGGTCCACGATGAAGAAATAGTCGTCTTCATCCTGCACGGCAATGTCTCCAGTGTAGAGCCAACCCTCTTTTAGCTGCCCGGCTGTTTCTTGAGGATTGTTCCAGTACCCCTGCATGATGAAGGGGCTCTTCATGATAATCTCCCCCGGCTCGCCCTGCTTCACATCCGTCACCCCATCCTTGACGCTCACGAGACGCACATCATTGTCAATAAAAGGAATTCCGATACTACCCACTTTCTTCATCCCCAGGATCGGGTTGGAGATCCCAAGGGCGCTCGATTCAGTCAGTCCATAGCCTTCACCAAAAAAGATACCCATATCCTTGATCTGCTCGATCATCTCCACGGGCATCGGTGCAGCTCCTGAATTCAACATACCCAGTTTCCGGCCCAGATCCAGCTCCGCGGCCTTGGGATGGTTGATCACGGCGTTGATCATCGTGGGGACAGAGGGGAAATAGGTAATCTCCCTGAAATTGGCCAGTATCCCCATAAATTCATCAATCTGGAACCGGGGGATCATAATTTGCGTGGCGCAACTGAAAAATGCCCAGTTCATCACCCCAATGTTTCCGTAAACATGAAAGTAGGGCAGCACTGCAATGACATTGCGCTTTTCGTAAGAAGTGAGCATATTGGTAGCACTCCCCCATAGCGCACCTCGTAATGTGGCCCCAACGACGTTGCCATGCGTGAGGACTGCCCCCTTGGGGATTCCCGTGGTCCCGCCCGTGAACTGAATCAAGGCTGGATCCTCCGGATTCACCTGGACACGGGGGTTTTTGAAGGTTTGGACGCTCTCGATCAGACTTGAAAAATGATGCCATCCTTTTTCGAGATCCAGGCTGTCTGCCGTGCTCAGGCCCATGCCTTTAATATAATCCGTAATCTTGGTTACGATCACTCGGGGGATATGAACCTCTTTGCACAGGAAACGGATAGCGGGAAGCGCCATGTCGAAAGTGATGAGTGTGGTCAGGTCCGTGGTGGTAGCCATCAGCTTGAGCTCTTCAGCCGTATACATGGGATTGAGGTTGACAACGATCGCGCCAAGAGATAACGCGGCATAGTAAGCGATCGGGTATTGGGGACAGTTGGGGAGATGGATTCCCACCCGCTCCCCTTTTCGAACACCCAGGGATCCCAAAGCGTTGGCAAAGCGCATGACCAAGCCGCGTAGCTCCAAAAAGGTTATCTCCGTCCCAAAAAAGTTGAGGGCGGCCTTGTCGGGGTAGGTGTTGGCGGGAATTTGGATTAGTTCATGGACCGCTATGCGTGGCACGCGGACGGTTATTGGAACGTTGTAATCATAGTGTCTGTGCCAGGGTCTTTCTTCCAAGGTATATTTTCTCCTTCTTCAAATTTTGGACAATGAAGAGGTAAGCCCTTACCCTTGCTTCATCTTCTCCTGTTTCTCTTTCTCCTCGTCCTGGAGTATCCTGCGCAACACCTTGCCTACCATGGTCTTGGGCAAGTCCTTGCGGAATTCGAAGAATCTGGGAACTTTATAGCCTGTCAGTTTCTCCCTGCAGAACTGCTGCAGCTCTTCCTGCGTTGCCTGAAGTCCGTCCTTGGGTACCACCCATGCCTTCACTGCCTCGCCCTGCCGCGGGTCCGGGATACCTCCCACACAAACCTCCGCGACCGCGAGGTGCATCATAAGTATCTCCTCTATCTCACGTGGCCACACCTGAAAGCCTCCACACTTGATGAGGTCTTTCTTTCGCGATGTCAGGAAGAGGAAGCTGTCTTCATCCATGTAGCCGATATCACCCGTATACAACCATCCATCGCGTAACGAGCCTGTAGAAAAAGTCGGTTTTTTAAAAACGCTTCTTCTGCTGGATCAAATATAGGAAATTATTTTTTGTCATCAAAAGTTTTTACAATCCTTACTGTAATGTTCCTGTTCCCATGATCGTTTTCCTACCCCAACACTCTGTTA
>Ga0208821_1000806_pt1 | contig 21559 bp, 18 predicted proteins | sample June2015DPH_20_5_FD_184720 | JGI IMG/M metagenome (GOLD analysis project Ga0208821, IMG submission 184720) | Peatland microbial communities from SPRUCE experiment site at the Marcell Experimental Forest, Minnesota, USA - June2015DPH_20_40... | ecosystem: Environmental > Terrestrial > Soil >... | reverse complement strand
GAATCCACCACCAACCGTTGGTTTGAAAACCTTGATAATCTTTGGTCTGTCGTTTGTAAAACAACTCGCTCATGGTCTTGTCAAAAGATTCGCAGGCTATGTAACATTACTTAATGCGTTTGTATTAGAAAATAGGCATTGACAACCAAGATACGTTTTTCCTCTTCGTAACAATTCCTGATAATATTCAACCGTCTATTCCATACTTTTTCACATATGCTACTCCATCTGGTTCTGCATCGTCAAACTTTCCCGATAAAATCTGAATCCGGACCTTCTCTTCCGTCTCCGTGGCTACGATGCCCTTTCCCGCTTTGCTAAATCGCTGTATGCCTTAATCTTTCCTTTCGCCCTTCTGTCCGAGACTCCTTCTAATTCATATTGTCCGATTATTGGTCTTTAGCGATTCTGGGACTCCCCAATCTTTGTTCATAATAATATTTCCCCCATCCTTTTAGAATACCCGCCTCAAAAACTACAGGTGTGGAATCTACATTTTGCCATCCCGTGTATGGGGAGTAAGAACCTGAAGTGAGATAATATAAGATTTCTACGGCCACGCCTTTCCGTTCAAATTTCTCTGATTTGTCTGGCGTACCCATTAGAGTGAGAACTTCAGTTTTTGTCATTCCAATTTTTGATTTCTCTAAATTCTTAATATTTGTATTGTCTTTATTTACCATTCGATAGGCGATAGGTCCACTTGTACATCCAATGATTAAAAAAACAAAAAGGCATAGAATAAATATTGAAACAAAATTTTTCAAAGTATTCCTAAGTATCCATTTTTTTTGAATCATAAATTTATCCCCTCGCTACAATTCTGTGGATGTCACGGTCCACCCACCCAGATATGGTAATTGCAAATGCCCTGCCAACAAACTGAAAAATATCATAAGTTTGGAATCATCTCTTAATAACGCGGGATTAGGCTAATAGGAGAGAACGGCAGAGAAGCTTGAAATGATTCGTTTGGCCTCAATATTTGGTGGAACCTCAACATATTGAGGGATACTTTGAAGGGAGGGGAGGATAGGGTGGTTGTTTCCATTGTCTTCTTTCTGACAGCTTGAAGTATAGCCGTCTTTTTTCCCCAGACCAACATTAAAAGTGCCGACTAAGACTTATCCTGTTTTGTCCACTCTCTGGTGGCGGCGCACCTTCGACCGACTCGCTTTTCAGGTAATTATTAATGCTCTGTTCCATTTGAGCCGGAAACTCCGGTACAGGTCCTGCTAGCCTTTCGCGGTACACTCTGAGTGTGATTTCTCTGAACACCGGAAGCGCAACCCTGCCACCGGTTTCTTTTGGTCCGAGGGAACGGTTGTCGTCAAAGCCGATCCGGACGGCGATGGTGATTCCTTCAGGGCCGTAAGTGGAGCCCACGAAGAGCGCATCTCTGAAGTCATTGGTCGTTCCTGTCTTTCCCATAACGGGGATCGGAAAATCGCTGGAGTCGAGTGCATGAGCCGTGCCGGTAGGCATGCGCACAAGACCGCGCAGGCCTTCCTGAATGAGCGAGAGCGCGTAGTCGTCGACAGAGACCGGAGACCCGCTGTGTTCGTTATCGGCCGCCACCTCGCCCGAATCGCGGACGATCTTTCGGATCACATACGGCTGGGCGAAGATGCCCGATGCCATCGTGCGGTATGCATTGGCCAGTTCCAGCAAATTCACTTCGGACGCACCCAACGCGGTCGTGGCGTAGGGCTGCAACGGCGTCTGGACCCCTAGACTCCGCGCCGTCCGCAGGATGCTGGTAATCCCAATCTGCTCTGTGATCCAAATCGCAACGGCGTTTCTGGATTCCGCCAGCGCCTCCCGGAGGGGGATCATGCCCTTGAATTGACCATCGTAATTTGAGATCCATTTCGTACTCTGCTTCCCTCCATCGGGAACACTGATGGGTTCGTCGGGAACCATGGTATCAAGGTTAAATATTCCCAGTTGAAAAGCAGCGAGGTAGACAATGGGTTTCATTGCGGACCCAGGTTGCCGCAGAGACTCCGTGACGCGGTTCAAGTCGCTGTATGAGGTGGAACGGTCTTTGTAGAGCTGACGACCGCCCGTCTCGGCGAGGATGCTCGCATCGCGGTTCCTCAGCACAACGACAGAGCCCTGGATTAGCCCTTTGGTACTCGGGTGTCGCTTCTCGTAAAGCTCGAGGCCGTGCTCCAGTGCCTCGTTCACAATTTGCTGCACCCGGGCGTCCGCCGTCGAGTAAACCTGGATACGTCCCTGCAGGAGGTCTTCAATGCTGAGGTCAGCACAGAGGCCTTTGAGCTCCTCAAGGACATTTCCAACGACCGCAGGCCCTAGGGGCACCTTGTTCTTGCCCCGCACGGCCACCTGAATCGGGCGCTGTTCGGCTCCCCTCACCCTGTCTCGAGAAATGAAACCGTTCGCCGCCATAAGCGCCAGGATTTGATTTCTCCGGCGCAAGACTCTCTCGGTGTTGTTCGCACAGGGCGCGTAGTAAAGAGGCGACTTTGCGATGCCTGCGAGCAGTGCTGCCTTGTCAGCATCATCCACGGTGAACGTGGCGAGAGGCCGACCAAAATAGTATTCCGCCGCCGCCGCAAATCCGTACTGACCGTTTCCCATGTAGATGAAACTGGCGTATCGGGCCAAAATTTCTTCCTTAGCGCGGCGTTTCGAACCGAAACGCTCCTGCATCTTGTTTTCGACCCATAACGACAGTCGAATCTCCTCCAGCTTCCGAACCAGCATGTTGACGCTTCGCGAGCCGATCATGTAAGACAGAGCACGGGGCAAGAGCATGCCGTGCCGGAGTTGGTTGCTGTTTTCTTGAGCCGTCATGTTTTGGAAAACCGTCAGGTCTTTGAGAAAATGGCACCGCACGAGCTGTTGGGTGATCGTCGATCCGCCATGCGGGAAGATCGCCGGACGATTCACCTTGTCCTCCCGTCTTAGCTCTGTAAGTCTTGCCACCAGAGTCCCAATCCTGACTTTGCTTAGTACGCGAGGAATTACGGAATAGTCAATTCCGTTATGTGTGAAGAAGTTCTTGTCCTCGGTGGCGAGGATCGCATCACGAACAATGGGCGGGATGTCCTCATACTTGATGTTCCGCCGGTACTCTCTTGCCATCTCAATGAGCGGCTGACCATTGGCATCGTAAACGTGGCCGATCGTAGGAAACTCAAAACGGGTAAATGGTTCTATGTCAGGCAGGCTGGTTCGATCAAAATAGACGTGATGGAATCCGACTGCAACGAGAGCGGCCGTAATGACTGTTGTGCCAATGACAAAGTAAAGAGCGCCCCTTTTCCAACGCAGTCTGCCTAAGCGGGTACTACAGTTTCTCCGAGCCGCCGATAGGGCACCCACCCGCATACGTCTGAACCAAGGTAGAACAAAAATCGCCGGGTTCATCGCGGACTTGGATAAGGCTCCGTCACGCTCGTTCCGCCTTCTCCGCTCCGAAGGAAAAGGGACCTGCACCTTTATCCTCATAGCGCCCCCTATTCGCCTTGATCGCTTGGTACCGGGAATCTTGAGCGATCATCCGCCGCACCTGATTCCGCAACTCCTGCCACTCATGGGCGAAATAGCCGGCCTGATCTTTTGCCATCACGTCCGCCCACTTCTCTCTGAGGATTGCGATCACGGACAGAGTCTCCATTTGCTTTTGCTCGGCCTCGATTTTCGTCGCTCCGCTTCGATGGCGATAATTGATGGCCGTTGCCTTCCGCTTTACCACATTGATGGTGATCCTGCGTGGGGTCAGGCAAGCACGTGGGGTTAAGTCTTGTATTGCACAATCGCGCCATCCATGAAGCGTACATGAAGCATGGCTATACCCTCAAAGAGATTGCCGACCTTCTCAGGATGCACTGCAACCCTGAGCGGAATAGTCAAGGCGCAGGAAGAAACATCACAATACAACAGGCTGTTGAAAAACAGCCTGACAAGACGTGACCCCGCAAGCTCTTTCTCTTCGCATCACCCAGCATGGGGCGTACACATGGCTCTCATTGAATACGCTCAGATTCGTTTCCTTTGGTACAACTTCCGGGGAAATGTTCGACACGTCGCTCACGATGAACCTTGGAGTATGAACGCGAGGGGACTTCCGCCGGTCAATTTGTCGAGGTGGAAGGTTCTTCGATATGGTGACATGACTGGAAAAATGCACTTGACACCTTTTATTTCCTTCCGTTTTCTTACCGGAGAGCCCCCATCGCGTGTAAGGCGCGACGGAGACTTCCCGATAAGCGTGCATTGAGGGCAACATAAGATCTCTGCCCGTTATTATCTGCTGCGGAGCAGCACTTCGACTCGTCCCTCGCGCACGAGCTGCGGATCACCGAACGCGCCCATCTCGATCCGGAAAGCCGACACTCCGGCCTTGATCAGCGCATTACGAACGGCGATGATACGAAGGCCAGCCAAGTCCAGTGCGCCGGGGTCGGAGCCGCGCGGACTGGAGCCGTCGATTCCAACTTTCAGGGACGGGTTCTGCTCCATGTAGTCCGCGATTTCAGCCACTTGGCCCATGTCGGACTTACGAAGGTTCGTCGTGTTGGAGTCGAACCAAAAGGCCCGGTACGAAATCCAGCGGTCAATCATACCAACGCGGCCTCGTGCGCCCGTCGCTCCAACTAGGCCTTGCGTGCCTACATCACCGGCAGGTCCGGTTGAACCAGCATAACCGACCGTGGTGGCGCCTCGGGCACCGGTATCTCCGACCGTGCCTTGCGCGCCTGCGGGACCGCTTCGGCCAGCCGGGCCGCTAGGACCAACGAGCGTCGGGCCTCGTTCTCCCGTTTCTCCGCGTAAGCCTTGAGCGCCTGCGGGACCGCTTGGGCCAATTCCGCCGGTGGAGCCGACCATACTAGCGCCTTGCTCCCCTGTGCCTCCGGGTACACCTTGAGCGCCTTCGGAGCCGGCTGGACCAGTTACGCCAGGACGTCCTCTTACCGCATATCCTGTGGCGCCCGTCGCTCCGGTTGGACCCCGGATACCAGCGGGACCGGAAGGACCCTGTTCGCCGGCAGGACCGGTAATGCCCGCGCCTGGCGCACCGGCGGCACCACCTGTGCCTTGCGCGCCCACAGAGCCGGCCGGACCTTCAGGGCCGGGCGGACCAACGATGCTCCTATTAGTGCTGCATCCGGCGATTCCGTAGAGTAACAGCAACGCACCGAGGCAGACGATCCATACTTTCATTGTACTACCTTCTTTTTGTACCTTCATTGTACTACCTCCTTTTTGTACTTTCATTGCACTACCTTCATGAGCTGACTTGCCTAAACCTTACTATGTCAAGGCTCGTCACCCCCTTTCTGAGTGTGCTCTTCAAGCACACCGCATACCTCATGCCTTACAGGGTAGGAATGAGCAAGATCATGCAAAGAGTATCTGCAAATGACTTGCCAACAGCCGGAAAAAAGGCAGAGGGTTGGAATCATCCATTAATAACAGGGGATTGGATCAACAGGAGAGAACAGGAGAGAAGTATAAAACGATTTGTTTGACCTCAATATTTGGTGGAACCTCAACATATTGAGGGATACTTTGAAGGGAAGTGGACAGTCTAATCTGATTCTTTTGTCTCCGGCCGGAGTATCCCGAGCTTTTGCATCCTTGCTATTAATGTGCCCGGAAAAGGCCCGGAATAGCTGCAGCGCCTTCCCTGCCTCAGATGCGCTAATTGGTTTTATCCAGGACTTTGAGGATGTGATCTCGTTCGACTTCTCCGAGTCATCAAAATCTTGCATCGCGCCACGGAATTTAGAAATCACGCTTTCAGAAACAAATAAGGTGGTGATTAACAATTATAAATCGGGATCAGCGGATAGCTTGCCAAGACGTATCATTTCCAAAAGGCATCGGTATGAAAAACAAATCAAAGCCCTTCATTTGTTCCGTTTATTATCACTCGAAATGTTGCATAGAAGGATAGAAATTGAAAAACAAGATTTCAGGAAGGAACATGCCAATGTTTGGTTTATTGTAGGTCTGGAGGCAAGTAGAATTCTGATTGCATAAAGCAATAATCGATGACTAAAACCTGCTTGTTTCTCTTCAAAATCATGGTCCCCAATTGAATATTTGAGGGAGACTTCATTGCGGAGGGAGAAAGCCCGTATTCAACCTCAGGATGCTCTCTTTTATAGGGGTGATGTAATATTCAAAATCGTGCATTTGAACCCATCTACCAGGACTTCATCTCCATCACACATGTAGCTCTTTATGAGCTGGAGTCTGGATTCGGGTTGCACTTGTACGTCACACAGGACGTCAAATTTCGCGTAGGGTGTCTTGCCCGAATAAAGAGTGACCGTATTACCTGTCGCAGAAAAACTGGTAAAACCTCCCAAATCGGCGCAGCCTGCCAAGACAACATTTGGAACCACCAGAAGAATACCAAGACATACCCCCATGAGAATATTCTTTTTCATCCCCTATCTCCTTTCTTAGTGATATCTGCAGAAAAGGCGAACTCCTCCGCCCCTTGCCCGTTCCGGTCAAGAGCAAACACCCGATTCCGCTGGGTTGAGGAGCCGGATTTCCCGCTGTGACGAATCGCAGCCGAGGGGTTGAGACATCTCTACTCTCGTCCTCCATCGGGAATTGTCTCAAGCGATCGCCGATCACGGAAGCTGCAAATTCTCTGCCCAAGGTCCGCCCGATCCAGAAAGCGGCGCTTGATCCGACCATGGCTCCTATCCAGACGTACAAAAACCCTCGGATCACATCCTCTATTCAGGCCATTCGATCCTTGTGACTTACGGTCCAAAAGTCCCACTCAAAGAAAGTCTGTTCTGTTTGAATGTGTTGAACTGCCCGGGATCTCCCGTCTTACGTTGAGCAAAGAGACGATGGGAGCATTTGACCTCATCATTGAGTAGAGGATAGGGTGAGTGCCATAATGGTACACTCCTGCCCATTGACAGTGACTCTGTCACCGTCACAAACGTAACTTTTCATAAGGAGAATGTTCGATGTTGAGTCAACGGTACAGTCTTGCAGTTTGACTTGTGCGATAGGCTTATTCTCGCTATAAAAAGTAATGGTTTGATTATCCTGGACCTTGAAACCCGTCATGCGCCCAAAATCCGCACAATCGGATAGAGCCAGATTTGGAAAAAACAACAGCATCGAAAAGCTCAGGAGGACTCCTACCTTCTTCATCATAGTAGAAAATCTCCTTCCCCACGGAAATTGTCAATTAGACCCCCTCTGGGGGGTCATGCTGAAACTCAATTTGGCGATTGCCAAAGAGGTCGCCACTGGCAAAGGGAAAATCGATATCTTTTTTGAGTGTTTTTCTGACCACCGTACCTTGCTGTCTGGCAACGGGGTCTACGATCCCTGTGATCCATTCGTTCTTCCAGATCCGGTTGCGCACCTGCAGGCTCGCGCTTGCCCCTCGACTTTATAAGCCTCACCTCCTTGCACATATACACCTGCTTCTGTCTCGCCAAGGTTAGTGTCTATTCCGTCTTATTCCATGTCTTGTCAGGGTCATACTTTGTTATTGCCTTTGCAATCTCTTCCGTCTTTGGCCCGAGGTCCTTCTCAAACACGATACCCAGTTGGTTCACCGTGAAGGTCATGATCCCGGACACACCGTACTCTGCAGGGTATGCCACCAGGCCGAAGCCAGCCACCATCTTGCCGTTGACTACATAATCCAGTTCACCACCGGGAGCACTGCTGCCCTGACTTTTCAGGATCTTGAAATAATACCCGTGGTACGGTGAGTACGGTGAGGGCTTCTCACCTTTTCCAGGCGTGTCTCCCTCTATTGTGGCGCTGGCAACCAGCGGCCCTAAGGGACTGCTCTTCTCTCCCGATGCAACCTCCCAGTATAGACCATCCTTTTTGCCCTTCTGGCTCATAAAACGTTGCGCATATTGTAATACCCCGTCACCATTACGATCCTTGCTGGCATACTCACGCTGGGCATCCACATACGCCAGAGAAACCCGAATGGTGTACAATTCGTTCCTGCCTATCCTCCGATTGATGATCTCTTCCTTCCCCTCTCCGGTGGAAAAGACCCATTCCTGTCCTGACTTCACAATGGGGATGGGGAAAGACCGTTCGTCTTTTCCGATAACTGGCAGCATTGTCTCGTCATCCAACTTCGAAAACTTAACCGCCTCCTTGGCAGCCTTAACGAAACGTTTGCGGGCCGCTTTATCGGCAACCTCATCGCCGGAGGATATGATATCCTTGCCTTCGGGTCCGAGGATGGCCAATAATTCCTTGGTGTCATTGTTCTTAGCGGCCTTCACGAGTGACTTGAATGCATCTTCTGGAGACTTGAACTTCTTCTGCTTTGTATCTTGAGCAGAGGCAAGAAAACTGAAAACAGTTACTACAATTATGGCGGCTACGAGAGCCGCTAAACCATAACGGCAACGGAAAAGGTTTCCTGAATTTGTTTTATCTCTAAACATAGTTTCTTTCCTCCCTGTATCAATGATCTGATGATGATTCCCCAATGATTCGCTACAGCCAAGAGCAGGCGACGTCCACTGAGGCATTATACAGTCCCACTCATTAACGCTTTCCACCATGGAATCCTCCACCGCCACCACCACTGGAAGCTCTTCCACTGGAGATGTGGCCAGCCTTGGAGCGGCTCTGGAATCCACGGTCGCTCGCGGCCCGCTCAAATTGGCTGTTGCCGGAGTGCTCGAAGGCACTTGACCGAGTTCCCTCATAGTGTCTTCCGCCATAGCCTCGAACGCCGTACCCTAGATCGTACCCTCCTCCATCATAGTACCCTTCTCCAAGATAACCGAAACAGCCACAACATGCGATAAGAAACGTCGTGCTTAAAATTAAGATAACCCTTCTTCTCATATTACCTCCTTTCCGTTATTTAACACTTTCTTCTTCATCATAATAGGAAATCTCCTTCCGTATGGAAATTGTCAATTAGACCCCCTCTGGGGGGTCATACTGAAACTCAATTTGGCGATTGCCAAAGAGGTCGCCACTGGCAAAGGGAAAATCGATATCTTTTTTGAGTGTTTTTCTGACCACCGTACCTTACTGTTCGGCAACGGGGTCTACAATCCCTGTGATCCAGAATTCTTTTCCTGTAAATCCTGATATTTATTGGATCGCTGTTGAAACTACCCTTTCCTTCTGCGCAAATGGCGCAGTTCAGGAATCAGTGCACCAACCCGAGAATGCCAGTTATAATGAGATAAATGGCGACGATATAACTTAATAGCCTCGGGACAAGGAGAATCAATATCCCCGCGATTAGAGAAATCACTGGATGTGCCGACATAACGAAATGCATGTCATCTGGCCTCCTTTCTGAGTTCTGTATGAGCCGAGATTTTCCCAATCCATGGACTGCGATTAGGAACCTATCCCTTTTACCAAACCCTGTTTATATCCCTTTCAAGTGAATCGCGTCGGCTGGAAATATCTGCTCTTTCCTCCGGGGTGAAGAGTCGGTCTTTTATCTGTTGCAAAAAGTCCCTCCGAATGGCATCTAATTTTAATTGAAATTCCCTTCCCTGGATAGACGTCAATCTTCGGGCCGTTATCCCCTCATCGATCCTCCTCTGGAGCACGATCATCCGATCCCCGATTTTTGTCTCATCGATTCTTCAAGGTTGGGCGCGCCGGCGCATGATACGCCGCTCTCCTACTTCCCCAGGACCTTCTCGACTTGTCCGATCTTTTCTTGAACTTTGCCGGCTCTCTTTTCGTCCTTACCTTCAACTTCCAAATCGGGATTCATGCTGACTTTCCCGGCGATCTCCTTGATCTTGCCCTTCACTTTGTAAAACTCGCCTTCCGCCTGGTCCTTCGTGCTGGATTTCATGGTATTCCTCCTGTCGGATTTCGGTTTGACTGCTGGGCTATTCTGTTTCGAAGACAAGGGGCCGGATCAATTCAAAACGTCTTTCCGGACCCCTTGCCTCGTGCTCCTATTGCACGATGATTTCAAAAAGAACTTTCATGTTAGCCTTTGCTGCTTCTGAGTGAAGATCTTTAGGGGCCGCTTCATACTCCGCCGGTCTTGTCTCACCATATCCGATTGTGGAAAGCCTGTTCGGCGCAATGAGGCCTTCTTTGGTGAGGTACTCTTTGACAGCGGCCGCTCTTCTTTCGCTCAACCTTTGGTTGTAGGATTCAGTCCCGGAAGCAGAGGTATACCCTGCAATACGGACTTTAACTTTAGGGTTGTCTTTCAGAATCTGGATATTCCTTTTCAGTATCACCTGCGCCTCTTCTGTAAGGGTGGCCTTATCGAAATCGAAATGCACGTCCTCAAATGCAAGGATAATTACCTTCTCCTTTGGCTCAGATGCAACAGCAGCTACCTTCTCCTCAACCTTCGGCTCAGATGCAAGGATAATTATCTTCTCCTTCACGATCAGATTATTCTTTACGGATTTGACCCCTGGGACGCTCCTTGCGAGCTGACCCGATTTATCGACGACCTGTTGAGAATTAACGAAGCCGCTCAGTTGAACGACGCCCTTGTAAGTCTCGACACTGATCTGGTGGAATGACTTGAAAAAACCCTCATTTGCAAACAGAGATTTTACCTTGGTCGTGATGGCCGAATCGTCAACGTATTCACCTGTACTTTCACGTGTGGGTGTCGATGCACAGGCTGCAAGGATGGCGATCAGCATAAGAAGCACGAAACAGCGGATAACGATATTTCTCTTTTTCATAGCGGTTACTCCTCTCTGTAAGTTTGTGGTGAAAGGGTTCATTGCGACACCTTTTCTGCTGAAGATATCAGAAGATTCGGCAAAATCTTTCTGGACCTGCTGGCCACCTCCTCTCCAAATAACTCACCTTCTCCGGCAAGGGTCCAAATCGCTACCATTACCTTCGTCCCTGAATAAGTCGGACCACTAAGACGATGATGGCGATGACCAGCAGGATATGAATGAGTCCACCACCCACATGACCAATAAATCCCAGCAACCACAGAATCAAGAGAATCACACATATGGTCCAAAGCATGTCCGAATCCTTTCTGATGACAGATTTCGTCCGTCCATTTTAATCTGCTTTGGGAGCTTATAAGACATCATTTTGTTAAAAATAGCCAAAAATGTATATAAGGTAATATCTTTATTTTTTCATGAGAAATACTGTATTTTGAGACCGGTTTTCCCTGGAGAAGTGGGAGCCGGGCCGCACCAAGCCGAAAGAGCAGGCAGCGATACTGATCATGCTTGTATTATTTCATACCCTGGAAAAAGCGCGTCACCACTCCAGAAATTATTACCTTTCTGGAGTGGTGACGCGGAAGTTTTAATTACTACCGGCTATTGGTTTTGACGGTCAAGGTCGCAACGGCCGGGGCGGCGTTGCTGCCTCTGTCGGTCTGCAAGGCGCCGGCAGGCAGCTTGTTGGGGTAGGTGCCCTTGCTGCATTTTGTGGTCACGGGTACCTTCACCGTACAGGAACTGTTGGCCGGGATCAAGCCCCCCGTCAAGACCACCGTCGAGTCACCCGGGTTGGCCGTGAGCGCCCCGCTGCAAGTGGTGGTGGCGGTGGGGGTGTCGCCGATCTCCACGCAGCCGGGCAAGGTGTCAATAAGCGGCACGGTCAGGTTGGCGACCGTGCTGTTAGGGTTGTTCAAGGTAATGGTGAGAGTCGAGACCCCGCCCGTATTGATGGTGGCCGGGCTGAAGGTCTTTCTGAGCTTGGGCGCGAGGTAGGGGGTAACGGTTAAGGTCGCAACGGCCTGGGCGGCGTTGCTGCCTCTATCGGTCTGCAAGGCGCCGACAAGCAGCGTGTTGCGGTAGGTGCCCTTGCATTTTGCGGTCACGTCTACCGTCACCGTACAGGAGCCCTTGGCCGGGATCGAGCCCCCAGTCAAGACCACCGTCGAGTCACCCGGGTTGACCGTGAGCGCCCCGCTGCAGGTGGTGCCGGCCTTGGGGGTGTCGCCGATCTCCACGCAGCCGGGCAAGGTGTCGGTGAGCGGCGCGGTCAGGTTGGCGACCGTGCTGTTAGGATTGTTCAAGGTAATGGTAAGAGTCGAGACCCCGCCCGCATTGATGGTGGCCGGGCTGAAGGTCTTTCTGAGCTTGGGCGCGACAGGAAGGGTAACGGTCAAGGTCGCAACGGCCGGGGCGGCGTTGCTGCCTCTATCGGTCTGCAAGGCGCCGGCAGGCAGCGTGTTGCGGTAGGTGCCTTTGCTGCATTTTGCGGTCACGTCCACCGTCACCGTACAGGTGCCCGGAATGGTGCCGATAGCAGCGGGGATCGAGCCCCCCGTCAAGACCACCGTCGAGTCACCCGGGTTGGCCGTGAGCGCCCCGCCGCAGGTGGTGCTGGCCTTGGGAGTGTCGGTGATCTCCACGCAGCAGGGCAGCATGTCGTCAATAAGCGGCACGGTCAGGCTGGCGACCGTGTGGTTAGGGTTGCTCAAGGTAATGGTAAGAGTTGAGACACCGCCCGCATTGATGGTGGCCGGGCTGAAGGCCTTGCTGAGCTTGGGCGCGATGGGAAGGGGGAGGTTGACGGTCAAGGTCGCGATGGCCGGGGCGGCGTTGTTACCTTGGTCTGTCTGCAAGGTTCCGGCGACCAGCGTGTTGACATAGCTTCCAGCAGTCGCGGCAGTCACATCCACCGTCACCGTGCAGGTGCCCGGAATGATGCCGATAGCAGCGGGGATTGTGCTCCCCAACGGCAAGGTCACCGTCAAGTCGCCCGTGTTGGCCGTGAACGTCCCTCCGCAGGTGGTGCCGGCGTTGGGCGTCGGGGCGACCACCACACCAGTGGGAAAGTTGTCGGTGAGCGCGGCAATTAAGGTCGCGACGCTTGAGTTCGGGTTGGAGAGCGTGATGGTGAGGGTCGAGACACCGCCCGCACCGCCCACACCGCCGCCCGCATTGATGGTGGCCGGGCTGAAGGCCTTGCTGAGAGTTGGCGGGGCGGTAGGCTGAGGAGAAACGGTCAAGGTCGCGACGGCCGGGGCAGCGTTGTTGCCGTTGCTGGTCTGCAACGCGCCGGCGACCAGCGTGTTGACATAGCTTCCGGCAGTCGCGGCAGTCACATCCACCGTCACTGTGCAGGTGCCCGGAATGATGCCGACAGCAGCGGGGATTGTGCTCCCCGACGACAAGGTCACCGTATCAGTGTCGACAGTGACCGTCCCAGAGAGGCAAGTGGTGCCGGCGTTGGGCGTCGGGGCTATCACCACACCAGTGGGCAAGTTGTCGGTGAGCGCGGCACTTAAGGTCGCGACGCTGAGGTTCGGGTTGGAGAGCGTGATGGTGAGGGTCGAGACACCGCCCACACCGCCGCCCGCATTGATGGTGGCAGGGATGAAGGCCTTGCCCAGCGTGGGAGTACCGGGAGGCGGCGGCTGGGACAGGGAACACACGGAGACACTGTTGTTATCCAGCGTCACTGCACCGTTTTGCGCCAGGGCTCTACCGGACAGGCTTGCGCCGGTATCCAGTGTGATGCTCGCTAACGCTAAAATACTGCCTTTGAACGCAGTGCCTGTACCGAGAGTCGCGGAGCTGCCGACCTGCCAAAACACATTGCAATCCTGACCAAAACTATTCTTAAAGACAACAGATGCGCCGGTACCGGTCGTGATCGAACTCGCAATTTGGAAGACCCAGACGGCATTGGGATCGCCTAGGGCGTCGAGCGTGAGTGTTCCCGTCAACGCCATCGTCGACGTAGAACAATAGACGCCTGGTGTGAGCGTCGTTCCACCCAGATCTGCCGTAATAGTCGTACCGCACGGCTGGCCTAGCAGATTACCATACGCAATGGTGTTATCAGCCTGAGCCTCAGCCGCCACCGCACCACCTGCATATATCGTCCCTCCGGTCACGATCCCAGGAGGAAAACCGGTGACCGCTGTACCCGAATAGACACCCAGGTCTCCGATGACTACGGTCGGGGTAGCAGTATTGGTCACCGTCGTGCCACCCAGTACCGCGAAAGTCTGCGCCGTACCCAGTGGTGGTGCGACCTGGGCCAATGCGGCGTGGAATGGGACCGCGGTAAGAAGCGCGGCGAGTGAGACGATAACGGCAAATCCTGCAAACAAACCTCTAAACGTCTGCGTTCGAACCATTAGATTCTTCATTGTGTGCCTCCTATGGGTTAGCGTTAAGGATTTGATCCCGTTAGTTCCACTTTGTTTCCCGTTAGTTTTACTTTATTTCTCACCTCCATCCCGGGAATAATATCTTCCGGCACAGCCGGGGGTTTACATAATTATTCTTTTCATTTGTAACCCTTCCTTATTTAAGCGTTTTTATTCCTGAAACCGAGGGCACTTCTGGCTTTCCGTATCCCTATCTCATTCAATTTTCTCACCTATTTCACGTTCAGATCATTCTTTACGGAGTTGACCCCTTGGACGCTCCTTGCGATTTGACCCGCTTTATCGACGGCCTGTTGAGAATTAACGAAGCCGCTCAGTTGAACGATCCCCTTGTAAGTTTCAACACTGATCTGGAATGACTTTAAAAAATCATCATTTGCAAGTAGGGCTTTTACCTTGGTCGTGATGACCGAATCGTCAACGTATTCACCTGTACTTTCATGTGTGCGTGTCGATGCACAGGCCACAAAGGTGGTGATCAGCATAAGAAGCACTAAACAGTGGATAACGATATATCTCTTTTTCATAGCGGTTACTTCTCTCTGTAAGTTTGTGGTGAAATGGTTCATTGCGAGACCTTTTCTGCTGAAGGTATCAAAAGATTCGGCAAAATCCTTCTGGACCTGCTGAGCACCTCCTTTCCAAATAACTCACCTTCTCCGGCAAGGGTCCAAATCGCTACCATTACCTTCGTCCCTGAATAAGTCGGACCACTAACACGATGATGGCGATGACCAGCAGGATATGAATGAGTCCACCACCCACATGACCAATAAATCCCAACAACCACAGAATTAAGAGAATCACAAATATGGTCCAAAGCATGTCCGACTCCTTTCTGATGACAGATTTCGTCCGTCCACTTTAATCTACTCTGGAGACCCTTAATGACAAAGGTTATAGAATCATTAGTGCAAATGGCCTGCCAACAACCGGAAAAAGGCAGAAAGTTGGAATCATCCATTAATAACAGGGGATTGGATCAACAGGAGAGAACAGGAGAGAAGTATAAAACGATTTGTTTGACCTCAATATTTGGTGGAACCTCAATATATTGAGGGATACTCTGGGGAGGGCCGGACAGCAAGCGTTCAGTAATGCAAGCTGATTGTCAGATCCAGGGGTCCCCCGTCATACTGAAAGCTTGCGGCAGAGAGCGAAGGCACGCCGAGCAAGGCTTTTACATCGTTTGAAAAACCGTAGCCTTCCGTTGGAATCCCAAGCCAGTTGGTGTCAAGCTTGCCGTTCATATTTTCATCATGAATGATGGCAAGCGCATACGTTCCCGGCGGGATGTCTTCAAAGTCGCAACGCGCTTCCGTATGCCGGACTTTGATTTTAATAAGACTACTGAGATAGATCCAGAGTTCGTTATTTATCAGGTTTAATCCGTCTGTAGGCCTTTTAACTTTTTGATTTCCGCATAAGCGCTCTGGAGTGACTCTTCTGCCCCGTTGCCTTTCTCTATTTCCTGCGAGAGCTGCCCAGGGCAAACGAGCAGCTCTCCAGTCGCGGAAGCGGTTGAACCTGTCCCGTGCCGTCTTTGCCCATGAGTTGCACGTGTCCCCCCGGACCTTGGAGAAATGGGAGCAGGACCGCACCAAGCCGAAAGAGCAGGCAGCAACCCTGATTATGCTTATATTATTTCATTCTCTGGAAAAGGCGCGTCACCACTCCAGAAAAGTGATAATTTCTGGAGTGGTGACGTGGAAGTTTTAATCAATACCAGCTATTTGGTTTTGACGGTCAAGGTCCCGACGGCAGGGGTGGCGTTGCTGCCATTGCTGGTCTGCAATGCCTTGGCGGGCAGCGTGTTGTAGTAGCAGCCCTTGTTTGTTGCGGTCACGTTCACCGACACCGTACAGGAGCTGTTGGCCGGGATCGAGCTCCCCGACGCCAAGGTCACCGTCGAGCCGCCCCCGTTGGCAGTGAGCGTCCCGCCGCAGGTGGTGCTGGCACTGGGGGTGGGGGCGATCACCACGCCGCTGGGCAAGTAATCGGTAAGCGGCGCGGTCAGGTTGGCGACCGTGCTGTTAGGGTTGTTCAAGGTAATGGTGAGAGTAGAGAGCCCGCCCGCTTTGATGGTGGCCGGGCTGAAGGCCTTGCTGAGCTTGGGCGCGACAGGAGGGGTGACGGTCAAGGTCGCAACGGCCGAGGCGGCGTTGTTGCCGTTGCTCGTCTGCAGCGCCTTGGCGGGCAGCGTGTTGCGGTAGCAGCCCTTGTTTTTTGCGGTCACGTTCACCGTCACCGTACAGGAGCTGTTGACCGGGATCGAGATCCCCGACGCCAAGGTCACCGTCGAGCCGCCCGGATTGGCAGTGAGCGTCCCGCCGCAGGTGGTGCTGGCACTGGGGGTGGGGGCGATCACCACGCCGCTGGGCAAGTAGTCGGTGAGCGGCGCGGTCAGGGTGGCGACATTATTGAGGTCAGGATTACTCAAGGTAATGGTGAGAGTAGAGACACCGCCCGTATTGATGGTGGCCGGGCTGAAGGCCTTGCTGAGCGTGGGCGCGGCGATTGTGGGAAGGACGGTCAAGGTCGCAACGGCCGGGGCAGCGTTATTGCCGTTGCTAGTCTCCAAGTCGCCGGCGGCCAGCGAGTTGAAGTAGCTGCCAGCAACCGGCGCGGTCACCTCCACCGTCACCCAACAGGAGCCGTTGGCCGGGATCGAGCATTCAGTTAGGGTCACCGTCGAGTCGCCCGCGCTTCCAAAGAGCCCTACGCCGCAGGTGGTGCCGACGTTCCATAGAACATGAGGTTTGACTTCGACGTGGGAAGTAGCGGCGATTTGGGAATCACTGGCGACCACCAGGCCGCTGGGCAAGATGTCGGTGAGCGGCGCGGTGCAATAGGCAATACTGGAACTGGCGTTACTCAAGGTAATGGTGAGAGTTGAGACACCGCCCGCGTTGATGGTGGCCGGACTGAAGGCCTTGCTGAGCGTGACAGCGGAGGGAGGGGAAACGGTTAAGGTCGCAATGGCCGGGGCAGCGTTATTGCCGTTGCTGGTCTGTAAGGCGCCGGCGGTCAGCGAGTTGAAGTAGCTGCCCCCGAGCGGCGCGGTTACGTTCACCGTCACCGTACAGGAGCTGTTGGCCGGGATCGTGCCTCCCGTCAAGGTCACCGTCGAGGTGCCCGCGGTGGCAGTGAGCGTCCCGCCGCAGGTGGTGCTGGCAGTGGGGGTGGTGGCGATCACCACGCCGGTGGGCAATGTGTCAGTGAACGCGGCACCGGTCGCGGCGCTGGCGCTGGCGTTGCTCAAGGTAATGGTGAGGGTCGAGACACCGCCCGCGTTGATGGTGGCCGGACTGAAGGCCTTGCCGAGCGTGGGCGCGGCGGGGGCGGGGGGGGTGACGGTCAAGGTCGCGACGGCCGGGGCGGCATTGCTGCCGTTGCTGGTCACCAAGGCGCCGGCGGCCAGCGAGTTGAAGTAGCTGCCCCCGTTAGGTGCGGTCACGTTCACCGTCACCGTACAGAAGCTGTTGGCCAGGATCGAGCCTTCCGTCAAGGTCACCGTCGAGGCGCCCGCGGTGGCAGTGAGCGTCCCGCCGCAGCTGTTGCTGGCACTGGGGGAGGGAGCGATCACCACGCCGCTGGGCAATGTGTCGATGAGCGGCGCGGTCAGGCCGGCGGCTGTGGCGCTGGCGTTGCTCAAGGTAATGGTCAGGGTCGAGACACCGCCCGCATTGATGGTGGCCGGACTGAAGGCCTTGCCGAGTGTGGGCGCGGTAGGAGGCTGGGGAACGGTCAAGGTCGCGACGGCCGGGGCGGCGTTGTTGCCGTTGCTGGTCACCAAGGCGCCGGCGGCCAGCGAGTTGATGTAGCTGCCCCCGAGCGGCGCGGTTACGTTCACCGTCACTGTACAAGAGCTGTTGGCCGGGATTGAACCTCCATTTAGGGTCACCGTCGAGGTGCCCGCGGTGGCAGTGAGCGTCCCGCCGCAGGTGGTGCTGGCAGTGGGGGTGGTAGCGATCACCACGCCGCTGGGCAATGTGTCGATGAGCGGCGAGGTCAGGCTGGCGGCTGTGCCGCTGGCGTTGCTCAAGGTAATGGTCAGGGTCGAGACACCGCCTGCATTGATGGTGGCCGGGCTGAAGGCCTTGCCGAGCGTAGGAGCGACTGGCGGCACGGCGCACACTGAGATGGCGACGGCGTTGGTATCCAGCGTCACTGCACCGGTTTGCGCCAGGGCTCTACCGGACATGTTTGCGCCGGTAGTGAGGGTGATGCTCACGAGCGCGAGAATATTTCCTATGAACGTAGAGTCTGCACCGAGAGTTGCGGAGCTCCCGACCTGCCAAAAGACGTTGCATGGTTGACCACCGCCACTCATTACCACGGACGAGTTGCTCGCCGTCGTGAGGGCACTCCCTATCTGGAACACCCAGACCGCATTGGGGTTGCCCCCGGCGTCGAGCGTGAGCGTTCCTGTCAACCCTATCGTCGACGCAGAACAATAGACGCCTGGTGTGAGCGTCATTCCACCCAGATCTCCCGAAATAGTCGTACAGGGCGTCTGGCCTGCCAGAATACCATACGCGGTGGTAGCGGCAGTCTGAGCCGAGGGCGCATCAGCTTCATCTATCGTCCCTCCGGTCACGGTCCCAGGAGGAAAACCGGTGACCGCTGACCCCGGGCTGACACCCAGGTCTCCGGTGATGATGCTCGGGCCGGTATTGGTCACCGTCGAGCCACCCAGGACCGCGAAAGGCTGCGCCGTACCCAGTGATGGCGCGGTCTGGGCCAATGCTGCGTGGAATGGGGCCGCGGTAAGAAGCGCGGCGAGGAAGGCGATAGCGCCAAGTCTTGCAAATAAACCTCTAAACGTCTGCGTTCGAATCATAAGATTCTTCATTGTGTGCCTCCTATGGATTACTGTTAAAAATTTGATCCCGTTAGTTCCACTTTGTTTCCCGTTAGTTTTACTTTATTTCTCACCTCCATTCCGTGAATAATATCCCCCGGCACAGCCGGGGGTTTACCTAATTATTCTCAAGGAGCCCCTCAACAGCTCCCCCCGTTGTCGCTGTTTGCTAATCAAAAAAAGCCAAGCATACCAAACATCCTTCCTTCGGCAGCTCGGTCCTCTTCGTTATATTTCGTCATAAAAGATCCGTCACTTTCGTCCCCTTCTCACAAAGGATTTGGCTTTTCGGAATTTAAATATATTTTATTCCTGAATAATCGGAAGCAATTTTAGTACCAAACTTTCGTTATCATTAATAAGGCACTAAAATTATATTACTTTCCAGCAAAACGGATATTTTAGCGAGACATTAAAAGTGGAAGTGATTTTCCAAAATGTTCTGAATTATTTCCCTCGAATGTGAAAACTTCTTCCTATATTTAAATTAGTTTTTATTGGAGGGTTAGGAAATGGCGAGTTGCCGTAGGTATTCCCTTGGCTGTATACGCCGGTTCCAGATTCGCGCCCATTCAGGTTCGTCATAGCAGTTCTCCATACCCTGCCACACAGGTTAGGAAACTATTGTTTATCGGTTGTAATCTTCATTCCGGTATCGAAATCTGCCCGTAAGGGATACAGGACGAAGTCACCAAGACGCTTGCCAATGTCCGTAGGATAAACCCCTTTACAATAATTTGTAAAAATCAGGATTCGAGCTAACAAAAATTGGAAAAAAAGGAAGATCCACATGGGTCCTTCTTCGGAGACCTTCTCTTTCAGTTTACCGGTGGCCACCCGACCAATCCTATTGCGATGATCAACATTACAATCGCTAAAACTTTTTTCATTTGTAACCCCTCGTTCATTACCGCTTTTAATTCTGAAACAGAGAGCACTTCTGGCTTTCTGTATCCCTATCTCATTCAATTTTCTCACCTATTTCACGTTCAGATCATTCTTTACGGAGTTGACCCCTTGGACGCTCCTTGCGATTTGACCCGCTTTATCCACGGCCTGTTGAGAATTAACGAAGCCGCTCAGTTGAACGATCCCCTTGTAAGTTTCGACACTGATCTGGAATGACTTTAAAAAATCATCATTTGCAAGCAGGGCTTTTACCTTGGTCGTGATGACCGAATCGTCAACGTATTCACCTGTACTTTCACGTGTGCGTGTCGATGCACAGGCCACAAAGGTGGCGATCAGCATAAAAAGCACTAAACAGTGGATAACGATATTTCTCTTTTTCATAGCGGTTACTCCTCTCTGTAAGTTTGTGGTGAAATGGTTCATTGGGAGACGTTTTCTACTGAAGGTATAAAAAAATTCGGCAAAATCCTTCTGGACCTTCTGACCACCTCCTCTCCAAATATCCCACCTTCTCCGGCAAGGGTCCAAATTGCTACCATTACCTTCGTCCCTGAATAAGTCGGACCACTAACACGATGATGGCGATGACCAGCAGGATATGAATGACCCCACCCATCGTGTAGCCGGTGAGCAATCCCAGAAGCCACAGAATCAAGAGAATCACAAATATGGTCCAAAGCATGTTCGACTCCTTTCTGAGGACAGGTTTCGTCCGTCCATTTTAATCTACTTTGGGAGGCCCTTAATGACAAAGATTATAGAATCGGTAGTGCAAATGGCCTGCCAACAACCGGAAAAAAGCAGAGGGTTCGAATCATCCATTAATAACAGGGGATTGGATCAACAGGAGAGAACAGGATAGAAGTATAAGACGATTTGTTTGACCTCAATATTTGGTGGAACCTCAATATATTGAGGGATACTCTGGGGAGAGCCGGACAGCGAGCGTTCAGTAATGCAAGCTGATCGTCAGATCCAGGGTTCCCCCGTCGTACTGAAAGCTGGCGGCAGAGAACGAAGGCACGCCGAGCAAGGCTTTTACATCGTTTGAAAAACCGTAGCCTTCCGTTGGAATCCCCAGCCAGTTGGTGTCAAGCTTGCCGTTCATATTTTCATCGTGAATGACGGCAAGCGCATACGTTCCCGGCGGAATGTCTTCAAAGTCGCAACGCGCTTCCGTATGCCGGACCTTGATTATCATAACATTCGTTGCCGAGAGCAGAAACTCCCTAGGGAAACCACCTGGCGAGTCGAAAAGCGCGCAATCTACGGTTCCAGTGCTGTTTCTAATGTTCAGAACCTTCACGTGGATTCCGCGGCATGATGATGATTGGGCAAAAGCGATGGCGGGAATATTCGCGAACACCAGCACTGCAAACAATACGACGCACCGAACTCCCATGGGGATCTCTGTCTCTGGGTCCTTATCGATCAATTTCTCTGCTTCATGCGCTGTCCGGCGGACCTGGAGAAGGACAGGGATCAGGAAAATAAGAACCAATACCGTGATCGCCGCTATGACGGTAACACTGGTGGTCAATAGCGCTGCTAGTGTAGTGCGTCATAAATAACTTGACTTATGATATGGCTTCTTGTATGCTAAGGCATTATGAGAACTGCAAGGCCCATTGTATTGTCCCCAGAAGAAGACTCGACGCTCAATGCATGGGTACGGG
>Ga0208821_1000802_pt1 | contig 21630 bp, 20 predicted proteins | sample June2015DPH_20_5_FD_184720 | JGI IMG/M metagenome (GOLD analysis project Ga0208821, IMG submission 184720) | Peatland microbial communities from SPRUCE experiment site at the Marcell Experimental Forest, Minnesota, USA - June2015DPH_20_40... | ecosystem: Environmental > Terrestrial > Soil >... | reverse complement strand
GGTTCGACGGCGAAAACAGCAATTACGGCCTGGTGAAAATCGACCTGACCCCGTGGACCGTGCTGACCGACCGCATGAAGGAGGTCAACAGCCGGATCGAAACGCTGGCCGCGAAGAGCGCAGAACCAGGCCGCTGAGCAGCCGTGGAGCGCATGCAGGGATTGCGAGGCACCGGGAGGAAGGCTGGGACTCGGTCTTCATCCATTCGCTGTTCATGCCGTGTTCGGAGAGGATAAGAAGCAGCCGGTCATAAAGGCGAAGGGCTTCGTCAATCTGCTTAAAACGACCCATGAAACTTCTCCATAAAGATGAAAACAACCGCAACAAACGAAGGCGATTGGAAGTATGCTGTCTGAGCCGGGAAGGCAAAATGGAAATCCCAGGTGAGTTATACATTTTCCATCCCAGCCCCTCAACGCCGCTGATGATGACCCTGGGAGGAGGAGAGTATGCAGCGCCTGATCACAGTAACCGTTGTGCTTCTGCTCACGGTATTGAATGCGACCGTTGCCAAGGCCGCTGAGACAATCCGCGTTGGCCTGATCCAGATGGATGGGCGGCCCTATGACAAGCAATACAATCTGGCGCGAGCCGAGAACCTGATCCGGCAAGCCGCGGCCCGTGGAGCCAAAATCGTATGCACGCCGGAATCCTCAGTGCAGGGATACGCGAGGGTTGAGCTACCTCCCGGCATGTCCGCGGACGCTCCTCAGATCGTCGCGGAGCGGGCGAAGATCCTGGCGGCCGCCGAGACGATTCCCGGGCCTGCCACAAACCGCTTTAGCATCCTCGCGAAGGAACTGGGCATCTGGATAGTCTTTGGCATGGACGAGAATCGGGGAGGGAAACTGTTCAACACAGCGGTTCTCATGAACCCTCAGGGGCAGATCGTGGGCACCTATAGCAAGGTTCATCTTCAGAACTGGATGCTGGCCTCAGGAGTAAACCACGGCGACGGCTTCCCGGTTTGGGAGGTGGAAATTGCTGGAGTGAAAACCAAAGTGGGAATCGAGATTTGTTACGACATCCAGCATCCGGAGGCCACACGCGAGCTCGCGCTGGGAGGCGCGGAGATTGTCTTCAATCCCTACCTCACCGATGACTTCTCCCGGCCACTGCTCGTGCACCTGTACCAAACGCGGGCCCTCGAAAACCGGCTGTTCATCGTCCGCGTTGATTACGGCGCTCCGCGCGGCAGCGGAACCAGTTCCATCCTGGATTTCGAAGGGTCAACCCAGGACGAACTCGACCACGCCGAGAGTGTTTTGGTGGGTGATTTGAACCTTACAGCTCTGCGCAAGATCAGAGACGATTGGAATCCGGTCTATGGGCTTCCGAACCGCTACCCGGCTGCCTATAAACGCCTGGGGGCCGGGAAGTAGTAGGTTCAATCGGTTCTGGCCTGTCCTGGCTTCTTAGTGGTCGCCGACATAAAAGGCGATCTCGGCGCGCGTCAGCCGAAAGCTTGGCCGTCCACGAAGAAGTTTTTGATGCCGATGCTTTTGTGGGGGCCTGACCCACCTAAGGTTCCTGCTCCAGCTCAATGACTGCGGCCCGCCATTCGGCATCGAGATTCACGGGCAGACCCTCGGTCGCGAGCTGATGCCCACTCAGTGGACCCTGCGGATGTCCGACTACGGTCACCTGATACGTGCGCCCGGAGTCCAAACCACGCAGCCTAAGGATTTCCTGAGCCTTGCTTTTCCCCAGGCGATAGGCTAACACCACGCTCCGTTTGTGGTCGGGCGCGACATACTGCAATGCACTCCAGCCGGTCGGGTCTTCGTGCGCGGGGGGAGGCGTGAGGTGGTATACGTCCGCACCCATGATGGTCCTCCGCAACTGTTTGTAAAGCGCCACATTCTCAGTGGCGCGTTTTCTTAGCTCCGGGTTCCAGTCGAACACGCGGCTGGAGATCCCATATTGTCCGTTCATGGGGACGCGCAACATGAAATCCCACCAGCCTGGTGGATTCGTAAGTACTACCTCACCGTTGTCCTTGTCACCCACCATCCAGTGGTTACAAACCTCGGGCATGAATTCGACTGTGCACCCATAGCCCAGTTGGACCGACGGTAACGGCAACACAATGTCAGAAAGCCAGGTGGTGTGCGTGTGCGCCATAATACCGAGATCAAAACGCATTCCGCCACTCGAGCAGTTCTCGATGACCAGGCCGGGATACGCCGAACGCACTTCGTCGAGCCAGGCGTAATAATTCACCAGGTGACGGTAGAGCACGTCTCCCGGGCGGCCGGTCCCGGGCGGATCAAAGCGCTCGCCAATATCGATGTTGTAGTCGATCTTCAGCCATTCAATTCCGTAATCGCGCACCAGGCGGTCGATGATTGAACGAGCCCAGCCCCGCACCTCAGGCTTGGAAAAATTCAGGTGGTGGCGGTCGGAGGCTAGAAGTGGCTGACCGTTGTAAGTGAAGACCCAGTCGGGATGCTCGCGGAAGGTTCGCGAATCCACCCCCAGGTTTTCAATCTCGATCCAGATGCCAAACTTCATCCCCTTACTGCGCACGTACCCCGCCAGCTCTTCAATGCCGTGTGGAAACGCAGCGCGGTCGGCCTCCCAGTCGCCGAGTTCCCGGCTCCAATCTCTCTTGTTGAACCAGCCGGCATCCAGCATAAAAACTTCCGCGCCCATCTCGCTGGCGATATCGGCACAGCGCTTCATCTGCTCCACGGTCATCTTTCCCTGGAAGGGATACCAGGAATTGAACTGCACCAGCAACGGGTCGTTCGCAGGCGTGCGCGGAACAACATACTGGCGCTGGTAGCGATGGAGCTGATTCGCGGTATCGTCGAGATCACTGGCAGAGGCCGTGAAGGCCACCTGCGGCGTCGAAAACGGCTCACCTGCCTGAAGGGCCAGCGGACCGCCAAAATCGAAGCGCATTCCCAGCGCGACCCTCAAATCTTCTTCCCGCAAGGGCCGCGGGTTGGGATAACGTTCAAAGCCCATCTGCCAGTTGCCGGAGTAAGCGAGCTGGGCAAGGTAGCGGGTGCCGAGCTCCAGGTTATGGAGACAGAACCAGGGCGAGTAGCCGTTGGTCGAACGGCCCCGGGTGGAAACGAACCCTCGCTGGCCCGCTTGCAGCCTCTCCGTTGTCAATTGGCGTTCGTGACCCCAGGCGCCCCATAGATAACTGAGGTCATAGTCGCCTGGAGGCAGGCGCCAAGCCAGCGATGGAGCCGAATCGACATATAAGACATGGTCGCCTCGATTGGTGAACGTCAACTGGCGTGTTAATACTCCTGTCGCTCCCCAGGTGGAATAACGCACCTCAATTTCCAGCGCCAAGCGGCGGTGCTTGAAAACCAAGTGCAGCTCCTCAACGCTTCCCTGCGGGTGACTAATCTCTTGGGACAGCAGCGTGAGGTTTTCGGGAGACAACCCTTGCCCTTCCACGGAACCGTCGATTTCATAGCGTGGGTCTTCCTCTCGTGGCAGCTCCTTCCATGCCGCTCCCCCCGCAGGCCCAAAGTAATCCAGGTAAACAGTGCCTTCTTTTTGTCGAAGACGATACTCTGTCCCTCCACTCGTCAGCGTCCATACCTGGCTCGAGCTGTCGTACCGCACGCCGGCGTCAGCAGAAGCGACGACAAGGAGGACGCCAAAGACGGCCCAGGCCACCCATCGAGTAAGGAAAGTAAGGTTTCGCATCTCTTCACCCCGTTGAAGAAATTCCAAGCGGAATCGAGATATCTTTACCGGCGTCATTGTACACCTCAAGTCAACGTCCCTTCGCATACGGAGACAGCAGTCGCAAGTTAATGACGTTAACGCGCAGTCCGGCGAAGCGGGATCATCCACCTTGGCCACCGTGATGAGCACAGTGCGGCCGGCAAGAAGTGGCATGAGTTCAACGAAGACAGGACCTCTTTATCGTGGCACATGCGCTGACGTTCACCAGCGCCACGTGTGTTGTTAATTGGCAAGAGGATTGAGTTGATCGGGACGGGTAGTGGCGAAGGGCGAGCATCATCCGGGGGAGCAGTTCCCGCGAGTGGGATTCGTCGTGACCAACCTGACCCTACTGGGTCGGGCGGTGGTGCGGTTCTACAAGCGCGGTACGGCCGAACAGTGGATCAAGGAAGGGAAGCAAGTGGTGAAAATGACGCGTCCCTCCTGGCGGGATGCCATCGGTTCTGGTCCAACGAGGTGCGGCTGTGGCTAAGCGTGATCGCCTATAACCCGAGCCCTACTGTGCTGGCGCTTTCCCCATGTCGTACACGCGCCGGATGCTGACCGACACGTTGCCAGAGGAACCCTCGAACCGGGTAATTACGTGGAGCTGTTTGCCGTCTTCGCTCATGCGGAACGTTTGCGTGAGTTTTTCCGAGTGGGGCAGCTTGGTCTCCGCGATGAAGGCGCCACCTTCCCACGAGGCCTTGGTCGAAATCTTGTTGCCGTCCGCATCTTTATCGTTATGCTTTTTTCCGTCAGGGTAAAAAGTTTGGGCGCGGTCGGAGTCGTCGATGACCACAAACTGGTCGGAGCGCTGGTCGACCCGCAAGAACTTAGGATTCTCAGCCAGGCGATTCCACTCCTGGCTGCTGACGCCGCCACCGGGATTCCCCATTCCCCCCCGGCCGCGACCCATGCCGCCGCCCATTCCCCCCATTCCGCCCATGCCGCCCATGCCGCCACGTCCCATGCCCCCGCCCCCGCCGGGGTACCCGCCTCCGCTACCAGGATAGCCACCGCTGCGCTGGCTGCTTTGCTGCGCGTCGTGAACCTTCTGCTGCGCATCGTCGCTCTGGTCCTGGTTGAAATTCCAGTGGCCGGTCAGTTGCGTCTTGTCTTGGGCGCGCGCCACTACCACCAGCAATGCCGCCAGAAAACACGCCGCAATTAGAACTGCTGCCTTTGCTGTAAAGCTGAAAACTTTCCCCATCGTCTCCCACCTTCCTGATCGGGTGCGCTTGTCTGCTGCTCCTTCTTCGATTCCGCGAGCGGGCGGCTGGTTGTCTCGCTGGCGTGTTGTCCCTGCCAAAAACCCGATCGACCTTTATATCTCGAATACTACGCCTTTCCATTCCAGTAGGTAAGGCATATGGACGAAAGGCAACGGATACACTTCGAGTGAGTGCTTCCTTCGTTCACAGCCCTGAAGACGGACTATGACCTACTCACACTCATCGACATGGACGTCAGAGGTGTCCGGTGACCCTGTCGCTGTCCTTGCCATCCCGCCTTGCCATTTACCTAGCAGGTACGCCGTGTTCCAATTGCTCCGATTGTGGGCGCCTTCTTCAACATTGAAACCAGAGTTGGGGCTCTCTAAGCTCCCTGTGCTTCTCAAGGCCATGCTGCGGACTCCGCCGCCTTTCTCTGGAGTTGGTGCAGAAGCTGACTTGTGTGATGGACCCTATATAATAAACATACACAGTTGGGCAGTGATATTTCTACCCCTGATACCTGTTGGCTTCTGTGGCGCCGGAGTCTTGACGATTGTCGGTTCTGTCCGGTTGATTCAGCAAGGTCACCGTCGACAACGTGCCACGCCAGTTGAAAACAACTGAGGCCACGCTCAAGGGCTGGCTGACGCAAACCCCTGTTCTTGGGGGTCTGCGATTTCCCGAAGGGACTTGTGGGAGCTGGCAGCTCATCCTAGTCGGTCCATACGGAGGATCGAGGCACCCTGCAAGAAGTAAAATGTGGGCACTGCCGGGGAACAGCCCTAAAACGGGATTTCTTGATCCGTCGTCTCGCTTCCCGGCTCGTTAAAGGGGTTGTCGCCCTCATCGGCGGGCTCCGCAGGCTTCGAGGATTCCGTTGCCTTTGGACCGTTTCCGTTCTGTGATGGCCCCAGGAACCTGAGTGTGGTGACGACTGCCTCTGTCACGTTGCGCTTCTGGCCCTCGCGATCCTCGTAACTCCGGAGACGTAAAACCGACCCCTTCCGTGGTCCGTGGAAGCACCCAGCACTGAAAGCTCGGCTGGACATTGAACTCCGAGGCGCTCGGGTGTACATTACCGGTGGTGGGAAAACTGAAAACGGAAATTCTGCATAACTTGGGTTGACTCTATGGAATTTTCCAACGTGGTGAGGGGAAGAAGGTCCGTCAGAAAATATCAGGAGCGGACCATTCCAGATTCCGAAGTTGAATTGTTGATCGATCTGGCCAGGCATGCCCCGTCCTCCATGAATGGCCAGCCGTGGCATTTTCTAATTGTCAAGGACGACAAAGCCAAGGCAGCGCTCGCCGAGATTAAGAACCGGTTTTGCCCGCCAGAGAAGCAAGCATACCAAGCCGACTTTTTGCGGAAGGCACCCCTGATCATTGTGGTTTGCGTGGAGAAAAGCCGATCGTTCGGACGAGAGATCGAAAATGGCATTCTGGCCGCATCCATCATCATGCTGGGAGCACAGAGCCGCGGATTGGGAAGTGTTTACATGAGTGCGTACATATCCGATGAGCCGAAGCTTTCCGAAGTGATTCGGACAGAACTAGGAATCCCAGAGGGATTTGCGCCCGTCTCGATTCTGCCCTTGGGCTACCCGGATGAAACTCCCAAGCCCCGGGAGTTACGTCCTTTGAAGGAGATCATCCATGTCGGGCAATTCTAATTCCCATTTCCTTGAATCGATCGATAAGAAATACCCGGCAGAGACGAGTATCGTCCTCCGATATCGGAATGCCTTCACGTTCGGGACGGAAGAAGAGGACTCGCGATTCAAAGGTTTGCTCGAGAGCACAAGTATTCGGGAAGGGTCGCGGATATTTTTTCTGCTGAAGTACAAGGGCGTAGAAATCTTCGCCCTGGACGAGACCTCATTGATGCACACGAAGACGCTCAAATCCATTGATGGGTGCGTGACGACCGCCCGGTGCAAAGGGGCAGGATATGACCGCGTTGTCCTGGAAACGGGCGGGAATACGGGGTCGGCCCTAACCGCGTACGGCACGCGTTCCGGACTCGAAACGTTTTGTTTCATTCCTCGAGAGAATCTCTATCTGTTGAATAGCAAATTCTTTGCCTCCCCAAAGGCACATTTGATTTCGGTCGAGGATCCGGGGTTGGTAAAAAAAAGCGCGCAGTTATTTGGCAAGCTTTACGGGTTCAGGCACATTCCTGAAACCCCTTGGCGCTATGAGGCTTCGAGATTCAGGGGACTTCGCATCCTGGAATACATGCTCCTGGAAAGCAAGAGGTTCGATTGGATCACTCAGACGATCAGCGCCGCGTTCGGCCCCATCGGGATTTACTGGTCTTTATGGCACCTGGGAAGAAACATCGGCAGAGTACCCCGATTTTTAGGCATACAGCAGGAGGCGAATTGCCCCATGTATCGAGCCTGGAAGGCAGGGCGGCGGAACTTGCGCCCCCTCAAAATCGACTCGACCTCCGGACTCTTGATACCCGTTATGTACGATGTGAAGCCGCACACTTACGGAACCTACCGGAACCTTCGCGGAGTCCTCGAAGAGACGAAAGGGGCTCTGTGTACGATCAACCGCTCCGAGTTTACCAGTTTCCTGGACCGTGACTTTGACGGAACGGGGATCCGGGGATTGCTCAAAGAACATGGCATTGAGATCGGCGAAGTGAAAGAGAAGACAGGGCTGATGGCCTTGGCCGGGACTTTGAAAGAAATCGATGCCGGTACCATTCGAAAGGGCAGCCGGGTCCTGTGGTGCCTTACCAGTGGTGTCAGCCAGGCGGACGGTCGGGCAACGGCCGAGTTCAGGATTTCGAGCCTACAGAGCATGCTCAAAGATTACGGAAAACAAATTTCTTTGCCGGCGCGACATGATTGACCATCCTAAGAAGATCAGGATCAGGGATTCGACACTGAGAGAAGGCTTGGATACGCCGCGAGTATCCTTTTCCCCGGAACAAAAACTAAGCATCGCAACCTTACTGGATGAGGCGGATGTCGGGGAAATCGAGATTGTCGCGCCGAGCAGGGTCTTACAGGACCTGGAATTTGCCCGGAGAGTCAGGGACGAAATCCCGCGCTTAATAACCTCGGGCTTGATCTATTCCTACAACCCACGCGCGCGTGAGGAGATAAAAGAGGCAAGTGAGTCGCTGCATCGATTCGATATCTTGATGCCCGTTTCGGAAAGAAGGCAACCCTTCAACCGATCCACCAAGCTGACTCTTCTCGCGGAAGTTCTGGCTTTTTCGCTTTCTCACCATCCCGAAGTCGGGGTTGGCTTTCCTCATTCCACGCAGACGGACCTGCAATTCCTGTTGGAGATTTCTCATCGAGCGGTAAAGGAAGGTGCAACGCGCTTGACGATTTACGATACCAATGGGAGCGCGGATCCTTTTTCGGTCCACGCCTTGGTCACCCGATTGCGAAGCGAGTTCGAGGTGGCCGTTTTCTTTCATGGGCATAATGATCTAGGGCTCGCGACGGCGAACGCTTTGGCCGCTGTTCGCGGCGGCGCCCACGGCTTGGACGTAACCGTGAACGGGCTCGGGGATCGAGCCGGCAATGCCTCCTTGGAGCAAGTTGTGCTGGCCTTGCATCTCGGAGGATTTCAAACCGGAGTTACATTGAGGAATCTGAAAAAGATGTCTGAGATGGTCGAGAAAGAAAGCGGCGTGCCAATGTCGAAACTTGCGCCGGTCGTTGGAGAGTTCATTTTGCATCACAAGTCTCCCAGCCATTTAAAAGATCCAGACCTTTTTGAGGCATTCGACCCAGAGATCGTCGGAATGGAGAGAATGCTCGATCAGCCATGAAGGCCTTTCTGTTCGCAGCCTGTCGAGACGACAGAGAAATACCATGTCCGGTGAGCGGAACGGAAAGATTAGTAAAGGCCATCGCCACGCCTCCCGCTGCGGAACGCCAAGTCTCAAGAGCCTGGTAATGATTTGCCGCGAGAGGCTAATCGAACTACACTCGCTTCACATATGAGCGACGTCACTCCCTCGAAGGCAGACTCTCCCTCCCGGCCCCAGGAACCTGTTGACCGCTGCTCGTCTGGACCCTCCCATAGTTTTGTTCCGTTCCACAAGAATGAGACCGAGCAATCCATTCCTGAACGCTTCGAGCAGCAAGTCACTCGGCGCCCTGACCGCATTGCCGTCAAGGGGCGGAGACTTTCACTCACGTACGACGCCCTCAATCGGTGGGCCAATCGAGTGGCCCGTGCCATCCTTGCCCTGCGCACTGAGGGAGAGGAAAAGACTTTGGGGCTTCTTCTTGAGAAGGACGCTCCGACGATCGCAGGTCTCATCGGGGCTTTGAAAGCAGGCCAGATTTATGTCCCACTGGACCCCGCGCACCCCGGTGCAAGGGCGTCCAAAATGCTGGAGAATGCGGGAGCGAAACTCATCGTTACTGACAATGTGAATTACCGTGCCGCCCGCGTGTTGGAACACGACTCAGGAAGATTATTGAATATTGACCGATTGGATCCAAACCTGTCCGACCAAAACGTCGGCCTTTCGCTCCTGCCGGATACGCTGGCTTACATCATCTACACTTCCGGGTCGACCGGAGAACCCAAAGGAGTCGTCCAAAACCACCGCAACGTGCTTCACAATATTAAGAGGCACACGAACAGCCTGCATATTTCGAGTGATGACCGTCTGACGTGGCTGGCGTCCGTTAGTACTGGCCAGGCGGTGACCGACATTTACAGCGCCTTATTGAACGGCGCCACCCTCTGTCCCTTCAACGTCAAAGAAAGTGGGCTGTTTCGGTTGGCGGACTGGCTCAAGCAGGAAGAAATTTCCATCTACCACTCGAGCGCATCTATTTTTCGCCATCTCCTTGACGCAATGGGAAGCAAGGAGGAGTTTCCAAGCCTTCGAGTAACCAAACTGGGGAGCGAACAAGTCTTCAAGAGGGATGTGGAGCTGTGGAAGAAACGTTTCTCACCTGACTGTATTTTTGTCAACGCCTTATCCTCGACCGAAGGAGGAATTCTGCGACAGATTTTCATTGACAAGGAAACGATTGTCCGCCGAAGCGTGGTTCCGGTAGGATTCCCGGTCGATGACATGGAGGTTTTTTTGCTCGACCATGCCGGCCGGAGGGTCGGATTTGACTCCCCTGGCGAGATCGCCATTAAGAGTCGCTACTTAGTTCCCGGCTACTGGCAGAGACCCGAGCTTACGCGGGCGGCGTTCCTACCCGATCCTGATGGAGGAGACGCGCGGATCTACCTCACGGGAGATCTGGGCCGGATGTCGCCAAGCGGATGCCTCGAACATCTTGGCCGAAAAGACCTCCAGGTAAAAATCAGCGGGTTCAGCGTGGAAGTTGCCGAGGTGGAGGCTGCCCTGCTCGATTGTTGTCGGCTCAAGCAGGCCGCCGTCGTGGCCAGAGAAGCCAGGCCCGGCGTCACGCGATTGAAGGCCTATGTCATACCGGAAGAGGACTCCGCTCCCACAGTTGAATTGATTCGGACCTCGATGAAGGGGAGCCTCCCCGACCATATGATTCCATCCGAGTTCGTTGTGGTGGAGGAGCTTCCTCTGACACCGAGTGGGAAGGTAGACCGCCAGTTACTCGCTTCGACCACGTCCCTCCAATCGAAGGCGGAGGCCTCCTACGTGGGACCTTCTTCCACCCTGGAATGGCAGATCGCAGAGATCTGGAAAGAGCTCCTCGAGGTGCGCACCATCGGGATCCGGCACGATTTTTTCGAGTTGGGGGGCGATTCGCTGCTCGCGGTCCAAATGATCGACCGAATAGAAGAATCCCTCGGCACACGCCTTCCACTTGCCGCACTCTATTCCGGGGCGACGGTGGAGAACCTGGCCCAGGCGCTATTGGACACAAACCGCGAGGAGTTTCGATCGCCGCTCGTGGCGGTGCAGCGGGGGGGCTCCCATCGACCCTTTTTCTTCTTGCATGGTGATTACAACGGGGGAGGTTTTTATTGCCTAAAATTGGCCCGCTACCTGGGAGAGGAACAGCCTTTTTACGCAATCCTACCCCACGGCCTGGATGGAGGGCCTATTCCCAGAAGCATTGAGGCGATGGCTGCCGATCGCGTACGAGTCCTGCTCGATTATCAGCCCGCCGGGCCCTATGTACTGGGCGGCCACTGCAATGGAGGGCTCGTCGCCTTCGAGATGGCACGACAAATGCTGGAAAGAGGACTGAAAGTGGACCTACTGTTCATCATCGATGCGTCGGCCGTCAACGTGCGCTACCGCTGGCTTTGGAATCTGATCGCGTTTCTCGGTTTCAGCCTGCGACTGAACCATGACGCACTGACCGATTGGTTTAGTCTTACGCGGCGCATGATGATTCGTTGGCAAGAATTATATCGAGAAGTGAAGCGAGCCCCGGGACTCTTCGTCATCGAGAAAATGAGGAAGATCCTTGAGAAGCTCTTCATGCCTGCCAAAAGCCGCCCTCGCGTTGACGCCTCCATACCCCGCAGCCTGAATCGGGACCAAAGGCATCCCGCCTACAAACGCGTTATTGGAGGCTACATTCCTCGACCTTATCCCGGGCGCGTGGTCTTCTTGCGCACCGATTCCCTGAAGTCACGAGCACCCGATGACCCAACCCTCGGCTGGCGCTATGTCACCTCGCAGTTGGAGGTTCGACCGATTCCTGGCGGCCACCATACCTGCCTTACGGAGCACGTCGAATCTCTCGCCGAGTGCCTGGCGAGATACCTTTGCGACTCATTCTGAGCGAGGATAGCCGGAGAGCGGTATCCGTGGTATCAGAAACGGAGCGCACCGCAAAGTGGGTCTGCCCTCTCCCAAGGGGAGAGGGTGGACCGCGACGGCGCTTTCACCAGCCGTCGCGGGCCGGGTGAGGGGTTAGTTGCGGGGCGAGGACGGATCAGGCAGGCTCGGCCCAAGCTGCTCAATGGAAACGAGTAATGCGTCGAGTTTCTGGAGAGTATTCATGGGCCTGCGGCCCACCCAAGGAGATGAAAATCGCCGGTGTTGTCACCCCCGCGTAAGCGGGGGTCCAGTTCAGTCCACATACGGCTGGATTCCCGCTTTCGCGGGAACGACTGGCATGGGGTGATTTTCAGGAGAGCGGCCCCGGGATCTTTAATCCCCTTGGAAAGTGTGTTTGGGGCAGAATCTACGACCTGGGAGGTTGCTGAACAACAGGTTGAGGCGACTTCACGTCACCATGCCCCCATTGAAGCCATTGGCCTTAATGCGATTTAAAATCGTCTTTATCCCTCCTGATGGTCAGGTTGACGCCAAGCCACGAGGTAAACAGTGCGATGTCTTCGATTGTGGCTGCGGTTGAGAGGTTGACCAGCGGTCCAAGGTAGTCGTGGGAGTCGGGACAGGGGTTACAGGGTAGGTCAACGTGGGAAACAAAGACGCTCTCGCTCAGCGAGGTGAGCCTGCGAGCGTTGACGCCATGAGTTCAGTGGCGGCTCGCAGCTTCGGGGTATCAGCCTCCGTCATGCGGCCGACATCACCGTACTTGAACGCGCCACCACTTGCCCATTCCACCACTTCACCGATGGCTTGCTTCTTGGTCGTGGCAACGCGGCGTGCTGCTGTCAGGAAATCGTTGCGAAGCTGGTTGAACCCGGAACTTGCAGCCGAACCGTTCCCGTTGTTGTGCGCAGGAGGTGAGGCCACCGCCTCGGCGAGTGGCTTGCCCGACCCGTTCCCGTCAGCCGGGGCAGTGCTGTTCTCAGGGCGCGAATGCTCCGTCGTCTGCTGCGATGCGGGAGTGAGCGTAGCGCATCAGACTTGCTTTGAAGGTCCGCGGCTTTTTGTTGCCAATTGAGGACTCCCACAAGTCCCTCCGGGAAATCGCAGAGCCCAAAGACCAGGGGTCTGCGCCAGCCAGCGATATGCGGCTATTCCCGGCGGCCTATCCTCGCCCTCCGCTATTCGGCTGCGGAGGCAGGGGCGGGAGGAGCCTCTGGAGCTGCTGGATGAGTTCAGGGATACGAATCGTCGCTACCCTCCAGACCAGCGCGTGCTCGATCTCGCCGTACTCGTGGGCCAGGACGTTCCGCTGCGCGACGATCGGTTGCCAAGGGATTTCGGGGTGGGCCTCTCGGAAACTGCATGAAATTCTGTTGGCCGCTTCGCCGATGATCTCCAGGTGCCTCTCCACGGCCCCCCGCAACATGCGGTCAGCAACGTAATCTGAGAAGGACCGGGAGGCCACGAATTCCTGAATCGCACAGGCGGCATCGAGCATGTCCCACAGGTGTGCGGCATTCTTGGCCTCAGGCTGCATACAAGATCTCTCGGGCCTTCAGGATCTCGTGCCGACGAAAGGGGTTGCGGAGTGCTTGGGGAGAGAGGAGGTCCACGTCACGCCCGAAGATCTCCCGGAGCTCGCCGATCATGTCGGTCCAGTCGTAGAGGCTCCATTGGGCGTCCGAGGCGAAGGTTACCAACAGATCGACGTCGCTGTCGGGGCGGAAGTCGTCGCGGACAACCGACCCGAACGCGGCCAGTTCCGCGACTTTCCACTTGTAACAGAAATCGTGAAGCTGCCTTTTGGAGGTCGTAATATTCATTCAGCCCCCCACGAGCGTGACACTGGCTGCCAAAGGCCATTATGCCAGAACCGAATCAGGCCAGCAAATGCAGGCGTCATAACTGTACTACGCCCGGCCACCGCGCTATGCTATACTCACAGATTCATGTCTCCCTCGGAACACGGCCCTTTCTACCCCACCGCCAGACCCTACCGCTTCATCATCCTGGCCTTCGCCGCCCTGATGGCCTTCGGCAGCTACTTCGCTTACGATAGCGTCGGTGCCATCGAGACCACTCTCATCCAGGTGTTCCACACCGACCGCGCCGCCATCGGCACCATGTATACCATGTACAGCGTGGCCGCCGTCTTCGCGGTCCTGGCCGGAGGCTTCCTCATCGACCGTGTCGGCGTGCGCCGCGCCAGCCTGATCTTCTCCGGCTTCGTGGTAGCCGGCGCCGCCATGGTCGCCTGGGCGCCCAGCCTGCCCGTCCTGTATGCCGGCCGCGTGCTTTTCGGCATCGGCTCCGAATCCATGATCGTCGCGCAAAGCGCCATCACCGCGCGCTGGTTCACCGGCAGGGAACTGGCCATGGCATTCGGCATCACCCTCACCATCGCCCGCCTCGGCACGCTGTTTTCCTTCAATACTGAAGAACTGCTGGCCAGCCGTTTCGGATGGCGCGGAGCCCTCTGGATCGCGGCGGCGCTGTGCCTGGCCAGCCTGCTCTGCAACTGGATCTACACCCTGATGGATCGCCACGCCGAGCCCATCCTGCATCTGCCCGAAGCCGGCGCCGGCGACAAGATCGCCTGGAGCGACGTCGGCAAGTTTCGTCCCTCTTACTGGTACGCCGTGGGAATCTGCGTTACGTTCTACTCCGCCATCTTTCCCTTTACCGCGCTGGCCACCGACTTCTTTCACGACAAGTGGGGCATGCCTATGGCTTCCGCTCGAGGACTAGGCTTCCTCGCCGGGGTGTTCTACAACCTCACGCACATGTTTACCACCGCTCAGGGCACCACGTCGATCATCATCGCGGCCTCCATGGTGCTCGCACCCTTCGCCGGCAACTTTGTCGATCGTCTGGGCCGCCGCGCCACCCTCATGGTGGTGGGCTCGCTGCTCATCATTCCCGCGCATCTGCTCCTGGGGCTGACGCACCTTTCTCCGGTCCTCTCGATGACCGTGCTGGGCGCAGCTTTCGTTCTGGTCCCCGCCTGCATCTGGCCGTCGGTACCGCTCATCGTGGACGCGCGCTGCGTCGGCACGGCGTTCGGTTTGATGACCGCCATCCAAAACTTGGGTCTGGCAACCTACCCTGTCGCCAACGGCGCGCTGCGAGACGCCACGCACAGCTATACCGCCAGCCAGATCATGTTCGCCGCGCTCGGCTTCTGCGGCCTGATCTTCTCGATTCTGCTCCTGCGCGCCGACCGCCGCGAAGGCGGCCGCCTGCAGCGCGCCAAATAAAACGCAGTATAATCGGGCTTCCGGCTCGTTGCCCCAATTTGCGACAACCGGGTATTCAACCGACAGAGAGGAAATTCCAAACGCTGGCCCTACCAGCCCTGTTGCTGCTTTCCGCAACCCGCGAGTCGCGCATCACCGCGCTCGACTGGCTCACGATCGCAGCGTGCAGTACGCCAGCACCGATTACACACAACTGTTCAAGGACCACGGCATCCGGATCAGCATGTCGCGGAAAGCCAATCCCTGGGATAATGCGGCGTGCGAATCGTTCATCAAAACCCTGAAGTACGAAGAGGTCTACCGCACCGACTATTGCGATCTGGGCGAGGCCCAGGCAAGCATCGGCGTCTTCCTGGAAAAGGTTTACAACCAAAACCGCCTGCACTCGGCGCTCGGCTACTTGCCACCGGTCGAGTTCGAGCGCGGGCTGCGGGCTCAAAACCCCAAGGAGGCCGCTGCGCGGCAGCTTCCCTTATGAGTTTTCTCAGGCATGGGGAAATCTATCGTACGATGCAAAGGGCTTCCGGTTCTTTGCCGGGGCGGCCGATCCACGCCCCCCCCGGCCTTATCGTCGCGATGAGTTTCCATCTGGCTATTCCTTGGCAGGTTGCACTCCTGCAGAGCCTGCCGCCGCTTCATCAGCCGGCGTACATCTTGCAAGAAAGCGCCTTCGCGGCACAGTGCATTTCCAGCGAACGGCGAACAGTGCCTTAACTGTTTGCGTGAAACCGAGTGAAGACCCCCGCGCGGGGCGCGCCTTTGGCTGTAATGTCTTGCAGCCTAATCTCTGCGATCTGACCAGCCAGAATATCTCTATTCTTCCAGATCCAATCTCGCTCCGAATCCGAGATCATGAAGCTGCCAACCTCACCGGTTCCTCCTTGGGGAGTTTGGACCACCATCTTGCCAAGCGTGTTCGCATACTTCCCTTCACCTCCTGGCAGGATTTCCAACACTTTGCAGTCGACTGAATCGGTAGCTTTAACCTTGAACCAGTCGTCAATACCACCCTGGTACTTCACAACCACACCCTCACTCCAGGGCAGGCCGCGGGGATCGTGGATGATGGCGCGATAGAACTCCACAGGGTCACCGCCCTCGGGCATGGCGGGGACAATATGGAGATGCCTGTTGAACAGACGAATCTCCGCGATCACGGCTTCGTAGAGTTCACGCCGCTGCCCATAGGGCATCTGGCTGACGTCCCTGCCCTTGAATTTCGCGATGTCCCAGGCGTAGAACTCAACCGGGCCTCTCTCCTGCTGAATCCGGATGGACTTCTCAGGCAGGGCATTTAGGATTCCGCCCACGCGGGCGGCTCCGTCGGAATGGTGAAGCTCGCCACGCAGAACGGTTCCTTCCTGCTCGGGGCCTGGGAAGAGCCTGCGGGCCAGCCATACGGGAGAGCGATTGCGGAGGTCTTCGAGGGCCGGGAGCTTATCGTAGTAACACTCTCCTTCCGGCCGATGGCTGCGATACACAGCTTCCGTAGCCTTCCTTGATGACTCCGTTGAAATCGTCTACGGAGTGAGGCTCATTCTCAACCGCCAACGTTCTGGGCCGCTGATCGGTGGGCAGACCTTTCTTCAGTGTGAACTTGGCGTATTCCTTCCCGGTCCGCGGTCCTGCCAGTAGAACGCCATCTACTGCTTTCTTCTGGAGGGCACGATTCAAGGCCAGTTGCCGGGTTCCGAGCGGCTGGGGCGTACCCAGAAGTTCCTTCGCCCTGCCGAGAGCAACTCCGAACAGCAGCCTTCCAGCTTCATGAACGAGTGTTTCTCCCACGCTGAGAGCCAGGTTCGCCAGAGGATTCATCTTCGACCTCTATGGGGAGTAGGGAGTGGAAATCTGCGCCGTTTGAGTAGGCTGTTGAGCCTCGGAGGAGCGATTACCCCAGCCAAGGCCATCGGCGGGTCGGAAAGCCGGAGCCAATTCTTACCGCGAGCCCTGGACGCGGGCAATATCAATCGCCGCCATCAGACCGCTACGTCATCGCGACAGATTGACAAACACCCGGCAAAGCGGTATTGCTTGGCTGTGAACAGATTCCTGTGGAGCGACTGCGCGAATGTGGTGATGGGGCGTGGCGCCCCAAGAGCGAAAAGCTGCATCCGAGTCTCTGTAGCGGCCGAGACTCGGCTTTATCGCATTTTACAGGATGGGAGTTTCCCTCCATGCGTCGCGTTTTGTTGCTTCTGACGCTCCTGCTGATCATCGTATTCCTTGGCGCCCACCGGGGATGGTCCTATCTAGCTCCGACTATGGATGTTTCTGCGCTTATTCGTGACGCCAACCTTATTGCGGTCGGAGAGGTGACTGACGTTTGGGAAGATGGACAGGAAGAGTACCAGGTCAACGGAATCTCTGAGTCCGGGCGGCTGATGCGAGCCCGCTTTGGTATTCGACGAGTGCTCAAAGGCGACGCGGTGGATGAGCTATCATTTACATTTTTTCGCTCGAATCTTGGCGATTCTGGGTTCGTTGGCGTCGACAAGGGCGAGTTTGGTCTGTTCTTCTTCCGCAATTCCGACGACGGTCTTATATTTGCTTCTCATTATTATCCCAAGATAATCGCCGGGCAAGAGGAGTGCGTCACGGACGGTGAGCCCGTCGATCGCGTCGTAGGTGAACTCGCCTGCGTGATCCAGTCTCCCACTAGCTCCGTTTTCGACCGCTTAAGCTCCCTGTGAGCGCTTGCCACGGTGCTAGCCCCGTCCGCCACCGAAGTGCTGCGACGCGCCGTTCGGGAGCTTCGCCCTCCACTCAACTTATTGGCAGCCATTCACCTGGTCCAACGCAACAATATTTCTGCCCTGCCATTAGTCGAGGAGGGGGTACGAACCTCGCCCATGCTGGAGGTATCGGATAGGGGGCACGCGATTTTCGAGTATCACTGGGGAGGGGCGTTGGGAGGAATCAAGGATCCTGCTGCTATTCCTGCCTTGGCGCGCATGCTGACGGTTGATGACTCCGAGATACGCCAAGGAGCGGTCGCGGGATTGCGCAACACCGGATCAAAGGCGGCGCTCGAGCCGCTGTCTCAGGCGCTATATGATTCCGACATTTGGGTTCGTTGGAACGCAGTAATGGCCTTGGCAGAGATCACTCATCAGAAGGAATGGTACCCTGTCTACGACCAGTTCAAGGAGAACGAGCAACTCTATTTAGATTATTGGAAGGCCTGGACAATACAGAAGTTCTCGGAAGGCCACTAGCAGCAAGCCTGGCGCGGACTTCCGTTTTTGAGGTCTGTGGGTCTTCCTCAGATTCGCGCTTTCGAATCCAAGGGCAAACTGGCAATCGATACCCGTAGCGGCACATGGGTTGCGCCGCACTCATGCCGGGATGCTCATTCACGCTGGACCATCGCCACTCTTGAGCCCGACCGACCAGCCCCGCCTTCACGGTTCGCAGGCCACGATCAAAAATACGGCCCTACCACAACTCGCCCGACGCAGCGCGTGCACGGTTGATGAGTGTCGTCGAGCTGTTCATGATGGATTTCATCACCTCGGAAATGGTCAGTGGATCTTGCGGGGTGCAGATCGCACGCCAGGAGTCGGGAAGAAACACCCAGGCAGTCAAGAAGAATGGATGAACCGCTCGTGCCCTGCGGATGGCCAGCGCCAGACGCTCGAAATCTACGTCAGCTAGTTCGCGGCGCCGCTTGAGTAGGCGGACGGTGACGAAAAAGGGATGTGCTGCAAAGATTGAAAAGAAGATAGGCAAGGGAATAGCATAGGTGCCAACCGACGGCACAGAGAATGATCTCGGGGGTAAAGTGCCGCCATCTCACATGCAGATGCACTGTCGTGTCGATCTATTTAGGTAAACGCAACTGCTCCCAGATGTGCCGAAGACGAGCAGCCCACTGCGTGTTCCATTCATGGCGTTCTACCCAGGACTGGCGCTGCACCCAACTTCTGCGAAGTTTTTCCCAATAACGCTCCCTTGCTTCGGAAAAAGCCTTCGCACTGCCCGGCGGGACATATTTGTTTTCGACTTGAAATTCGGTAGGGGGCTCGGCTGGCAGTTCGCTACCAAACGGATACCTCTCCTGCAAGCCTACTACCGCCACCTGCCAATACGCCTGTGCCACCTCTTCCTCCCGGGCGCGTCGCTTGGCACTCCAGTTTGGACTTTGATCGATGAATTCAGCGGGAGCCTCAGGCTGCAGTCGCATCACAGGGCGTGCCGAAAGATATACGCCCAAAAGAGGGACCATTATTACCAGGCAAACCCCTGCCACCAGCGCTAGCTGCGCAATTACCCCTCTACGCTTTGGGCGGCTTCCACGCTGAAGGGAAGGGGAGGGCGGTTTTGTCCAACCCCCCTCTAAGAGGCCCTCGAGTTCTCTTCGAGAGGTCTCGTACTGGTTCTTCAACCGTCTTTGCTCCGCTTCGAGACCCGCTGTAGCGTTATCTGCAACTTGGCTGAGGACCGCTAGTTTCACCTTGGCCAGGCTGGCCAACTGCTGCTTGCTCTCCTCCACGACCCGCCCCGAATTCTTCAGCTCTTCCCGCAGCCTCTCCACCGCTGCGTCGGCTTGCCCCTGAAACTGCTGGGACCACCGCCCCCCCAGATCCTGGGCGATCTTCTCCAAATCCTCCGCCTGCCTCGCACCCTTCCCCTGCAAAGCCTGCAGAGTGCCCTCGATCCGCCCCTGGAAGTCCTCCACCAGCGCCCCCACGCGCCCCTCCAGCGCTTCCGCCGCCAGGGACACTCCCGTCAGGTGTTCCTCGGCAGCGCCAGCCCGAGCCATGAAACCCGTCTCGCTCTTCTGCTCAGCAACCTGCAGTTGCGCTATCGCCCGTTCGGCGGCTAGCTTAATGGATTCCACCTCCACGTCCGCTGCCTCATGCATCACCTGCGCATGCTCCCGAAATGCTTGCGCCAGTTGTTGGCCATATTCCTCTCGGGTAGCTTGGCTGAGGGATGCCAGTTTCGCCTCGGCCAGACTGGCCAGTTGCTGCTTGCTCTCCTCCACGACCCGCCCCGAATTCTTCAGCTCTTCCCGCAGCCTCTCCACCGCTGCGTCGGCTTGCTTCTGAAACTGCTGGGACCACCGCCCCCCCAGATCCTGGGCGATCTTCTCCAAATCCTCCGCCTGCCTCGCGCCCTTCCACTGGAAAGCCTGCAGAGTGCCCTCGATCCGCCCCTGGAAGTCCTCCACCAGCGCCCCCACGCGCCCCTCCAGCGCTTCCACCGCCAAGGACACTCCCGTCAGGCGTTCCTCAGCAGCGCCCGCCCGAGCCATGAAACCCGTCTCGCTCTTCTGCTCAGCAACCTGCAGTTGCGCTATCGCCTGTTCGGCGGCTAGCTTAATGGATTCCACCTCCACGTCCGCTGCCTCATGCATTGCCTGCGCATGCTCCCGAAATGCTTGCGCCAGTTGTTGGCCATATTCCTCTCGGGTAGCTTGGCTGAGGGACGCCAGTTTCGCCTCGGCCAAGCTGGCCAGTTGCTGCTTGCTCTCCTCCACGACCCGCCCCGAATTCTTCAGTTCTTCCTGCAGCCTCTCCACCGCTGCGTCGGCTTGCTCCTGAAACTGCTGGGACCACCGCCCCCCCAGATCCTGGGCGATCTTCTCCAAATCCTTCGCCTGCCTCGCGCCCTTCCCCCGGAAGTCCTCCACCAGCGCCCCCACGCGCCCCTCCAGCGCTTCCACCGCCAAGGACACTCCCGTCAGGCGTTCCTCAGCAGCGCCCGCCCGAGCCATGAAACCCGTCTCGCTCTTCTGCTCAGCAACCTGCAGTTGCGCTATCGCCTGTTCGGCGGCTAGCTTAATGGATTCCACCTCCACGTCCGCTGCCTCATGCATTGCCTGCGCATGCTCCCGAAATGCTTGCGCCAGTTGTTGGCCATATTCCTCTCGGGTAGCTTGGCTGAGGGACGCCAGTTTCGCCTCGGCCAAGCTGGCCAGTTGCTGCTTGCTCTCCTCCACGACCCGCCCCGAATTCTTCAGTTCTTCCCGCAGCCTCTCCACCGCTGCGTCGGCTTGCTCCTGAAACTGCTGGGACCACCGCCCCCCCAGATCCTGGGCGATCTTCTCCAAATCCTCCGCCTGCCTCGCGCCCTTCCCCTGCAAAGCCTGTAGAGTGCCCTCGATCGGTCCCCGGAAGTCCTCCACCAGCGCCCCCACGCGCCCCTCCAGTGCTTCCACCGCCAAGGACACTCCCGTCAGGCGCTCCTCAGCAGCGCCCGCCCGAGCCATGAAACCCGTCTCCCTCTTCTGCTCAGCAACCTGCAGTTGCGCTATCGCCCGTTCGGCGGCCAGCTTAATGGATTCCACCTCCACGTCCGCTGCCTCATGCATCGCCTGCGCATGCTCCCGAAATGCTTGCGCCAGTTGCTGGCCATCTTCTTCTCGGGTAGCTTGGCTGAGGGACACCAGTTTCGCCTCGGCCAGGCTGGCCAGTTGCTGCTTGCTCTCCTCCACGACCCGCCCCGAATTCTTCAGCTCTTCCCGCAGCCTCTCCACCGCTGCGTCGGCTTGCTCCTGAAACTGCTGGGACCACCGCCCCCCCAGATCCTGGGCGATCTTCTCCAAATCCTCCGCCTGCCTCGCGCCCTTCCCCTGCAAGGCCTGCAGAGTGCCCTCGATCCGCCCCTGGAAGTCCTCCACCAGCGCCCCCACGCGCCCCTCCAGCGCTTCCACCGCCAAGGACACTCCCGTCAGGCGTTCCTCAGCAGCGCCCGCCCGAGCCATGAAACCCGTCTCGCTCTTCTGCTCAGCAAC
>Ga0208821_1000799_pt1 | contig 21691 bp, 16 predicted proteins | sample June2015DPH_20_5_FD_184720 | JGI IMG/M metagenome (GOLD analysis project Ga0208821, IMG submission 184720) | Peatland microbial communities from SPRUCE experiment site at the Marcell Experimental Forest, Minnesota, USA - June2015DPH_20_40... | ecosystem: Environmental > Terrestrial > Soil >... | reverse complement strand
TGAGCTCTGTAATTATACCCGTGCCAAGTGGGGGTGGCGTGAACCGGACCAGGAAACGGTTCACTTTGTCTGTTCCAGCTGCGTCAAGTCGATGTAACCAATTGATTCTCCCTTTCTGCCGTATCGATTTTCGGTAATCCAAGCGATTACTTTCTCAAAAGCGACTTCCCGCTTAGGGTCATCGGCTGACCTGCCCCCCAAAAACCGATCCACGAGTTATGTTAGAGTAGTGGATCGAAGGGAGGCGGGGAGATGAGCAGCAGGGGTTACACACCGGATCGTGATAAAGGTATTCTGGGTGGTAGTATTCATTTTGGCCATAATAGTCCCTCCTTATGCCCAGGCAGAGGAACCGCTGGCGCTAGAACCCCTGATCCGATATCTAATCCTTAATACCGGCCTGAGTTCTGCGAACCTCCAAATGTGGTTTTTTTTGGTTTTTTTGTCAGGGGCGCCCTCGGCGGTCATACAAAAAACATCTGGCCACAGGCGAGGGCGCCGGTGCCTCATTTGGATTAATCAGGGAAATTACCTCGATTTTCCCATTTTTCGTGAGGGTCGCGATTTACCGTCGATTAATGAGAGTAGGCGGCTTTCCGGCCTCGCCCCGGCTCCGCCCCGCCCCCGGAAATCTGAGCGGCCGGCCCTGGGAGGGCTTGACTTTCCTCCTGGGAAAATAGAATGTTAAACCAACCCGAAGCATCATGTTTTAAACCCTGCTCCGGGGAGCAGACCAGGCCAGATGGCCCGGAAGGAAGAGACGCCGATTTTTAAAAAACTCATAGGTTACCCAGGCTTACCCGGCGAGTTCCCCTGTTCAAACCAAGGAGATTGGCCATGCCGGTGCAGGATTTTATGAGCAAGGATCTGATCACCGTAGATGAAGACGCTTCCATCATAAAGGCCTCCAAGCTCATGAAGCAAAACCGGGTGCGACATCTGCCGGTTTTGCGGAAAGGCCGCCTGCTGGGCATCGTCTCGGACCTGGAGCTGAAAGAGGCCACGCCTTCCAAGGCCACCACCCTGGATATCCACGAGATGTACTATCTCCTGGATCAGATCAAGGTGAAGAGCCTGATGCCCAAACAGCTCTTCACCATCACTCCCGGGGAAACGGTGGAAAAAGCGGCCGCGGTCATGTTGAACCGGAATATCTCAGCCTTGCCGGTGGTGGACCACCAGGGAGCCCTGCAGGGGATCATCACCAAAGGCGACATCTTCCGGGCCTTTGTCTCCATTTCGGGAATCAACCAGGCCCCCCTGGCCATGGGCTTTGAGCTGGAAGACCGGCACGGCTCGATTAAGGAGGTCACTGATCTGATTCAGGCCCACGGCGGCCGCATTGCCAGCATCTTGTCGAGCTATGGGGGGGCCCCCGAGAGCTTTCTGCGGGTCTACATCCGGGCCCGGGAGGTGCAGGATGAAGAAGCCCTCCGGAAGGACCTGGAAGGCAAAAATAGGATTCTCTACTTTGTCCATGAGAAGCTGGATTGAGATGGGCAGGGAGAAGCCCCCGCGGGGCTGGCCGCCCGTTGGCCAGCTTTAAGATGGCTAAGGGACATCACCTCAGGTAAAGGTAAAATACCGATCTTCAACGAGGAGGCAACTATGGCCGCTGAATCGGATGCCCTGTCCTATCGCCGCCGTTACCGCGGCCTGATGGGCATCAAGAGCAAGATGCCCATCAGGGATACCTCGGTTCTGAGCCGTATCTACACCCCCGGGGTGGGGGCCATCTGCCGGGAGATTGACAAGAACCCCCTGGCCTCCTTCGAGTACACCTGCCGCGGCAATTCCATCGCCTTGATCACCGACGGCAGCCAGGTTTACGAATTCGGCAATATCGGAGCCCTGGCCGCCTTGCCCAAGTTGGAGGCCAAATCGGTGTTCTTCAAGACCTTTGCCAACGTGGATGCGGTGCCCATTGCCCTGTTGACCCAGGATGCGGATGAAATCGTGGAAATCGTCCGGACCCTCACCCCGTCCTTCGGTGGCTTCTGCCTGGAGAGCATCGCCGCACCCAAGTGCTTCACCATCGAGAACCGCATCCGCAAGGCGGTGCGGGTGGCGGTGCTGCACCATGAAAACCATGCGGCAGGCATCATTGTGCTGGCGGCGGTGATTAACGCCCTGAAGGTGGTGGGCAAGAAACTCCAGGAGGTTCGCATCGTCATCAGCGGCGCCGGGGCGGCGGGTATTGGGGCGGCCAAAGGATTGATCGTCGCCGGCAATAATAACATCGTCCTGTGCGATCGCCACGGGGCCCTGAACGTCTACCGGCTGGTGGGAATGAACTGGGCCAAAGCGGAAATCGCCCGCCTGGTGTCCACCCAGGATGTCAAGGGCGGCCTGGCCCAGGTCATCAAGGGCGCCGATGTCTTCATCGGCCTATCGGCCGGCGGCCTGGTCACCCGGGAGATGATTGCCAGCATGGCCCCGGACCCCATCGTCTTTGCCCTGGCCCTGCCCCAGCCGGAGATTGCGGAGGCGGAGGCCAAGGCGGGCGGCGCCGCGGTGACAGCCACCGGCCTGGCCACCAGCGAGACCCAGATCCGCTCGTCTCTGGTGACCCCGGGATTTTTCCGGGGGTGCCTGGACGTGGGGGCCAATCGAGTCACCATCGATATGTATCTGGCCGCGGCCCGGGCCTTGGCGGGCATGATCCCGGAGGAGAAATTATCTCCCAACAATATCATTCCCCGGCAGATGGACTGGCGTATTTCTCCGGTGATCGCCAAGGCGGTGGCCCAGACGGCCCAGGAGAACGGGACCGCCTCCCTGGGGCCGGAAAAGGTGAGTCCCGAGCGGGTCTATGAGCGCACCGAGCGCTATATCTACGAAGGGGAGCTGGCCTGGCTGCCCACCGAAGGCCAGGATTACGGAAAATTGGGCACCAACGAGGATGCCTTGGAGCTGCACCGCCGTTATCAAGGGTGCGTGGAGATCTATACCATGGTGCCCATCAAGGACGAAGTCATTTACAACCGCCTGTATGCCCCGGCGGCGGTGGCGGAGGTTTGCCAGAAGATCCTGCATGAACCCATGGCCGCCTATGACTTCACTTGCAAGAACAACCTGGTGGCCATCGTCACCGACGGCAGCGCCGTGTTGGGTCTGGGAAATATCGGCCCCTGGGCCGCCCTGCCGGTGATGGAAGGCAAGGCGGTGATCTTTAAGACCTTCGGCGGCGTGGAGGCTTTTCCCATCTGCATCAGCACCCAGGAGAGCGAACAGATCATCCGGCTGGTGGAAAATATCTCACCGGCCTTTGGCGGCATTAACCTGGAGGACATCTCCTCCCCCCGTTGTTTCGAAATCGAGCAAAGGTTGCGGGAAAGATTGGATATTCCAGTCTATCACGATGATCAGCACGGCACCGCGGTGGTGGTCCTGGCCGGGCTGCTCAACGCCTTGAAGCTGGTGGATCGGAAACTTTCCGAGGTCAGGATAGTCTTTAACGGGGCCGGCGCCTCGGCCATATCCGTGGCCAAATTGCTGATCCTGGCCGGCGCCAAAAACATCATTGCCTGCGATACTACCGGCGTAATTTATCAAGGACGTCCCAAGGGGATGAATTTCATCAAGAATGAGTTGGCGGAAATCACCAACCCTGAAAAACAAAAAGGCACTCTGGCCAACGTCTTGAAGGGTGCAGAAGTCTTCATCGGGCTCTCCGGGCCGAACGTTCTCAATCAGGAAATGGTAAAATCCATGGCTTCTGATCCCATTGTTTTTGCCATGGCCAATCCTGATCCAGAAATTTATCCAGAGGAAGCCAGGATGGCCGGGGCAGCGGTAGTAGCCACCGGCAGGTCGGACTTTCCCAACCAGGTGAACAATTGCATGGCCTTTCCCGGCATCTTTCGCGGCGCCCTGGATATCCGGGCCAGTTCCATCAATGATGCCATGAATATTGCGGCGGCACACGCTATCGCACGCCTGGTAGGCGATCAATTGAGTCCCGGTTATATCCTGCCGGCAGCCATGGATTTCCGGGTGCCGCCGGCGGTGGCGGAAGCCGTGGCCCGGGCCGCCATGGAAACCGGTACGGCTCGCATCGACCTGCTGCCGGAAAGGGTGGCCCGCCATACCCGGGAGTTCATTTATGACGAGAGGCTCTCCTTAATCTGATTTGCTGCCGGCGAAAGATCTCTGCAAAAGCCAGCTCAGAAGGGCGCGCCTGACGCGCCTTTTTTGGTGCTCGGAGCCGCACCCTGCCGGTAATCGGGGTCTTGTCAGGTAGCCGGGCGCGAACTAAAGGCAGCGGTCGCTTAATTGACCAGCAGGTTGGGGGGCAGTTGCTTGAATTGGCTGCGGTACCGCAGTTGACTGCTGGCGAACAGGATGGAAAAGATATTGTGGTCATCGCTCCCCGGGCCTTGCGAAAGTTCGGGAGCATTATATTGAAGAGAAAATGCCTGCTCCGCTCCATAATTTCTTCCGGGAGCGCCAGAACTGCGAGGGAATTACCTCCCGGTTGATAAGATCATCCAGATATGAATGGTAAAATTTCCTTAAAATAGGTAAAATCCAGGCCAAAATCGCGTTGCTGTGAAAGAATAAACGGTTTTCAGGACGTAGATCATGGGCATGGGCATCCCGCTGGCTAGGATCAACATCAGGCGACTCCTTATGGGGTTGGGCCTGCTGGTGGTTCTATTGCTGGCGGCGGCCTTTGTGTTGGGTCTGCTGTCCTTGAAGCGCACCGGCGAGATTGTTTCTGAAGATTTTCAGCAACAACAACTGATCCTGGCCAAAACCACCGCCCGCCAGATCGAAGATGGCCTGGAGTTTTTGCGGCGGGAGCTCAAGATCCTCGACTATTCCCCGGCCATTCAATACCTGGAGAAAGTGGCCTGGGCCAACCGCATGCAGGTCAGTTTCAACGACCTCTCCAAATTGGGGGTAACCGCCATTGAGCGGATCGATATTGCGGGCGCCAATGGCGGCCACACCTATATCCTGGACGCCGGCGGCCCCCGGGTTATAGATTATAAAGTTAATCAATCCTCCGCTGAGGTGGCCTGGGCTAAAGACCCGGCCAATCGCGGCCGCATTCGCCAGGGACCTGTGGAACTGGAATCGCTTGGGGGCCATAAGGCGCCCTTCTTCGACCTGGCCATGCCGGTATATGAGCAGAGCGTGGATGAATCGCACCCCAAGGCGACCGGCATTTGGGGTGGGGTGCTCTTGTTCAAAATAGATGTCAGCCAGTTTATCGGCCACTACTGCGCCGGGATTCGCTCCGGGCGCACCGGCTACATCTGGGTGCTCGATAGCGATGGGGTATTTCTCTATCATCCCGAGCGGGAGTTTATCGGGGAAGACGCCTTTACCGCCCGCGGCCGGCGCAATCCGCTGATCAGTTTCACCAAGATCAACGAAATTCAGAAATCGAAAATGTTGGCCGGAGAGGAAGGGACTTCCCAATACACTTCAGGCTGGAACCGGGGTGTCATCGGACAAATAGAAAAATTTGTGGCTTACAGCCATGTCAAGGTGAACCCGGATGGTTCCAGAATCTGGCCGGTGGCGGTGGTGGCGCCCACCGCTGAAGTCTACGGCACCATCCATTCCCTCTACATCCGGCAATTCCTCATCCAGGGGATTCTGATTTTCGCCCTGATTCTGGCGGCCTGTGCGGTAATCTACTATGAACTGCGCTGGTCGGTAGAACTGCAGCGGGAGGTGGACCGTACCACCGCGGATTTGCGCCGCAGCCGGGAGCAATACCAGTCGGTGGTGGAAAACGCCCGGGACTTCATTTTTTTGCTTGATGAAAACGGGAACTTTATCAGCGCCAATACCGCGACGGCCAGGGCTTTTGGCATTCCCGCGGTGGGGATTTCCGGCAAAAACCTGGAGAGGTTTTTTGCCCCGGAAGATGCTAAGGCCATGCTGATGCGGGTGCGGGACGTGGTGGACAGCCGAAAAAGCCTTGAAGTCAAATTCCAGGCGCATATTGGCGGTCGAGTTTACTCGCTTTCCACACACTTTGTGCCCGTCTTCGGAGAGGATGCCGGGACGGTGGAATGGATCTTGGTGATGTCGCGGGATATCACCGAGAGCCAAAGGATGGAGGAACAACTGTTCCAGACCGAAAAGCTGGCTTCCCTGGGCACTCTTTCCGCGGGAGTGGCCCATGAGATTAATAATCCTTTGGCCGTCATCCTGGGGTTTACCGAAATTTTACTGGACCGCTTCCCTGAGGGCACCCAGGAACATGAGATTCTCAAGACGGTCGAACGCCAGGGCCTCAATTGCAAGCGCATCGTGGAGAACCTGATGGGGTTCGCCCGACAGCCGAGCCAGCTGGAAGCCTTTAGCGACCTCAATCATGACCTGCAAACCGTGCTTCTCCTGGTGCAGAACACGTTCTTGACCAAAAAGATCGACCTGGAACTTAATCTGGCTTCCGATCTGCCACAGGTGAGGGGAGGCGCGGGCGAACTACAGCAGGTCTTTCTCAATCTCATCACCAATGCCGTGGCGGCCATGCCGGAGGGCGGCACGCTTGCGGTAGCCAGCCGTCGAAATGCCCGCGAGAATTTGGTGGAAGCCATCATTGCCGATACCGGCATGGGCATTCCCAAGGAGAACGCGGACCGTATCTTCGACCCCTTCTTCACTACTAAAAAAGTGGGGGAGGGCACGGGACTCGGCCTCTTTGTCAGCTATGCCATTGTGGAGAAGTTAGGCGGCCATATCAGATTCGAAACCAAGACCGCCGAGGAAGATTCCACCGCCAGTGGCACCACTTTCTTTGTCGCCTTACAACCTGAATTCCCAAAGACTACCTAAAGATAAGACCCTTAAATCTTCCTCGAATCATGATCAGTTTGCCAAGGTTCCGCCACCAGGTTGTCCATTTCTTAGGCTTGTAAGAGTTAGGGTGTCTCGCGATCCGACAAATCATAGAGAAACTGCAAAAAAACCATCTTGAACATCAGCACCGGGTCCCAGGGGTCTCGCCCCCAATCGGCCTAGAAGTCTTTGAGTGCTCCGCGACAAAGCGAAAATCCACCACTGGAGCCAGGTCTTTCAGGAAGTGGGGTCTTGGGGACAGAATTTGCTCATAGAGAAAATTGCCGAAAAAGGAACCGTTGGCTTTGCCCTTTTTGGTCATGGTCGCCCCCAATATTTATTGCGTGTTTATGCCATAGTGACACGATATATTGGCTTCAGCAAATAATAAATTAGCCGTTTTGAACTGCTATTTTAAAAGGATATTTTTCACAAGAGGGAGCCATTGGGGGACCGTGGTAACGACCTTAACTGGAGGGAAAGATTAACAGCCCTGCAAGCTACAAGCAACACCTAGCTCCCAAGGTCAGGTGATCTGGCCCCGACGCGGCGTTGCTGGCGGCGGGATAAAATGGTTTGGAAATAACTGGCAAGAGGACCGGCTCAGTAACCACAAGATGGTGGTGGTCCCGGGGGCGGTTTCGGGCGGATCTGGTTCCCCTGGTACCCAACCTTTTGAGATAAATAAGGAAACCCACCATGGTCCCTGCTAGCGGCTACAACAATAGGGGCAATAAAATCCTGGCCTGGCCGTTGCGTCCGCAGCCAAAATTCAGATTGAAATATTGTAGCTTTAAATACCTCTTCAATTTTTCCGGTTGCATCTGGAAAAATTACTTGACAAAAGATATTTGCCATTATAATGATGCAAATATCTCATAGATTTACAGGGGGTTAACCTTCTGGAAAATTTAAGTAAAATATTTGAGTAAGATTAAGGGGGGGTGAAGACAATGGCAGCCAGGTGGGGGTGGTTGCTGTCCTTGTGGGTGCTGCTGTGGGGATTAGGGGGGAGCAGCGCCGCCGGGGCGGACCTAACCGAAAGGATGAAGAATCAGGAAATCACCCAGATGTTGCACTTGCAGGTGGGGCAATCCAAGGTGCTGCGTTCGACCTACCCCATTACCCGCATCTCCGTGGCCGACCCGGAGATCGCCGACATCATCCTGATCTCCGAGAAGGAAATTTACGTCAACGGCCTGTCCCGGGGGGTCACCAACCTGAGCATCTGGGGCAAAAACCGTTTCACTTCGGCCACCGTGACGGTGGAGGCGGACCTCACCCTCTTAAAAGAGAAGCTGCACCAGATTCTGCCCGGCCAGAAAATCGCGGTGCAGGCCGCGGGTGACTCCGTGGTGCTCTCCGGGGAGGTGAGCGGGCCGCTGGCCCAGGACACCGCGCTCTCCCTGGCGGCCTCCTTTAGCGGGGGCAAGAAGGAGAAGGTGGTGAACCTGCTCCACGTCGGGGGGGTGCAGCAGGTGATGGTGGAGGTGCGCCTGGCGGAGATCGATCGGACCCTTCTGGATCGCATGGGGATCAACTGGACCGCCCTCGCTCCCCAGGGCAATATTTATTCGCAACAGGTCAACGCCCTGGCGGCCCTCAGTAGCTTGACCCGGAATTTCCTCGGTGGCACTGGAGTGACAAAGCCCGGCGGCGTGGTCACTACCTATGGACAATCCTTCACTACCAATCTCGAGGCCATTACGGGTTTTAAGGCCGGCGGGCTCATTTGGACCATGTTCTTTGACATCCTCAAGCAGAATAACCTGGGGCGGATCCTGGCGGAGCCCAACCTGGTGACCACCAGCGGGCAGGAGGCCTCCTTCCTGGCCGGCGGCTTGTATCCCGTGCCGTCGCCCCAGCCCAGCGCGGTGGGCGCCGCCACCGTCACCGTTACCTACCAGCCGTACGGGGTGGGCTTGAAATTCACTCCCACGGTGCTGGACGGCGACAAGATCGCCATGAAATTGGAACCTGAGGTTTCGGAGCTGGATCCCAGCGTGACCGTGCAAGTCGCCGGCTTCAGCATTGAGGGGTTTTTGGTGCGGCGCATGTCATCCCATCTGGAGGTCCAGGACGGCCAGACCATTGCCATGGCCGGGCTGCTCTCAAACGAGGACCGCAACATCGTCAACAAGTTTCCCTGGGTGGGGGACGTCCCCGTTTTGGGGGCCCTGTTCCGTTCCAGCAGTTGGCAGAAGCAGGAGACCGAACTGGTGGTGCTGGTGACCCCGCACCTGGTGAAGCCCGTGACCCCGGGCACCGCCAGGCTGTCCGATGACAAGTGGATAGACCCCAACGACTATGAGAAATATCTCCTGGGGTGGTATCAGGGGCGGCCGCCGAAGGAACAGCCGGCCCAGGTCCAGCAGCCGGCCCAACCGATGCCGGCGGGCTTTGGGGCTATAAAACCGTAATCGCGGGAACCGGTTAAAAGGTTAAAAGGCCGCTCAGCCTGTTAACCTGTTAACCATTCACTTTTTCCCCCATCACACCTCAGGCAGAGGCTGAAAATGAAAAACGAGAGGCGAAGATTGAAAGCCGGAACCGGCCTCATCGGGCTGGCCCTGGTGCTGGTGTGGCTGACGGGTTGTGTCAGCCCCGACGTCCTCCAAAAGGACTACGGCAATTCGGTGCAAAACAATATAGCCCAGTCGGTGCTCAATCCCCAGGCCGGCCTCCTTGACACCCCGACGACGGGGCTAAACCCCACGGCCGGAGTTAATGAACTGGATCAATATAACAAGAGCTTTGCGGAGAAGCCGGTCGCGATACCTAAGATAACCACCTCTACCTATTAGCCGCGCCGCCGCCGCCGGGAGTAACAAGGGGATAGCAATCATGTGGGAAGCAGGGCTCGACCAATTATGGCCGGGGGACAGGGGGCCCCGGCGGCGGCAGCTACCGCCCCAGGGTCCTTCCAGGGCAGCCGCCAGTAGACCCGCCTCTGTCCGGCAGCGCTGGCTGGCATGGTTGCTGGCCATGGCGGCGCTGACGGGGGCGCTGCTGGGGGTGGGCTGCAACGCCTCATGGTTGGCCGATAATAGGACGGCCCGGGGAGTAGCCTTGCCAGCCGCAATGGATTCCACCCGGTTGTTGTATAATGCCCATTATTACCAGTTAATGGGGAGGCCGGAGATCGCCTTAAAAGAATTGCAGCAGGCCCACGAGGTGGATCCCGCTAATCTCAAGGTGGTGGATGCCCTGGCCCAGATGTACCAGGAGCAGGGACAATTCCAACGGGCTCAGGAATTGTACCAGGAGACCCTGAAACGCTATGGCGAAAACCGGGCCTTGCACAACAATTGGTGCTTCTCCTATTATCTTCAGGGAGACTTGGGCAGGGCCGAATCCTGCCTCCAGGAGGCCCTGGCCCGTGATCCCGGCAATATGGCCGCCCGGAACAATTTAGGACTGTTATGGTGCCGCCAGGGCAAGCTGGCGGAAGCCAAACGGCTTTGGGAGGAAGCGGAAGTCCCCGCCCTCGCCCAAACCCGGATGAACCAGGCCCTGGCTTTCCTGGGAATGAGCGCCCCTGCCTATTATGCCAAGCTAGCGGAACCAGGGCCAGGTGCGCCACTGGCTGATTCTTCAGCCAAATCACCGGCAGCGGCAGTGCCCCCCACCGTGAAGGGGGCGCCCGCGGCGCGGCCTTTGGCCGCGGCCCCCAAGGCCGAGGTGAACGGAGCCGCCAAAGCGACGGAGCCAGGACTGGCTCTGCCGCAGCAACCAGCGGCCTCGCGGCAGCCGAAATCGGCGGCCCCGGCCATTATTGCTTCCCAAGATGGATCTTTATTGGTGGCGGAAGGGCAGACCAGCGCCAGGGCTACGCCAACGGCAGGGTTGACGGAAGCAGCCAAGGTGGCGCCACACCCTGCCCCGCCAGTGGCAGCTTCCTCCGGCAAATCCGTGGCAGCCCAGGGAAAAACCCTGGTAACGGCGCCGGCCCCGCAGAAACCGGCGGCCCCGGTGCTAGTTACCACCCAAGCCGGATCCCTGGCGGCGGAACCGCCCATCACTGCCAAGGCGGCGACCCCGGCGGCTCCTGCGGCCACCCGGCCAACGGCAGGGTTGACGGAAGCAGCCAAGGTGGCGCCCCCGCCTGCCCCGCCAGTGGCAGCTTCCTCTGGCAAATCCGTGGCAGCCCAGGGAAAAACCCTGGTGGCGGCGCCGGCCCCGCAGAAACCGGCGGCCCCGGTGCTAGTTACCACCCAAGCCGGATCCTTGGCGGCGGAACCGCCCATCACTGCCAAGGCGGCGACCCCGGCGGCTCCTGCGGCTACCCGGCCAACGGCAGGGTTGACAGAAGCAGCCAAGGTGGCGCCCCCGCCTGCCCCGCCAGTGGCAGCTTCCTCCAGCAAATCCGTGGCAGCCCAGGGAAAAACCCTGGTGACGGCGCCGGCTCCGCAGAAACCGGCGGCCCCGGCGCTAGTTACCACCCAAGCCGGATCCCTGGCGGCGGAACCGCCCATCACTGCCAAGGCGGCGACCCCGGCGGCGCCTGCGGCCACCCGGCCAACGGCAGGGTTGACGGAAGCAGCCAAAGTGGCGCCCCCGCCTGCCCCGCCAGTGGCAGCTTCCTCCGGCAAATCCGTGGCAGCCCAGGGAAAAACCCTGGTGACGGCGCCGGCCCCGCAGAAACCGGCGGCCCCGGTGCTAGTTACCACCCAAGCCGGATCCTTGCCGGCGGAACCGCCCATCACTGCCAAGGCGGCGACCTCGGCGGCTCCTGCGGCCACCCGGCCAACGGCAGGGTTGACGGAAGCAGCCAAGGTGGCGCCACCCCCTGCCCCGCCAGTGGCAGCTTCCTCCAGCAAATCCGTGGCAGCCCAGGGAAAAACCCTGGTGGCGGCGCCGGCCAGGCCGTTGGCCGCCGTGGCGAAGGCTAAGGTGAAAAATGCTGCCAAAGCGGCTGCGCCCCGGACGATCCTGACCGCCGCAGAGCGATTGAAGACCGGCATCGAGATCCTGAACGGCAACGGCACTCAAGACCTGGCCCGCTTAACCCGGACCATGCTGTTCCAGGAAGTCTTCAACGTTGCCCGGATCGGCAACTACATCGATTTCGGAGCGGAATCGACGGTGATCTATTACCGTCCCGGGATGGAGCGGGTGGCCGGGGTCCTGCACTCCGAGATTTTCCCCGAGGCCCAATTGATGGAGTCCTCCAAGCTCAGAAAAGGAGTGGCCATCAAGATCTTGCTAGGCCGCGATCTCCTGGAGCAGCCCCGGATCATGGCCCGCTTAAGGGGGGAAGAGGCGGGCGCCTCCCCGCAGAAGCCACAACCCCGGCCGACCGCTTCCCAAAGGCCGGCCACCTCGCTGATCCTGGCGGCCGCGGCCGCCTCCGGGACCGCCCGCTCACCCCTTCAGGGGCCGCCGCCCACCCCGGCGAAAACCCTGGTCCAACCCGGGGTTCCCCTGGCGACGCCGACCGCCGAAGAGCTGATAGCCAGCGTCATTGAGATCCGGAACGGCACCTGGGCGCGGATGCTGGCTCACCAGACCCGGGATCGGTTGTCCCAACAAGGGTTCCATGTCGGCATGATTGGCAACCATATCGATTTCGGGGCGGAAACTACGGTGATCTATTACCGCCCCGGGACGGAGAAGGTGGCCCGGGCCCTCAACTCCCAGATCTTCCCCGGGGCCCAATTAGTGGAGTCCTCCAGGCTCAGAAAAGGAATAGCCATCAAGATCTTGCTAGGCCGCGATCTCCTGGCACAGCCCCAAACCATGGCGCGCTTAATCGAGAAAGGACATGAAGACCATTAAGCCCCTGGCATGCATCGCCGGGCTTCTGGCCATGCTGATGCTTCTAACCGGTTGCACCCAGAAAGAACAGGCGACAGGTCCCTCCCCTCTGGAGAGCCTTGCCGCGAGCAGCTTTTCCAACGACACCATCTGGAATAAAATGAAGGAGCGCTTCCGGGGGGATAAGGAACCCCTGCCGCCGGACCGGATAGAGGCCTTGGGGGACGCCGCCGTACAGGTCGGGGATTACGAATCCTCCCTCCTCGACTTTCTGTCAATTCTCAGGAAAAACCCCGAACGCTATGACCTGCACTACAAGGTCGCGGTCCTTTTCCTCCTCAACGGCCAGTGGCCGGCAGCCAAGCAGGAACTGGCCCTGGTTCTGGTGCACCAGCCGGAGATGCTCCAGGCCCACGAAGCCATGGGGCTGGTGCACCTGCAGGAAAAGAATTACCCCCTGGCCATCGAGGAATTCCAGACGGTCCTGGCCCAGGATTCCCAGCGGGTCAATTCCCTGCACCTCCTGGGGGTGGCCTACCTGGAGAGTGGTCAGCCCGGCAAGGCGGTGGTCCAATTAAAGCGGGTCCTGGCGGTAGACCCCCGCCACGTTTCCAGCATCCCGGCCCTGGGGCAGGCCTACACCGATTTGAAGGATTATCGGCAGGCCATTGCCTGCCTGCAACAAGGGCTGGCCCTGGATCCGAAAAACGAAAAGCTCAATTATCAAATGGGGATGGCCCTGGCCGCGGAAAAGCGCTATAATGAGGCCATGGATGCCTTCCTGAAGGCCGGGGATGAGGCCCAGGCCTACAACAACATCGGGGTCCACTATTTCGTGGCCGGTCAATATGAAGAAGCGGCCAAGTGCTTCCAACGGGCCATTGAACTACGGCCCTCTTTTTACGAGGAAGCCAAGACCAACTTGCAGCGGGCCTTGGAAAAGCTGCAGCAACTCCGGCAGGGCGACGGCTGAGCCCAGTCCGCCATCCCGAATACCCCCCCAACCCCCAGGTTCCGGTTCAGAGAAGTGAGCCCGCCGTTTTGACGAGCACTCGCCACCAGGGTTACTGCAGAATCCGATCCATGATTTCCAAGGGCTTAAGGATGGCGATTTGCTTTTGCCAGATCCGGATGAGGCCCTCCTCCTAAGGGCCGGACCCTCATACCTGGGGGCCAGCCCCCAGACCCTCGGAGTTTATCGCCTTTAAGGCCAGGGAAGAGGCCAAAACAGGAGAGGCGGAAACCCAGTGCTCCCGCCTCTTCCCCGGCCGCCTCCGGGGCGCTCGGATCGCTCTACAGCGTTGCCCCAGCCTCCCAGGAGACAAATTCAGGATAGGCCAAAATTTCCTAAAAACCAACCGAACATTTGTATGTGCTATTGACGGTGCTATTGACCTGGTAAAAATCTATTTGCATTTTACGGGGGAGTGGAGTAACCTGCCGCAAGCCTGAGGGTCTCCCTGACTCACGCTGAGCTGCTGACGAATCCGGCCGTTCCCTCGCATCTAGATACTTCGTACTCACCCGGGAGACCCTCAGGTCTTTTGGCGCTCCCTGGGCGGCCTCCCGGCGAAGACCCGGCAAACCAGCCGATCCATTGCCGCCAGGATTTAATCGGGCCCTGGGAAAAAGGTTCGCCAGGTTTGGTAGGCAAGTGGTACGCCTATCCCCGTCAACCTTCCCCAGCCGGGTAATCCCGAACGGAAACGATAACCCCACTGAAGCTGGCCGCATTGGCGGGGAGGCGGCGGCCATGGCGGGGAAAGCCGAGGCCTTGCTGCGCGAGGCCCTGGCCAAAGCCGGAGTGGAGACCCCGGCGGAGGTCAACCTGGAATTGGCCAAATATCTTAACAAGCGGGGCCTCAAGAACCTCAATTTCCAGGCGCAGTTGGAATTCAAAGATCCTTACGGCATCCAGGAGATGTTGACCCCGGAGAAATCCCTGGGGAAATAAGCGCAGTGAGAGGTGGTCTAGCCGGCTCCGCGGCTCACACCACCGGGGCCCCCTGCGCCTATCAATTTAACAGAAGCGCTATTGACAATAGACTCCACCGTTATCAGGTTTGTAGACAGCTCATGAGGATTAAACCCCGATTATGGTTCCTGAGCCTGAGCCTGAGCCTGCTCCTGAGCCTGAATCCGGGCCTCCAGGCAGCGTCCGGTCAGGAGGATCTCCTGCCTAAGGGCAAAGAAATCTTTGAAAATAGATGCGCCGAATGTCATCGGCTGAACGGCCAGGGGGTGCCAGGCACTTATCCGGCCTTGAATGGCGATCCTTTTGTCAACGGCGATCCGAGAGGGGTGATCGCCACGGTGCTGAACGGCCGCAAGGGCCAGTTGGGACAGATGCCTACCTGGAGGGGCAGACTGAACGATACGGAAATCGCCGCGGCGGTGACTTACATCCGCAACTCCTGGTCCAACAGGGCCCCGGGGGTTACCCCGGCCATGGTGGCCGAGATCAGGGGCAAGGACAAGTGAGGACCGCCGGCGATCACCCTGGCAGCGCCTGGACTCCGCCTCTGGGGAGAGCCTGCCTCTGGCTGCTGGGGTTGGCTGTCTTGGCGGCGGCCGGCTGCGGCGTCCGGGAGCTGTCCCGGGGAGAGATTCAGGCCCCCAAGGTCACCTTCCAGGGCCTCGCCGTCTATCAACCCACCTCGGACGGCTGGCCCCTGGCGGCCAACCTGCTCCTGGAAAATCCCAACCCCCAGCCCCTGAACCTGCTGGGCTACAATTATCAGTTATGGATCGAAGGCCGCAGCGTAGCCACGGGGTCTTCCCAGGAGGCAGTGAACCTCCCTGCCGGGGGGCAGACGGTGGCCCATTTCCCCATCCTGGTGAAGATAGACGCCTTGCTGGGCTTTTTGCCCATGTTGCTGCAAAATCCGCAGCAGAAAGTGCGCTACCAAATCTCCGGCAGTTTTCGCCTGGCCTCCGTCATGGGAGGCATAATCCCCGTACCTTTCCGGTTCCAAGGGGAGGTGGCGCCCCGGGAAGGCATGGAATTTCTCCGGCCCTACTTGCACTAGATCTTCAGCCGGTAGGAACATTTCCTACAACAGAATCGGAAATTTTCCTGCCGGGAATGGTAAAGATATTCCTTGAAAGCACCATTTCCCTTGCGGTATAAATAATTTGTGGAAATAAGGCCCCCTTTTTGGGAGAGCCTTTAACTCGTTTGGCGAGGTCCGGTAACCGCCGGACCGAGGAGGAGCTATGAGGCGTTTGGGATTGGGCTTTAGCTATCTGGCCATGGTTGTAGTGCTCTTAGGGCTCATCGCTCCCCCCGGGATGGCCGCGGAAAAGACCATAACCTTGGGCTTCACCGCCTCTCAGACCGGAAATCTCAACGTGGAGGCCATCCGCCAGATCAACGGCTTGAACCTCTGGATCGAGCAGGTGAACAAGGCGGGGGGCATCAAGCTGGCTGACGGCTCCGTAGTCAAAGTGGCCGCCAAATTCTATGACGACGAAAGCAACAAGGATCGGGTGCAAGAGCTTTATACCCGCCTCATCAACGATGATAAGGCCGACTTCCTCATCAGTCCCTACAGCAGCGGCCTGACGGATGCCGCCGCGGTCATCGCCCAACAGTATAAACGGATCATGGTCACCGCGGGGGCGTCTTCGGACTCCACCCATTTCAAAGGCTACACCCTGGTCTACATGACTTACACCCCTGCCTCCCGCTACCTGGCGGGGGCCGTCGACTTGTTGGCCAAGCTGGCCCCGGACGCCAAGAAGATCGCCATCATTCATGAAAATGACAAATTCTCCACCGATTCGGTGAACGGCCTGCGGAAATACGCCGAAGGCAAAGGCTATCAAATAGTGATGTTTGAAGGCTATGACGCCGCCACTACCGATTTCGCCCCCTTCATCAACAAGATCCCAGCCGGGGTGGACGCAGTGATGGGCGGCGGCCACTTCGCCGATACCACCACCTTCGCCCGGCAGCTCTATGAAAAGAAGGTCAAGACCAAGATGATCGCCCTACTGGTGGCCCCGCCGGAGCCCAAATTCGCCGAACTGGGCGGGGCCTGCATCGCGGTGGTGGGATCATCCCAGTGGGAACCGGTGGCCAAATACAGCCCGGAGGCGGCTAAGGCGGAAGGTGTGGAGTGGTTCGGCCTCACGGTGCCGGAATTTGTCGAGGCGTATAGGGCCAAGTACCATGAAGATCCCTCCTATCACAGCGCCGGGGGCTACGCCGCCGGACTGATCTTGCAAGAGGCCATATTAAAGGCCGGCTCCACAGACACGGACAAGGTCCAGGCGGCCATCGATCAGGAAGACATGTACACTTTTTACGGCCGCATTAAGTTTGACACCACCCCCAAGGCCCACGGCCTGCAAAGCGGCCACCAGATGATCATCATCCAGTGGCAGAAGGATGCCCAGGGCAAGCCGGTGAAAGTGGCGGTGTGGCCGCCGGCCGCCGCCAATAAGGAAGCCATCCTCTGTCCGGCGCGTTAAGCCTGGACTTGAAGGTCTGCTGAGAGGAGGGCACGGTAGGCCGTGCCCTCTCTCTCGGGGAAGGGCGCCAAGGGGAGCGGCCCGCCGGGAAAGACGGCCCAGCTATTTCTGGGGAACCTTTCTGCATTAGGCAAACTTCCTACAAGAGAATCGGAAATCGTCCGCCAGCAGCCGCCCGGCGGTCCGGATATCCTTTATCTAAAGAGGGGGCGGTTACCGGGAAAAGGCGAGCGGGCCCCTGACCTGCAACTGGGTGGCCCTTCCCAGGATTAAGATTTTGTAGCTCCAGGAGCCTCCAAGTGACCCAAATGTTGTCTTCGATAATCGACGGCCTGCTCATCGGCTTCGTGTACGGCGTGGCCGCCATGGGCCTGACCCTGATCTGGGGGGTGATGCGGGTCATCAACCTGAGCCACGGGGCCACCATGGCCCTGGGGATGTTCACCACCTACCTGTTGTTCTCCGATCTGGCGATAAATCCTTACCTGGCCCTGGTGGCGGTGGTGGTCCTGTCCCTGCTCTTCGGCTTTTTGATCTACGGGGCGGCCCTGCACCGGGTGATCCAGGCGGGTTATTTGTCCACCCTGCTGGCCACCTTCGCGGTGAATATGATCATCATCGGGGTGGGCACCGCGGTCTTCACCACCTCGCCTCGAAATATCGACTTTTCCGCGGGCTCCTTCACCATTGGCGGGATTATTTTGCCCGGCACCCGGCTGTTGGCGGCCCTGGCCGCAGTGGTGATCACCAGCGCCCTCTATCTGTTTCTCTATTTCACCCGGCCGGGGAAGTCCATCCGGGCCGTGTCCGGCAACCAGGCGGCGGCGGAGCTGATGGGGATCTCCTCGTCCCAGGTCCTGGCCCTGAGCTTCGGCCTGGGGACCATGCTGGCCGCGGTGGCCGGGGGGCTTACCTCCACCTTCTTTCCCTTCACCATTTTGAGCGGCGCCAGCTATCAACTGAAGGGCTTCGTCATTTGCGTCCTGGGGGGTCTGGGCAACCCCCTGGGGGCCCTGCTGGGGGGGCTGTTTCTGGGAGGTCTGGAAGGAGTGGTCCCCATCTTTATGCCGGTGAGCTGGGTACCGGTGGTGGAGTTTGTTCTGTTTGTTCTGGTCCTGGTGGTCCGCCCCACCGGGCTGCTGGGGTCCAAATAGATGAACCTTTTCCGGCAATCCGGGTTCTGGCCCAGTTTCCTCCTGGTATTCCTGGGCGGCCTGGCGGTCCTGGCCTTGCGCCAGGACACCTTACGGGAAACGGCCTTCACGGTCCTGATGTTCATCGCCCTGGCCTCCAGCCTGAACATCCTCATGGGCTACACCGGCTACGTCAATTTCGGCCATATCGTCTTTTTCGGCCTGGGCGGCTATTTCGGCTTCTATCTGTTAAGCGAGCTGGGATGGCCCCTTTACCTGGCAGCCCTGAGCGGCGGGGTCCTGGCCATGGTCATCGCCTTCATCATCGGCACCGCGGTTCTGCGACTGCGGGGGGCCTACTTTGCCCTGGCCACCATCGGGATCAATGAAGCGGCCCGGGCCTTTGTCACCAATTTTGAGCCCTTCGGCGCCTCCACCGGCCTGTCCATCAACTTCTCGGCCTACGAACGCTACGGTGGCGCCAGCCAGGCCCTGTGGCTCACCTTCATCCTCCTGTGGCTGGTCGCCCTGGCGGTGCTGGTGGTGAGTTACCTGGTGAAACGTTCCCGCTTCGGCCTGGGCCTCATCGCCATCCGGGAAGATGAGGACACCGCCATGGTCATGGGGGTCAAGGCTCCCCGGGACAAGACCAAGGCCTTTTTGATCTCCGCCTTTTTCCCCGGCCTCATCGGCACCCTCTATTTCTTTAAGAATGGCAACGTGGAGCCCGAAGACGCCTTCAGGTTTCAAATGTCCCTGGAGGTCCTGGTGATGGTGATGCTGGGAGGTATGGGCACGCTGCTGGGGCCGGTGCTGGGGGCCTTCGCCTATGAGCGGCTGCGGGGTTACCTCCTCACCAGCGTTATCTTTAAGAACCTGCATCTGGCCACCTCGGGCTTGATTCTCCTGCTCATCGTCCTCTTTGTCCCCGGGGGCGGGGTGGGCTGGCTTAGGAAGCGCTTTCCGGGGTTGCGGAGGTGGCTGGAATGATCCTCCAGGTTCAGGAAGTCTCCAAGAAATTTGGCGGCCTGCAGGCCCTGCTGGACGTGAGCTTTGAGCTGCCCGAGGGGCAGATCCTGGGGCTCATCGGTCCCAACGGCGCGGGCAAGACCACCCTGTTCAACGTGATCAACGGGGTCTATCCCCCCAGCAGCGGCCAGGTGATCTTCCGGGGGGAAAAGATTACCGGCCTGCCCTCCTACGAGGTGGCCCGGCGGGGTCTGGCCCGGGCCCACCAGGTGGTCCGCCCCCTGAACGATCTCACCGTCCTGGAAAATGTCATGGTGGGGGCCTGCTTCGGCCGGGAACGCCACTCCCTGGGCCGGGCCGCCTCCCTGGCGGAGCAGGCCCTGGCCCAGGTGGGCCTGGCGGACCGGGCCCAGCGGTTGGCGGGCGGCCTCAACGTGGCGCAAAAGAAACGCCTGGAGCTGGCCCGGGCCCTGGCGGCCCGGCCTTATCTGCTGCTGCTGGACGAGGTCCTGGCCGGCCTCAACCCCTCGGAGATCGCCAACATGATGCAGACCATCCGGGAGATTCGAGGCCAGGGCTACTCCATCCTGATGATCGAGCACGTCATGCAGGCGGTGATGAGTATTTCGGACCGGATCATCGTCCTGGACTATGGGCAGCTCATCGCCGCGGGCAGCCCCCAGGAAGTGGCCGGCAGCCCCCAGGTCATCGAGGCTTACCTGGGGGATCCGGAAATGACGGCGCGGCTTCTGGCCGAGTGAGGCGGTTTTCGGTTGCAGTTGGCGTTTTTCAGTTAAAGGCACAGGCTAAACTAACTACATGAATCTCTTAGAAGTCAAGGATATCACTTCGGGCTACGAAGGGGTCCAGATCCTCTGGGGGGTGAACCTGCATCTGGAGCAGGGGAAGCTCACCACCCTGGTGGGCTCCAACGGGGTGGGCAAAACTACCCTGTTGAAAACCGTGATGGGGCTCCTGCGCCCCTGGCAGGGCGCCGTCACCTTTGGCGGCCGGGATGTCAGCCAGTGGTCGGCCCACGCCCGGGCCAAGGCCGGCATGGTCCTGGTCCCGGAAGGGCGCCAGCTCTTCACGGAAATGACGATTATGGAGAACCTGGAGATGGGCGCTTTTTCCCGGCGGGCCCGGCCGTCCTTTCAGCAAAATCTGGAGAAGGTCTTCGAGCTTTTCCCCCGCCTCAAAGAGCGGGCCCGGCAGAAGGCCGGCACCCTGAGTGGCGGCGAGCAGCAGATGGTGGCGGTGGCCCGGGGTCTGATGGCCGAGCCGGAAGTCCTGATGCTGGATGAGGTCTCTTTGGGCCTCTCCCCCTTGCTGGCCCTCACCCTGTTCGAATCCCTCACCCGCTTGAAGAAGACCGGGCTCACCATGCTCCTGGTGGAACAAAACGTCACCATGGCCCTGGCGGTGAGCGACTTCGCCTATGTCCTGGCGGAGGGCCGGGTGCACCTGGAAGGGGAGGCCCGGGCCCTCATGAAGAACGATGAGATCAGGCGCACCTACCTGGGGATTTAGTTTCGAGTTTGGAGTTTCGAGTTTTTTAAGCAGGGCGGTTCGTGAACCGCCCTTTTTGGTCACTAAACGCCAGGCCCCGAGGGGAGTGTGGCCCCGGGTTTCTTACGACCCACCGGTGAAGTACCCGGGCTCTAAGGGTGGCCCCTCAGCCCTTGCAGTTTTACCGGGCGGAGATGGCGGGAGGGAGGCCATAATCCTGGCGGGCCAACCGGAACCGGCGATTCACTCACCCCTGCAAGTTCTGGCGCTGCCGAATCTCGCTGATGAGCCACCTTTTACCTGGTCGGAACTTATCGGGACCTGGAGAATTTAGCCGGTCTTATTAGATCCTCTGGCAAAAGTCATATTCAATAGCGAAATCAACGTTATTGACTTGTTCCCTCCCCCTTGAGGGGCGACACCGGGAGGGGGTGGTGAAAGTAGTTACGCATTATCCAATAGTTACCAACGACTGACGCCCCCCTCCCCCTAACCCCCTCCCCCCGTGGGGAGGGGGAAAAGACGACTTAACCGGTTTAACCTGACTTTTGCAAGACCATCATTATATACTCATGTCAGGAGAAAAAAACCTGTGTCCAACATCAGGTTGGGTCTCAGCGCCTGCCTCGGGGGAGAAAAGGTGCGCTACGACGGCGGGCACCGCTTAGAGCCCTTGATCTCCGGCACCCTGGGGCAATACCTGGAGTTCACCCCGATGTGCCCGGAAGTGGAGTGCGGCCTGGGGGTGCCCCGGGAGCCCATGCGCCTGGTGGGCCGGACCGACTCTCCTCCCCGTCTCCTCACGGTGCACAGCGGCCGGGACCTGACCCGGCGTCTGCTGGTCTGGGCCCGTCGGCGAGTTGGGGAGTTGGCCCGGGAGGACCTCTCCGGCTTCATCTTTAAGAGATCCTCCCCCAGTTGCGGCCCGGCCCGGGTTAAGGTCCACAACGAGCGGGGGGCGCCGCCGGCCACCGGCCCGGGGCTCTTCGCCCGGGTCTTTATGGCCCATTTACCCCTGGTGCCGGTGGTGGACGAGAAGCAGT
>Ga0208821_1000798_pt1 | contig 21703 bp, 14 predicted proteins | sample June2015DPH_20_5_FD_184720 | JGI IMG/M metagenome (GOLD analysis project Ga0208821, IMG submission 184720) | Peatland microbial communities from SPRUCE experiment site at the Marcell Experimental Forest, Minnesota, USA - June2015DPH_20_40... | ecosystem: Environmental > Terrestrial > Soil >... | reverse complement strand
GGCGAGCAGATTGGCCGCGAGTAGATTAAAAGACCGCCGAGAGATTCTCTTGTCCATGCTGTGCTCCCCTTTCGTTTACGGTCGCCTTCCACGCTAACTCTGGTCGAGTTGAACAGAAGCCATGTGGCGTTGTTACTTGGCCCGGCCCCTTCCCCCACTTGGCGAGGGAAGTAGATTGCAGTGGCTTCTCCGGCGCCGCCGTCTCGGCGGCAGGACAAGAGCAAGATGCCGGCAGGATGCCGGTGCGACGATTGCGACGAGAGGGACGACCCATGCCGACCTGTCGGGATAGGTGGTACAGTGCCAGCCCGCCTGATCTTATCTGCCTCCTCCCGGCAGACGAGATGGAAAGGCCGCAACATTGAAGAGCGAATGTCGCGCTAGTTTTTCAGGTCCTCCGGTGTGTCGGCCAAGAGGCCCAGCATTTCGTACACTTTAATGATGGCGTGGTCCACCATGCGCTCGCCCGCGCCCAGCTCAACCCAGGTGCTGCTGTTGGCCGCGCCGTAGCCGCCCAGGGAAGCCGCACGAATGGTCGGGAAGTAGTCGAAGGATCCGTTGCAATAGCCCAGGAAGAAAGCGTCGCGGACCGGGCAGCGGCTCCGCCATGCCATTTGCAGTTCCACAAACGGCTCGCCCGGCAGGGTCATCAGCGCAATCCGCTTGTTGATGAGCACGGTGGCGACGGGCAGGCGCAGCACTTTTTTGCTTTGCCGATCGAAGGTTTCGGCGGCCTCAGGCCCCCAGGATTTCACCACCGCTTCCCGAAACTTCTCCGGATTCCACCGCATGTGGACCTCCAGCAAATCCTCGGCAACATCCAGCGTCGCGTCGGGAACCGCCGCGGTCTGGATGCTCTTCGCCACGCGGGCGGCTTCCTGGCCTAGACGCTCACCGGTCCAATCGCGCATCTTCACAGCGTCCTGCTGCAACGGATGCACGGCATAATACGGGTCGATATCGCCACCGCCGCCTTGCAGGAACATGCCCAGCGGCTTGCCGCCGAACGCCTGCTCGACGATATTGATCATCACTCCCGGATAGTCAGCGGAATACTGCATGTTGTCCGGGCCGAATACGACCGGGTGGCAGGCGTAGTTCACCAGAATGGCCAAGGGCTTCCCCTCCGCCGTGTCCACGCGCAGGACCGAGACCGTAGGATCGACGGGCGCCGTGGGCACGCGCGTAGGATTGTTCCAAAGCATAGTGACTGTTCCGTCGGGCATCACTCGAATCCGGTTGTGGCCGATGTCCACCGTCCCGTAACCGGTCCCCAGGCGCGCCTCCATAGCGCGCTGGTGCGCGTCGGTGATGGCTTTCTCGACCTTGTCCAGTACTCCCGTTTCCCAGTCGGGAGCCTCTCTGGGGGGATACTCGTCCCGGACGGCAGGGCCTGAATGCGTGTGCGTGGCGGCAATCAACACGTAAGGAATCCCGCTGGTCTTCTTGACGTCCTCGCGCAGGCGCTCGATCCACGCGGGCGCCGGCACCCGGCCCAAATCCATGACTACTAACGCCAGCCGCTTCCCACCTGTCTCCAGAACCAGCACGCGAGCGAACAGCGGGTCCAGCACACTTGTTGCCACGCCCTCCTTGCGCTGGGCATAGCCATACATGCGCAGACCGGTGGGCGGCGTGATTTCCACTTTCGCCACGCCGGCTTTCAATCCAGCGCCCACGAGAAACAGCGGCAAGGCCAGAACCAGCAGACAGAGCATGCAAATGCCCATCAGTATTCGCGACACGATTCCTCCCTACGGCTCGGCAGATTAGGAAGCCTCACGGCTTCCACTGAAGTGTGCTGATGGAAACCGCTCCTCCTCGCTTGAAGCTCACTGCGGTAGAAGCACCCGCAGCACTTTTTCAAAAGCGCCGATGATTTCGTCTTCGTCGCGCTTGGTCAAACAAGAAGGTATGGGCAGCAGAATGCTGCGTTCGAACAGAGAATCGGCATGAGGACAGGCGCCCTTGCTGTAGTTGCCTCCCAGCCCCGCGTTCTCCGCCAGGTTCCAGGGGAAGCCTCGACCGTCCACGCTGCTGCGATTCACCAGGCTGATGTTGTTGTAGTACAGGTGCAACCCCCAATCGGTCATGACAATGTCCGAGATGCCCTGGGGAAAAGTGACAATCCCTTCCGCGCGCAAGGCGCGATTGACCCGCTTCGCCGTGTCCGCGTCAGGATAAGTGGTGATGAGGAAACAACCGGTATCGCCGCTCGGGTCGAGGATCTTGCGCAACTGCACGCGGGGGAACTTCTCCAACCCCTGTCGGATGCGATACTTGCTGCGGCGCATGTTCTGGATGATGCGGGGCAACTTCTTGAGCTGCACCCTCAGAACCGCAGCGCGGAGTTCGTCCAGCCGGTAGCCCTTCCCCCACAGGCAGAGGTCCGGAACGGTGAAGATCAGGCGACCGTTTTCGTCGCGCGCGTAGCCCAGGTCGTGGCAGGCAAAGGCGCGGCGATAGAGGCGGAAATCATTGGTGGCCACGCAGCCGCCTTCGCCCGCCGTCATGTTCTTGTTCATCTGGAAGCTGAAGATTCCCAGGTCACCGAAGCTGCCGACTCTCCGGCCGCCCAAGCTCCCGCCGTTGCACTGGGCGCAGTCCTCCAGCAGCCAGAGCTTGCGGGCGCGGGCGATTTTCTGCACGGCTTCGACGCTGCCCGGCGCGCCGCTCATGTGGACGATGATGATGCCCGTGGTCTTCGGTGTTATCTTCTTCTCGACGTCGGCGGGGTCCAGGCAGAACGTGTCGTCGATATCCGCGAGCACCGGGATCGCCCCGTGGGCAACCACCGCGGCCACCACCGAGACCCACAGATAGGCCGGGACGATGACCTCCTGTCCAGGCCCTACTCCCAACGCCGAGAGTGCCACGTGCAGCGCGCCGGTGCCGCTCGACACCGCAATGGTGTGCTTGACGCCGAGGAAGCGCGCCAGCTCCGACTCCAATTTCTCAACTTCCTTCTTCAATTTGATTCCGTAGTACCGGAAAGGCGAGCGAGCCCGTAGCAGTCGGACTGCTGCCTGGATTTCCTTGGTGTCCATGTGGTGCACCCCGGGGAATTCCAGCGGCAGAGGTTTCCGTCGGACCGGCTTGCCTCCATCAATCGCCAGCTTCTCTTGGTTCATCTTCGACACCTCGCAGAAGATCGATGTTCAGACGGCCCAAGGGGCCGGCTTCAGAAAGGAAGCGTTCCAGAGGCCCGTCTTTGCGGCAGCCATCGGCCGCCAGACGGGTCGGCCCCGTCACTTCTCCTTCAGCTCCTCGGGGACATCGCTCAACCGGCCGAGCATTTCATAGACTCTCGCCACGGCATGGTCCACCATGCGTTCCCCAGCGCCCACTTCGACCCAGCTGGTGGCGCTGGCAGCCCCATAGCCGCCCAGCGAGGCGGCGCGGATCGTCGGGAAGTACCCAACATAGCCGTTGGCATAGCCGAGGAAGAAAGCATCGCGTACCGGACAGCGGTCCCGCCAGTTAATCTGGAAATCGACGAAAGGCTCACCGGGCATGGTCATCAGCGCAATGCGCTTGTTAATGAGCACCGTGGCGACGGGCGCCTTGACTTCTTCCGTAATGCCAGCGGCAAACGTGTCGAAAATCTTCTGCCCATAGGCCGCCAAGAGCGCTTGCCGGAACCTGGCCAGATCCCAGCGGAGACGAAACGTCGTTACATCTTCGGCGAAATCCAGGCTCGCCTGAGGGTCAACGTGGGTTTGGATTCTCTTGGCGACACGGATGGCTTCCTGGCCCAAGCGCTCGCCGCTCCAGTCGCGCTTCTTCACAGCGTCCTGTCCCAGCGGTGTTGTGGCATCGTAAACGTTGACGTCGCCGGCCGCCCCCTGCAAGAAGAGACAAAGCGGTCCGCCGTCGAAGGCCTGCTCGACCGTCTTAGTCGTCACGCCCGGGAAGTCGGCAGAGTATTGCAGGTTATCGGGCCCAAACACGACGGGATGGCAAGCGTAGTTCACTAGAATTGCCAGGGGCTTCCCATCTGCCGCATCCACGCGCAGCACCGAGACTGTGGGATCGACGGGCGTCGTGGGCACGCGCATAGGATTGGTCCAAAACATGGTGACCCTTGCGTCCGGGTTCACTCGAATCCGGTTGTAGCCGATGTAGGCGACACCATTGCCTGTGCCGAGTTTCGCATCCACCGTGCGCTGGCGCGCTTCGTCGATGGCTTTGGCGACTTTCTCCAGAGCCGCGGTTTCCCAGGCAGGAATGGCGTTACCGGGATACTCATCCAGGATCACGGGGCCCGCATGGGTGTGCGTGGCCTGCACGAGCACATAGGAAATCCCGCTTGCCCGGCGGGCAGTATCCCGCAGGCGCTCGAGCTGGGCCGGCCCGAACGCTCGCCCCAAATCCAGTACTACCAGCGCCAGCCGCCTTTCTCCTGCCTCCAGTACCAGAACCCGAGCGAAAAGCGGATCCAAGGTTCCCGTGGCGCCGGCCTGCCGATCAAAATACCCCCACATCTTCTTGCCCGGAGGCGGCGTGATCTCCACCTTGGCGACTCCGGCCCTGAGCCCGCCGGTCTGAGCCGACGCCGCTACGCCAAGAGCCAACACCCAACCCGCCAGAACAGCCTTTGACACACGAAGCATGACTCTTCCCCCAAGATCAGGTGATGAGTGCTCCACGACAAGCAGGCGAGCTTAACTTGCAACTCTCCCCTTGTCATTCGTCACGTGGCGAAAAGAGGCAGGAGAACCGATACGACAAAGGGAATCTACGCTTCGAACCGGATCTCCTTCAGGCGGTCGATAGGTAGGCAAAAACCAAACACCTCGGGGCTCGAAGCGTCGTGCTGATCCGTGGTCCCCAGGAGGCCCGCCTCGGCCGGCTGCCCAGTAGGCATCAGGAAGCGGGCATTCACCGGCGAGCCATCGCGCAGGGTCAATTGCATTTGCTCGCCCCGGAATTCGACGCAGTCGATCTTGGAGAACTCCAGTTCGTCGGCGCCACTGACCTGCCCCCAATTGTCGTACTACTTTCTATGTTAGTGCGTACGCCGTTGACCTCCAAATCCTAACTTACCAGCTGGACCGGTCTAAGGGGGGCTGGTCACTGCGCATTCCCCATCGTCACGATCCCACGGTCTACACGCAGGATTTCCTTTTTCGCATCCTGGTTGCCATCCATTTTACGCCCAGCGGCTTCCGTGGAACCTGCATCCTGCCTCTCCCGAGCGAGTTCGGGGCCCGGAAAGGGGCCAGTTCTGTCCCCTCTGGGTAAGGGAAAATCGGGAAGTGCATGATGCAGTTTGGCTCCGCCTCAGCGGAAAAGACCACCGACAGCCAGCGGCGCTCCTTTCAGGGTGACGCCGCCAGCCGACGCTGGCGCTAGATATGCCCCCCTCTCAGCGCACGGAGGATTTCTGTCAAAACCTATTCCTCGATAGCTCCTCTCCAGGAAACACATGAGTTACTCATGTGTTTCCTGGTAGTTAGCAGATAGCAGGACAGCCGCTATCCATGGTTAAAAGTAAATACGTGCTCCGATCTGCATGATGCGGCTGCCCGACTTGCCATTGATTCCCCCGAAAACCGGGGAAGAGGGACTGGCGAAGATGGTGCCATAAAGTGGATGATTGAGGAAGTCGGTTGCCTCGGCGCGAATTTGGAAGTAACGCGAATGCTCCGCACTGAAGTAGAAGTTCTTCAGGATCGAGGCGTCGGTCGAGAATCCGCCAGGTTGACGGGCGTCAATAAAATTCCGGCCCATTGTCCCAAAGCCATAATTCGGAGTCCTAAAGAACCCATCGCGATTGAAGTAGGAACATGGATTCGAGCTGACGAACTGATTGTTATTAACCAGGGCGCAGGAGGGCTTATAGTTGCCGCTCTTGTATTGGCCAGGAATGAGCGTATAGAAAAGAGACGCACCTGGAGCAGTGTTAGCGTTCGCCGGCCTGGGCATCTGTATGACTGTTCCGTGGGGCCAAAACATGCTAACTCCGGCGAGGCCCCATCCCCCAATAACCTTGTCGAGGACCTTGCCCGCGAAGCTCGCGGGATTGCTCATGAAGTACCTGCCGCGACCGACGGGCAAATCATAGGAGTACTCGAACATCAGTCTTTGAGGGATCTCATAATTAGCCGGCCCATAGGCTTCACTGAAGTTGTACGGGTTCTGATATCCCCAATTAGCCGGCCCGCTTTCGCGCGCGTCCTTGGCACTATTGGTGGTATACGTATGCCGGTTCTGATAGGAGGCCAGCAGCCCCAAGCCGTGCCAGCCACGGGATTGGATCTGGAAGTTGAGATAATGGGCCATCATATACCCCCAGGTGGTCTCTTCGTAGGTAATCGGGTTGTATTGCGGCATACGGCTCAGAAGCCTCCATAACGGAATGGTTGGCGCGCCAGCGAAAGCCTGCGTCTGGCCGTTGAACGGGTTCGGAACCGGCGTAAACATCGTCGCCCCAAGGCTGTAGTAATCTATGGGAAGGGCGTTCAATTTGAAACCATTTGATGGCGTCACCATGTGAATCCCCCGAATGCCTTGATACTCGGCGGTAGCCACCCAGGCATTCCCGATCTGCCGCTGGAAGCTTGCTCCCCAATCGTATTCCTGCGGGGCACTCTGTTGGGTAGCATAGAAAGGTCCGGCATCCCCCCCCAAGGTGTCATACCAAAACTGTTTATTGTTCTTTATAGCCGGTGTGTAGCCCAGATGGCTTCCATCAGGCTGGAGTGGGAATAAACCGAAACCACGCTCGAGGCCTAGCTCGCTTATCCAACGCATCCCATCCAGAGTTAAGACTGAACTAAAACTATCTTGTAAAATCGTGATGCTATTGCTAGCGTCGACTCCCATTCCATACATGCCCTGGTAAATAACGCCGCCGGTTAAATGGATCACCGTTTGCTTGTCGAGGGCGTAAGAAATACCCAAGCGTGGCTGCCAAACGGGTCCCGGACTATCCCAGATCACGTCACCCGGCGATTCCGGACTACCCAGCATCGTCACGCGTCCGTTTATGCCACTGGTAAGCCACGCCGGATCGGGGTAGCTTGATAGCCCGGGCACGGCTGCCTGCACCTGACCCCAACTCCAACCAGGGTTGGGGGTAAGCACATTCTTGGCAGTCATGTCCAACCTGAGCGCGGTATCGGCATAATGCATCCTCTTAGGCCCATCGCGATCGATGCGCAGCCCCATCTGAACCGTGAGCTTACTGTTCACCTTCCAATCATCCATCACGTAGCCTGCGAAGCTTCTCATGAAGGGTGAGTAGTCACCGATACCCGCAGAAACTAGCGTCGCTGAACCTAAAAGCAAGTCAGCCGGCGCGTAGCCGGTATTGTTGTTTGTGGAAGGATACTGCCATGTCCCAAGAGGCGCCGCGATCGACGAAGCCGGCCCAGTACCCGCGTAGAGATAATTAATCCCACTTGGGTCGCCAGCACGTTCGTGCATCGCCGTGTGGTAATACTCGACCCCCCCCTTAAGGGTATGCCGGCCCAGGATTTTGGTGTAGGCAAATGTGGCGTTGTAGTTCGACGCGGGCATGTGGTCGGGGTAATAGCCGCCGATACATGTGTACCAGTAACTGCAAAAATCGCCGCCGGGGAGAATGTGCTTATTCATTACAACCCCAGTCCCGAAGGCCATGGGATCCAAGCCCAAGGTGGTCTCATCGAGGCTAGGATCGGGTGTCATACCCGTCGCAATGAGGAGGTCAGAGATGCTGAACCCCGCCCGTGCTTCAAAAATCGAAGTGGGTGAAGGAGTCCAGACGTACTGCAAGCTTCCCGACCAGTTCTTATCGTCCTCAATTTGACCCTGCCCCCACTTGAAGGGGGCTGACGTGTCGTCGGAGGCATGGTAGCGCGTGGCTCGCAGGTTCACCCGGTGCATTGGGCTAATATTCTCATCCACTCTGAACGTCAGCAGATCAAGGGGGAGAGAATTTTTGACGGTGGCAAAATAGTTGTCCTCGTTGGAGGTGTTAGCAAGGGGCGCATGGTTGGGCAAAGGAAACGCGTTAATCACGGAATGGCCAAATGGGTCCCAGTCTTTCGAAGGAATTACCGCGTTGGCGAACTGCGGGCGCACCCAATTTCCACTGGGGTCGGTGTAACCATTGTACGGGTCGAAGATTTGCATCGGTACAGGTTGCCCATTTTCGCCATAGTTGGCGAGGACGTTGGTGAAGATTCCTTGCCTTTCCTCCGCGGTGGGAACGGTACTCTCCGACACGGTGCCACTGTTAAAGCGTTGCGCTTCCCAGGAGACGAAGAAGAAGGTTCGGTTGCGTCCGTTGTATAGCTTCGGAATCCAGACTGGTCCGCCGATGGCGGCCCCGAAGTTGTTTTGATGGTAGGGGGTCGTTGCAATGTCGTGATTATTGTTGAACCAGGAATTGGCGTTCAGGCTCTGATTGCGGAAGTACTCGAAGAGCTTGCCATGAAAAGCGCTGGTGCCGCTCAAGGTGGACATGGTAACGGTCCCGCCTGAGTAGCGGCCTGAATCGGCAGTTAAAGCGCCGCTCTGCACGCGCAACTCCGCGATGGCATCGGGTGTGGGAATGGCACGGTTGATCACGTTCGAGTCGCCCTCATTCATATTGGCGCCATCTACCGAGAACGTGGTCCCGTTCGGCAGGCCAGCACCAATGCTGTACTGTGCCCCCTGCAGCCCTACCATGTAAGTTGCATTACCAAGCAACTTAGGCCCACCAACTGGACCAATGATGACTGACGGATTCAGGCCCATGTAGTCCGTGGTGTAACGGGTGAGCTGAGGTAACTCGGTGATCAGCTTGTTATCAATCACGTTGGCACTGCGGGTATCGGACACTGGCAGTAACGGCGCTTCGGCCGTTACCGTGATCATCTCGGCGTGCGTGCCCACCTGCAAGGTAAAATCCAACGACAGGCGGTCCCCATTGTGCAGGACCACATTTAATCGCTCGATAGTCTTGAAGCCGGCTTTGCTGACGGTCACTTTGTAAGGGCCCGGGATCAACTGTGGGACCTCATAGATCCCGCCGGTGTTGGTCTCGGTTGCGAGGGTGACGTTGGTAGCGGTGTTGACGGCGGCCACCTTCGCGCCGGGAATACTGGCGCCAGAGCTGTCAGTTATCAAACCGCTGAGCTGGGCATTCCCGCTTTGAGCGAACGCCGGGCTCCCCGGCCTAAGCAAGAAGCAAACTAGTAAGCTCAACAAAGTCAGACCGAGAAACTGGCACATCCGTTTATCCATCTTCGTGTTCTCCTTTTCCTGAAGTTCCCAAGATCCGACGCAGATCACACAATCAGTCTTGCCAAGCGGTACCGACCAAGGCCGCAGCCGTATCGGCCTGGCTAGCGCGCAAAGCAGAACCTCCAGCCTTCCAATTTCCCGTCTGACCCATTGGCTATGTTGTCCGGCAGTCCGGGGGGGGTGAATTGCCACCCTCAACGGGGGCCAGCCAAGAAACTCCCCTCATGGAATACCTCCTCGTTGACTACACCGAACCAGGCAATCCAATGAGGGCCTATAAACACATACATCGGGACAGGACGCTAGCGCAATAACGCGGTTGTTGTCAAGAACTTTTTTTCTGTAACTAATTACATGTGAGCTTATCTAGGCAAATTGGTCTAATACGCGCTCCTTAGACCTAACAGTGGATGTTTCAGCCGGTTTAATCTGCAGCTTAATTCGCTTGTGGCGTAAGTCGACTAACACGCGAGTGCAAGGCCGCCTTTGTTGGCAACAACTTGTTTGTTCCCAGCAATTACCTGCGCCATTCGGGGCCCATGCTGCGTAGTTACGTGGTGATGCCCCCCAACCATGGGTATTTCACCCGAGTCGATACGATCATTAATGCGCATGTGATGTAAGTTGACTTCTTTCCGCCCCCGTGGTAATTTACGAAGGTCTGCTGCGGACCCAAGCCCGGACAGGGCTTGCTCGCATCGGGGGCTTTGCATGCGCACCGATGACATTTGCGATGTACTTAAGCTGATCTGCCGACGCGGGCCCATATCTCGCGTCGAAATAGCCCGGCAAACGAGGTCTGCGCAAAGCTACGTCGGGGCTATCGTCCGTGAGGCTCAAAACCGGGGATTCGTGGTAGAGCGAGGATTCGCCCCATCCGCCGGTGGCCGACGCCGGGTACTTTTCGAACTGAACCCATGCCTTGCTCAACTGGTGGGAATCGATATGGGTACGGCTAACCTTCGCCTCGTCGTAGCTGATTTCGCTGGCAAGGCCCTGACCCACCGTTGCCTTCCCTCAGAAGCTTCCAAAGGAAAGGATCATTTGCTCAGACTGGTTCATGTGGAGCTTAAGCGCGCACTCTCACAGTACTCTGAGATTGCCGCGATTGGAGTTTCACATTCCGGGGTGATTGACCAACAGGTTGGGAAGGTACTCTTCTGGCCCAAAGTTAGCGGCTGGAATGACGTTCCCCTCAAAGGGATCCTAGAGGAGGCCTACGGGCTTCCCACGTTGATCGAAGACAGTGTGCGCTCCATGGCCAAAGCGGAACAAATATTCGGTCTGGGAAAACATCTGCCCCAATTCGTATTTGTAACTATTGGAATGGGCATCGGTTGCGCCATATTTTTTGATGGGCATCTATACGAGGGTGCCGACGGCTTGGCTGGGGAGTTTGGACATATGACGGTCGAGGAGAATGGGAACCTATGCACCTGCGGAAACCGAGGTTGTTTGGAGCTCTACTCCTCGGCGTCCGCCATCGTCGGAAGGGTCCGTGCCGAACTGGGGCACGGAGTAGGTTCGAGTCTTGGCAGCGAATTCCGTGATCACCTCGATGAGCTTACCGTAGAAAAAATCGTGGCAGCAGCCCAAGCGCATGATCGATTGGCAGAGAGGGTCATAACGGAAGCAGGAATGCACCTGGGAACTGCTCTTGCCGGCATTGTCAATTTGCTGAATCCCCGAAAAATCATCTTGGGGGGAAGGGTGCCCCAAGCGGCGAGCGAATTATTCCTAAGCCCTCTCCTCTATAATCTTCGCCACCGGGCCCTCCCCCAAGCGGTAGAGAAACTTGAGGTCAGTGTCTCTCAACTTGGAGAAGAGTCAGCGGCCTTGGGGGCAGTCCTTATGACAAGGGAAATAGTTCTAGCCGCCCGATGCAGAGGAGCAGGGTGGTTGTAGTGCTTCACCCACAGCCGCCCGGCGCGCCGCAGACCGGAGCAGATTTCGGCGACGAGGGAGGTAGGGGAAGGGAAAGTGTCAGAGGAATCGGTCGGAAAGCGGCAGTTTCGGGCTTTGGGATTCTCCGGAGAAGTAAAGCTGACCCCTTCCGTGGTCCGTGGAAACACCCGGAACTGGAAACCCGACCGAACCTTGCAGTCAGAGGCGGTCGTGTGTATGTTACCCGTCGGTCGGAAAATGAAAATGGAAATTCCGTATAACAGTTACCTCTCGGCAAATCGGACCAAGGTCGAACTTCTGACCGTGTTTCTGATCATGGCCACTAACTCCATCGAATTTAGCGCGATCCGAGTTTTGGGTATGGACAGCTCGTGCCGCACCGTCAAATGTACGTTGACTCCGGGAAGAACGCGAGGAATGCGGAGGGGGTTGTAACTTGTCCAAATTCCGAGCGTTTTCGATAAGTGCCATCGTAGTTCTCATATCGCCCTTTATATTCGTCTTGGCACGTAGATTCGCGCAAGAAGGGCGCAGGACTATCCATCTTCCTACCGGCAAGGTTCTCGTGCTTCCCGCGCCTGGCCCGGCGCAAAAGACCAACAGCTTTCCGACCGCGGCGGCTCTGCGTCCTGACGGTAAATACCTCGCCATCCTCAACAACGGGTACGGCACGGAAGAATCGGGGCGGCAGCAATCCATCGCGGTGCTCGACCTCGCTTCGAATGCGATCAAGGATTTTCCCGACTCGCGCCTCGGGCAAGGATCTCACCAGACTTACTTCCTCGGCCTCGCCTTTAGCGCCGACGGCGCCAAGCTCTACGCCTCAATGGGCTCGATGAGCGATCCCACCGGTTCCCAGCCCGGCTCGACTGGCAACGGCATTGCTGTTTACAAGTTTGAAAATGGCCGTGTGACGGCCGATTCGTTTCTAAAAATTCCGCCCGCCCCACTCGGTCGGGGCAAGAAACCGTCGAACGCGTCGAACGCTTTGCCTAAAGGCCAGGCGCTTCCGTTTCCCGCCGGGATCGCGGTGATCGCGGGAAAGGGAGAAAAACTGCTGGTGGCGGAGAATCTTTCCGACGACGCCATTCTGATGGACGCGGCGAGCGGGCAAATCCTTTATCGCTTCCCGCTCAGCGATTCGCCGGTGGTTCCCGCCGCGTATCCTTACGGCGTTGTGGCAACGCGCGACGGGACAAAAGGCTATTGCAGTCTCTGGAACGGTTCCGCGGTGGTTGAGCTGAATCTCGCGAGCGGCCGCGTGACGCGCCGCATTTCGCTCGACAGCCCCAAGTCTCCTATCGCCGCGGGATCGCACCCCACGGCCATGCTGCTGAGCCCGGATGAAAAAAAGCTCTACGTCACGCTGACCAACAGCGACCGCGTGGCCGTCGTGAACACGGCGACCGGCGAGCGAGTGGGCATGCTCTCCACCGAATTGCCGGGACAGAAATTCGGCGGCAGCGTTCCCATGGCGCTCGCGTTCAGCGCCGACGGCCGGCGCCTCTTCGTCGCCAACGCTTCCGCGAACGCCGTAGCCGTGTTCGATGCGTCGGCCGCGCCCGGCGCGGCGAATTCCCCTTCCAAAGCGCTCGGATTCATTCCCACCGAATGGTATCCGACCGCTCTGGCTGTGGAAGGCGACGACCTCTTCATTGTCACCGGCAAAGGCGAGGGTACGGGGCCGAATTCGATGCCCGCCCGGCGACGGGGTCAGAGCGGGGTGCCCCACCCTTACATCGTGACGCTCCTCCACGGATCCGTGGCGCGTTACAGCGTCAAGGACGCGGAGTCAAACCTCGACGCGCTCACGCGTGAGGTGGAAGCAAGCAATCTGATGACGGGGTCCCCCGACCAAATCCGCTTCGCGCAGGGCTCGAATCCCATCCGCCACGTTATTTACATCATCAAAGAAAACCGCACTTACGATCAGATCGTCGGAGACATCGCGGAGGGTAACGGCGACCCGTCGCTGGTCTTGTATGGAGAAGACATCACGCCGAACGAACACAAGCTGGCGCGCCAGTTCGGCATTCTCGACAACTTCTATTGCAGCGGCGAAGTCTCCGGCGACGGCCACGTTTGGTCAACCGCCGCCATCACCAGCGACTACAACGAGAAGACCTGGGAAATTGCTTATCGCGGCGGCGAGCGCACTTACGACTACGAAGGCGAAGTGATGCACGGCTTCCCTCTGCACCAGGGCGTGCCCGACGTGGACGAGCCGGGCAGCGGATACATCTGGGCTAACGTGGCGCGGCACGGGCTGACGCCTCGCAACTACGGAGAGTTTGTGGCCACGCATTGGTGCGAGGCAGGACCAGGAGGCGGCTCGCCAAAACTCGGCACGCCGCTGCCCGCCGGCGAGTCTTGCCCCAAGGCGTTCGTCCGCCAAGGCGAGCCCTTGCCGTCCAACGTCGGCTCGCCCCACGGCTCGCCCAGCCCCTGGCCTTGGCCCGTTCCCATGATCGCGCGCGATGAAGCCACCAAGCCGGAACTGGAAGGCCACTATGACTCCCGCTTCGCCAATTTCCGCCTCGATTATCCCGATCAGTTGCGCGTGGACGAATTCCTGAACGAATTCAGCGGATTCGTGAAGGCGCGCGAGACCCACCACGGAACCAAGCTGCCGCAATTCGTGATTCTCCGCCTGCCGAACGACCACACCGCCGGGTCCACCCCCAACATGCCCGCCCCGGCCGCTTCGGTGGCCGATAACGACCTGGCCGTGGGGCGCGTGGCGGAGGCGATTTCGCACAGCCCGTATTGGGACGACACGGCGATCCTGATTTTGGAGGATGACGCGTCAGACGGCGCCGACCACGTGGACGCGCATCGCAGCCCGGCCCTGGTGATCAGCAAGTATTCGCCCGGCTCGCTTGAGCATCCGTGGGTGGACCATAACTTCTATACGACGGTGAATATGATCCACACCGCGGAAGTGCTGCTCAGCCTGCCGCCCATGAACAATAATGACGCACGCGCGCCCGTGATGGCCGCGCCGTTTTCCGGGCCGGGCGATCAGCCACCCTTCACTGCCGACCGGCGAAACCTCGAAAACGGATCTATCTACCATATGAATACAGCGGACGCTCCGGGCGCCGGGCAGTCGGCTGGCATGGACTTTACCCACGCCGACGCGGCGAACGCCCTGGAGCTTAACATCATTCTGTGGCGAGAACGCAAAGGCAGCGTGCCCATGCCCAGGCCACGACATACGGTCGTCAGAGACGGCGGTAACGAGTGAAGCGTTCGGAGCGCGGCTGTCCCTGCTAAAAACCTCATCCAGAATGAGAAGGCGCAGGGCGTTTTCGCGATGGGCGTTGGGTCTCAAGTGCAGAGCTTTGGCAGGCCCCACCCGCTGTATATGACGCACGGACGGGGGAGCAGGCTCTATGACGTGGACGGAAACGAATTTATTGATTACCTCTTGAATTACGGACCCCTGATCCTCGGACATTGCCCCAAGGGGCTGCACGACGCGGTTCGGGAGCAACTGGAAAGGGGCACGGGCTTCGGAGAACCGCATCCTCTTCAAATTGAAGTTTCAAGGCTGTTGGTCGAAGCGGTGCCCTGTTTCGAAGTGGTCAACTTCAACAACACCGGTTCAGAGGCTGTTCAGGCTGTCCTGCGTTTGGCGCGTGCGGTGACTGGCCGTACGAAGTTCATCAAGTTTGAGGGCCATTATCACGGCTGGATGGATAACGTCTTCTTCAGCTTCCACCCCGACAAAGATGAGGATTTCGGAACGCGCGAAACCCCCAAGCCAGTCATCCACGGCTACAGCAAAGGGGTGGCACGCAATGTGCTCGACAACGTCATCGTTCTTCCCTGGAACAATCTCGATTACGTGAAAAACACCTTCCAGAATCACAAGAACGAAATCGCGGCCATCCTGAATACCGCTCCAGATTCTCATTCGCGGGAAGGCGGATGGCATACTTCACCCCGCGCTCTTCTAGAGCCTTATAAATCTCCGGCTTGGCAAACGCCGCGTCAGCACGCGGCGGACGCTAACGTTCTGCGGGTCATTGATCAGGCGCTGGCGAATGAGCACTTACGAGTCCCAAACCGAACCGACAATCCACATGGATATCTTCTAAGGAAGACATATGACGACGGACTTGATGGTGTACCGCTTCTCGTTCGGACCTTGGAATCTGAGTGAAGGAACCGATCCCTTCGGACCACCCGTGCGAGACCCTTTCACCTTTGGGCAAAAACTGAGCATTGCCAAGCGGCTAGGCTTCCAGGCAATGCAGTTCCACGATGACGATGCCGTTCCTGATCTCGATTCGCTTGGCCCTTCAGAGATTGCTAAACAGGCGCGCGCAATGAAACAGACGCTTTCGGACCACGGCTTGGTGGCAGAGTTCGTGGCGCCGCGCCTTTGGTTCAGTCCCCGAACCATCGACGGGGCCTACACATCGAACAACGCGGCTGACCGCGCCTATGCCGTAGAGAGATCGATTAAAGCCGTTGATATTGGCAACGAACTGGGCACTCACCTGATGGTGCTTTGGCTGGCCCGTGAGGGAACTTATGTTCGCGAAGCCAAGTCGGTCCCCGTGGCGATGCAGTATCTCGTCGACACCCTCAACAAGCTGTTGGAGTACGACAAGCAACTGCGGATCCTGATTGAGCCCAAGCCCAATGAGCCTACCGACCAGGCCTACATCCCTACCGCCGGCCATGCCCTGGCCATTGGCAATCGCACGGTCGATCCTGCAAGGATGGGAATCCTGATCGAGACAGCGCATCAAATACTGGCGGGCCTGGATCCTTCCGACGAAATGGGGTTTGCACTCTCATTCAACAAGCTCTGGAGCGTGCACCTGAACGACCTGAGCGGCTTGAAGTTTGACGAGGACAAGTCCTTTGGCGAAGTGGATCTCCGCCGCGCTTTCAATCAGGTGCGGGTTCTGGAGGAGAATGGCTACGGCCAGAACGGGGAATACGTGGGCCTCGACGTGAAGGCCATGCGCACGCAGAAGCAGGACGTGTCCATGAAACATCTCGCCAATAGCAAACAGACATTTCTCTGGCTGGTCGAAAAGGTCCGCACCCTCGATCGCCCGCGGCAGAATGAACTGATCAAGCAGCGCGACTATGAAGAGTTGAATCGCTACATCACAGCCCATCTTCTGGGTATGCCCAATTAGCGCTCCGAGCGTGTTTGCTGGGCATCGATCGGTCGCTGAGACGGGATGTCGAACTTGCGCCGTTCCGGGACCGTTTGCGGGAGGATGGGAATGCAGGGGTCGCCCGCAGCGTGAGCCGCAAGTTCGCCTTTTGGGGAGGATGCCGCGCTGAAGCCCGGAGCTACGAGGCTTGGGCTAATTCCCGCCCGATGCCCAGCGCCTCCGCCAATTCCCTCTTAGGCGTTCTGAACTCAGGATACTTGTTTATGAGTTCGGACATCGAACCTCCCATTTCTCGGCAGATGGAGCCTCAGCAGCACTGGCAGGGCCCGGGGTGCCCATTGCGCCCAGCCGGTGCCCCCTGCCCGTCGTGAAACGAAATGCTACCGAGGATGTGCAGCTCACTCAGAATGCCCCGCCATCGCGTTTGCTGCCGCGCAGACGCATCGCTGGGAACTCAGTAAGGACATTTTTAGAGCGCGTGCAAGAGCATTCTCCAAGACTGGACAAGCAAATAGTCCCTGGGCGTGTGATGAAGTACAGTGTCGAAACGAGTACGATGATTCCCGTTAAGTTGAGGGTTCGCTGGCTCGTATAACACGCCGAGCGCGCGGATAGTTGACATAATTCAGACAATAAAGATGACCATCCATATTCTATTGATTCTACAGTTATAATTCTGACAAAAAACAGAAATTCAAAAGAAGAAACTCCGTCAGGTCAGGGCCTGTGCCCCCTCAGCATGGAACCCCTGGACAACTCCACAGCACGTGGCTGCCGTCGTCCCGTGCTTGGATATTTGTTTTTGCTTGCGAGCAACTGTCTCTCTCCAGGAATACCCCCCAATTGCGCAGATTTGCCCCAGGACACACGACCTCTGCGTTGGCAAAGCGCTCCCATGTCCAAGGAGCTTTCAGAGGCTCAAGTCAAGTGGCCACCCTTAGTGACCACTACCCGCCGATACCGGGTGCTACCAACCGCCCGCCGACTCTCGGCAAGCCCTCATAAACACTGGCTCGGCAGCATGTTATTTCAATTTGTATCACTCAGTATAAGTTGTTGATTCTTTGTAAACGTCCAACTGGCAGTAGTCATGTGGTCGAGGGTTCGAACCCCTCCAGGTCCACCAGCATATTCAAGGGGTTGGCATCAGTAGAGCGTTTCCGGAAAGTACAAACTCGTACAAGTCACATTCTCCAAAGAACATCCCCGACCTTCGAGGCCGTATCTCGCTTGTCCGCGGTCACGGCCTGAGTGTACGCGTTCAGCGTGGTTTGAATGTTCGCGTGACCTTGTACCATCGATTGCAGCAACCGATCAATGACCTCGATCAGCAAGTCAGCGGACAAGCCTGCCGACGTCCTCAGGCGCGACGGTTGATGACGCATCCAGGGGTCGGGCCCGTCACCGTGTTGGCCACCGAAGTGTACTTGGGTGATCCGATGCGGTTCGCCGATGGCAAAGCGGTGGCCAGCTACATTGGGATGGTCCCCAGGGAGCCCTCCAGCGGGCGCCGACAGCGGCTGGGCGCACTCAGCAAGCAAGGCAACGCTCTGCTGCGATTTCTGTGGTGCGAGGCGGCGATGCACGCCGTACGGCGAGATCCGGAACTGAAACGCTTCTATCGGCGCAAACTGGTCCAGAAAGGACTGGGAAAGGCGAGAATCGCCGCAGCTCGCAAACTCGGGATTCGGCTCTGGATCGTGTCGCGTGACCAGATCGATTACCAGGAGTTCTGCCGCCGCGGACAGAGACGGCAAGAAGCGGCCCTGCCCGTGCGGGGATGCCTGACTACTACAAAGGTCCTGCCTTGCAGTGACCGGCCATTTGAATAGGTCCCCCGCCTCCCTGAATCGCGGGGAGTTCGAAGAAATCATCATGGTTCCCAGTGACCGAAGAGATGTCTGGTGGGCAACACCGAAACGATGAATCAGAGCGGGCCAAGCGGATAGGCTGGACAGGAATGAGAGAGACCGACGGTTGCCCCGAATCACGCGCCGCGGAAAGGGCGTGTGTGCCCCAATGGAAGGGTGTGCCGAACGAAGAAAAACCAGAAGCAAGAACATCTTGACATGGCCGGCGTCGTTAGAGATGTAGTTGATCGTGGGGTGATTCCCCTCGCGCCGGCACAGTTCCGAGACCGCAACCTCTCCCCGGATCCCTTCCAACACGATGCGGATCTTCTCCTCGACGAGAAACTTGCGTGAGATGACTTGGCGGGTGCGGCGGATCAGGGCACACGCCGCCTCCCCCGCCCGGGCGGGGGAGGTCCCTTCTCCTCTGACGGGATCTTCACTCATGGCTCACTCTTCTCCGGCTCCGCGGATTCTAACGCGGGTTAGTGGGTGAACCAGAGCAAAAACCATAGCTCGGCGAGCCTCAATTAACGCTCTCATTTGTGCTGAAGTCGGACAGTCGTGGATGATTACGGCGGGATCTCTCATTTCATCTGGAGAGATCCGCGGCACATCCTGTCGTGGGCCTCGCGCGCGCCGCTGGGTGGCTGCTTCTATCTTTACGAGGATCGCGGCAATAAGCTTGAAGTTGTGGGGGACGGTGTTATGACCGAGGATGACCATTGCACCTACGTGCCCGGCAATCGCTGGATTTTGTGCGATACCTATCCTGATAGACAGTGTGACCAGAACCCCTATCTGCTTGACACCCGGACCGGCACACGCCATGCGCTGGGGCACTGCCGCTCGCCAGTCGAGTGTGACGGAGAATAGCGGTGTGACACGCATCCGCGTTGGAGTTGGGATGGCCGCTATGTTACGATCAATTCGCCGGACGGCGGCAACGGCCGGCAGATTCATTTGATCGATATCAGCACGATTGTCGTCTGAGAGGGACGGGCCGGAGAAGCTACTGCAATCTACTTCCCTCGCCAGGTGGGGGAAGGGGCCCGGGCCAAGTAACAACGCCACATGGCTTCTGTTCGACTCGACCAGAGTTAGCGTGGAAGGCGACCGTAAACGAAAGGGGAGCACAGCATGGACAAGAGAATCTCTCGGCGGTCTTTTAATCTACTCGCGGCCAATCTGCTCGCCGGGGGCGCGGTTCTTGGCGGCGCGAAAGGGAGCAAGGATCTGTTTGCTTTTCCCGCCCCCGCCGCCGATGGCAACGGGAACACTATTTTCCCGTACGGCACGCATGTGTATCGCGAGCCGCACCTGCCGCTGGAGCAACTTCGGAAAGACTTTCCCATCCTAAGGCGTCTCGGCTTCAACATGATAAAGATTCAGGAAGTCTGGGCTTTCGATGAGAAACGCGAAGGGCAGATCGACCTCTCCAACGTTTCGCAGGTGGTGTCGGATGCTCGGCAGAATGGTCTGGTGGTCTATTTTGGGTTGACAATGGAGGAGACTCCGAAATGGCTGTGGAAGAAGTATCCCGACGTCAGCATGGTTTATGAGACGGGAGAGCCTCACAATGATCCTACCCCGTACAACGCGCCTGCCGATGGTAAGCCGGGCCCTTGCTGGCACCATCCCGGCGCGCGCGCGGCCGGGATTCGGTTCGTGGAGGCGGTGGGGAGAGAGATCGGAAAGTACGACAATATTCTGGTGTGGAACCTCTTCCAGGAAATCGGGCTCTGGCCGATGCGCCCCGGGCACCAGCGTACGTGCTACTGTCCTTACACCATTCGAGAGTTTCGCAACTGGCTGCGGACGCGTTACAAGTCGCTGGACGAGTTGAATGAAGCCTGGCGAGTCCCTTTCGGTGACTGGGACGAAATCGAGCCCCCGCGCTTCTTCTCCACGGTTCCGGCCACGATCGACTGGCGCTACTTCATGGACGACGTCTACCTGGCCGACGTCCTCAAATGGAAGGCGGACGCGTTTCGTCGCAGCGACCCGTTGCACCATACTATCATTGCTCACGTGGGTGAGGTCGTCCCCGGCAGCACGCGGGAATGGCGGTACGCAGAGCAGCTTGAGATCATCGGGTCATCCTGCTACCCCGCATGGCGCGCTGCCGATCCTTGGGAGGCGAACGCGCGGTCTGCTGATGAGCCGCTCACCGAAGCTGCGGTCGTCAACCACGAACAGGAAGGCATTTTGATGAATTTGGACCACCTACGTTCTTGCAGCCGCAACGGGCAGATCTGGACAGCGGAATTGCAGGGTGGGCCGATTGTCGAAGGGTTAAGGCGTCAAAGAGTGCCGGACCCGGGGGATATCCGGCGCTGGGTCATGACTTGCCTCGCTGCCGGCGTCCGGGGCATTTGCTTCTGGAATCACCGACCCGAGATCTTCTGGAGTGAAGGATACGGCTTCAGCTTGCTCGATTGGGGTGCGGATACCTCTGCGCGCGCCGAGGAGGCAGGCCGCATTGGCCGGGCTTTGAACGCCCATGTGGACCTCTTTACCAAGGGCGTGCATCCGCAGCCGGGCGTCGCCATCGTCCTGAACGAGGACTTGTATCACTTTGCGGAGGGCTCGTCCCCTGAAGTAAGCCACCACCTCAGGTTCACCATTCAAGGGATGTGGAAGTCACTTTGGATCAAAGGTATTCCCTCCGGCTTTGTGGAGGCTACGGCCCTTCCCAATGATGCCAGTAAGATCAAGGCGCTGATTCTTCCGTTCCCGTTGGCGCTCAGCCCTAGTGTGATTGAATCCCTCAAGGCCTATGTCAGCAACGGGGGTACGGTCATTTCCGAGGCCTGTCCGGGACGGTTTGACAATCACGGAATTGGCACCATAGGCGATATGATGCCGGGGGTGGCCGAACTATTCGGCGCGCAGCATCAGGGCGTCTTTCTGCTTCACGAACCGGGTAAGGGCACTAAGTGGACCTCCCCGGCGCTTGCCCCGCGGGATTACCTTGAGTACCGGGACCTAGCGGGGCTTGGGGAATTCGCGCAGGCCTCGCTGTTTCCCGCCTATTACTTGCAGACCCTCTCCCCCACCACGGGCATGCCCATCTTCAAGTACGGTGACGAAGTGGTCGGCTGTGTGAACACTTACGGGCAGGGGCAAACCTACTTGGTGGGCACGTTGTTGGGACATGGCGTTCTGGCATATGACGACTTGCGGAACGCGGATTTCCTCGCGGCAGTGCTGAAGCGGGTTGGAGTAGCGTCCGAGAGCATGGGCAAGCTCCAACGGCGCCGCCGAGTGCTGGGCAAGCAAGAGGCGTGGTTCCTATTCAATACGAGCGAAGCGCCCATCGAGGAAGCGGTCACCGTAGCAGGATTCAAGTCCGCAAAGGACCTGCTCGGAGGAGAGTTGCCGGTTACTGGAGGGAGCGTCCGACTCAGCGTGAAACCTTTCGATATTCGCTGCCTAGTTCTGGAGGCGCGAACGGATCGAAGGTCGATCTGAGATTCAGGCAGCGGGGATGACCCGCACCGGAAAAGGTGACGTATCTGCAAGGGTTTGCAATATCGAGAACAGGAACCGAGCGCTTACAGCGGGTATTTCGGGTCGGTCTGC
>Ga0208821_1000796_pt1 | contig 21729 bp, 18 predicted proteins | sample June2015DPH_20_5_FD_184720 | JGI IMG/M metagenome (GOLD analysis project Ga0208821, IMG submission 184720) | Peatland microbial communities from SPRUCE experiment site at the Marcell Experimental Forest, Minnesota, USA - June2015DPH_20_40... | ecosystem: Environmental > Terrestrial > Soil >... | reverse complement strand
GGCGCACCAAAACCGACTTGCCACCACAGGAGGCGGCAGGATAGAACAATCTCAGTCCTGGACGGCCACTTCCGTTGGCCGGTTTTGAAGTGATAACCGTTGGCCGCTTTTGAAGTGATCACTGAGGGTCCGGCCTTGATCTGGTCCAGCTCCGGCAGCAAAGCCTCGAGAGCACGCTCTACGGACGAACGCTTCAACGGTGGTATCGGCATTGTGACCTCTCGCTCTCTGATTCCGGGAAGGTCTCATCCTACCAGCAGCAATCACGTCAGGCGTTCTTGATCTCTGCTTTTCTCTGCTCCAGGTAGGCGTCAATTGCACGTCTAATCAATTCAGCCACCGGCGCACCAGTCACCTTGGAGAGAGTCTGCAATTTGGCCATCTGGCCCGATTTCACGAATATTGCCGTCCGAACCATGGAGTCTTTATTATCCTTCATGGCACCAGAGTATCCGTTAAGCATATACCTGTCAACAGAATGCAGTATCTGGTTACTAACGAGTACTATCGTGCCATAGCTATGCCTGTACGCATATGCGACACTAGAGTATGGCCGATTTCAACCGAGTCCGTGCTGGCGGACTGTATCGATACAATCCCGTGGCGATTGACCGTCTGAATCCTGCGTGCATCCAGAGGGACGGCAACCGCCGTCGAACGGAGAACATTATGGACGATGAACGAGAAGACGAATTTATGGACAGCATGCCTGAGCCCACCGAGAGTCATGCACAACTGCTCGAACTTCGAAACAGGTTCGTCATCTACCTCGCCCGTCTCGATGAGCAAATCAGACGTGCGGCTATCAAGGAAGAGATGGACCGAGTAGTAACGGACACCGACCGCACCGACATCGACTGGCTGGAAAAGCACGTTGCTCAAGCGAAGGGGGAACATGGACGCACTGACACGCCAACGCTGGCAGCACGCCGCTGACAGCTTCAACCGTCACTCCGAACAAACCGGTACTTGGGCGAAGGGGTGCGGAGCGGAACGTATGAACTTCATCGGAGCAACACGCAAGCAGGCGGGGAAGATCATCAACGATGACGCCTTCACCGTCTTCAACGGAACGTTTGCTTTCCTGCTCGACGGCGCCGGGAACGCGCGAGGTGCAGCCAAGCGATGTGTCGATATCATCCGAGGACAATACCAGCAGAACCTGATGCCATCGTTCCCGCACCTCATCAACCTACTGAACATGAACCTGATAGGACTCGACGCTGAGAGCACGTTGGTCGGCGTGGAAATCAAGCAGGGCAACTTCCTGACTGGCGTGTCCTGCGGTGATTCTCCGCTGTACGTAATCCGTGAAGGACAACCCCTGCGAATCAATCAGAACACGAAACCGCGTCTGGGCACGAGCAGGCCGGACATCTACTGGATGGCACTCGCCCTTAAGAAGCACGATGTCATCGTCGCCGCTTCGGACGGGCTCGTACTTGACAGGTACAGGATGGTGCAGACCGTGCAACGCTACATGCTCAGGCCGTCCGAAATGGCCGCGGCTCTGTTGAACATGCAAGCGGACTGCTCGGACGATGTCACCGTCATCACAAAACTCGTATAGAAAGGGAGTAAGTAATGGAATACATGACTCGGGAAGAATTGGTTCGGCTGTTCAATATTGCCCGGAAGCACAACCCGCTGCACCACGTTGCCATGCTCGTAGGCCTGCTGCATGGTCTACGCGTGTCAGAAACGCTGGCGATTCGCGGTCGCGATATCTGCGACGGCAAGCTGTCAGTCAAACGGCTGAAGAAGAGCCGAGCGACGTTGCATGCTCTGCGCATCGACAGCGATATTTTGTTCGATGAATCGCCACTGCTCGAACTCGCCAGGGCGAACCCTGACACCGAGTTGTTCCACTGGTCTCGCCAGTACATGGATGTCGTCATCAAACGATATGCTGCCCTGGCCGGCATTCACCCTGCAAAGCGGCACTACCATGTTCTGAAGCACAGCATCTGCGTTCTGCTTTGGCAGGAAACTCACGACCTGAACGCGATTCAGGACCATGTAGGCCATCGTAGCTCGTCGAGCACGTTGGTTTATCTGCGGGCAGACGCCGCTGAGAAGGCCCAGAGCACTATTGCAGGGATGTCATTCAATGATGCTGAAGCACCTCTTTGAGCCAGCGAACGTCACTGTGAAGAAGAACGCGGAGAATGCTAGGAAGAGGGCAAAAGTCATCGTCACATGGCTCAGTGGTGCCGCTACAAGGCACGCAGGAGCTATTCACGAAGTTTGGGACGGGGCCTACGTTGGAATTGAGCAGTTCTGGGGAGGGCTGTTCGACGAGCGTCCCGCGACTCTAAACGGAGTCTGGGGCGCTTTGGTTTTTGTGTTCTTGCCAACGCAGTCTGTAAGTCGCCTTGTACAGAGCGCCGACAGTTCAAGCGGCAGGTCGCCTTCGGAAAGAAGATCATGCCTCCGTTTCCCCGTCAGCAACCGCGCTGTAACTGCAATATAAAAGGGCTGCCGTTTTCGAGATCAAAAAGGAAATTCCGATTGACAATCCCCAGCTCTCACACTAGAAAGATCGGAAGGAAAATATGAAAGAGATACTAGGAATTCTGTTGCTGTGTGGCTGTCTCGCTGGCTGTGCGCGCGGTGGGAGCGGCAGTTCCCTCAGCGGGAACTGGCAGTTCACCGTCAATTCAACTGCGTCAGTATTGAATTTCACTCTGAGTGGAACGCTTCAAGAAGGCAGCAATAACCCGGCGACCGAGCTTGTCACAGGAACGCTAACGATAGACCAAACCTTACCCGGCCCCAGCGCGGATTGCAGCGGTCCTCATACGAACTTCACGGGTACAGCCAACTCGGACCTCACTTCGATGTCGGGCAACTACACCATCCCAAGCCAGGCAAACGGCGCAGTCTGCGACGCCGGCGATTCCGGAACATGGTCAGCAACCAAAACGCAATAAAACAGGAGAAAAGAGGAACCAAATAAAAGCATGCCTGGGCAAGGCTGGTTGCAATATCCGTGCTGCTGCTGATGGTCGCGGTTGGCTTCTTGGCAGCCAGGCAGGAGTAGGTCGGAGCGCGAGCAGCGTCGTGCACGCCCATCCGCGTATGCAGGTAAGCTGGAGATCCATCCACGAGCCGGAGTGACGCGTGCGCAGGGGTAGCATGAACATTTCGATTCAGATTGCAGTCGCTCTGCTACTTACATCCTCCATGCTTGCCCGAGACCGTTCAAACGCGTGCTCGATGGTCGTCACAGCCTATGGCATTATGGCTACCAGCCACGTGCGAGCTTCGGTAGCGCGTGCACAGATCCTGGCGATCTCGCCGAGTTTTCGGTCCCTACGGCTAGATACGCGCCTGCGCTGGGTCTCCGCAAGGATCTTGATGCATCGGGAACTCATTGTTGACTTGTCGAGGCGGGGGCGAGCTCGTTTGTTTCGCAGGTGAACCGAGCGTTTCGGTCCCCAACCACTGCTGATGACGAGCGTGCGCTGGCGCCCTCGTACATCGCATTCGAGATGGAAGATCTGCTGCCGGGCACCGAGCACGAGCTTTCCATCCGCGATCGGTACGGTCAAGGACGGGCCCAGTAGCGTCGCCTGCAGATGCGAGTGCCCGTTGCCATCTTGCCAAGTCTGTTCGTGGCCGTAGTTTCGGCTCGGTGGAATAAGCCTGTCCAGGATAGCGGGCAGATCATGCTGCAGGCCCGGCTCGAACTCAATCGTGCCGACCGCCGCTGTGCTGCCGACGTTGAAAACGTCGACCGTGCCGGTTCGGATGCCCGAGGATGTCACAATCGTAGCAACCTGCTCGGTGATGTTGTGCATATCGCCGTGCCCTTTTGTCATCAGGGGAATCTGCTGCTGATAGCTCATAATTTTGCGCCCGGCCGCTCCGGAATGTCGCTGCTGGCCTAGTCCTGTCCGTCAATATACACGGCCACGGATAAGCCTCGTCGTTCGTAGGAGGGGTAGGACTGAGCAGGGGAGCCGACAGAGCGGATCGAGAAGTGTGCTTGTAGAATAGAAGAAATGGCTGTTTCGGTTGAGCTGCATAACACAGGTGATCCTGCGGTCGGGCGAGAAGTTCAGGCGCTCGTTGAACATGCTCTGAGTGACAGAGCTGGAGACTGGCGGGTATCAATCATGGGCTCTCGCACAAACGACAATTGGGAAATGAAGGTCGAGGGACCAAACGGGTTTGAGCGGTCTCGTACACATTGGCGGGAAGTGCGGGGGAGCACCAACCTATGGTGATCGGGAACGTGCTTCTGAAGTTGCTACCTGTGAAGATGCCCCAGCGGTGAAAGGGATCTCCCCTTCATAGTGTGAATTGTGTAACAGCAGAGGGGCCGATCCCGCTACCTGCTTCCGACTGATACCAGTGATACCGTTTCAGTGGGAAATACAGGCAATTGCGGAAACTATAGAAACTGTAGCTTAAGTTCGGATTCGCTTGTAACCCGCTCAAACACAGGGTATTATCACAGAAGTGTAGTGTTCATCGGCACTTGCAGGTGACGGTGGTAATAGAATCCCACTCTCTCCGCCACACAGTCTGCACTGCCAGAGAAATCTGCCTGCATTACTCTCAAAATCGTGCGAAATCGCCGCAATTTCGCACGTTTTCCAGAACGCCCAGCAGCTTAGGTGGGCGCGGACCGCGACGACTCAAGAAGGAAATCCATGATGAAATGTCGGAGCGAATCGATGAACCGTCTCCTCCATGGCCTGCAACACGATCTGGCCCAGAGCCTGTATGAATTTCGGCGAATCGTTAAGCCCCGCGCTCATTTCAAATTGCGCGATGCCCAGCCGGCGCACTTCTTCGCGCGCCTCGTGATCAATTTCACCCAGCGTCTCCACGTGATCGGAGACGAACGCCACCGGCACGACGCAAACCTCGCGAGCGTGTTCCGCGGCCAGATCGTGCAGCGTGCGGTGCAGGGAAGGTTGTAGCCACTTGCTTGCCCCCACCTTGCTCTGATAACAAAGCCGGTGCCGGTTGCTCCATCCACCGCGTTGCACAAGGAGCCGCACCGTGTCTTCAATCTGCCGCTGGTAAGGATCGCCTTTCTCAATCACCGAAACTGGCACGCTGTGCGCGCTGAACACAATCTCCGCTCGCTCCGGCACAGCGAACCGTGCCAGCGCTTCGTCAACTTTTTCAATCACGGCGTCGAGATAGGCCTCGTGCCGGTAGAAATTCTCCACGCAATATACGGGCATGTCGTCGTGAAAATGCCTGTGCCACTCATTCAAGCTCGAGCCCGTCGTGGTCGCCGAATACTGCGGATACAGCGGCAGCAACACCACCTCGTCGCACTGCGCCGCTTGCAGTTGCTGAACCGCCTCGCTCGTAAACGGGTGCCAGTACCGCATGGCCACAAAGCAGCGGGCATTGATTCCCTTTCTCGAAAGCTCCGCCTCGAGGGCTCCGGCCTGCCGCTCAGTGAACCGCCGGATGGGCGAACCTCCCCCAATCGTCGCGTAGTGGTGCCGCACCTTGCGCGCTCGCGTCGTCGAGATCAATTTGGCCAGGGGTTTACGCCCGATGCGGGCAAAGGGAAAATCAATAATATCGGGATCGCAGAAGAGGTTATAAAGAAAAGGTTCGATCTCTTCCAGCCTATCTGGTCCGCCCAGCTGAAACAGAACTACACCCACACGCCGTGATGTGCGCGTCATCCCCCAGAATCCCCAGAGCGGGCGAATTTACTCTGATCCGCGGCTGGAGTCAATGGTGGAGATCGAGCGGTGGAAATCAAAGTTGATAATGTCAGCTTGAATGTTGCATGATTGACCTTGGCTTGCTGGGGCTACTCATTCTCATTTTCGTATTTTCCATTACTCTCCTGCGTCGCTCCGGTCCCGGCCCGAAAAACTTGGAGGGCGTCTAAACTTGCAACACCCAAGAGTTTGCTGAAGGCGGGCCGCATTGTCACTGAAGGGTTGAGCACATTGCCCTGCACGACTGCCTACAATAAAGGAGAAAGTATCTGGCTGGGCTTCGACCTCGGTACACAAAGTGTCCGTGCGGTCGCAGTGTCGGACACCGGCCATGTGTTTGGACAGAGTTCCTATCCACTCACCAGCCGGCGTGACGGTCCGCGGCACGAGCAGGATCCCGAGGAGTGGTGGCGCGCGGTCGTCTCCGCCTGCCGTGTAGCTCTTGCCGACTTGCCCACCCGGTCCATCCGAGGGGTGGCCGTTGACGGTACCTCCGGCACCATCCTTCTCGTCAGCAGATCAGGCCGTGCACTCACCTCAGGGCTCATGTATGACGACACGCGAGCTACGGACGAAGCGGGCCGGGCCAACGAGGCCGGCGCCGCCATCTGGGCCTCGCTCGGATATCGCATGCAGCCGTCATGGGCACTGCCCAAGCTGCTTTGGTTGCTGCGTGAGCATCGCGGCATGCTCCCCCGCGCGCGCCTCGCTCACCAGACCGATTTCATCAACCACCGGCTGGCTGGTCGCGAGGTTTCATCGGACTCAAGTAACGCGCTCAAGACAGGCTACGATCTCGTCCGCGAAGCCTGGCCGTACGAAGTTCTTGACGCTCTCGGTGTGCCTGACCACATCATGCCCGCCGTCGTACGCTCCGGTACGCAACTCGGGACTGTTTGCAGCAAGGCCGCAGCGCTGACCGGCATCCCCGCCGGGACGCCGATTATTGCCGGCATGACCGATGGATGCGCCGCCCAGATGGGTGCGGGCGCCTTGGACGTTGGCAGTTGGAACTCCGTGCTCGGGACTACACTGGTTCTCAAAGGCGTGACCCGCGAACTGATACGCGATCCCACGGGCATGGTCTACTCGCACCGCTCACCGGATGGCAACTGGCTGCCGGGCGGCGCCTCCAGCACCGGAGCTGGCGTCTTTACAAAACAATTCCCCGGGCGTGACCTCGACGCGCTAAGCGCACAAGCAGCAGAACGAGAACCGGCGAACGTCATTGCTTATCCTCTTGTGTCTCGAGGCGAGCGTTTCCCTTTCACCGCGCCCGATGCGGAAGGATTTGTTCTCGGCGAGCCGATCGACGAAATCGATCTCTACGCGGCGCTGCTCCAGGGAGTGGCTTTCATCGAGCGGCTCTGTTTCGACTATCTCGACTTGCTAGGTGCGCCGGTCAGTGGTGACCTTAGCCTGACGGGTGGCGCAGCCCGCAACCGCTATTGGTGTCAGCTTCGCGCCGACATTCTCGGCCGGCCCGTTCACCTGCCTGAGAACGCCGAGGCCGCGTTGGGCATGGCCATACTAGCGGCTTCCGCGGGACGTCGCGTCTCTGACGTTGCCAAGCAGATGGTACGCATTCGCGAGGTGATCGACCCCCGGCCAGACCGTATCGCTCGTTTCCACGAACCATATTTACGGCTGGTGGAAGAGTTGGCACGCCGCGGCTGGGCCCAATCGGCACTGGTTGAGCATGGAAGAAGGAGGGCAGCGTGAGAACGGAGACCGAACCTGTCCCTCACCCCAACTCCTTATAACTTAGAACGTTTCTCCAGTGCTTCAAGAAGCTTATCGAAAGCTTCGGCGAAGAGGCGGACACCGTCGTCGGTCAGCTTATCGGTCACTTCTTTCATCGAAATCCCGAGCTTCGCCGTCGTCTCCATCGTCTTATTGGCGGAGTCGAGATCTTCGGTTAGACTGGCGCGCGGTCGACCGTGATCGCGGAAGGCATCGAACGTGGCCGGCGGAATTGTGTTCACCGTATCCCGACCGATCAGCTCTTCCACGTACAGAACATCGCAGTAATTCGGATTCTTGGTGCTGGTGCTGGCCCAGAGGACGCGCTGCGTCTGCGCTCCTTTGGCTGCCAACGCTTTCCAGCGTTTGCCGCTGACAATTCTCAAGTAACGCTGGTACGTCTGCTTTCCATTGGCGACCGCCACTTTACCGAGCAGGCTCTTCAATTGCTCCTGCTCGCGCGGGTCTTTGGATTTCTTGAGCCGCGCCTCGACAATGGAATCGATCGAACTATCGATACGGCTGATGAAGAAGCTGGCCACGCTGGCAATCTTGCTGACGTCGCCACCGCGTGCTGCGAGTTGTTCCAGCCCGGCAATATAAGCTGCCGCAACTCGTTCGTAGACTTCCTGAGAGAAAAGGAGAGTCACGTTAACGTTGATACCCTCGCTGATCAATTGCTGGAAGGCCGGTATGCCTTCTGCCGTGCCTGGAACTTTGATCATCACGTTCTCTCGCCCGACCGCTTTCCACAGCCTGCGTGCTTCCTCGATAGTGTCTGGCGTGTTGCGCGCAAGATAGGGCGACACCTCCAGGCTGACATAACCGTCACGACGCTTCGAGCTTTCGTACACGGGCCGCAGCGAGTCGGCGGCGTCCTGTATGTCGCGGATGGCCAGAATTTCATAGCGGCCCTTGGCGTCGAGGTCGGTCCTCGTGGCCAGAGACTGCAGCAGGTCGGTGTAATCGGCACTGCCGGCGATCGCTTTCTCGAAGATGGCGGGATTCGAAGTCATGCCGCGCAGGCCGTCTTCTTCGATCAGGCGCTTCAGTTCACCGCTGGTGAAGAGATCGCGGCGAATGTAATCCAGCCAAACCGATTGACCGTAATTCAGAAGGTCTTTCAGGGGATTGCTAGCTTTCGCGGTTTCAAGAATTTGGGTTGCCATAATCTCCTCACTTATATCGCTACGGCTCTAGAATCCGATCACGCTCAAAATCTTCAGCTATCTCGACTGCGCGGTCACTTCTTGGGCTGCCTTGACGACGTCATCCGAATTCCACGACCGGTGCGATAGTTCACGAAATCCGACCAAGTATACTCCGAATTAGGAAAATGATGTCAGCATCCAACACGCTTTTCGCACCACCAGTAGTGCCCGTTGGTTGATTCGCGGCTTGCAGCTGAAATCGTGTTCAGGACCAGGAGCACAGGTTGTGCACCGCGGGCCTGCGGAATCGAAGGTGAGACCCGTCACTTCGGCGCGTGACCCAGATCACTGACCTTTGGCTCCATACGAGAGATGCTTTGCGGCAATTATTGGGAACCTCCGGAAGGCCGAGCCGATCTTTGACCGATCGCTTTCCAGATTTGGTTGGCGCTCCATGCGGAGCATTTCTCTTTGGCCGCTGCCACGCTGCCCGTCGTTGGGGTGGACCCTCACTTCCAGAAGTCAGGGGTCCCGTTTACTTTCAGTCGCTCCTCAGTACTATGAGCGGGGTAGCATGACCGGGTGGCCCGCTGCTACAATCTCGGCGCCAGCGAATGCCACTAAGCTGCGGAAAAGATTCGATGGTTTTCGAAGGAGATAGAAATGGCTAGCAACATCAAACCGGCTGAGAAGAAGAGCCGTTGGGCATCAGGCATTACGCCCTACGCGGAAATGGGTTATTACAACGCGGACTACGAGCCGAAGGCCACGGACATTTTGTGCGCATTCCGCTTGGTGCCCCAACCGGGCGTCGAACCCATCGAAGCCTCGGCAGCGGTCGCGGGTGAGTCTTCCACTGCCACATGGACGGTGGTCTGGACAGATCGCCTGACCCCGTACGAACATTATCAGGCGAAATGCTATCGGGTCGATCCCGTCCCCGGCACCGATCAATACATCGCCTACATCGCCTATGACCTCGACCTTTTCGAGGAAGGATCGATCGCCAACTTGACCTCCTCGATCATTGGCAACGTGTTCGGCTTCAAAGCCTTGAAGGCTCTGCGCCTGGAAGACATGCGGATACCACCACACTACACCAAGACCTTCCAGGGTCCAGCTCACGGCATCGTGATGGAGCGCGAGTACCTGAATAAGTTCGGGCGCCCGCTGCTTGGCGCCACTGTCAAGCCCAAGCTGGGCCTTTCCGCCCGCAACTATGGCCGCGTGGTCTACGAGGCGTTGCGCGGCGGGCTCGACTTCACTAAAGACGACGAGAACATCAACAGTCAACCCTTCATGCGCTGGCGCGACCGCTTTCTGTTTTGCATGGAAGCAGTGAACCACGCCGTGGCCGCTACCGGGGAGATCAAAGGGCATTATCTGAACGTCACCGCCGCAACCATGGAAGAGATGTACGAACGCGCTGACTTCGCGGCGGAGTTGGGCAGCGTGATTGTCATGATCGACCTGACCATCGGCTACACCGCCATCCAGTCGATGTCCAAGTGGGCGCGCCGCAACGGCGTAATCCTGCACTTGCACCGCGCTGGTCACGGCACCTACACGCGACAGAAGACGCACGGCGTGAACTTTCGTGTCATCTCCAAATGGATGCGTTTGGCGGGCGTGGATCATATTCATGCCGGCACCGCGGTCGGCAAGCTCGAGGGCGATCCCAACGCCATTCGCGGCTACTACAACACTCTGCGGGCGAATACGCTGAAGGTTGACCCCTCTCAGGGTCTGTATTTCGAGCAGGACTGGGCATCGATGCCCGCAGTCATGCCGGTGGCCTCCGGCGGCATCCATGCCGGACAGATGCATCAATTGCTGGACCTTCTGGGCGAGGATGTTGTGATGCAGTTCGGGGGCGGCACCATCGGCCACCCGGATGGGATCGCGCAAGGTGCGACGGCGAATCGCGTGGCCACGGAAGTGATGATCCAGGCCCGCAACGAAGGGCGCGACATCCTCAACGAAGGGCCGGAGATCCTGGCGAAGGCGGCGCGTTGGTCGCCAGAGCTGCGCACGGCACTCGAGATCTGGAAGGACGTAAGTTTTAACTACGAATCGACCGATGTGCCGGATGCAGTCGGCACGCTCACGGTTTGATTGCTGAAGGCCGGTGGTTCCGGGCAGCAAGGCTTGAAGGGCCGCGCTGCCTCTCAATTGCCCGGCACCTGCGGAACGGAGACGAACAATGCGAATCACGCAAGGTACTTTTTCTTATCTACCCGACTTCACGGAGGAGGAGGTTAGAGCCGAGGTGCGGTATTGCCTCGATAACGGCTGGGCTTTTTCCATCGAGCACACCGGCGATCCCCATCCCCGCAATGCTTACTGGGAAATGTGGGGGTTGCCGATGTTTGATGCGAGCGACCTGGACGGCGCCATGCATCAGATCGATGAGTGTCGCAAGGCCTTCCCGGACGATTACGTCAAGGTAAACGGTTTCGACCGCACCTTGGGCCGGCAGACGACCATGTTGAGTTTCATCGTGCACCGGCCGAAAGAGGAACCCGGTTTCTATTTAGAGCGCACGGAAGGCCAAGATCGCCGCATTCAGTACACGATTCGGCACAAAGCCAAGCTGGCGAGTTAGCACAGACGTGAATATCGGCTTATTGCAGAAATAGCAGCGCGAAAATGCCATGCAAAGACTAGATACTGATCCCGCCGTTGAAACAGGTACTGCCCAGGAGACTGGGGAAAGCCTTGTGGATATCGGCGCCGCTCATCGGGATTCCAATCTCGAAGAAATCTTGGATGAACTGGATCGTGAGCTGGTGGGCCTCAAACCCGTGAAGGCCTACATCCGGCGGGTGGCCTCGCTGCTGCTGGTGGCGCGTTTACGTGAAAAGGTTGGACTGACGAGCGAGCGCCCCACCTTGCACATGTCCTTTACCGGGCAGCCCGGCACCGGCAAGACCACAGTCGCGATGCGCATGGCGAAGATACTGCACCACCTCGGCTACCTGCGCCGCGGCCATTTGGTGGTGGCCACGCGCGACGACCTGGTAGGCCAGTATGTGGGACACACAGCTCCGAAGACTAAAGAGACGCTCAAGAAGGCAATGGGAGGCGTGCTGTTTATCGACGAAGCGTATTACCTCTACCGATCCGAAAATGAGCGCGACTACGGCCAGGAAGCGATTGAGATGTTGCTTCAGGCCATGGAAAACCAGCGCGAGGATCTGGTCGTCATCCTAGCCGGCTATCCAGATCGGATGGCAACTTTCTTCCAATACAATCCCGGCTTTCGCTCTCGTGTGGCGCACCACATCAACTTTCCCGATTACACGCTGGAGGAGCTGACGACGATTGCCGAATTGATGCTGCGTCAGCAGAACTATGCCTTCGACGCCGAATCGCGCCAGGCATTTGTTGAGTATCTCGCGTTGCGGATGAAGCAGCCTCAGTTTGCCAATGCGCGCAGTGTGCGGAATGCCATTGACCGCATAAAACTGCGCCAGGCCAGCCGTTTGGTCAGCGAGGGGGGCTGCATTCCCAAAGAACAACTGCTTCGCATCGCGGCGATTGACGTTCGTCAAAGCCGGGTGTTCCAGGGGGGCTCGGACGCAGAACCCGAAGGTATTTGACGATGGCGGAGCGCAAAGTATCCCGCGCGAGGAGGCGTGATGACTAAGCGAAGACCAATAGTGTTGGGCATCGTGGGGGACAGTGCTGCTGGCAAGACGACGATTACCCGTGGATTGGTGGAGTTGTTCGGCGAGGACCGGGTTACGCACATCTGTGCCGATGATTATCACAAGTACGACCGCACCGAGCGCGCGCGCTTGAAAATCACCCCCTTGCATCCCGACTGCAATTATCTCGACATTCTGGAACTGCACCTGGAGCGCGCCCACTACGGCCAACCGATGCTCAAGCCGGTGTATGACCACAGTACGGGCTCACTGGTGCGGCCGGAATACCTGGTCCCGAAGGAGTTTGTCATCGTGGAGGGACTGCTGGGCTTTCATACGGAAGCGATGCGGCCGTTCTACGACGTCAAGGTGTTCCTTGATCCACCGGAGGACCTGAGGCGGCTTTGGAAGATCAAGCGCGATACGGCGAAGCGGGGATATACGGCCGAGCAGGTGTTGGCCGAAATGGAGAAGCGGGAGTCGGACTCACAGAACTTCATCCGTCCACAGCGCGAATTTGCTGACATTGTCGTGCGCTTCCATCCTGACGGCGGCGTGGGATCGGATCAGGCGGGTGCGCATTTGAACGTTCATCTGGTCTTGCGCCCCACCATTCCTCATCCCGACCTCACTTATCTGGCGAACAATAAGAGCGGCCAGGCTGCGGGGATTCGCCTTGAACTTGGGCGCGACTGTGGGCGTCCAGTTGAGTTTCTCGAGGTGGACGGCAATGTAAGCCGGGAACATGCCGCGGAGTTGGAAGAAGCGATCTGGAAGCATCTTCCCGATTTGCGACCTCTGCAGGCCGACCAATTCGGTGATTACAACTACGGCACCGAGGTGCGCCACAGTGATCCGCTGGCCCTCACGCAACTGCTCATCGCCTATCACTTACTGCGCGCCTACAGCAAAGACGCTCCGATCCCTTTTGCCCGTCCGATCGCCGCTCTCAGCCGATTGGAGTCGGTGCCGCAAGAGGCAGCGGTGGAGTCTGTCGCGAAAAAGTGAGGAACCACGGGCTCGAGTGAAACTAGGGGCGGCACGCGCTTGTTGCCGCGTGCAGAAAAGGCGGAAATCGATGATCAATAAATCAATGATCAATGATGTCAACGGCAAAAAATTGCGAGATCACTTTGTCATTTGTGGATACGGACACATGGGGCGAGCCGTGGTAGATCAGTTACGCCGCTCCGGAATGCCGTTTGTCGTTATTGAGTCCAATGACGAGCTATATCGCGAGCTTCTGAAGGATAGGGTGCCGGTGATCCATGGCGATGCCAAGGCGCGCGACGTCCTGTTGAGTGCCGGCATCGAGCGTGCCCGTGGCGTCTGCATCGTTATCGATAACGATATCGACAATCTGTCCATTACTATCTCTGCTCGGTCCCTCAATACCAAGCTGAAGATTATTACTCGAGCCGGTCAACGGCACTACGCTGATTCCCTACGAAAGTCGGGCGCTGATGAGGTGATTATCCCGGAATACCTGGGGGGCTTAGCGGTCGGACGCATGATCCGGAAGTACTATCCGGTACACGCCATCCTGGCCTAGGTTACGGCCAGTACAAAAAGAAAAAGAAAATGAGTAAACCAGACACTGGATCTGGTATGTCAGCATCTCAATCAATCAGCAAACGAATCGCCGACCTTGGCGACTGGCGTGGCGAACTACTTGCGCAGATACGCGAACTCGTCAAGGAGGCTGATCCTGACATCGTGGAGGAATGGAAGTGGATGGGCACGCCTGTCTGGTCCCACAACGGGATTGTCTGCACTGGCGAGACCTACAAGCAAGTAGTGAAAATGACCTTCTCCAAGGGCGCCTCTCTGAGGGATCCCAAAGGTCTCTTCAACTCTAGTCTTGACGGGAACGTCAGACGTGCTATTGACTTCCATGAAGGTGACAAGTTGGACAAAGCCGCCCTGAAGGGGTTGATCCGCGCCGCAGTGATTTTGAACACGTCTAGCGGCAAGAAGAAGCGGCCACGCTAAAATTTCAAACTGAGGTACTACCGGAAAAGATTGTGGTTGGCCGCTAATCCAAGAATGAGGTAGAATTCCGACGCTCCGTCGCCCGGAAGCTATCAAGGAAGCTGACTTTACCGGCGCACAGGGTCCTTAGGCACGTGCAGGAACAGTATCGACGAGACCGTTCCGGTCGCAAGGGGGCGACCCTCGAGTCTTAAGTCTGTGCGTAATTTTGGGGTCCAATACCAGGGGGCAAGTACAGATGGCAGACGACTCACCCAAGAGCGTCGGGAATGGCGTGCTCGGGCATCTTCCGCGTTGGCCGAGAAAGCAGCTCAGCAACTCGCTCATAGCGATGGAGCAGGCCTGCCGAAAGCGCGAAGGCCTGCCGCTGCTCACCGATGCAGATATTGAAGCGTTGAAGGCTGGCCAGCCCATGCCGTGGGAGAGCGGCGATGCGGCTTCAGCGCCAGCCCCAGGAGGCTCCCCGCCCACTCCGGCGCCTGCTGCCACCGCCGCGGCACTGGCATCCCCACCTCCGGCTGCGGCTGCGGCGACGCCCGCGCCCAGTGCCGACATCAGCGAGGAAGTCGCAAAATGGGTCGCGGCCGGCAAGAAGTGGAGTAAATCCAGCATCGCAGCAGAGCAGGCACATCGCGGTCGCAAAGGTTTACCTGCACTCAACGAAGCCGAAATCACTGCCCTGCTCGGCGAACCAGCCACTCCTGCGGCGGCCGCTCCAACTGCCCCTCCGGCGGCGGTTCCAACTGCTCCTGCGGCCGCAACCGCAGCCTCTGCTCCTCGACCTGCGGCAGCGGCGGCAACCGTAACCGCTTCCGCGGCTGCTTCTGTAGCCCGCAGCGGCGAATCGACCAAATATGTCGGCACACCGGCGGTGGGGACTTCCAAAGCAGCGGCCAGCGCAGGAGTAGCCTCTGTCGGTCCGGAAGACAATGAGATCAATCGGCAACGCCGGCGATTGGTGTGGAGTACCGTAGCTGCCTTCCTTGCCGCCTGGTTCATCGCATTCTTCCGCTTTTTCCTGCCGCGTACTCTATTCGAGCCTGCGACCAGCTTCAAAATCGGCTATCCCGAGGAATACGGTCTGGGAGTGGACACCAAGTGGCAACAGAAATATCGCATCTGGGTGGACCGCACACCCGATCGCATGTTCGTGATTTACGCGCGCTGCACGCATCTGGGCTGCACGCCCGACTGGAAAGCCGGCGAGAACAAATTCAAATGTCCGTGCCACGGCAGTGGCTACGACAGCGAAGGGATCAACTTTGAGGGTCCGGCGCCGCGTCCCATGGACCGGGCCCACGTCGAAAGATCTCCGGACGGTCAGATCCTGGTAGATGTATCGCGACTCTACCAGTGGCCGAAGGGGCAGCCAAGCCAGTTCAATGATGATGGATCTTACTTGCCCGTGTAATTTGTGTGCTGCCGGAGGTTCCTGCCGCGAGGGGAGACGGGCTGATTACCAGACCGATCAGAGGAAACGATGCCTGAAGAAAATGGGAACGGAAAAAACGGCAAAGAAGTTGGCCTACTCGAACGATTGAAGTCCGGCGTGCAAGAGGAGGTTCAAGCATTAAGGACCGATCTCCCCGCCAAGGCCAAGGAACAGGTCGAGGGGCTCAAAAAACCAACCAAGACCGCGCTCTACACCTCGATCTTCCGCCACAAGCACGATGACACGCCGCGCAACCGGGCTCTCGGCGTGCTTTCCAACGTCTTCCTGCATCTCCATCCGGCGAAGATCAATCGCGACGCCGTGCGCTACAGTTTTACCTGGGGCATGGGGGGAATCACGTTTTATCTGTTCATCGTGCTTACCTTGACCGGCGTGCTGCTGATGTTTTATTACCATCCGACCAAACTTCAGGCGTTTCGCGACGTGCTCTATCTGGAGCACGATGTGCCCTTCGGCAAGATCCTGCGCAACATGCACCGCTGGGCTGCCCACCTCATGGTGATTACGGTGTGGTTGCACATGTTTCGCGTGTTCCTGACCGGCTCTTATAAACCGCCGCGTCAGTTCAATTGGAACATTGGCGTGCTGCTGCTGGTGCTCACGTTACTGCTTTCGTTTACCGGGTACCTGCTTCCGGACGATCAGCTTGGGTTCTGGGCGGTCACAGTCGGCACCAACATGGCTCGCGCCACGCCGCTGCTGGGACACGAAGGGCCGTTCGGCAAAATGTTGGGGATGACGCCATATAACGACGTGCGCTTTGGGCTGCTTGGCGGCTCGATCGTGGATGCGAATGCTTTGCTGCGTTCCTACATCTGGCATTGCATCGGGATTCCGATCGTAGCTTCGGTACTGATGATCGTTCACTTCTGGCGCGTGCGCAAGGATGGCGGCATCTCCGGCCCGGCGTCGGTGGTGCTTACGTCGGAAGACAAACCGCAGCGTGGCCCAAGGCACGCCTGAAGTGGCTGGAGAAAGAATCGCTTCCCAATGGCAGCCCCTAAAGGGACAGCTGATTCTGAAGACTTGCGGTATCGCTAAAGCGATACCCTGATACGAACCTGAGTTTTTCAGCAGCCTGTGAAGGCGTGGTCTGGAGCACTTATGGATTGGCGACAACTTTGGGAGATCTGTTCCGCGCCCGACAACGTACCCATCGTCGGTCTGATTCCGCTTCTGGCCTTTTATTGCTATCTGGCATGGAAGCAGGCGAAGGCCAACGACGACCTGGTTGCGGAGCTGGAAACCAATCCCGCGATGGCGAAAACTCACCATCGCAAGACTTGGCCGTTCGAGCCGGGGTGGCAGAAGGAAGTACACGTGTGGCCGTTCCTGCTGCGCATTGAATTCATCGCAGCCATCATCGTCACCATCGTCTTGATGATCTGGTCGGTTACTTTGAACGCACCGCTAGAGGAACCGGCGAATCCGAACGTGACCATGAATCCGGCGAAGGCGCCCTGGTACTTCCTCGGTCTGCAGGAAATGCTGGTGTACTTTGACCCATGGATTGCCGGCGTAGTGATGCCGACGCTCATCATCATTGGCCTGATGGTGATTCCCTATATCGACACCAATCCGCTGGGTAACGGCTATTACACCTGGAAGCAGCGCAAGTTTGCCATCGGCTCGTTTCTCTTTGGCTTCATCATTCTCTGGGTCGCGATGATCATTATCGGCACGTTTATACGGGGACCGGGCTGGCAGTGGTTCTGGCCGGGACAAACCTGGGACCACAGTCGGCTGATTTACGAGGTGAACCGCGATCTGCCAGATCTTTTCGGAATCACCTCCAACTTAGCCAAGGCCATTTTCGGGGCGATCGTTGTCGGAGGTTATTACCTGGTCGGCGGGGTCATCATCCATGCGCTGTTCCGGCGTTACAACCCGAAGGATTATCAGCGCATGAGCCTGTTGCAGTACTCCCTCATGGTGTTCTTCCTGCTCACCATGGTGGGACTGCCGGTCAAGATGATGTTGCGGCTCGCGTTCAACATCAAGTACGTGTGGATCACGCCGTGGTTCAACGTGTAAATGTTTAACGTGTAAATGTTTAACGTGTAAATGGTCGTTAGCCTGGAGGTCTTGGGCGCATCGGCCGGCGCTAACCACCAACGACGGACGACCAACGACCAATGGGAGGCTGTGGTGCCCGAAGAACCAATCCGCAGGGATGATCCGATTGTCAGCAAGTCCTTCGCGTTGTATTACGTCGTGTCCATGGTCATCCTCATGGCCACGCTCTTCTGGGCGCTATGGGACGAAGACTACGGCCAACGTCCCTGGAAGGCCTTTCAGCAAGAGTGGAAGCAGCGCTACGGCAACTTCCTGAAGACAGCCGAGTCAAAGTCCGCGCAGTCCGAAAAGAACGTCGAGCAGAGCGCCGAATACCAGCAAATCGAGCTGGCTTACCAGCAGGTTTATCAAGCTGCCAAGCCTCACCGGAATGAGCTCCAGAAACAGATCCTTGATCTGAACGCAAAAATTCTGGCGGTGCAGAACGTCTTCGTCGACAAACGCGCTTATGTGAATGCTCTCACCTACCAGATCGAGACCGAGACGAGCGTCTCGGGCAAGGAAAGCAAGCGGAAGAAACTCGAAGACTACAAAAAGGAAACCTGGTCTGTCGAATATCCCGATGGTCACCAGGAGAAATACGATTTCCCACAACTGGTAGAAAAATACAACGAGCTTAGAGACGAACGCACCAAGTTAAGCGCGGAGCTGGCCGAAGTGCTCAAGCCGGTGACCGAAGCCAGCACCAAGGTGTCAGCTTACGTTAACCAGCAGATGATTGATCTCACGCCGGCACAAATCGAAGGTCTGAAGAGGAAGACCGCGGAGTGGGAACCAAAGATCGTGCAGATTAACGTGGCGGAGGCCAACATCGTGGACCGCTGCGAATCCTGCCACATGGGAATCCGCGAGCCGCTCGCGCTGACTGCCGCTTCCATGGCACTCCAGGGCAAGAAACCTGACGAGTATGCGCGCGCTTTCACCAGCCATCCTGAACCCGGTTTACTGAAGACGCATGATCCGGACAAGTTCGGCTGCTCTCCCTGCCACCAGGGCAATGGCCGGGCCACCACCAGCATGGAGAAGGCTCACGGAACTTACGAGCATTGGTTGTGGCCGCTCTTCCCCAATGAAAACACTGAAGCCGGCTGCCAGACCTGCCACGCCGCGGACATGCTGTTGGTGAGCAACGACGTGGGCTCAACGATCAGCGAGGGCAAGAACTTGTTTCGCCAACGGGGCTGCATCGGCTGTCATCGCTATGAAGGGTACGACAAAGAACCGGAGGAGCTGAACTCGGTCAGCCAGGAGATCAAGCAACTGGAGGGGGAGAAGATCCAAAACATCAAGCAGGCAGCTTACTTGATGAAGCAGGCCGATGCCGCAGAAACGAACGAAGAGGCCATTCGGCTGAACGACAGAGCCGTGGGACTGAAGGTTGCCAACAGCAAGATTGACGGCCGCATCGCCCAACTGGACCGGCAGACGAAAAGCCTGTTGCAGGACGTCAAGAAGGTGGGGCCCAATCTGAAGGACATCCGGCTCAAGCTCAACAAGAACTGGATTCCTGTCTGGCTGAAGAAGCCGACCGATTTCCGGCCCACCACCAGGATGCCCAACTTCCGCCTCAATGATGACCAGATCAAGGCCATCTCAGCCTATCTGTGGCAGTCGGCGCTGACCGACCCACAGCCCAAGCACAAACCGGGCAACGCCGCGCACGGCGAGGAACTCTTTGAGACGCGCGGCTGTCTGGCCTGCCATTCCATCGGCGAAGGCGATGAGATGCAGGGTGGAACGTTCGCCGCCAATCTTACCCGTATCGGGGAGAAGGCCAACTATGACTATCTCGTGCGCTGGGTGCATAACGCGCGCGAGCGCACTCGTCCGTATTGTCCATACGAAAAGAAAGACATTGGCCCCGAAGATTATGCCAGGAAGGGGCTGCCCTTTGTCTTCGACCTGCAACACAGCAAATGCCCGAACGATGGACACGAACTTCAGGTGCAAAACATGACGGTGATGCCAAGCCTGCGCCTCAGCATCGAGGACGCGCAAGACATCGCGACGTTTTTGATTGCGCAGAAGAAGCAGGAGCCCAGCTCTTACGCCGATGCTTCATTCATGGATGACCCGAAGCTGAAGGATCAAGGCAAGAAATGGATTCGGCACTTCGGCTGCTCGGGTTGCCATGAGATCGCTGGCATGGAGGAAGAAGGCCGCATCGGAACCGAGTTGACTTCCGAGGGCAGCAAGCCGATTGAGCGTCTCGACTTCGCCCTCTTCACCGAGACCGCGCAGCGTGGTGGCAAGAATGCGGAACCGATCACCAACCCGGAAGACCTGGCGCGATTGCCGGACGGCCCCGCGCAAGGTCCCTGGTACGACCACAAGGGCTTCTTCGAGCACAAATTGTCTGAGCCCAATGTCTACGATCAAGGCAAGATCAAGAGCGAAGAAGAAAAGTTGCGGATGCCCAACCTGCACTTGACTAAGGAACAGGTGCGAGCTCTTACCACCTTCCTGATGGGCAGCCAGGAGAGTGCTCTGCCCGCCAATTATCAGTACCGGCCGCTCGATTATCGCCGCGACATCCAGGAAGGCTGGTGGGTCGTCAGGAAGTACAACTGCATGGGTTGCCATCAGTTCATCCCCGGCCAGCAGACTGCGCTGGTGGGGATGAAACGCTACCAGGATGCCCAGGAACTACTGCCTCCCAAGCTCCTGACCGAAGGGGCCAGGGTCGATCCCGAGTGGATGCTGCACTTCCTCACCAACCCGGCGCTGAGCGACACGGACACTAATCGCAACGGCATACGGAACTACCTGGAAATACACATGCCTACTTTCTCGTTTTCTGAGAATGAACTGGGCAAGCTGGTGCGCTTCTTCCAGGCACGTTCGCGGCAGCCTTTCCCTTACATACCGGAGCAGGTTCCTAGGCTGACAGCGAAGGAAACCGAGATGGCGCGCGCCCTGTTCAGCAGCCCGGCAGCCCCCTGCCTGAAGTGTCACGAAACTGGCGATCGCGAGCACGATAAGACCGCTGTCGCTCCCAATCTCCTTCTCGTGCGGGGGCGCCTGAAGCCTGATTGGGTGGAGCGCTGGATCATCGATCCGCAAGCCATTAGCCCAGGCACTTCCATGCCTTCAGACCTGTTCAAGCGCTTGAGTAATCATTGGGTCTTCGCCGGTCCAACTCCGTCATCGTTCCAAGGCTACGATGAGGACCACACCAAGCTGCTGGTGAATTACATGTTCCAGCTCACCCCCGAGGAACAAAGGCGGGTGGCTGCGGCTATGGGTCGCCCGCAGGCTTCGACGCAGCCGTCGGGCAGGGTCAAGCAAGCCGCCAGTTCATCGGATCCGCACCGAGTAACTAGCACCGGCGGTTCGCAATAAAGCGTGGGATTCTGCAATGCGAGCGCTGTGCGTGTTTGAGAGGGTGTGGCTTTCAGGCGCAGTCGTTGGACTTTGAAGCGCCCCACTGGAGCGCTATGCCTTCTGCAGCGTGGCTTCTCTGGCCGCGTTCAGCAGCTTCTCGGCATTGGTCTTCGGGTCACCTTTTCCGAAGACTGCGCTGCCCGCGACTAGAATTTCAGCGCCGGCTTGCACTATTTCCGCCACCGTGTCGAGGGCAACTCCGCCGTCGATTTCAATCCGATACTTGAGGTTGTGCTGCGCGCGAATCTCCACCAATCGCCGAATCTTGTGGATTGTCCCGGCTATGAACTTCTGACCGCCGAATCCCGGGTTCACCGACATCACCAATACATAGTCCACGATGTCGAGCACTTCGCTGAGGGTCTCCACCGGAGTGGCAGGGTTCAGGACCACGCCCGCCAGCGCATCGTGGCTGCGGATCAGGTGCAACGTCCGGTTCAGGTGCCGACAAGCCTCCTGATGCACCGAGATCCAGTCTGCTCCAGCCTGCGCAAATTCCGGAATGTACTGGTCAGGATTCTCAATCATCAGGTGGCAATCTAGGGGCAGATCCGTCGCCCTGCGCAGTGACTTGA
>Ga0208821_1000793_pt1 | contig 21754 bp, 19 predicted proteins | sample June2015DPH_20_5_FD_184720 | JGI IMG/M metagenome (GOLD analysis project Ga0208821, IMG submission 184720) | Peatland microbial communities from SPRUCE experiment site at the Marcell Experimental Forest, Minnesota, USA - June2015DPH_20_40... | ecosystem: Environmental > Terrestrial > Soil >... | reverse complement strand
CCCGAAAAGCACTATGTCTACCTGCCCACGCTGAGCAACGACGGCAGATTCCTGTTGATCGGCCTGGAGCGCAAGGTCGAGATGCCAGGCACAGGTTCAGGTCAAGATTCCCCATGAGCAGGCCGCACCGATTCAGTGAGGTTTCAGGTTTTGTACTCGCGGGTGGAGCGAGCCGGCGCATGGGATTTGACAAAGCCAGGTTGCCGTTGGGTTCAGAGAGCATGGTGGACCGGCAGATTCGCTTGCTGCGTGCCGTTTGTCGTTCAGTTTCGATCATCGGGCCTCCCGACAGATTCCCCGTCGGAGGGATTCAGGTTTACGAAGATGAGATCCCGGGCCAGGGGCCTCTGGGCGGTATTCATACCGGGTTGCGCAGGGCGCGCACAGAATTCAGCTTGTTTTTGAGTTGTGACATGCCCCTTATGGAGACCAGATTTCTTCGCTACCTCTGTGAACAGGCATTAGTAAGCCGCGCTTCGGCAACGGTTCCCCCGCCTTGGGCGAAGGGAGTGTACCCACTTTGTGCGGTATTGCGACGGCGTGTACTCTCGACCGTCCGTTCCAGCCTTGCCTTGGGACAGAACCAAGTGGGCCGATTCTTCAAAAAGGTTCAGCGTCGCACCATCAGCAAGGCCGAGTTTGCGCGCGCAGGATTCTCCCCCCGCATTTTCTATAATGCAAATACGCCTGAGGAATATGAGAAGGTGCGGCGACAATTAGAGGTTCTCCACTGTTTTCTGGGGAGCGAAGTGGCCACACATGACGAGCAGCCCAGAATCTAGAAGTTTCGAATCCCCCTATTTTCAGTTCGTCCACGTTTACAAGGCGTTTGACGAACAGCCGGTGCTGGAGGACGTGAATTTTGAGGTGCGCCGGGGCGAGATGGTGGTCGTGCTGGGGAAAAGCGGGGTGGGGAAGAGTGTAACCCTCAAGCACATTATGGGCTTTCTGCAACCGGACACCGGCCGGGTTTTCGTTGCCGGCCTGGAAGTTTCGAAGATGCCCGAGGAAGAGTTGTTTGACGTCCGTCGCCGCGTGACTATGGTTTTTCAATCGGGAGCGCTGTTTGATTCACTGACGGTGGGCGAGAATGTTGCCTACCCTTTGCGGGAACGTGCGGAATACGGGCTGGCGCTCGATGAAGATAGAATTCAGGCCCGAGTCGGCGAACTCTTAGCGATGGTGGAATTGGATGGCGTCCGCGATCTCATGCCTTCGGACCTGAGCACCGGCATGAAGCGCGCTGTTGCCATCGCGCGGGCTCTTGCCGCCAAGCCGGAAGCGCTTCTCTACGACGAGCCAACGACTATGGTGGACCCGCTGATGGCGCAGACCATTGCTGACCTGATTCTGAAACTGAAGCGCCAGACCGGCCTCACCTCGGTGGTCGTGACCCACGATATGAAACTGGCACGCAAGCTGGCGGACAGGGTCGTGTTCCTGGTCGATGGGCGCGTGGCGTTTTTCGGGACAATCAATGAACTGGACGCCTCGCCAGAACCGATTGTGCAAGATTTCATTCGGCTCGACGAGGTTTCTTTCCTGAAAGGCAGTCGACAGTTGACAGTCGACAGTCGGCAAAACAGTTGACAGTCAACAGTCGACAGTCGACAGTTAAACGGCAGCGTCTGGGTAACCCCCCAGGGTGGTTGTGGACAGTTGACTGTGAACTGTTGACTGTCCGACTGTCGACTCTGAACTATGCTGGTCCTGAACCGACACGAGGTCGAAAGCCTGCTGGACTTGGACCGCTTGGTGGAGGCGCTCGGCCCGGCGATGGTCGAGCTGAGCGCCGGTCGCGTCTCCATGCCGCCGCGCCTTGTGGTGCAGGTTTGCGAGCGGGGAGGCTTGCTGGCCGCCATGCCCGTCTTCCTGGGTTCCACGCAAACTCTCTCGACCAAATTGGTGAGTGTTTTTGCGGAAAACCCCGCGCTGGGTTTGCCGAGCCATCAAGCCGTGATTGTGGTTTTCGACGCGCACACGGGCTCGCCGCACGCCATGCTGGACGGCACGGCGATTACGGCCCTGCGCACTGCCGCTGGCTCAGCGCTGGCCACGAAGCTGCTGGCGCGCCCCGAGGCGTCTATCCTGGCGATCGTGGGGACGGGAGTTCAGGCGCACGCACACGCCAAGGTCATCCCGCGTGTGCGACCCATCAAAGAGGTCCGCGTGGTGGGTCGCAATCGCGCTCGAGCCCTCGCCATGGCAGAGGAAATCGCGCGTGGGCTGGGGATCCCAACCAAGGCGTCCGAAGTAGGGAAGGAAGCCTTTGCGGGCGCCGACGTCATTTGCGCCACGACACACTCCGCGGAGCCTGTTCTAAAGGGCGAATGGCTCGAACCAGGCGTACACGTCAACTCCGTCGGGCTGAACCCCAATGGCCGGGAGTTGGACGGCGAGGCGATAAGGCGAGCGTTGGTGGTAGTGGAAGCCCGCGGGGCGGGGCTTGCACCGCCGCCCTCCGGCTCGAACGATTTGCGCTGGGCAATCCGTGACGGGCTGATCGGCGAAGACCACATTCATGCCGAGATCGGCGAGCTGATTTCAGGCGCGCGGCCCGGACGAACCTCGCCAGACCAGATTACGCTCTACAAGTCAGTGGGAGTCGCGGTGCAAGACGCTGTCGCTGCACATTTAGTTCTCGAGGCAGCCGAGCGGCAAGGCGTGGGAAGGGAAATAGGAATCTGAAACTCGAAACTCGAAACTCGAAAATGGAAAATCGAAAATGGCGCAACGGACCGAGGATTGTGAATCTCGAGTAACCGATTCCCATTTTCCAGTTTCGATTTTCTAGTTTCGAGTTTTCAGTTTCCATTCTCGATTTTCGATTTTCCAGTTTCGAATTTCGAGTTTCGAGTTTCGAGTTTCGATTTTCCCGTTTCCGTCACCGCCAAGATGAAATCCAAACGCACCATGACCCTTGACCGCGTCCTTTCGCGGTTTGGCCTGGCGTCGCGCACTGCCGCGCGGGAAGCTATTCTTGCCGGGCGGCTGAAGGTAAACGGCAGGGTAGTGCGCGACCCGGACCTCTGGGTGCGGTCGGACCAGGCAACCCTGCATCTTGACGGCCAGCGCTTGAAGCCTGCGCGCAAGACCTACGTGCTCTTTTACAAGCCTAAAGGTGTTATCACCAGTCACGGTGATCCTGCCGGGCGCAAGACCGTGTACGAGTACCTTGGGGACATCGGGAAGTGGGTATCGCCAGTGGGACGGCTGGATAAGGACACCTCCGGCCTTCTGCTCCTCACCAACGATACTGAGTTTGCCGACCATGTCACCAAGCCCGACAGCAAAGTTCCCAAAACCTACCTTGTGAAGGCCAGCGGGATTCTGAGCCAAGAGACCGTCACCAGGCTGAATGCCGGGGTCGAGATGAAGCGAGGCGATTGGGCAAGCCCCATCAGCGTGCGGCGTGTCGAAGACCGCGGAAAATACACAAGGTTGGAGGTCGTGCTGGCGGAGGGGAAAAACCGCGAGGTCCGGCGCATGATCGAAGCGGCAGGATTCAAGGTTCTCAAATTGGTCCGCACGTGCATTGGCCCGCTGACCTTGGCCGGACTGGAAGTTGGGAAGTGGCGCCAACTGACCCCCAGCGAGGTGGCAGCAGTCCGTAAGTCTTCAGCAGGCTTCAGGAAAAACACCCCCGGACCGAATGCTGGGCACATGGGCTCAACCGCCTCGGCCCCAGGGTCGGCTCCTAGCGGCAAGAGCGCATGAGGGAAGAGCTTTCGTGCCAATTTTTCTGAATGAACGCTGTCCTACTTTTTCGCCGCCCCTGTCCTTCAAATCTGGAGTCTGAAATATGCAATTTGCGATCTCCGCCCGCCTGAGCCGCCTGCGGTCGCTCGAGACGCCCTGCACCGAAAACTGCGGAGCGCGGCCTTCATGTTGACAGGGCTTCACACAAGCATTACGCTGAAAGCGATGGAAGTGCAACTCACGCCAGACCAGGAAGCATTTATCCGCAAGGCCGTCGCTAGCGGTCGTTACCCCAGCGTCGAAGACGCCGTGCGTGACGCCATGGCGCGCTGGGAGGAAGGCGAGCGGGCGCGAGTGGAGCTACTGGCGGCGCTCGATGAAGCCGAGGCTGATCTGGAAGTCGGACGCTATACCGATTATACCGACGCAACATTGCCCAGGCTGGCCAGCGAGTTAAAACGCGAGGCACGAGAGCTGCACGAGCGCGAGCAGCCCTGATGATGACTTCAGGGCATGCATGCCGAGCGCCCGCCCTACCTATTCCTGCCGCAACGCCATGGCTGGATCAATCCGCGTCGACTTCCGCGCCGGCACATAGCAGGCTACCAATGCCAGGCTGGCAAGCAGCAGCGGCGCGCCCACCAGCAGTGCCGGGTCAAAGGCTTGCACACTGGCCACGGTGAAGAAGAAGCCGGACATCAGGCGCAGTCCGGCCCAAGTTAGAGCCATCCCGATGAGCGTGCCCGCCGTCACCAGGACGGCGCCTTCCTTCATGACCAGTCCAAGCACGTCGCTCTTCTGAGCGCCGAGCGCCATGCGAATGCCGATCTCGTGGCCGCGCCGCGCAACTGAATACGCCGTCACGCCGGCCAGACCGACCGCGGCCAGAATCAATCCGAACGCCCCCATCACGTTCCAGGTCCACGCCGCCGAGCGCAGCGAAGACATAAACTCCGCGATCTGTTCGGTCATACTGCGCGCGTTGAAAGGCGTGAGATTGGCGTCCGCAGCCGATATTTCGCGCTGCACGGCGGCGATGATGTCCACGCCGGGCATGCCACGCACCATCAGCGTCACGCCGCGCAGCGAGGGCTGCGCGTAGTCCGCCGGGTGCAGAGGAAAGTATATCGCCGGGTGCTTCTTGCTCGCGACGAGGTCTTCCGCCACGTCCCTTGCCACCCCCACGACTTCGAATACCTGTCTCCCCTTCCCTAAGACCCCAGGGCGAAAGTCAAAGGTGCCAGGCAGGGCCCCGAATCCGCCGGATGCCTCGTCGTTGCCGATCTCGATGCGCCGTCCCAACACTTCTTCTCCGCTCCAGTAGGCGCGCACCAACTCTTCGCTGACCATGATCGCCGTCGCCCCGTTTGCCTCGTCCTCCTTGCGGAATCCGCGGCCGAGCAGAATAGGAATGCCGGCCGTCTCGAAGTAGTCCTTCCCCACGACGTGTTTGCGGGCCCAGTGCATCGCCTTTGCCCCGCCCGCGTGGGCATCGGAGAAGATCGCGCCCGGGTTGCCCTCCATCGCTACCGGGACCGTGTCGGTCAGAGTTGCGGCGGTCACCGCGGGAAGCCGCTTCACCCGGTCCAAGAGCTTCTCGAAGAACGCCGTGGCCTGAGCGCCCGAATATCCATCGCGAACCGGATCCAAGGAGATCAGGTAAAGGTTCCTGGGGTCGAACCCTTGCTGAATGCCCATGGTGGTTTGGATGCCGAGTCCTAGATACCCGGTGAGCAGCAACAGCGTCAGCGATCCGGCCATCTGGCACAGCATCAGCCCGTTGCGCAAGCTCAGGCGGCGATACCTGCGGAGTTGGATGTTGCCTCCTTCTTTGAGCGCGGGCGTCAGATCGGTGCGCGTGGCCTGCAATGCAGGGGCGAGGCCGAACGCGAACCCCGTTAAGCCGGTCACGGCAAGCGCGAATAACAGGGCGCGCCAGTCGGGGCTCAGGTCGAAAGCCACCGGCATGGGGTACGGCATCCTGAGATGGGAGAAGAGGTGCATCACCCACACGGTCAGGATGAACCCGAACACGCCCGCGCCCGCAGCCACCAGCATGCTTTCAGTCAGCAACTGGCGAATGAGCCGGACACGGCTGGCGCCCAGTGCCAGGCGAACTGCGATCTCCCGGCGACGGTCCGCCGCCCGTGCCAGGTTCATGTTGGCCACGTTGGAGCACGCGATCAGCAGCACCAAGCCCGCCAGCACCATCAGGACTTCCGTGAAGAACGGCCGGTCATGTTTCGGAATGGGCAGCACTTTTCCTCCGGGAACCAGCAGCACGCGCCGGCCACCCCGTTCTCTGTCAGCGGCGCCGTAGTCCCGTTCCATTTGCCGGGCCACCGCGTCCAGCGCAGCCTCCGCGCGGTCCGCAGTGATTCCCGGTTTCAAGCGCCCGACCACTTGGAACATCGTCAGGTCACGCTGTTCCAGCGCGTTGTCCGCCAGTTCCGGCGCGAGGCGCGCAGGGACGGACACCGGCATCCACACATCCGCCGCAAAATACCCTGGGCATGCTCCCAGGAAATCTTTTGGCCCGACGCCGATCACGGTGCAAGGTTGTCCGTTGATGCGCAGCGTCCTTCCCACAGCCGAAGGGTCAGAACCCATATGTTGCTGCCAGAACCGGTAGCTGACCACGATGACTGGCGCCCGGCCGGGCTGCTCCTGTTCTTGCTCAAAGAAGCGGCCCAATACGGGGCGCACGCCCAGAGTGGAGAAGTACGACGGCGTGACCAGGTGTCCCCAAGTTCGTTCTGTGTGACCGTCGAGTGAAACCCCGAAAGGAACAGGCGCAACATAGGCCAGCGTGGAAGAGAACAGGTCGCTTCGTTCGCGGTAGCGCTTGTAGTGCGTGTACGACGTTGGCGCCTGGAGCGCAACCAGTTCCTCGGGCTTCGGAACGCCGGGAAGGTCGCGCAGAATCAGCCCGTTCACCTCGCTGTAGGCGCAGGTGGCGATCGCGATGCCCAGGCTGAGCGAAACCAGGGCGACCAAAGCGAAGCCCGGCGAGTGGGCGAGCATGCGCAGCCCATAGCGGACATCCTGCCGCAACTCGGCCAGGTGCTCGAGGGCAACGCGGAGTGCGATGTCCGCGAGTAAGCGTACCAATCCAAGCACGCCATGGCGCTGCCAGATGGGCTCGATGGTGTCTTCGGCCACTTGCACCAGCTCGTTTCCGTAGGCGTTCTTAAATTCGTAGGGGAACGCGCGGGCGAGTGCGCGGTAGAGCCGCAGGCTGATCGCCACTGGCCGGTTTTGTGGGTGGGTCATGACTCTGCCTTCCGAATTCCTCGCTTGGCGTGGACGACGCGAACCAGATCTTCGAGCCTCTCGCGTTCAGCCGCCAGGACGCGCCGGCCGAGCCTGGCGAGACAGAGGTCCGCTCCCCGCTCACAGTTCAAGCGTCGCACGCAGGCGGGACTCGACGGCGCGCAACTGCTCGCCGTTAAGAGCGCCAATTCTCATCAGAACGAGATCCGGAGCGAGAGTCGCGAGCCAGGAAGTCACGACCGAGGGCTTTAAGAGGCCGCAGGCGCGCCATGCAGTGAGATGCAGGTTGGTGGGACCGGCGTGCGCCTCGACGTTACTGGTGATGGCGGCAACCACGATCTTTCCTTCGGCGCTAAATAAGTCCCGGCCGCTCACCACTACCGCCGGACGCGCCTTGGTGGCCGTCAACTCGGCAAAGGGAAACGGCACCAGAATCACGTCACCGCGCGCCGGGATGGTAGAACTCCTGCCAAGCGTCATAGACAGCGTCCTCCGGGTTATCCCACAGCTCGTTCAGCGCCGCTGCGGCAAGCCGCTGCCAGGAGCGAGACTCCTTCCCTTCGACGATACTCTGAATCGCGAGCTTAGCCACTTTCGAAGGGTGACGGGTCCCGTTCTCCCAGCGAGTCACGGTGGCCCGGGCCACACCGAGGCGGCGGGCCAAGTCACGTTGGCTCAGGCCGAGCCGATGGCGAAGCTTGCGCAGACTTGGAACGCTCATGTACCAATGGTACCACTGCGAAGGTCTTATCGACCACACCAGAAGATCTCGACTCCGTACAGCCCAAAGGAGCGATCGGCGGTGAGAATCGCCATCCCCTCCGCCTGAGCCTGCGCGACCAAGAGGCGATCAAAGGGGTCTTTATGGTGCAGGGGAAGCTCCGAGACGCCCAGCGCGTGGCTGTGGGTAATGCAGAAGATACTTCATACTTGGCGACGCTGCTGATTACCCTTTCCTGACCGGCGCGCGCGTTTGGGTTTCTCCCCCTCGAACAACGCCAGCACCTCATCGGGCAGTGGAGCGTCAAAGTCCTCGGGGACCTTGAACTGGCCACGATACATGCCCAGGGGCCGAGGCGGCCGCGGGGGCTCAACAGCGACCAGCCGTGCCACCGGTACGCCCGCCCGGGCAATGGTGATCTCTTCGCCTCCCGCCACCCGTTGGAGAAGCCTGGACAAGTGTGTTTTGGCCTGATGGATGTTCACTTCCATAAGTGAAAACCTAGACTAAGTCCTGAACTAAGTCAAGGCCAGTCAAAGTCAGAAGACAGAAGTCAGGAGTCAGAAGACAGAATCGAAACTCCAAATTCGAAAACCGCCTAATAGATCATTCCTGCCTAGGCGCGAATCCACAACCTCATAGATCCCTCCTTCCGCGGAGGTGACTTTGCGCGCGCCGAGTTTCGAGTTCCGAGTTTCAGCGTTCGTCTGACTCCTGGCTTCTGACTTCTGCTTTCCAAGTAGGCCCGATGCCGTGATCCGCACGGCCCCGACATCAAACCGGCATGCCCGTGCCACCGGCGGCCAAGGGTGCGGGGAGGTTGAAAGGTTGGACGTCGCCTGCCAGCTCGTGGACGGACACGAACTTCAGGGCATACATGCCGAGCGCCCGCGCCGCTTCCACATTCTCAGCGCGATCGTCAATGAAGAGACATTCTTCGGGTCGTGAGTGCACCACTTCCAGGCAAGCATGAAAAATGGCGGCTTCTGGCTTGGCGAGTTGCACTTCCGCGGAAAAGCACACATAGTCGAAATCCCTGAACCAGGGAGCGTATTGCCGCATGTATGTGGAGATTTCGATGGGCATGTTTGAAAGGACAGCGATTTTCAGGCCGCCTCTTTTCAGCGCCCGGACCCACTCCATCATGACGGGGTTCGCGCGCATCCAGATTGCAACGTCATTGGCGATGAGGCTGTCGATTTGGGCCGGCGTGAGTTCTCTGCCGGCCGCTTTTGCAATGCGCCGCCAATAAGTGGGACCGTCAATAGCCCCCCGGTCGTAGTCGGCGCGCTGGCCCCAATAAATCTCCTCGAATGGCTTCCCATCGATCCCTGCCAGCGCCGCCAATCTCTGATAGTCAGAGGGTTGCGGAGGGAGGCTCAAGACATAGCCAAAGTCGAAGATCACGGTGTTGATTCTTATACTCATTCGTCTCAAGATTCAAAAAGTGATTGAACAAACTCGCGCGAGTCGAAGGGGAGAAGATCGTCCACTTTCTCGCCGACGCCGACAAACTGGATGGGCAGGCCGAGCTCGCGAGCGATGGCAATCACCACCCCGCCTTTGGCCGTGCCGTCGAGCTTGGCCAGAATAATGCCGGTGGCTCCGCCGTGGTCGATGAACTGGCGGGCCTGGGCAAGGCCGTTCTGACCGGTGGTCGCATCAATGACCAGCAGGACCTCGTGCGGAGCGTTGGGAATTTCGCGCGCGGCGATGCGGCACATCTTCTCGAGCTCGGCCATCAGATTGTACTTGGTGTGGAGCCGGCCGGCGGTGTCCACAATCACCATGTCGCAATGGCGGGTTCGGGCGGCGGCCAAGGCGTCAAAAAGCACGGCGGCGGGATCGGCGCCGGACTTCTGCTTGATGATGTCAAGGTTAAGCCTGCTTGCCCATATTTCGAGCTGTTCCGTTGCGGCGGCGCGGAAGGTGTCCGCCGCGCACAGCAGCGGCTTGCGGTTCTGCTGGAGGTAAAGGTTCGCCAGCTTGGCAATGCTCGTGGTCTTGCCCACCCCGTTGACTCCCACCACGAAGATTACGGTGGGCATGCCGGCAGGTGGATGCTTTGCCGCAGGGGCAGCGGCTTGCCGACCGCCAGTGGGATTCTCGAGTATCCTGAGAATTTCCTGCTCGACCGCAGCGCGAAGTTGCTTGGGCTCGGTGAGCTTTCTGTAGCTGACTTGCTCGCGCAGGCGGTCGAGAATCTCGCCCGTAGTCTTTACTCCCAGGTCGGCGGTAATGAGCGTGGCCTCGAGGTCGTCGAGAACCGACTGGTCCACCGTCTGCTTCCCTTCGACAATTTCCTCGAGGCGCTCCACCAGTTGGGCCTTCGTGGAAGCAACTGCCTGCTTGAGGCGGTCGAAAAGACCAGGCTTTTTCTCTTTCTCACTCGATCCGAAGAGGCTCAGAGGCATACAATTCCATTCTATAATGAACAAAGGACCCAATGGATAAATTCTTAATCTTGGGTGGCCACCCCTTAGAGGGCCAGGTAATCATCAGCGGGGCGAAAAACGCCGCCTTGCCGGCAATGGCGGCAGCGCTGCTCACGGACCAGCGCGTGATACTTCGCAATGTTCCGCGGGTTCGCGACATCAGCACGCTACGCAGCTTGCTGGAGGATTTGGGGGCAGATTCTTCGATCGCTCATGAGGAACACGGCAACCGCGTAGAAATCGAAGCTCGCCGGCTGGGCGAACCCGTAGCCCCCTACGATTTCGTGAAGCAGATGCGCGCCTCGATCCTTGTGCTCGGTCCGCTTCTAGCAAGGTTCGGTCGCGCGCGGGTCTCACTTCCCGGAGGATGCGCTATCGGCCTGCGTCCCGTCAATTTGCACATCAAAGGGCTGGCAAAGCTGGGCGCAACCCTTACCATTGAGCACGGCTACATCGAAGCCCGGACGGACGGGCTCAAGGCGGCGAACATCTACTTCGATACCATTTCGGTGACCGGCACAGAAAACCTGATGATGGCCGCCACCCTGGCCGACGGGACCACGGTGCTGGAGAATGCGGCGCGGGAACCTGAGGTCCAGGACCTGGCTGCGCTGCTCAATAAAATGGGCACCAGTATCGAGGGCGCCGGAACCGACCGGATTGTCATTCAAGGCGTCAACCGGCTGCACGGAGCGGAGCACCGGATAATCCCCGATCGCATCGAAACGGGCACATTCCTTGTGGCCGCCGCTGTCACCGGCGGGCGCCTCACGCTCAGCAAGTGCAGCGACCCGAGCCAACTCACCGCCATCACGGCCAAGTTGGCGGAGGTGGGTGTGCGAGTCCAGAAGCCGCCCTCGAGCTCGGGACAGGGCTCCGAGGCGAACGTGCTCGAGGTGCAAGCGTGTGAACCGTTGCGCGCTTCAGATATGACCACGCAAGAGTTCCCGGGCTTTCCCACCGACATGCAGGCGCAATACATGGCGCTGATGACGCAAGCTCAGGGCTCCTCCGTTATCACGGAGACGATCTTCGAAAACAGGTTCCTCCACGCCTTGGAACTCGCCCGCATGGGCGCGGACATCTCCGTCAGCGGCCGGAGGGCGGTGGTCCACGGGCGGACGCCTCTCGGCGGGGCGAACGTGCAGGCTTCCGATCTTCGCGCCAGCGCCTCCCTGCTCGTTGCCGGCCTGGCCGCTCAGGGCGAAACGCTCATCGATCGCGTTTACCACATCGATCGCGGCTACGAGCGCATCGAAGAAAAGCTCAACAAAGTGGGAGCCAAGATTCGCCGCATTTCGGAAGGGTGAAGCGATTTTGGATTTTAGATTTTGGATTTTGGATTAGGGGCCAGGGGCTGGGGGCTAGGGAAACTCTGAATTATGAATTATTAAACTAGGGATTATTGAATCATGAATTATGGAATCATGAATTATGAATTCCCCTCCTCATTGTGCCCAGCGTCGCCTGCCTACTACCGCCTGCCTTCTCTTTTGACTCATGCCTTCTGACTTCTGCTCGTCCCGCCTCGGCGGGTCATTCGCCACTGCTCTGAAGAGACCGGAGAAGTGCAGTAAGCAATTGGCAGCAAGCGGTAGGTAAGGGGCAATTCATAATTCAGAATTCATAATTCATAATTGTGCCTGGCACTCAGCCCCACCTACCACATACCACCTATCACCTACCGTGTTTTGAACCAATCGACAAACAAGCGGATGCCCTCTTCGAAGGAGACCTTTGGACTGTAGCCCAATAGCCTTCGCGATTTGTCCAGGCTGGCAAAAGTGACCGGCATGTCTACCGGCTGGCTGGGAAGATACATTCTCATTGCTGTCTTGCCCAAAGCACTTTCCAACGTGTCAATCATGTAATCCAGCCGCACCGGGTGGGAATTGCCGACGTTGAAGACCTCGAAGGGATAGTCGCATTCCAGGGCCAACTCGATAGCCGACACCACGTCGGTAACATAGGTGTAATCACGGCTCATGCTGCCGTCGCCAAAGACGGGCAATACCCCTCCCTTTTGGATGAGTTTCGCGAATCTCCGGATCGCCAAATCGGGGCGTTGGCGAGGGCCGAAGGCAGTGAAGATGCGGAGACAAATGATGGGAAGCTGATACAAATGCGCGTACGTGAAAGCCAGGCCTTCGCCAGCCGCTTTTGTGGCGGCATACACCGAGAGCGGCTTACTTGTGGGATCGTCTTCGGAAAACGGTACGCGATTGAATTGACCATACACCGAGCTCGAGGAGGCGAAAACAAACTGTTGTACCCGATATTTTCGGCTGAGTTCCAACAGGCACAGCGTCCCGTCGACATTGACTGAAGTGTAGAGTGCGGGATAAAGCAGCGAAGGCCGCACGCCCGCCCGCGCGGCGAGGTGGATCACCGCGTCCGGTCGAGCCCTTTGAAAAACTTCCTCGAGCCGGCTGGAATCGCGGATGTCCACGAGATAGAAATCATAGTCACCGGCCGATTTCATCGCTTCCAGATTGGCGCGCTTGAGCTGCGGGTCATAGAAATCGTCCAAATCATCCACGACCGCAAGACGCCTTCCGGACCGCAACAGATGTTCACATAGGTGCGACCCGATGAAGCCCGCGCCCCCGGTCACCAAAACCCTATCCATGATCATTGCCATTTACCCCGACCTCAAGAGCATGCTGAAACTAGAACTAAGCCGTTTATTTTCAACAACGTTCCCGCTTAAAACTCGTAACTATCTTTGTTTTCTATAACATTCCCGCTTTGTCCCGGCCTGTGGAAAGCCGACCCTTTGTTTTCATAGACATTCCCGCGTCGGTCCTTCACTTTTAAAGCAGGATTCAGGATTCGGGATTCAGGATTCAGGGGTTGCGCTTGTGGTTTCTTTCTGAATCCAGAATCCTAACTCCTGTTCTTCCCCCACCTACCACCTACCTCTTTTCTTTTCCACAGCATTCCCGCTCAAAACACGCAACTACCCGTGTTTTCACAGACATGCCAGCTTAGCCCTGGGCTGCTGAGAGCGGGTCCTTTGTTTTCATAGACATTCCCGCATCGTTCCGTCAAAAAAAGAATTCCTTTCCAAGGTTGGTAGGCTTTCTTGAGTCACAGGACAAATTGAGCGAGTGATTCTGGCACGCACCGGCGGTGGGCAGGTCTTCGTCCCCCCAGTTCCTTGTCCCTCTTTTTCATTTGACACCTCCCACATACCACCTACCACCCTTGTTTTCATAGACATTCCCGCTTCGTTCCTTCACTTTCGAGAAACTCTCTTATTCTTTCCCCCGCGACAAATGACTTTTCGTCCCTTAGAAATCAGGGGGGAGCCCTGGCCTTTTCGCCCCGCTCGGCACATGCTCGAGACTGGATTGGGGCGTGGGGGCAGCATGGGAGCAAAGTATTCCAGGAAGCCACCACCTCCTGCACAGCTTCAACTTACTATTCTAGCCTATCATTTTCCGCGTGTCAAGAGACAGGACGATTAGGTAGTGGTGTCATTTGGCATGGGGTCCATTTCGAAAAACCAGTCATTCCCGCGAAAGCGGGAATCCAGTCTGTGGACAGCGCATCTCCAAAGGTTTGCGGGGTGGATTCCCGCTTTCGCGGGAATGACTGCGACTTCCAGCGCCCAGGTCGCGCAAATGACACCACTACCTACAATCAAGCGGTCGTCGAGGCAATTCTGTGTCAGGCCGTTAAATACGGGACAAGCTGTTCCCACCAGGCATCTAGTTCCCGTTGGTCAACCGAGTCGAGAACCTCCAGGCCCGCCACGCCACGCCGCTTGGTCGTCTTGAAGACGCCGCGCCGGACGAGTACGGCCTTGTCAAAAGCGACGCCGTAGGTTTCTTCCAGGATGATCATGGGCAACAGCTTTTGGAACAGGGCCCGTGCCTCGGCCCATCTGCCGGCTGCCGCCAAGCTGTAAATCTGAACCTGAACGTCCACAAACTCGCAAGCGGGCATGGTCCCAGAAGCGCCCCGCGCCAGCTCGTTGAGCAGGTTCCTGCCGGCACTCCCCGAAAAAATGCCCGTCATCACGCCCGAGCCTTTGTATTCCCCCAGGCGGTGTGGAACGGGGGCAATTTCTTCCTTAACGTAGCCCAGGCGAGGGTTTTCCTTGGCGAGCTGAATTACAAAACTGGTTGGGAGAGCCGGCCCCCACTCGCCACCGGAATTTTGAATGATAACCGGGAGGCGGATGGCAGCCGCGATCGCCCGGTAGTACTCAGCCACCATCTCGAGTGTTATCGGACCAACAAAAGGTGGCAGGGCGATGACGGCGTCAGCCCCCTTCGACTCCGCATGGCGGGCGAATTGAATGGCGATTTCCTTGCTCGTTGCCTGGACACCAATCACCACCGCGCACCTTCCGCCTGCCGCGCGGATTAGGATTTCCGCCCCCCGCCGCCGCTCCTCCTCGGAAAGGAGGTAGAATTCGCCCGCAAGCTGCGGCCACACCAACCCCTGTGCCCTCGCACGCACGCAAAAGTTCACTTCGCGCTCGAGGTCCTCTTCTTCCAACTCGTCGTGCAGCGTGAAAGGGGTCTGGAGAATCGCAAAAATGCCGCGGAAAGTTTTCACCGTGGGTGCGGGCGCCATTTGTGCGAAAAGAATGGGCGCACGAGTGAGCAGCGGCAGGGCCAAGGTGGCCCCAGCCGCGCGGCGTAAGAAATCCCTGCGCGCGTATTTGCGCATCATAATTCATCCTCCTGCGGCGGGTTGCGTGACGTTCCGATCGATCTTCGCGGGTGGCGCCGGCGTCGCATTTTATGTCGGCGACCGTTAAGAAGCCAGAACAGGCCATGGTTAGGACGCGGTGACAAAGATGTTGCTTGTGCTCGTGGGGGCGCATACATATAAAGCAATGTATGCGCCACCCGCGCATCATGATTTATCCTCCCACTGCTGCTACTCTAGCACGTGCACGATCACTCCGGATGATTTTCCCTGCCCGCGATAGACCCGCTCGGTTGCCTTCTTGAAATCCGACGGTTTTGCGTCCGGGATATTCAGAAAGGTCTGGGGATTGCGGTCGATCAGGGGGAACCACGTGCTCTGCACCTGAATCATGATGCGGTGGTTCCGGCGGAACGTGTGGTTAATGTCGGGCGCGGTAAAGTTCAGTTCCTCGACTTGGCCGGGCGTCATCGGCTCCGGCTTCTCGAAGCTGTTACGAAACTTCGCGCGCAGCGGCCAGCCGCGCAGCAACTGCTGGTACCCCGCCAGGACGATGGAGGGAGGCGGCACATCCGTGAGCGGGGCCGGAGTGGCCGGCGCCCCTTTGGTTTCCGGTTGAGGATAATCGGGCGGATAGACGTCGATAATCTTCACCACGAAATCGGAATCGGTGCCGGTGGTGGAAACGAACAGGCGCGGGGAAACCGGACCCAAAATCGTCACGTCCTGCTCCAGGGGTTCCGTCTGGTACACCAGAACATCCGGACGGGTGGAGGCGAAGCGCTGATCGCCCACCATGTATTCCTGCGGCACGTGCAGGCCGGTGTAATTGAGGAACGGCACGGGGCGGTTCGGATCGCTCACGTATTCGTCAAACGCTTCCTCCTTGGCTTCCGGGGCCGTGAATGACAGGCCGCCCTGGTCGTGAAAGTAGAGCACGCGAGCCTTGGCATTCGCGGGAGGCCAGCTCGAATACTTGCGCCACACGTTGGTGCCCGTTTCGAAAACATAGGCCTTGGGCAAATCCTCAGTTCCCTTCCCTTTCAAATACTTTTCGAAAAAGGGAAACTGAATGTTGTCGCGGAAGTAGAGCGAAGTCTTGGCGGCGAAGCTGACACTGCCCAGATGATCGCCATCATAGTGCGCCCAGCCGCCGTGTACCCAGGGTCCCTCCACCAACCCATTGTAAATGCCAGGATCGTTCTGCTCGATGGAGCGGAAAATCTTGAAGGGGCCGGAAAGATCCTCCGCATCGAACCATCCGCCCACCGTGAGCACCGCACAATGAATGTTCTTCATGTGCGGGGCGAGGTTGCGCGCTTTCCAATAGTCACTGTAAGTGGTGTGCCCCACCTGATCGCTCCAGAGAAAGCTCTGGTCATGGAAGTAGCGCGCGTTGGCATTGGCGAGCGGCCCCAGCTTGAGGTAGAACTCGTAGGCGCTCTGCGTGCCGAAATCAAACCCGAGAGTGGCTTTCGGCGGTGTGGGATTGTCCAAGGGCTTGAAAGCGGAGTAGAAACCAAAGTTGGCCGCGAGCATGAAAGCCCCGCCATGGTAGGCGTCGTCACCCATGAAGAGATCGGTCATCGGGGCCTGCGGTGAGGCGGCCTTGATGGCGGGATGGGAGTCGATAATGCTGGCCGAGGTGAAAAAGCCCGGATAGGAAATTCCCCAAATGCCGACTTTGCCATTGTTGTTGGGCACGTTGCGGAGCAGCCAATCGACCGTGTCATACATGTCGGAGCTGTCGTCCACGTCCTGGTTGCTGCGCTTTTCATCGAGGTGCGGGCGCATTTCAACGAACTTGCCCTCCGACATGTAGCGCCCGCGCACGTCCTGGTAGACGAAAATGTAACCGGCGCGCTCAAACGCTTCCGAGGGCCCCAGCGCCCGGGGGTATTGGTCCTCTCCATACGGAGCCACGCTGTAAGGCGTGCGATCCACCAGGAAGGGATAGGCGACGGACGTATCCTTGGGCACGTAAACGGACGTAAACAAGTGGACGCCGTCCCGCATGGGGATGCGGTATTCGTACTTGGTGTAATGCTCCCGGACATTGAATTCTTCTCTTGCCTGGGCCCACGCGCGCGGCAAGGCGCCTGCGGACAAAATCAAGCACAGAAGGGCAATTCGAGAACGCATCTTTGATCCTTCCTCCTGGGGCTCGGTGTGTCGAGCCGGGGTGACCCCCTCACCCGTCCGTCGCCTGACGGACACCCTCTGTCCCGCTCTGCGGGACCGAGGGTAGCAAGTTCAAATTAGCTGACATCGAAGGGCAAGTCAAAATGCAAATCGTCCCGCAGGGCGGGATCAAATGGCAAAATTCCATGGGATTTCACATTTGCCATTTGCCTTTTGACCGTTGACTTTTGACCTGCCCGCTTCGCCGCCTCGTAGTGTTGCGTGTAGCCGAGGCCTTCGAGCAGCTCCGCGACGTGTCGGACCCCTTGGCGGGGGCAAGGGGGTCTTAGGGTCGAACAGCGAACAGCCTCCTTGAAAAAGCTTAAGCGAACAGCATTAGCGCTACAGCGCGGCATAGCCGCAACCAAAAGCAGATTCTTCGCTGCGCTCAGAATGACATGTCATCCTGAGCGCAGCGAAGGATCTGCTTTTCTTCGCGCCGCGCGACGAAGTTGGCGCCTTGTGCTACAGAGGGACGGCATGCTCTGAGATGTAACGGTCGAGCATCGACTCAGCAGGGCCAATGTAGTGAAAAGCTTCCGCCCACTCGAGTCCATACTGGCGGCCGAGCTCCCGGTCCGAGGGCACCCCCCTGAGATGCCTCGAGTCGTAATCGAGAAAGAAGTGTTTAATATACTGGCGACTGGCGGTATCGTCGTCATTGCCGAGGATGGGAAGGCGCAATTTTTGGGCGGCCAGCCGGGACCTCAGGCGAGCGCCGTTTTCACCCGCAGCCCCCTGCGTCTTGTTAGCGAGGTTGGCTTCCACCTTCTGGTTTATCCACGGGGTAATATCGACAATACGATTAACCAGTTGCGGGCCGCGCGCAAAATAGTATCTTTCTTGAACGCCGTGCGGCTGCAATCCCGCCGCCAGGTGTTCCGGGTAATCTTTATCCATCCCGGCCATCCAGCAGGCGGCCTCCATGACTTGAGCGGTCACGTAATGGTCAGGATTTTCTTCGTAGGGGCTCCAAGGGTCGTAGCAGATGATGGTGTCGATTTTCAGCAGACGAATCAGAAAGATCAGGCGCTCGCGCATTTCCTCTCGCGATATACCATCCAGTTGATGATTGCGGTAGCCGAGATTAAACACCTTCTGGAGTCCCAGCGCCTTGGCTACCGCATCATTATCCCGTTCATTGTTCAATATGGTTTCGCCCAGGGTGCCACTGCCAGCCTTCTCGTCATTGGAAGTTCTGATCAGGTATCCCGAATACCCTTCGCCGACGAGCTTCGCCACGGTTCCTCCGGCGAAGAAGGGTAGGTCATCGGCATGGGGTTGGATAGCGGCCAGGACTTTACCTGAATGAGGCTGGCCCGTAAGCGGACGTTCAATCACAACCTCCGCCAGGCGGGCGAATCCTGGAAGTTTGCCAGGAGCAGCGTTGTGTTGGGCTAGGCCATCCGCGCTCGAGCCCGCAAGCACTCCACCCGCCAGGACTTGCGCAACAAAACCCCGACGTTGCATGTTCCCCTCCCGTAGTTGATGTGGAAAGATCGTATCACAGCTCTTCAAACGTGGTAGGCAATTGGTAGTGGGTCAATTTGATGTAGAGGCGGCTTTACGCTGCCATTTGGCGAGGTAAACTCGCCCTGGAGTTTCTACATTTTTGCTGAGATTTTCTGGCCTTGCGCGACTTGCCCTCTCCCCCTTGGGGGAGAGGGCGGGCCGCCGCCGGCGTTCTCTTCAGCCCGTCAGCCGACGGGGCCGGGTGAGGGGGTGGTGGGCCTGCGCCCGTCCGTTTGCAGTTCACACCGCTCCGCTGAAGGCAATGGGCAACGACCACGCGACGTCCAGCACCTCCTGGAGAAACCTGGGGACAGCGTTGGGTTGTTTGTGGTTTCAGGGCATTGACCCCCTTATCCCCCGGCCCCTCTCCCCCAAGGGGGAGAGGGGAGAATGTAGAAACTCGAGGGCGAGGTAAACTCGCCGCTACAACATCAAATTGACCCACTGCCCGGCAATTAGTCGTGAGCAGGGCAGAGAAGGAAGGGAGCAATTCAAGATTTGAAATTCAAGATTGCCTTAGCCCCTGGCGGCGCTTTTCAATGATTCAATGGATCAATGGTTCAATGAGTCAATGCCCTTGTGCCGCTGGCCCCGCCTTTCAATGATTCAATGGATCAATGGATTCAATGAATCAATGACTCATTCAGCCGTTCCAGCAAAGAAGAGAGGCACTGCTGGAAAGACACCCCGGCCCTCGCCGGGCCGGACGCGAATGGCACGGTCAATACCAACCCTTGGGGTTCGCAATCTATTCTGGCTTCGCTATGCCGATGAGTGCGGCGCAGGAGGGTCTAGCTTCTTCATGGGAGGCGATACCAGCATACCCTGCGCGCGCGGAGATTTTTCCGAGACTGCACTGCGCCCTTTTGACTTGCGCCAGCGCGAAAACTCCTGGCAGTACTTGGCCAGTTCCTGGGCAGCGAGTTTATGAGCAAATTCCTGTTCAGGGGATAAATGAGGAAGAGAGTCCGGCGTCATGTGTACCTCCACGGGAAACACCATTATACCATCCGCCCCTGAGTCGAGTGTGTTGTGACACACCACAATTTCACGGCCGATGGACCTTTTGGCGTGGAAAGGGAATTAATGTCAATGGGAACCACCGCGTGGGGAGCTGATTTCTCGAGGCACTGGATTGTTGCGGCACCTCCTGGATCAATCGCCTTTCAACCAAGTGGATTACAACACGCGGTGCTCTTGAACTTCGAGATTCGGGATGAAGGGGGCTTACCTTGCCCGCCGGGCACTGGTGTCATTTGGAATGGGGATCCACTCGAGCCGCCGGTCATTCCCGCGAATGCGGGAATCCAGCCCGACGACAGCACATTTCCGAAGGTTTGCGGAGTGGATTCCCGCTTTCGCGGGAATGACTGCGCTCCCAATGACACCACTATTGCCCGCCGCCGGGTTTTGCGAAGCGAGAAGGTTTTATCCTACAATGTTTCAATCGTAGGTATTCTGGACATGGTTTTGCTACGTGGTCTACTCATCATCGGCCTGATCGGGCTCAATGCGTTTTTCGCCGCCACCGAATATGCGCTCCTGAGCGTGAGACGGACACGCATCGAGCAACTGGTGCGGGAAGGTGATCCTCGCGCGCGCCTTGTTCAGGTCTTGCTGGCGGATATCGGCTCTCTTATCTCAGGTACGCAACTTGGCGTGACAATCGTCAGCCTGCTGATGGGCTGGCTTGGGGAGGGATTCATCGCGGCAGGCCTCCAGCATCTGGTTGGTACCGGACTTCTGGGGCATGCCTCCGTTGTGGTGGTGCACTCGATTGCTTCGGCCTGTGCCTTTGTGCTCATCACCGTTTTTCTCATGGTGCTTGGCGAGCTGGTTCCGAAAGCGGTTGCTTATGACCATGCCGAGATGGTTTCCTTGGTTGTCGCCCGGCCTATGCTTATTTTCCTGAGGCTAAGCCGTTACGCCGTGGGCGCTCTAGTGGGAATGGCGAACGGCGTTTTGGGTGCACTTGGCCGTTCTCCCTTGCGGGGTTATAGGCCGCTTCCCACGCCGGAAGAAGTGAAACTCATTGTGTCGTCGATCCGCAAGCACGGGCTGCTGCGGGAAGAACAAGAGGATATGATCCACACGGTCTTTGACCTGGACCGTATCCTGGTTCGGGAGATCATGGTGCCCTGGACCAGGATCACTTGCCTGCCGCTTACCCAGGACCTCAGGCTCCTACTCGACCGAATCGTGAAAGACCAACACTCGCGCCTGCCGATTTATGAAGGATCGCCCGACCACGTGGTGGGCATTCTTTACACCAAGGACCTGCTGAGGGTGGTTTCGGAGCGACTGAAGAGCGGCGTGCCACTACAGGTGCCCATGGATTTGCGCCCCATACTCCGCCAACCCATGATCGTCCCTGAGGCCAAGCCTCTCAGCCAGGTACTCGAGGAGGCGCGGAAACATCATTCTCACCTGGCCTTGGTGGTTGACGAATTCGGCACCTACGTTGGCTTGGTGACCGTCGAGGACGTGTTGGAACAACTCGTGGGCGAAATCCGTGACGAGTACGACCAGGACGAGCAAGCCATCCACCAGGTCAGCGGCAACGTGCTCCTGATGGACGCGTCGATCAGCCTTAGGGAACTGGCGAATGACTACGAGATTGTGCTGCCCCGTGGGGTTGGGTATGAAACGCTGGCCGGGTTTGTGCTTTCCCTTTTGGGGGCAATCCCCAAAGGCGGCGAGAGCGTCGCTTATGAAGGCCGCCGATTTACAGTGGCGGAGATGGACGGCCGGCGTGTGGCGAAAGTCAGAATTGAGAAACTCCCCATTACCCCTCCTCAAGCCAAGCCGCCCTCTGGACGACCGCCTATTCAGGCTTCGTGAACCCGAGCAAGCCTGTCATCCTGAGGAGTCCCGCTTTTTGGGACGACGAAGGATCTCCGCAGTTCGCAGAGAACATTCACCGACTGGCCATGCAAAGCAACTGCAGGGATTCTTCGGCCCCCAAAGAACGGGGGCCTCTCCAGAAACTCGACGCATTACTCGTTTCCATTGAGCAGCTTAGGCCGACCCTGTCTGAGCCGTCCTCGCCCCGCAACTAACCCCTCACCCGGCCCGCGACACCTGAAGAAAGCGCCGTCGCGGTCCACCCTCTCCCCTTGGGAGAGGGCGGACCCACTTTGCCATGCGCTGCGTTTCTGACCCGACTTTCGCAGTTGGGAGCGATTTTCATCTGACTTTTGGCTTTCCTGCCGGATAAGTTCTTGGCGATGAATGCGCACTTGTTTCAGGTCGTTGTAGTGTAGACCTA
>Ga0208821_1000792_pt1 | contig 21768 bp, 17 predicted proteins | sample June2015DPH_20_5_FD_184720 | JGI IMG/M metagenome (GOLD analysis project Ga0208821, IMG submission 184720) | Peatland microbial communities from SPRUCE experiment site at the Marcell Experimental Forest, Minnesota, USA - June2015DPH_20_40... | ecosystem: Environmental > Terrestrial > Soil >... | reverse complement strand
CCACGAAACTGGCATATCATGACGCCGAGGCCACCTTTGTAATCGCCCTTGTCCAGGTGAGGCGAGGTCTGGACGTCCTTCACGACCCCGTCCGCAGTGGTGTACGTCTTATTGATGGTCATCGTGGTGGCGCTAGTGCCTGGAATGACGTACTTTGGTATACGGAGGGCCAGTTCCCTTTGCGCTCGCCACTGTGCTTCAGCGTGCGTTTTGAAAAGGGGGTCTACCGCCTGGGCCAACCGGATGAGAGGTTCCTCACCTTCAGGGTGTTTTTCCTTGAGCCAACGAGTGAAACTCGTTTCATGCGGGAACGGATTATTGCGTTGCGCTTTGCCTTCCCAAAAGCCGTAGTAGTCATTCAGCCCCACATTTTCGCGTTCCAAATGTTTCGGATTCACTTCTTGTGTTCTTGCAAACGACCCGTCCAATCGTTGCCGAGGCGACATCGGCAGGCCAATCGCGGTGCCTCGATTGGTGAAGTCACTGTCTACCATACGCAAGTATGGGTAGGCTGCTTCCAATCTTGCCGCCGACACACACCGTTTCACGAGAACGCCCAACAGTTTCCCTTTCGGGGTTAAGACCTCGGCACTCTCTTCTATTAGCGTGCCGTAGTGCCGCTCGTCCATTCGATAGCGCTCTTTGCGTGCCTTGGAAGCCGCAACTTCCGCCTTGAACGCCTTCAGCTCAGCCGCCGACATTTCACTGGATAGATGTACTTGTTTCATGGCTCTTCTCCTCCTGCCTGCTGCTAGTGTTCGCGGCCTGGTACCACGCGAGAAACTGGTCACTGAGGGCGGCATTGGAAAACGATTGCAGCCACGTGGTAAAGCCTCCGACATCGGACTTAGGAACATAGATACCCTTGCACCGGAACGGCACATAAGTGTGGGTATGGCTGGTGTCCAAGGTTGCCGGTTGGTCGTCGGGAATGCCAACCACAGGGTCGGCAGGGGACGGCGCACCGTCAAGGTTCATGGGCAAGGACTCTGGCTCCGCGTTTGACCGCCCGGGCGTAGAACCTGCAAGCTTCTTACGTTTGTGCGAACGCTTGGGCTTGCCCTCGGCCTCGGCCATTAATTCATAGGCGGAGGTTGCGCTCTTGAACCCGAAGCCCTCCGGGCGTGGGGCAAAAAGCATAGCTGTGAAGGTGCCCGTGCCGTACTTTGCCAATTGAGCCTGGGCCTTGAGGAGCAATTGGCCCTGCCTAATTCGGTTCGCCTCACCCGCGTCCCAGGCGGCGAAAAAAGCTAGCCGGGTTTCTTGGACGGCGGCGGCCGTGGCCTCGTCCATTAGCTGGCCGTCAGTCGCCTCAACGGCAGGGGTCGGCGTGTTGCCGCCTGCTTCGGCCAGCGCCGGCCTCCCGTCCCCTTCATCCTCGAGAAACACTAACCGATTGCTCGGCGTTGCGACGGGGGTTGGGGGCATACCGCCTGCCCCCGTTCCCGAATTTTCCGTCACTTCCATCATCTACTGCCTCCGCCGGGGCCAGCCTTAAGTGCGCTGTGCCCTCGAAGGTCAGTACCGAAGACGGCGCTGCTATTCGATTTTCCTTTTTTATCAATTGCTTAGCTTGATTTTATGGACTCTGCCAATTAAAATAGCCCCGTGACGCGCTTCGCGAAGTTCACCAACAAGCCGAAATTTTTCGACCAGGACCACGAACGACGAAAACAGCTAGGCGAATTGCTTCGGCGTGCTCGTCGGCAGGCGCATTTGACGCAGGCAGCTGTGGCGCGAACGCTCGGTTACCAGGGACAATCCGACATTTCAAATATCGAAAACACCAAGCGAATCCTTGATCCCATCGAACTAGAGAATTTCGCCCACCTGTATGGGAAATCCCTAAATGACTTTGCAACTTGGCGGAACGACCAGCCGAGCACAGAACAGTTGCGCGAGAGGGCGAAGCGCCACCACACAGCAGCTCTGGCGTTTCAGCATCGCTACTACAAGAAGAGCGAATATAGAAGATAGAAGGGGTGGGGCTGGGTAGGCTAAGCCCCCGCTTTGGTCACTGCTGCCTTCTGCTCCGGCCAGCCGTTCGCCCGGAAATTCGATGCTCACCGAGGCTCTCGCTAACGAAAATTGTCGACCAACTGCCGAAGCCAGTATCAGTACCTCGGAGCACGACAATGGACCCTGAAGTATTTCTAGAACCCTTTGTAGATGCCGCTCGTGCGGCAGATTTTCTCAGCATCACTCCTCGCCGCCTTCTTGATATGGCACGTGGGCAAGAACTCCCCGCTCACCCACTCGGCTCCGGCAGGCGCAAGACGTGACGATTCCTGCTGAGCGAACTTCACAATTACATCCGTACTGGCTCCGCTAAGAAAATGTTTACGGAGAGAGCGACACGCGGTATGGTTCGCGCCAAGGCAGTCCCCGGTCGTGTAGCGAAATAAGGAGACCACATGGCGCGTTATCAAAGGGGATGGTTACGGGTTGTAGAACGCAAGCAGGGCCGCAGGTGGCAGCTGCGGTACAACACGGTTGACCCGGCGAACGGGAAGAAGAAAGAGCGGACGACGATCATCGGCTCGCTTGCGGACTTCCCCACCGAGTCAGCGTGTTGGCGCGAGGTTGACCGTCAGCGGCTCAACGAACAGATCAACCAACCCCGGAGCGGTGACAAGCTCCGGTTTCGTCAGATTGCCGATTTCTACCTGAACCATAAAGTCTTCGGCGAACTGGCCCACACGACGCAATACCTGCACAAGCACGTCATCAATGACTACCTCGTTGCTCGTTGGGTAGATGAATTTGCTCTCGAACTACGAGGCCTTGCCGTTGAGGAGTGGCTGCACTCGCTCAGCAAGGACGAAGGCGGTGAACTGGAAGGGCCGACCTTAGGCAAGATCAAGCAAGTCCTGATGGTGGTCTTGCGGCATGCTGAAAAGTACGGGCATCTGCCGACAGGATTCGCAACCGAGTTGGGGAACCAGATCAGCATTTCAACCTCCTCCGATTACGAGGCTGTGATTCTGACGCCAGAGCAGACGATGACCATCCTTTCTTATATGCGTCAGCCGGAGCGTACCCTTACGCTCTTGACTGCCGCTACCGGGTTGCGGTGGTCGGAAATCGCCGGACTTCAGTGGCAGGACATTGATTGGGCAGGGAACCGCATCCACCTACGGCGAACGTTCATAGATGGCAAGACGACGGAGCGTCTCAAGACGAAGAAATCCAAGTCCGCCGTCGCCATGGCTCCGCTGCTCGCTCGCTTCCTCAAGGAGTGGCAACGGGAGACGCCGCTGTACGCTGCACCCACGGATTGGGTCTTCGCCTCCATTAAGGAGAAGGGCCGAATCCCTCGTGTGGGAAATATGCTGGTGTCCGATTACCTGCGTCCGGCTGCTGTCAAAGCCGGGGTTCTCCGCGTAACGGAGGACGGCATGGTGTACGATGCCAGCGGAAGTGCGGTGCGTCGGTTCGGATTTCACAACCTCCGGCATTCGCTGAGCACCGCGCTCATCACGGGCGAAAAACAGGACCCACGCACGGTGCAGGACATGATGCGTCACAGCAACAGCAGCACCACGCTCGACCTGTACACGCAGTCAACGATGGAACAGCGGATTACGGCTCAGGAGTCGCTTCTGAATCGGTTCGTTCCGAACGGGTTGGTGAATTGAACGGTACGGAGAACGGTACGAGATTTTTCAGTGGACCGAGCTAAGGTATAATCGAATCAATTAGTAGGCGCGTAGCTCAGTTGGTTAGAGCGCTACCTTGACACGGTAGAGGTCAGGAGTTCGAGTCTCCTCGTGCCTACCATTTTTTTCATAGACTTACAATTCACCAACAGAGTCAAACTCCCGATTCGGCTCCCGAACAAGCTTTTCCAGCACACCGCCCTGAGCCACCAACTTGTCCTTATTGATCGCGTGGCGCAAATATCCAGAGTAGTGCTACTCAGTTCGAGGGAGCCGACATCTTCATGAAATCAATTTGAAAGCCACAGGCCCTAGCCGGGTTCGCCCGGTTGTGGCAAGCTGTAGGCATGGCAAAAAAGCGTACAAAAGCCGATAGAGCAGAGCGTCAATCCAATCAACTGGAAAAGAGAGCAGACACCCGCCCAGAGCAAACGCCTAAGAAGCCCCAGGCCCGCGAGGACTTCAGCCAAGTCGCTGCGCGGATCGTGACGCGGAAATCATAACCGTGGTGATGCCTTTGGCTCTGGTGGCTAGATTTTTCGCCGCAAAGCGCATAGATAGGGGCTCTTTGCCAAAACTGATTGGGTTGCCGATACTCGCGGGAGTCTGGCTTCTCGGCGGTTTTTCAATCTTTGGTCAAGCGAGGGGAGGGGCTATGTCTTTCCAGATTTCGAACACCGCTTTTTCCAGCGGCGGAACGATTCCGAAGAAGTTCACATGCGACGGTCCTGACGTTTCTCCGCAGTTGAGCTGGAAGGAGGCACCCGCGGCGACACAGAGCTTTGCGCTCATCATGTACGATCCTGATGCGCCAGCAGGTACTTGGGTCCACTGGGTGTTATACAACCTCCCTGCAAACACGAGAGGACTGCCGGAGGGGATGGAAAAACAGGAACAGCTTGCCACCGGAGCGCGGCAAGGACGCAACGACTTTCGCAAGATCGGCTATGGAGGTCCATGTCCTCCGCCGGGCACGCCACACCGCTATTATTTCAAGCTGTACGCGCTTGACACAAAGCTCGACCTGAAGGCCGGAGCCACCAAACCAGACCTCGAACATGCCTTGAAGGGCCATATCCTGGGTGAAACGGAACTCATGGGACGCTATGGCCGTTGAGTTCTCCGAGGATTGCGCAGCTCTCACCCCCGGCAACTTCTGCCGTCTGCCCTGCGAGAGAAGTCTCGGGAAATATTAACCTTCCTTTAACAGAGCATTCACACCGCCTTCACACCACCTTCCTAGAATCGCTGGTCGCTACCAAACGGTAACTAAAGGTATTTGACGGGAAAGCTGTCTCTCCCCGGGCAGGAGGCTTTATGCGGCCAAGTTGCTCGTCACACAGCGCGCCATTCGCTTTGCCGGCCACATCCCGCCAGGAGCCAACCTCTTCCGGTCAAGGTACTGGTTCGCAAGGAGATTAAGTCAATGAAACCGAAGCACTCATGCTGCACTCTCTTCAAAATGTCAATCCTGTCGGCACTTTGCGCGCTCTTGGGAGCGGTGGCGTTCGCCCAAGGTGGACACGGAACCATCAGCGGACGCGCCGTGGACAGGGTTGGCGCCGTGCTCGATGGCGCGCGAGTGAGGTTGCAACCTGGTGACTTTGTGACCGCCACCGATGGCCAGGGGGAGTTCAATTTCATTGGGCTCGCGCCCGGCAACTATACCCTCACCATCTCTTATGTTGGCTTCACGGATTTCACGAAGCAGGTCACGGTCGCAGCCGGGAAGGCAGACCACATCGAAGCCAAGATGGATGTCTCCGCCAAGAGCGAAGAGGTCACGGTGGTTGCCGATCGCCCGCACGGCGAGGCTGAGGCCATCAACCGCCAGCGTACTTCTGACAACATTCTTCAAGTCTTGCCGTCCGACGTGATCACCGCCCTGCCGAACGCGAACATCGCCGACGCCGTTGGCCGACTGCCCAGCGTAACTCTGGAGCGCGACGAGGGCGAAGGCAAGTACGTCCAGATCCGAGGAACCGAGCCCCGCCTGAACAACGTGACCATCGACGGGATTACCATTCCCGCGCCTGAAGACAACGTGCGCCAGGTGAAGCTGGATACCATACCCGCGGACATCGTCGAGTCGGTCGAAGTCAACAAAACGCTGTCTGCCAATCAGGATGCTGAAGCCATTGGTGGGACGGTGAATCTGGTGACCAAGACCGCTGGCGATTTGCCGACGCTGACGCTAGGCGTAATTGGTGGATTCACTCCCATTCTGAATACCCGCGCCATTGCCCAGGTGAATGGAACCATCGGCCAACGGTTTGGAGCGAGCAAAAAGTTTGGAGTGCTATTCTCCGGCAGCTTCGACTATAACGGCCGTGGAATCGACGACATCGAACCGAGTCCCGATCCAGGCTTCGTAACTCCCTTTTACGACAGCATCGATCTCCGTGAATACCGGTATAGGCGTAAACGCTATGGTTTTGGGGGCGGGCTCGATTACAAGCTGGGCGATGGAGCCGGGCTTTACCTGCACTACTTCTACTCCGATTTCAGGGACTACGGCGACAAGTGGGTGTACAAACTCGAAAACGAGGTCTTCAACCCAGCCACCCCACCCCCCAACGCCAGCCCCGCCTCCATCTCCGGTGCGCCGAAGTTTTCCGGTTCGGAACGAGCGCCGGACTATCGGATCGGTAACGTGGCAATTGGCGGCAAGCACATCTTTACCAACTCGTGGTTAGCCTGGAACGTGTCGACGTCGGCCTCACTCCAGACAGCGGCCGCAGGCAATCCAGGGTTCGATTTTCAATATAATAATCCTAATAACCTCACTACGAATGGCCAGGTCACTGGCCCTCTTCTCTGCTACAACATTCCGGCCACCAATCCCCACCTTCCGCAGTGGAATCCACCCTGCACTGCGCCGGGATCGCCCGTTTACGATCCGACACAATGGGGTCTGTTGGATGTCAACCTCACCTCAGGGAACACCTCGCAGGTCAACTTGGCGGGGGCAATTTCTTATGCCCAGAACTACCATCTGGGCAAGCACAATTCGACCTTCGAGTTCGGACTCAAGGTGCGGAATGATCACAAGGGCCAAAATGCCTATTCGCCGACCTATGACCAGAACAACATAACAAGTCCGCCAGCGACGCCGTTGATGAGTCAGTACCTGAGCGGATTCAGCAACCCCAACTACTATTTCAATGATTATCGTCTCGGGCCGGTGGTCTCGTGGCCCGCTATCACCGGAAGCGTGAATAACCTCGTCAGTCAGGGCATTCTCTCGCTCGACTCAGGCGCCACCCACCTGGCCTCGGATGCGAGCAACTTTTCGCTAACCGAGCGCATCTCCGCGGCCTACGCGATGAATACGGTCGATTTCGGCCGCTTCCGTCTCCAGCTCGGGTTCCGCGTCGAAGCGACCCAGTTGAACACGCTGGGCTACATCGTGACCAACGATATCAACGGCAACTGGATCTCCACGACTCCGGCTCCGGCGAACAATTGGTACTGGAATCCTCTGCCCAGCGCACAACTGCGCTATCGGATAACGGATGACTCGGATCTCCGCGTTTCTTATGGCCGAGGAATCTCTCGCCCTAATCCATATGACACAATCCCTTATGTCGAATTAGACCAGAGCACCAGTCCCTACACATACACCTTAGGCAACCCCAATTTGGGGCCAGAGCACGCCAACAACTACGATGTGTTGTACGAACATTACTTGAAGCCTTTCGGCGAAATCCAAGGCGGCTTCTTTTACAAACAGCTGAGCGACCCTATCTACTACACGCAAAACCTGCCAGCGAGCAGCGGTCAATATGCCGGATTTATCACTAGTACGATAATCAATGGCACCCACGCATGGCTGGCAGGATTTGAAGCTGCGTACATCCAGCACCTTGGGTTCCTGCCGGGCAGATTGAGCGGACTCGGTATCTCCGCCAATTACAGTTGGACAACTTCCAACTCCGGCGCTCTGCCCGGGCGCTCAGATACTCCCGCGCTACAACGCCAGGCTCCCAGTACCTGGAACATCAGCCCCACGTATGACCGGGGACGGTTCTCGACGCGCGTAGGGCTCTCCTACAACGGCAATAGTATCTACCAGTACCAATGGCAGCAATGTACCCCGGCAATTCAAGGCACCCCTGCTGGGTGTACGGATCCCAACAATTTCGGTCCCAAAGGCCCTGCCGGTGACGTCTATTTCTACCCGCACCTGCAGGTCGATGCGCAAGCCAGCTACCGCGTGAAGAAGAGTCTCACGTTCCTGGTGCAAGGACTGAACCTGTCGAATGAAGTGTTTGGCTTCTACAACGGCAGCCCGGACTACGTTATCCAGCGCGAGTTCTACAGCCCGACATACTCCTTCGGCATACGCTGGGAGCCTCGCAGAGAGTATTGACGAACAGCGCAAACATTCATGAAGGTTCCCCCGATTTCGGGGGAACCGCAGGATTGTTGCGTAGACCTGCGCCCTTGGACGCATCTCGGAATCAACCCGGTTAAAAAGTAAGGAGCCCATCCAGATGAAGAACAACAACAAGAATAATAAAGACCCGCACTCGAACCCATCCAGCAGAACGCTTGCATTTTGGATAGGCGTGTTCGCATTGGGGTTCGCCCTTGCGAGCGTCTCCACGGCGTTCGCCGAGGGATTTGCCATCACCAAGAAGATTCCGATTATCGGCCAAGGAAGCTGGGACTATCTTGCCGTCGATGAAGGTGCGCGCCGCTTGTACGTTTCCCACGGAACCCAAGTCGAAGTGCTCGACGTCGATTCGGGCGCAATCGTCGGCAAGATCGAGAACACTCCTGGCGTACACGGCATCGCGATTGCCCCGGAACTGGGACGGGGATTCGTGAGCAATGGCCAGTCCTCGACGGTCACCATCTTCGATCTGAAGACGCTGAAGACGATCGCGGAAGTTCCAGTCGGCAAGAAGCCCGACGCCATCATTTACGATCCCGCCACGTCGCGGGTGTTCGCATTCAATGGCGACAGCAACAGCGCCACCGCGATTCAGGCGGCGGATGGAAAAGTGGCCGGAACGGTTGATCTTGGCGGCAGTCCCGAGTTTGCGGTCGCCGACGGTTCAGGGTATGTTTACGACAACGTCGAGGACGCGAGCCTGGTCCTGAAAATCAACGCCCGCTCGCTGAAAGTTGAGCAGCGCTGGCCGACGGCGCCTTGTGCGTCGCCTTCCAGCATAGCTATGGACCGGCCAAATCGGCGGTTGTTCATCGGTTGCCGCAGCAAAGTTATGGCGGTCATGAATGCGGAGACGGGACAAGTGATTACGACGCTTCCGATTGGCGACCACGTGGATGCTACCGCCTTCGATCCTGCCTTGCGGCTTGTTTTCGATTCCAATGGGGAAGGCACCATCACGGTGATTCACCAGGTCAGTCCGGACAAGTACTCCGTTGTCGAAACCGTGAAAACTTTGCCGCGGGCGAAGACCATGGCGCTCGATCCCAAAACGCATCGCCTCTTCCTATCCACAGCTGAAGCGGGACAGTTTGAAGTGCTGGTTGTGGGCCACTAAATGAAACTTTTCCACAAATTGCCGATTGTTTTGCTTCTCGCCTGCATTGCGTGCGCACGTTCGCACGCGCAGGCGACACAGCCAACCGAACCGGTGGAACTGCAAGCAAGCACGCCCTTCCACTTCGTTGCCTATGGAGATTCTCGCTTCCATGATCCCAAGGACACAGAAGCGGCAAATCCCGCAGTGCGTCAGGCACTGGTACAGGCGATCGCGCAGACCAGTCCTGCGTTTATCTCTTTCGGAGGCGACATCGTCTATAACGGTTATGACAAGGACGACTGGAAGGTGTGGGACAGGGAAACTGCGGTGTGGCGCACGAACAAGATTCCGGTTTACCCCGCGCTCGGCAACCACGATCTTCACGGCGATGAAAGAGTTGCCTTGGCTAACTATTTCGAGCGCTTCCCTGAGCTGAAGAACAGCCGGTACTATTCCGTCCGCGCCGCCAACACGCTGATGCTGGTGTTGGACAGCTCTCAGGACGAGACCTCCGGTCCGCAAGGGCAATGGCTCACCCAGAAGTTGGACCATCTTCCGGGCGATGTGGACTTCGTGTTCATTGTTCTTCACCATCCTCCCTACACCAGTTCGTCGGATATGAAGATGTTCGGCGGAGGACACTCCGCCCGCGCCAAGGAGAAAGAACTGGCCAGGACGCTGGAAGCGCGGCAGCAGAACCTCCGCGCCCGGATTGTCGTTTTCTCTGGACACGTGCACAATTACGAACGCCATGAGCACGGTGGCGTCACCTATTTCGTGACCGGCGGTGCGGGAGCGCACGCGTATCCGATTGAACGCGCTAAGGACGATCCTTTCCAGAGTAAGGAAGTGAACTACCACTACCTCATGGTGGAAGTTGATCGCGGCAGCCTCAAGATCACGATGCACCGTCTAGACTTGACGAGCGGCACAGCGGTCTGGACGCAACCTGACTCGGTCGCGATTTCGGCGCCAGCAGCAAAGGCTGCAGCACAAGGCAAATGAACGCACAGGAAATTAGCGTAGCCCGTCCACCACATGCAGGTCTGAGAGCCGGCGCGAGTTTTCAGGGATGAAGCACGTAGTTCGAAGCAACGTCACGAAATGCAGCCAACTGTTTCGTCGCTGTGTCCTCATCCCAACCCAGTTCTGAAGCCATCAATTCCGCGACCATGGGCGCCATTTCGAGGGCGGCGCGGGCATTCAAGAACAGCGCGCGCGTGCGCCTGGCGAGCGTGTCTTCCACGGTGCGGGCCATTTCGTGTCGCGCCGCCCAGATCACCTCTGCTTTCACGTAAGGCAGAGCGACATGCAGCGGTTCGCCGAGCCGAGCGTCAGTCTCGATGAGCTTGCGAATCTCGTACGCATCCGAACCATAGACAGCCAGGGATCCGAACTGTTTAGCATCATCGTGGAAGCCGTGAATGTGCAGGTGGTGCGTCACGCATGGTTTTTCCGGCAACTGCGCGAGCGTTGCCGCCTGATTTACGCAATCCTCGGCCATATGGCGGTACGTCGTCCATTTTCCACCGCAGATGGTGACCAGGCCGGAGCGATCGATGTGGATGACGTGATCGCGTGACAGCGCCGCGGTGCTAGCCACGCCGGTACCGCGTACCAGCGGCCGGATGCCGGCAAATACGCTCAACACATCGTCGCGCGCAGGCGCTTTCGTCAGGTATTGCCCGGCGGTCGCGAGGATGAATTCGATTTCCTGCTCCATGGCGACGGGCTCAAGCGTTGCGGCTGCAATGGGCGTGTCGGTGGTTCCGACCAGCGTGTGACCGTGCCACGGAATCGCGAACAACACGCGGTCATCGCCGGTGTGCGGAACCATGACTGCGCTTTCACCCTGCAAGAAGCTCGCGTCGAAGACCAAATGAATGCCTTGGCTGGGAACAATCATCGGCGCAGCAGAAGGCTCCGCCTTCAACCGAAGCAGGTCGCTGAAAGCGCCGGTGGCGTTGACCACAACCTTCGCGGTTGCGGGAAATTCGTTGCCGGTTTCGACATCTCGTGCGTCGACACCATCCACGAATCCCTGAGCGTCCTTCGTCAGTCCCGTGACTTCGACATAGTTCAACAACGTGGCGCCCTGCTCGAAAGCGGTGGCCACCATATGGATGAGCAGCCGGGCGTCGTCGAATTGTCCATCGTAGTAAATTGCGCCGCCGCGCAGGCCTTCGGTCTTCAGTGTTGGCAGATGTTCGAGCGTCTCTTCTCTGGAGAGCATGCGCGACGTGCCAAACCCGTATTTGCCAGCCAGCAGTTGATACAGCTTCAGGCCGAGACCGTAGAATGGAGCCTCCCACCAATCGTAGTTCGGCACGACGAACCGAAGATCGTGCACCAGGTGGGGCGCGTTTTGCAGGAGCAGTCCGCGCTCCTTGAGCGCTTCCATGACAAGGCCGATATTTCCCTGCTCCAGGTAGCGCACGCCGCCGTGTGCCAGCTTGGTGCTGCGACTGGAGGTGCCTTTACCGAAGTCGCTCTGCTCGACGAGCAGCACATCGTAGCCGCGCGCAGCCGCATCAATGGCAACGCCTACGCCGGTTGCACCCCCGCCCACGACAATCATGTCCCATGCTCTCGGATGTGCTTCGATACGGCGCCACATGTCGGTGCGATTCATAGTTGCATTCTTTGCTGATCGGAAGGATAGCGTGGGCCACGCGCGGACCAAAGTCACGAGCCGGGTTCATCGGAAAGCCGGCGCTGTTGCCGCGTAGTCACACGGCAAGTTAGCAGGATTACAGGAGTTAGTCACCATGGCGGATCTAGAAGTCACGCTCTGGTAATACCGGGCGGACTCTCCTGTAACTGCCATAGCACGAAGGTGGCTTGTAGCCTAAAACCGGTTCGTGGCATCTTACATATATATAGTGTGGGGTTTGCGGCCCCCGGCAAACCAGGAAGGTGGGGGTTCCGATGAAGAGCCTGGGAAAAGTTATTCGGTCTGTACAAGCCTTCGGCCGGGAACTGTCCCGCAGGTCGAGTCCGGCTGAAACGCAGCGCATGCCCGCAATTGGTGTTGCCTTGGGCGGAGGCTTTGCCCGCGGCATCGCACACATTGGGGTTCTCAAAGTCCTCGAACAAGAAGGCATCCCGGTTCGCATGGTTGCGGGCACCAGTGTGGGCGCGTTGATCGGCGCCTTGTATTGCAGCGGACTCACGATCGCGGAGCTGGAAGAAGTCGCCTGCAAAGTTCGCTTCACCACCTTCGCGCGCTGGACGCTCTCGCGCTACGGCTTCGCCACGAACGACCGCATGGTTTCGTTTCTGACGCGAACTTTGAAGGTGCAGACATTTGAAGAGTTGCGTATCCCTCTCGGTGTGACGGCAACCGACTTCAACACCGGGAAAGGAGCGGTCTTTTGCTCCGGTCCAATCATCGACCCGGTGCGAGCGAGTTGCGCTTATCCGGGGATGTTCCTGCCAGTAGAAATTCGTGGGCGCTGGCTGGTGGATGGCATGCTCTCCCATCCCGTGCCGACGCATCCTCTGCGCAAAATGGGAGCGGAGCGCGTGCTGGCCGTGCAATTGAAAGGGCAGTGGTCGAAGACGACCGCGCCACGGCATCTCTTCGATGTAATCGGACAGTCGTTCGCCATCGCGCAGGACATGATGAGCGCGGTATGGAGAAGCGCGGCCGACGTCGTGATCGAGCCCGATGTCGCGGGTTTTGACTATGACGACTTCAAACGCGCTGGCGAATTGATCCGCGTCGGTGAACTCGCCATGCGCCGCGCTTTGCCGGAAGTGCGCAAATGGCTGGAGGCTCCTGCGGAAGCGGCCGCCCCTCTGAAAGCGCCTGCGCTGATCGCAAGACCAACGCCGATGCCAGCGGACTGAAACCGCGAGTCGGCATGGTTGTGAGCGGGGTCTGGTATACCACGTAGACGAAGCAGTCTGGTTAGCGCTTGAGCAAGGATTCCGCCGGCACTCCTCGAATCGAAGCGTCCACCACTTCCACCATGTGAACCACCGGTACCTGGCTGCCGACGAGCCGGATTCCGCTGCGTAACTGAAGCAGGCAGCCGGGATTTCCCGAGGCAACAATGTCCGGTGCAGTGGCCAGCACATTGCGGACCTTGCGATCGCCCAGTTCCTTGGCCGGTTCGGGCCGCACCAGATTATAGATTCCGGCCGACCCGCAGCACAGTGCCGCGTCGGCGGGTTCCAGGATCTGCAGTTCGGGGATTTTCCCAAGGACAGTGCGGGGCTGCGTCCTCACGCCCTGTGCATGTTGCAAGTGGCACGAGTCGTGGTATGCGACCTTCAAGGGAATAGGATGGCGCGGAGCCCGCGGCTCCAGCCCTGCCAGGACTTCAGAAATGTCGCGACACTTGGCGGAGAATGCCTTCGCCCGCTCGCTATACTTCGGATCGTCGCGCAGCAGATAGCCATAGTCTTTCATGCTCGATCCGCAGCCCGCAGCATTGCTCACCACGGTATCCACCGGCACGCGCTCGAATGCGTCAATGGTGCGCCGTGCGTAATCGAGCGCTGCCTTCTCTTCTCCGGTGTGGATCATGAGCGCGCCGCAGCAGCACTGATCCCTGGGAATTACCACCTCGCAACCTTCCGCGGCCAGTACGCGGACAGTGGCGGCGTTTACCTCGGGGAAGAAGACGCTCTGCACGCATCCCAGCAGCAAACCTACACGCAGGCGCCGTTCGCCTTGTGCTGCCACGCGCTCGGGGAACGCCGCGCCGTCTGTCTTTGTTTTGCGCGGAACTGGCGGCATGAGGTTCTCCATTGCGCGCAGGCTTGCCGGGAGCAGTTTGAGGACACCGCTTTGGCGCATGAGCGACTGCAATCCCGAGCGCTGGTACATTCCGAGCGGCCCCAGCAGCAGGCGCAGTCGCTCGGGACGCGGAAAGATGTCAAAGATCATTCGGCGCAGAAGTCCGTCGGGTACCGGCCGATGGCAGTTGCGTTCGATCTGGGCGCGCGTCGCTTCGATCAGCTTGTCGTACTTCACGCCCGAAGGACACGCGGTTACACAGGCCATGCAGCCGAGGCAGTTGTCCATGTGGTCGACAAAGGTGGGATCGAGGCGAACCTGCCCCTCCAGGCCGAGTTTCATCAAATAGATTCGCCCGCGAGGCGAATCCATCTCCTTGCCCCAAAGCGCATAGGTAGGACAGGTGGCGAGGCAAAACCCGCAATGCACACACGCATTGACCAAGTCGGTCGCGGGCGGGTGGTGCGCGTCGAAGGCGCCAGAACGGGCGTCCGGAGGCATGCTTGCGGGTTCCGCCATCAGATTCCTCCCGTCATTAGAATTAGAATCAGATTCCCCCAAGGAACCGGCCGGGATTCAGCACTCCCGTGGGGTCGAATTGCGCTTTGATGTTTCTCATCAGTGCCAGCGCATCGCCCGCGCTGCCCCAGACATCCGTTTTCGATTTGATTTCGAGCGGGCAGCGCAGGATGACGAGCGAGCCTCCGCGAGTTTCCAGTTTCTTCCGCAAGTCCTGGAGTATGCTGAGAAGCGCTCCGGTATCCTTCCCTGCACTCTCAATCCGGAGGTACCCGACTCCGACCGCCTGAGCGACGAGCCGCCAAGGCCAGTGCAGCGATTCCGATGCTTTCCTTATCGAATTTAAGAAGGTTCCGAGATCCGCGGGCAACAGGGTGAATTTGCACACGACGGAAGGTTCGGCCCCGCTCCACAGCTCTGAGCGCGCATTCCAGACCTCTGCCGGAGACTCGATACGGCGTGCCCCGGAGGCGATGCGCAGGGTCTGCTCAATCTGCGCATCGCAGCCCGCAGTCGTGCCTTCAAAACGGAGATCTACCTCTGGGGTTGAAGAACTCCCCGCGCGAACCTGCACGCCCGTCGGAACCATATTGCAGTCCTGAATCGCGAGCACCAAAGCATTCATGGTTCCGCTGTCGGAAGTGGAGAAGGTCAAGGTGCGGGTTTCGCGCGGGACGGGGTGAAGCCGGAAGATCGCTTGCGTAATGATTCCCAGAGTGCCCAATGACCCGGTAGCCAGCTTGGGCAGGTCATATCCAGCGACGTTCTTTACCACCTTGCCACCGCTCTTGGCGAGAGTGCCATCCGGCAGAGCCAGCGTGATGCCAATAATCAAGTCGCGCAAGCTGCCGAAGCGAATACGGAGAGGCCCGCTGTCGTTGGTCGCCAGAATCCCTCCGATGGTCGCTTGGTCCGGCCAAAGAGGGTCGAGGGCCAGTCGCTGACCATGTTCGGCAAGAGTTTGCTGCAGTTGTTGGAACGTGCACCCGGCTCCGACCGTCGCGGTCATGTCGCCCCAGGCGTGTTCCACGATGCGATCCAACCGGCGAGTCGAAAGAATCAGTGCGCCGCTTCGCGGAGGATTACCCCAATCCATCTTGGTTGCGCCGCCGCGAGGGATCACCTGCAAACCAGCGCCCGTCGCGATCTTCAGCGCCCGAGCGACTTCCTCGGGATTGCCCGGCTCGATGATCATCTGTGGAAGGACGCCATCGACCGCGTCCTCCAACATGGCGGCGCGCATGTGCTCAGCGCCGACGAGGGCCCGCAGATCGCTCCATGCGGCTTCCACAGCGGCCATCGATTTTCCGGCGACCGATTTTCCGGCGAGCGGGGCCCCGGCGATCGGTGTTCCGGAGGTCGGTTCTCCCGATGATGAATGAGTTCCCATAACCGTCAGAAAAACTGCGCTACCCCGGCGACTTCCAGAGGATGCGGTTGGTACGGGCCTGTTCTCTCCGCGCACAGACGAGTGCGAGGAAACACCTTGCCTGGATTCGAAAGCTGTTGCGGATCGAAAGCGCAGCGCACGAGTTGCATCGTTTCCAGATCGGGCTCCGCGAACATCTCCGACATCATCATCTTTTTCTCTTCACCCACGCCATGTTCACCGGTGATCGACCCGCCGCATTTCACGCACAGCCGCAGGATATTGATCGAAAGCTCCATGGCGCGCTCCTCCTGGCCCGGGATGCGCCCGTCGTAGAGCACCAGGGGATGCAGATTGCCATCGCCCGCATGAAAAACGTTGGCCACGCGCAGTCCTTCCGCGGCGCTCATGCGTTCGATTTCGCTGAGAACCTTGGGCAGCGCGGTGCGGGGAATGACGCCGTCCTGCACAATGTAGTTGGGCGAGATGCGCCCCATGGCGGCAAAGGCGGCTTTGCGGCCTTTCCAGACGACGGCGCGCTCCGCTTCGGACTGAGCGACGCGAATCTCCCAGGCTCCGCATTGCGTACAGATCTCGCCCACCTGGTCCATCAGGTGCTCGACTTCTGCGGCCGGGCCGTCGAGTTCGACCAGCAGCAGCCCGCCGCAGTTTGGGTATCCGGCGTGCACGGAGGCCTCGGCTGCCTGAATGGCCAGGTTGTCCATCATCTCGATGGCCGCCGGCAGCATTCCTGCCCCGATAATCCCGCTGACCGCCGCGCCCGCTTCGTTGGTGGAATTGAAAGCGGCCAGCAGGGTTTGAATGACCGCGGGTTTCTTCACGATGCGCAGTACGATTTTTGTTGCGATTCCCAGCGTGCCTTCCGATCCCACAAAAATTCCCGGCAGATCATACCCCGGGCGGTCCAGAGCCCGGCTGCCGAGATGCACGATCGATGCGTCGGGAAGGACTACCTCCAGCGCCATCACGTGGGTAGCCGTGAATCCGTATTTTAGACAATGCGCGCCGCCCGAGTTCTCCGCAACATTCCCGCCGATACTGCACACCGATTGCGACGAAGGATCGGGGGCGAAGAAGTAACCATGGGGAGCAACGCGTTGCGTAACCTCCGCGTTGATGACACCCGGCTCCACGACCACACGCGCGTTGGGTAGATCCACTTCCAGGATGCGGTTCATGCGAGCTAAACTAATGACCACGCCATTTTCTACCGGCAGGGCCCCGCCGCTGAGTCCCGTGCCCGAGCCTCGAGCTACGAAGGGAATCTTCTCGCGCTGACAGATACGCACAATCGCCTGCACTTCCCCGGTTGAAGTGGGAAGCAGAACTGCCTGAGGCAGAACGCGCAAGTTCGTCAGCCCATCGCATTCGTAGGTGTGCAGTTCGGAGGCTTCGGCGATCAAACCCTTGCCAACGATCGCGCGGAACTGACCGAGGATACGCGCTTCCATGGGGGTTCTCCTCGCCAGGCGTTTATGAGCCTGGTTGGCGCCTTCAAAGAGGCTACAAGGATCGACTGGAATCTTATACCAAGATGCCGATTTAGTGGAGGCGAGTTTTCTGATGTGCGGAAAAAGGCTGGAATTATATTGAACTGGAGAAATTCGTCATGCCGGCAACCATGATGTTACCGCGGACTCAGGCTTTATTTTCCGGCGGGTTCTCAGGCTTGATTTCAGGCTTGGTATCGTGATCCTTCATACCTTCTTTCAGGGCGCGAATGCCCTCGCCCAGACCCTTGCCCAACTCCGGCAATTTCTTGGGGCCAAACACCAGCAGCGCAATGAAGAAGATCACCAGCAGGTGCATGGGTTGAAACAGACCTTCAAACATAAAGCCTCCGAACCGGATATGCCGACCGGAAACGCCGGACGGCACAACCACTACATAGTAGTTTACCCCAACTGATCCCCGCAGTCTCGCCGCGCCACAATCGTCATCCTCTCCCTGGCTCGCTGGGCCATGTCCCTCAAGATTACTTCCGTGACCTATCGGCGATACCGGGGGGGGACTATTTTGGCCACAGGGCTATTTTCGCGCGTCAAAACCGCCAAGAAATGCCGGAGGGCTTCGTGAAACGCTGTGTCCTGAGATGGCTTTTGCTTCTGCTGGCGGCAGGCTCCTTGCAGGCTGAACAAGCTCCGCCCACGCCCGCTTCCGACGCCATTTTCCTGTGGCTGGCGGGGGGAATTTCGAGCGCGCGGATCCAGCGCCTGGTCCAAACGCAGAACGCCCAAACGCGGGTCGAATTGCCGGACGCCGCCGGGACGCTTTCCTGCCACGCCACGTCGCAATGCACCCGGCAATGTACCCGCGCCCTGCAAAAGGCCGGGGCTGACTCGGACTTGATTCAGATCTTCGTGCGTCAGAGTTCGGACCGAAGTTCGGATCGAAAGTCAGCGGCCAGCGCCTGCACCGGTCCAGCGGCGCAGGTTGCCACTCTGGTTCACGACAAGAACTTCGCCGCCGCCGAGAACAATATCCGCGCCCTGCTTCGCGACGATGCGGACAATGGTGCAAATGATGCTTTGCTATATTTTGTCCTCGGAACCGTCCTGCGCCGGCAGAACCGGTTCGACGAAGCGCTCGACGCATTTACCGAGTCTTCGCGCCTGATGCCCGGTTTCCCCGAAACGCACAGCCAGCTTTCTTACCTGTTTTACCGGACACAAGATTCCGATGATGCCCTCGCCGAGGCGCGCACCGCCCTCAGCATGGATCCCGCGAACGCCAAGGCCTACCGCTACCTCGGACTCGCACTCTACGCCGAGGGCCACTACGATGCCGCCCTGCACGCCTTCGAGAAAGCGCTCGAGCGCGAACCCGCCGGCTCCCTCGCGAACGCGGACGTCTACTTCGACATGGGAATCACGCACCGCGATCAGGGAGATCTGCGCCGCGCCGCCATCGCCTATCGCCACGCCCTCAGCCTGCGCCCCGACTTCTGGGAGGCGCACAGCAATCTGGGCGTCGTCCTGCACGATCAGGGCAAGCTGGATGAGGCGATCGCGGAATATCGCTCCGCCAAGCGCCTCAAACCCGGAGAAGCCAGCGTCCGCAACAACCTGGGAAACACCCTTTGCGACAAGGAAGACTTCGATAGCGCCATCACGGAATTCCAGGATCTCTATCGTCAGAGTCCGGAGTGGGAAGGCGGTCACAACTGCCTGGCCCGCGCCTACATGTCCAAGCGCGACTACCCATCCGCCATTCGCGAGTTACAGGCTGCCATCGCCGCCAATCCCACAGGCGCGACCGAACACCGCGTTTTGGGGCAGGCCCTCCTGCTTTCGGGAAAAGACCAGGAAGCCGTGGACGTGCTGCGCAAAGCCGTTACGCTCAATCCCGAATCCAGCCTGGCCCACCACTATCTCGGCACCGCGCTCGTGAACACCGAACAACTGGCGGAGGCTGAAAAGGAATTTCGCGAGGCCCTCCGCCTGCAGTCAAGCGCCCAGAATCACTATTCCCTCGCCGCCTGCCTGATGGCTCTTAACCAATACGAGGAGGCTCTCGGAGAACTCGAAATCGCTTCTCGCATGGACCCCAGCGAGAACCTTTACCGAGCCCGTATGCAGGAGGTCGTCCGGCTGATCACCAGTTCCAAGTAGGAAACGCGGCTTGCCGCGTCTTCGGAGACGCTCTACACATTACTTTTTCTATGCACTGACGTGCATCGCCTCCGGCCATCGACAAACCTAAAATGTGGTAGGTGAAACGCGGCGCTGGTTGCGCCGCCGGGACGATCGAGGGAAAGATCAATGGAAACCAGCGTTGCCAAGCAAGCCCAGGAGAAGTCCGCCAGCCCTGCTGTATTATCCGCCCCAGAGCGGCGTATGCCGCAAAGATCCGTGCCCGAGGTCTCCTCCGCACCGGAGAAAAAAGCCGCTGGCTACGGCCTGCCTTGTTCGCGCTGCCACGCCTACTATCCCGCTGACATGCACGTCTGCCCGATCTGCAAGTCGCCGGATCGCGTCCCGCCCACCGGACCGGTGGCGCATCCCATGACTTCTGCCGCGCCGCAGCCCGCAACCGGCGCACCAATCGATGACGACCGCGAGCGCTTCCTGAAAGAACTCAAGTCCCAGGCCTTTGCTTCCCACACTCAGATCAACGCCGCAGCCACGTTCCGTTGCGTTCTCGAACACCAGCACAGCGGGACCACCGAACCGGCCGCCGTCTGCCATACCTGCTACGGCGAGGCGCGCCAGCAGGCCGACCGCATGGAAGCCGCTCTCCACATGGACGCGAAAGAAGCGGCCAAGATTGTCTACGAAGCGGTCTGGGCCGACCCGTCCGATCCCAACGCCACCTACTTCAACGCCGCCAGCGCACTCTTGTCGGAGTTGCGTAAACGCGCCGGCATCGGCCTCCTGCTCGGCGCAAATCAGCCCTTGACGCACTAGCCACCGATCCCATGTCGACGCGGGACTCTGCCCCATAAGACGCTGACGTAAGCAAAATTCCTTCCCCTTATTCCACGATTTTCCATGAACGCGATGAAAATTTTCCTTGACAATAAGTTAGTGCTTATATAATCTGACACCTATGAATAGCCTTGATGCCGTTTTCTCCGCTTTAGCTGACCCCACGCGTCGGGCGATTCTTGCGCGCCTCGCAAAAGGGGAGACCACGGTCAACGAATTAGCGAAGCCCTTCGAGATGACGCAACCAGCAATCTCGCAACACCTGAAGGTGCTCGAAGATGCGGGGCTCATCGTTCGCCGAGTCGAAGGCACGAAGCGCCCTAGACGTCTCGCAAGCGCGGGTATCGAAGCGATGGACCAATGGCTGGCAATGCTGCGCAAAGCCCTTGAGAAAAACTACGACCGGCTGGACGGAGTTCTGGCCGGGATCGAAAAACAGAAGAGAAGAAAGGAGAAAAATGATGAGCAAGATGACGCTGAAGACGGAAGGCGATAAGCATGTGATTGTGACCAGGCGCTTTGCCGCGCCACCAGAAGCCGTGTACCGGGCCCATACCGATCCGAGGTTAATCGAGAAATGGTTGCTCGGTCCTGAAGGTTGGAGCATGCCCGTTTGCATCAATGAAGCGAGGCCGGGAGGCAAGATCCGTTACGAGTGGACGAATGGCAAAGGCGGCGCATTCCATCTGACGGGTGAGTATTTGGAACTGGAGCCTTACAGCAGGATTGTGCATGTCGAGCGGATGCACCTGCCGGATCCTACGCCGGACAACCGCGTTGAAACCAGATTCGATCCGGACGGCAAGGGAACTTTGATGACGATGCGGATGACGCTACCCGATGCTCAGAAGCGAGCGGCCATGCTTGCGACCGGCATGGAGCGTGGAATGGAGGCGAGCTACGTGCGCCTGGAAGGAATGATCTAGCGATCACTCGCACGGATCACGCATCGCGGACAACTGGGCGTTAGCCTTCGACGGTGCGTAGTAACCCTACGACTCACCATCGCCAAGGGTAGGCAGCTTGATCGGGCAGAATAAACTCGCAGCCACCATGTAGGATGCGGGCAGAAATTGCAACTTTCCCGCTCGTCCTACATCCTATTTTTTGGAGATACGATATGTCCGAAAAAATGACCGAACAACCCACCGACAAGATCACCAAGACCGAAGCCGAGTGGCGGCAGCAGCTTACTCCTGAGCAGTATCAGGTGGCTCGCGCCTGCGGCACCGAGCGCGCTTTCACCGGCCAGTACTGGAACAAGCACGACGACGGAACCTATCATTGCGTCTGCTGCGGCGCACTGCTTTTTGGCTCGGAAACAAAGTTTGATTCGGGAACCGGATGGCCGAGCTTCTATGCCGCCGCCGACCGAAAGAACATCATCGAACACACCGACAACAGTTATGGCATGACTCGCACGGAGGCGCGCTGTGCCCGCTGCGATGCGCATTTGGGCCACGTGTTTCCGGATGGTCCCGGGCCGACCGGGCTGCGCTACTGCATGAACTCGGCATCCCTCGACTTC
>Ga0208821_1000791_pt1 | contig 21775 bp, 18 predicted proteins | sample June2015DPH_20_5_FD_184720 | JGI IMG/M metagenome (GOLD analysis project Ga0208821, IMG submission 184720) | Peatland microbial communities from SPRUCE experiment site at the Marcell Experimental Forest, Minnesota, USA - June2015DPH_20_40... | ecosystem: Environmental > Terrestrial > Soil >... | reverse complement strand
CTCGCCTATCTATCTATTCCAGGTGCCTTGAAGCCTTGTCTCAGGAGGGGGTGAAGATTATCGCCTCGGACAAGCTGGCCCAAAAATGCGGCATCAATCCGGCTCAGATCCGCAAAGACCTGGCTTACTTCGGGGAGTTTGGCATCCGCGGCGTGGGTTATTTTGTCAGGGAGTTGCTCTTCGAAATTAAGCGCATCCTGGGCCTGAATAAGCCCTGGAAGATGGCCCTGTTGGGCATCGGCAACCTGGGCTCCGCCCTGTTGGCCCATCAAAACTTCATCCGCCAGGGTTACGAATTCGTAGCGGTCTTTGACGTGGACCCGGCCAAGGTGGGCCGCCGGGTGCCCAGCGGCCAGATCATCCATCACATGGACGACCTGGAGACGGTGATCAGGGAAAAAGGGGTGGAGATCGGGGTGCTGGCCACCCCCGCGGGCAAGGCGCAAATGGCGGCCCTGCCGCTCATCGCCGCGGGCGTCAAGGCCATCCTCAATTTCGCCCCCATCCAGTTGCAGCTGCCGGAAGGCATGGCGGTGGAAAACGTCGACTTCACCGTCAAGCTGGATCATCTCGCCTATAATCTGACGATGTCGGAAGGGTAGTTGTTGGGGCGACAGTGGCACAGGCTTCCAGCCTGTGATTGGGTCGCCCAGTTTCGAGTTTTGAGTTTTGAGTTCTCTTTTTGCCGGTTTTGATCAAATTGGGACGGGTTTGGTGATCCACGCCTGTTTTCCACTTTTCTCTCGTTCCCAAGCTCCAGCTTGGGAACGCACCCCTGGTGCCAAGCTCCGCTTGGCGAGAGCCAGCTTGCCCTAAGGATTGCGGCTTCTGAGCAAAGCAGGAGCTTTGCATTAAAATGGGTTCCCAAGCAGGAGCTTGGGAACCAGAAAATACTTCATGCACACATTTGCTTTTAGTTCAAAGTTCAAGGTTCAAGGTTAAATACGCCTAGGTTCAACTTTGAACTTTGAACCTTGAACCTTGAACTAATCAGGGAAATGTGCGTCAAGTATCTAGTTCCCTATTTTTGCCGGTCAGGGCGACGCCAAACTGGAACCTGAGGGGGACCGCAAGACCACGGGTCTTTAGTCCCCCTGAGTTCTGGTGACGCGACCAGTCGCTCATTTGGTGGTGAGCACCGGGCAACCGGCTTTCAAGATCACATCCTGAGCGGTGGAACCAAACAGGATCTTGCCCACTTTCGATTTCTTCCAAATACCGACAATGATCTCGTCGGCGTCGATCTCCTGGGCAAACTGGACCACGTCTTCACCGGCGCTAAGGCCGCGGATCAGCAGATGAGTCTCCGCGGCAATCCCGTTTGCTGCCAGCAGTCCGGCGGCCTGATCCAGGTCAGTCCTGGCTTGCTCGATGACGTCCACCGGGGTCTCGCCGCCGCCGACCAGGGAAGTTACCAGATAGACTTGCGCCGCGGACTGCCGGGCTCGCTCGACTGCCAGTGCGAGAACTTTTTTCCCGACTTCGGAGGCACGATAAGCGACCACCAGTTTCATAGGGTGTCCCTTTGATTGCGGCAGCTTTAAACCAGAGACTTTTCGCCCACCTCTTTAATAAAAGCGCCGGCAGTACCTTCCCAGGTGATACTGCCATGCTCCAGGAGATAGATTCTCTCTGAATGTTTGAGGGCAAAATGGAGATTCTGCTCACCCAGCAGGATCGTCACGCCCATTTTCTCATGGAGCGCGGCCAGCGTCTCGGAAATCGTGTCGAGCACCACGGGCGCCAGCCCCAGGGTCGGCTCATCGAGGATCAGCAGGGAGGGTTTTTGCATCATAGCTCTGGCGATGGTTAACATCTGCTGCTCGCCACCTGAGAGGGTGTAGGCCGTCTGCTCCAGGTGTTCTTTTAATATCGGAAAAAGCTCATAAATATAAGCCAACCTCTCTTTCAGCGCCGCGGGCTGCAAGCGGCCGCCGCCCAACTCCAGATTTTCCTTAACCGTCAGGTAGTGGAACAATTCTCTGGTCTCCGGCGCAAAGGCAATCCCCAGCCTGACAATCTGGGCGGTGGTTAAATTTTTGGTGGACCCGCCCTGCCATTTCACCTCGCCCTCATAGTCGACGATACCCAGGATAGCCTTCAGCAGACTGGATTTGCCGGCGCCGTTGAGCCCGACTAGAGAAACAAACTCACCTGCGTTGATGCTGATCTGCACTTTCCGGAGAATCTCGGCCTGCCCATAACGGATCGATCCAATGTTAAGGTCCAAAAGTGGCTCTTTACTTAAGGAACAGCTTTTTTCGGTGGGAAGGCAATGATCACCTGCATCCATACTCTTGCCGATAAAGACCCGGCGAACCTCCTTATCCGAAATAACCTCATCGGGCTTGCCTTCCGCGATCTTGTTACCCACATACAAAGCGATAATCTTATCCACAAAATTATAGACGGCCTTAACGTTGTGATCCACCAGCACAATGGCTTGATTCTGTTTCCGGATAGAAAGGATCAAGCCGCCCAATTCGCTGATCTCGGACGGCGTCAAACCGGCAAAAGGTTCATCTAAGAGCAATAACCTGGGATTGAGGGCCAAGGCCTTGGCCAGCTCCATTCTGCGGAGATGCCCAAATGGCAACGAGGAGGGGTAAGAGTCGGCGACCTCTTGTAAACCGACCAACTCCGCGATCTCCCTGGCTTTTGCTTCCAAATCACCCGGGTAATAGAAATTGAGCAGCCTGTCGGGCAGGATGGCTAGTTTAATGTTATCCAAAACGGTTTGCCGCTTTAACGGTCTAGAATGTTGGAAGACTATAGCAATGCCGTTTTTTATTCTCTTATGGATGGGCCAGTTCTGGATCTCTTCCCCGGCAAAGCGGATGGTGCCACTGTTGGGTTTATGGACGCCCATCAGCAGGCCCAGTAAGGTAGACTTTCCCGAGCCATTGGGCCCGATCAAGCCGATGATCTCCCCCATTTCCACCTTAAAATTGACATTATTGACCGCGTGAATGCCGCCAAATCTCTTCTGCAAACCCAGGGCTTCAAGTAGTGGCATAGTTTCCCTTACGAAAAAAGGAACGAGTTCCGAGTAAGATATTATCCCTTCCTGAAGAGCATTCCGGCAATGCCGTTGGGAAAAAAGAGAAGTATAATCAAAGCCAGGAGAGAAACCACCGCATAATCCAGTTGGCCCAGGTATTGGAGCCATTGGCCAGTTAAAATGATAAATAAAGAACCCAGGATAGGTCCGATAATTGTGCGTCTGCCACCGATAATGACGGCAATGATAATCTGCAGGACCACGGAGATGGATACCACCACACTCACGGAGGCAGTGCCCAGATAAAAAACCAACATCGCCCCGGCTAAACCTGAAAAAAAGGCACTGACGCCGAAGGCCAAGACTTTGTATTTGGTCAGGTTGAACCCTAAACTTTCTGCGGCTATGGGATCTTGAGCGCCTGCCTGTAAAATGAGACCGATGGGCGAGGCGGCGATGGTGAGGAAAATAACGGCACTGACGACCATAAACAATAAGGCCAAATAATAATTAACGAGATTGCTGGCAGAAAGCATGCCGGGAAGTGAGATGCCGATCTCCCCTCCGGTATACTGAGCAAAGATCGTGATAATCTGGTCCAGTATCAGCACCGAGACGAGGGTGATTAAACCGAAATAAGGGCCCCGGAGCCGCAACGCCGGGGCCACCAGCAACAGACCCGCGATGACCCCCACACTGGTTCCCAAAATGATGCAAACCATCACCGGCAAACCGGTATTGACATTGAACAGTGCCGCGGTATAGGCGCCCACGCCGATGAGAAAGGTGGGACCGAAATTGACCTCACCGGAGTAGCCGAAGAGCAGGTCCCAGGACATGGCGAAAACCGAGAAGTACAGGGCGATAGTTAAAGTGCCCAGAAGATACAGGGATAAGAACTGGGGCAGAGAGGCGAAACCGATGAGGGGGATCAGGCCAAACTTAAGGACATTTGTCTTGGAGAGCTGTAATTGCATATGTTCTTGTCCTAAAACCTTCCGAATAGACCGCGTGGTTTAATAAAAAGTATCAGGATGAGCACGAAAAAAGCCGGCAGGGTGGTGTAAGAGGGCGATATGAGGTAGGCCGTAATGGTCCCCAAATACCCTATTATATAAGAGGCAAAAAAAGAACCGGTAATACTGCCCAGACCACCCAAGACCACTATCGAAAAGGCTAAGCCCGTCAAATCCGGTACAGACGAGGACGAGGCGCCCAAGAAAGAAGCAAGTAGCACCCCCGAAACTCCAGCAAGCAAACCATAAATTCCCCACAGGAGAATGTAGACCTTCTTCAGCTCGACGCCCATGAGGGCCAGTCCTGTATGACTCATGGAGGCTGCCAAAAGCATTTTTCCCGTCTTGGTTCGATTAATGAGAAGGTAGAGCAAGCCTATGATAGCTAAAGAAACTACAGCCAGGATAACCTCGTTATAAGTGACGCTTATGTTAAAGATATGCACCACCCCGGGAGTGAAGGGTGCAATGACAATAGGGGTCGAACCGAAGGTGTAGTCCAGCAGGCCTTGAATTATCATGGACCACAGAAGGGTCGCGGTCAGGATGAAGACCTCCTTTTCTTCTCTGGGAATCTTCTTGGATTGGTCCAGCGGATGCACCACCAGGAAGAATAGTAGATAGGAAAAGATTACGGAGGTGAGAACGCCAAGGGCTATTCCGGCTACTAAAGGTAACTTAAAAAAACTAATGAAAAACCAGGCGACCATCGCCGACAGCACCAGAAAGGCGCCATGGGCGAGGTTCAAGATGCCCGCGGTGCCAAATATGAGAGAAAAGCCGACGGCGCCCAGCGCATAAATAGAGCTGATGATAAAACCATTAATTAATATCTGCAAGATAACCTGCATATGCATTTCTTCTTTTTCTGGAGAAAAGGTGGAGACAATAACCTTAAAAGTTTCGACAGGGGCTTAGGTGAAGATGGCAGAAACTGACCGGAGAGTTCAACAGATCCATAACCTTTCGGGTCGTTGGGTTGGGCCAGAGCTGATACGAGCATCTGCAGACCGACACAGGCTTACGGTTCCTGGGGCTATGGGTCCGTCAAACGTAAGCCTGTGGCCTAAGCGAGACCAACCGGTCCTATTTAGATGAACTTTTTTGCGGCACAAAACTTGGGACGATTAAGGAACCCGTGGCCGCCTCTTTAGGCCAGACCGTTACCAGTTGGCCCTTTTGCCATTGCAGCAGCACGCCCATCCCCAGGCCTTTGCCGAATTTGATCCCATGAGCAAAGGGGCTGTTGCGGTCATAGAACTCAATGTTCCCGATGACGCCGGTATAACGGGTCTCCTCCAGGGCCTTGATCAAGGCATCGGTTTGGGTAGATTTGGCCTTCTCCATGGCTTCTTTCAAGACATAGATGGTATCATAAGTGGTGTAACCGGCGTATGCGGGGCTGATGTGAAACATCTTCTCATAGGCTTGCACGAAGGGGATCGTTTTGGGGGTGATGGGGCTGGGCGAACCTTCGGCTTGCGTGATAATCCCCTCGGTGGCGCCGTTGGTTTTTTCCCAGAATTCCGTGGTGCTGGCCTGGGCGTCCACCCCGGCAATCAGCAGGGGGATTTGTTGTTCATGCCATTGCACCGTCGGCTTCAGTCCCACATGGGACCAGCCGGTGATGAGGACATCCGGATGTTCTTTCTCGATGGTAGCGAAAATGGGGGTAAAATCGTTGGTGTCTTTGGAAAACCTCATATGACCGACAACCTTTAAGCCCGAGTCCGGCAAACATTTTAAATACTCCTCGTCGAGAGGCTCGGTCCAGGCGGCATTTTCACTGGCCACATAGGCTGTCTTATATCCCAACTTCCTGACCAACTCATCCTGGGCGAAGCTGCACACCATTTGCGCCATCTCGATGGCGTTGTATTTCAGTTGAAAAACATACTTATTGGCATTGTAGTCGTCGTGCACCAATTGGGTTATTTTGGGGGAGGCAGCACCGGTGGTAATGTAGATAGTATGCAAGCGGGCGGACCATGGCGCCAGGGATAAGGCTACCTCGCTGATGAAACTGCCTACCACTGCTACTGCATGATCGTTATAAACTGCCCTTTGGAAATCTTGCACCGCTTCTGCAGACTTAACCTGGTCATCGTAGACGGTCAGTTTTATCGGCTGCCCATTGATGCCGCCTTTGGCATTAATCTCCTCGACCGCAAGCTGCGCCCCATTCACTATGGCTTTGCCGACGAGCGTGGCTGATTCAGCGATGATGGCGATGTTAATGGGCTCTGCTGCCGGCGCAGGAAGAACGAAACACATAAAGGAGAAAAGGATGCCCAAGACCATAAAAACCCACGACCTTTTAGCCAAAGTCCTCATGTAAGCCTCCTTTACCGGGACTGGTTAATAGTAGATTTTAAAAACTGCTCCTCTATTTCTCTCGACGGACCCAAAGCTTAATCCGGATTCCACCCGTAGTGCCTTCACCTCCGCTTACTTCCGGACGGGTCAACAAATCCTGGTAAAGAAAAACTTTCGGTCAACTGGCAGCCGTGGTCAGAGGTGCTTTTTCGTCGAACTGGCCAAAGGGGAACTGGGATAAATATTTGGCAACAGAAAAAAATGTGAAGTTTTCCCGGGACGGCTTTCCGGATTGGGCTCCACAAAGACATACTCCTCAAATCTTGGGTGGTCAAGGCATGGCAGCCGATTTATGGTTCATAATAGGCAACGCCGTTTCTTAATTTGATTAATAGATGAACGAGTTTGCCCTTGTCAAGAAAATCTCTGTGCAAGATTTGCTGAAAACGGCCTCTGCCCGCGTCCGCCGTCTGCGTGCAGAGGAGAGGGGGAAATACCTGGAAAAAAATTTTCTAACCGGCTTGGCCTGCTATTCCGGGAGAGGGAACCCGGGGGGGGCGTGTTACCCTTGCGCCCCCTGAATAATTTTTATCAAGTCAGGTTTGGAAACCTTGCCCATGGCATTCCTGGGCAATTCCTGAAGTATGATAACATCTTGGGGAACCTTATACGTGGCGAGCCGCTCCTTACCCCAGGCCCTGAGTGATTTGGTATCCAGGTTGGCGCCAACCCGCAGCACCAGGGCAGCGACCACTCGCTCGCCCCAAACCGGGTCCGGCATTCCCACCACCGCGACTTCGTTGATATCCGGGTGGGTCAGGAGGGTCGCCTCGATTTCCAGGGCGGAGACCTTGTAGCCGCCGGTCTTGATAATATCCACGCTGCTGCGCCCGAGAATGCGATAGATGCCGTTTTCCTCCACGGCCACGTCGCCGGTCAGGAACCAGCCATCCCGGAAAGATTTCTTCGTTTCCTCCGGCTTGCCCCAATACTCCAGGAAGACCGCCGGGCCCCGGATTTCGATCTCTCCCGGAGTTCCGGCAGGCGCCGGCGCACCCAGCTCCATCAGCCGCGCCTCCACACCCGGCAAGGGAGCTCCGACGCATCCGGGAAATCGCTTCCCATGCAGGGGGTTGGAAAGGCCCATGCCGATCTCGGTCATCCCGTACCTCTCCAGGAGGACCTGTCCGGAGATCTCCTTCCACCTCTCCAAGACAGGAACCGGCAGGGCCGCGGAACCCGATACCATGAGCCGCATCCGGCGGCAACCCTCGGACATCCGTTTCTGCTCGATGGGGGCGGCCTTTTCCCAGGCTTCGATGAGCTTGACGTAAATGGTGGGTACGGCCATGAACAGGTTCAGACCGCCCTGGGCGATGCGGTCCCAGACCTTCTGGGCATTGAATGCGGGAAAGATCTCGCATACCGCCCCTACCCAGAGAGCGCAGGCGATCACGTTCACAATCCCGTGGATATGATGCAAGGGCAAGACTTCCAGGATCCAATCATCCGGGGTCCATCCCCAGGCCTCGACCAGACTGGCAATCTGTGCGGCAATGTTCGCATGGGTCGTCACCACCCCCTTGGGCTTGCCCGTGGTGCCGCTGGTGTAAAGGATCATCGCCCGCCGCGAGGAATCCACCACTGGCAGGAAACCTGGGGGATGGTCCAGCGCTTCGAGGCTCAGGCCGAATCTCAGCCGGCGTTCAGTGGCGATGGGCGCCACCCGGTCGGCCAAATCCGGATGCGCCACCACCACCGCCGCGGGCGTAATGTCCTCAATCACATATTCCAATTCCGGCCGCGGATAGAAAAGAGACAGCGGCACCGCAATCCCGCCGGCGCGCCAGATCCCCCATTGCAGCGCCACGTACTGAAACCCCGGCGGCGCCAGAAAAGCCACCGGCTTCTCCTCTAAATCCGCGGCGCCATTTAAGAGCCAGGACGCCACCCTGCCGGACGCCTCAAGGAGTTGCCGGTAGGAAAAACTACCTTCCGAGGCGACAATGGCCAGTCGCTCCGCATACTGTTCAGCTTTGTCAATGAGAACTATCGACATGGCACCTCCATCATTTGCAATCGGTTTCATCTTCCGGGAGCGCGGCCGCTGGGCCGCCAGTCCCCAATCGGCGCCGCCAACTGCAATGGCGGCGATTTACTCCCGGAGAACCTCAATAACCCAAATCCTCACCCACCAGTTTGACGTGAATCCGATTTTCCAACATATGGCCTTCGATAATTAACCACATGTTGCAGATGCGCTGGGGGCTTTTACAATCCTGGCACACCCCGGTTTCCCCGCATGGCGTCGCCATATGCAAACGCATGGCATTGAGGGGGGCGGCGTAATGTTTCACCCGGGCCATGGCGGTATCCAGGTCGGGGGTCACTTTATTCAGCCCCACCACCAGAATGACCTTCTTGGGCCCGAAGCACATGGCCGCCACCCGGTTGCCGGTGGCATCCAGGTTGACCAGTTGGCCGTCCAGGGTCAAGGCGTTGGAACTGGCGATCATATAGTCGGCGGTCAGTCCCTGCAGCCGTCGGGCCATGATCTCTTCCGGCGTCAGCCCCGGAATAAACGGATCAATCACCGTCACCCCGGGTTTTTGGGCCAGGGCCTCCCACAACCCCATTTCCACCAGGGACATGGAGCCGCACCGGCTGACCGTGGCCCCCGCCGGAATCATATTGATGATCTCTTCCCGGGCCGCAGCCGCGGTGGGGGCATAGCTGGCCTCCATCCGCCGCCTGGTCAGGCGCTTGATCAGATGTTCCGCCAGCTTTTCCCGGTACTTGACCTGAGGAGCGTCCATGATCTCCCTTTTCTGCCGCATCCAGGGCGGCTAAGGCGAAATGCCGGTAATCTTGCCAAACCCGCCATCAGTCCGGCTGGTCGATGGACTTGGTTTCCGGGATCATATAGATGTCGGCGTGAGTCAGGGCCAAACAGCCCAAGGCGGCGATGAGGGCCATCGCCCCCAGGACAAAAAAGCCGCTGATAAACGTCCCGGTGACATCCACCAGGCGTCCGATAATGGGCGGAAATACCATGACCCCAATGGCTCCCCAGGTATTGACAAACCCCATGGCCACCCCGGGACAATCCGGACAGTTGTCCCGGGCGGCGTTAAAGATCCCGGCGAAGGGCAATCCTGCCATAATGCCGGTAAAGATAATGGCAAGCACGGCCACGCCCATGGTGGACGACAACCCCAACCAAATGAATCCCAGCGCCAGTCCGGCACAGGCGGCCGCCAGCAGCTTTTTGGTCGTCATAAATTTGTGGCCCAGGATGAAACCGCCCAGCGGACGGGAGATGATTCCCAGGAGCAAGACCATGGAGCCGACCATGCCGGCAACCTTGGGAGGCAGGTGGATGCTCTTGATCAACAGCGTATTAACCCAGACGCCGCAGGCAATGATCTCCCCAAAAGTGGCCAGTTGCGCCAGGGAGAGCAGCCAGATATTGCGACTGCCGAAAACGCTGGACCAGTCGATTTTAGGGGTGGTCACCGCCCGGGGCGTATCCGGGGCAAAGAGGTACCACAGGATTAACAGCACCCCCGCCATGCCGCCGGTGACCATGAAGATATTGTGCCAGCCCACCAGCGGCAGGAGTTGCGGGATGCCGTAAATCACAAACCCAGACCCCAAGAGGATCGACCCGCCGTAAACCCCTTGGGCATGTTGGATTTCCTTGCCGAGAAAGAAGGTGGTGACGTAACGCGCCCCGGCGATAAAACAGATGCCGGTACCGATGCCGATGATGAACTTCAATACCAGAATGGCATAATAGGAATTGGCTAGCCCGATGATGACATTGCCGGCGGTGATGATCAGAAGAGCGACATTGATCAGTTTCTTGGACCCGAATTTATCTGCCAGTGCCCCTCCCGGGATCTGCAAGGCCCCATGGGTCAGGAAAATGGCGGTAGTCAGAAACCCCGCCATCGCGAAGGTGATCTCCAACTGCTTGACCAGGGTGGGGATCAAGGGACCGTGGTTGGTATAGTTGGCCGAAAAGATAAAACCCAGGATGCCGACGAACCACAGCGCTTTCCATCTTTGCGCCCATAATTCTTCCATTTTTTCCTCTCCTCTTAGCAAAGAAGGGATTACCCGTTGCAGAAAATTTTCCCGGGACCCTGCCGGCCGGGACCATCATCTCTGGGAGACGCCCCCGGCGGTTATCGAACCCCGCCCCGGGGGACCATCAAAGCCCCACCCTTGATGGCAGGGTTTACCGGCCAGGGCGATGGCGGGACCGCCGTCGATCGCCTTTAGGTCCTGCTGCGGTTCAACTGGCTGAAAATTTGACGAATTTTATTAGGCCGACGTCCTCACCTCCTCCTTGGGATCTGGTGCCTGAAATACCCCGGGCCACGGTGGCCGGCACTTCGACCCCAGGCCCGGGGCCTTCCCTGACAACGGGGTATAAACCATCTGAGCCGCCCCTGGCCCCCAGCTCTATAAACTGAGCCTTTAGCTCCTGTTTGCCCAACCCTCTTATACTGCTTCCTTTGTCCACAGTTTATGGAGCTTTAAAAAGATTTTTCCCTTCCTTATCCATTAGGGTCAGCAACGGCGAGCCATCTTCCAAAACTCCTAATTGGACGCGCCGTTTCCCATCTTTATCCAATAACGATAGCCCGGGCCAACCATTCGGCAACAACACCATGCCCATGCGGGGCTTCTCGTTCTGGTCGAAAAGGGTGATCCCTGAGCCATTGTTTGCAACTGACAAAATGATACCTGACTTTTGCTTTTTGTCCGCTAAGTCGAGGAACGGCGAGCCATCTTCCAAAACTCCTAATTTAACGCGCACTTTTGCATCTTTATCCGATATGGCCAAGATCGGCTGACCTTTATCAGACACCTGTATTTTGATGTCAGACTTGCCATTTCTATCCACTAGCTCTAAGCCCGGAGAACCATTGCTCTCCAATCCCAGTCCCCCACGAATTCTCGAGTTTTCGTCAAACAAGGTCATTTTTGGTGAACCATTCTCTGATACCGTCAAGCCCATGCGGGGCTTCCCATTTTTGTCAAGGAATCCCAAGCCTGCTGACCCGCCATCCGTTATCCCAAGTCCTACTCGAACCCTACCTGTTTTATCAACCAAGTGAAATCCCTCCGCTGACACTATCCGGTCCTTTGGCATTGCCTGTCCCATCAAAAAGATAACGCCAATCAATAACAAGACCAAACTCGCCATGAATTTTAATCTTCGGTTTTGCTTCTCCATATCCTCCAACCGCTTTGCCAAGTTCTGCAAATCTAAGATTGGCTCAGTCATCTGCGCCCCCTTTTATTCCTATTTTCTATGTCTGTAATGCCCCGATTATGGACATAAAATAGAAAGTTTACCATCTGGTCAATCGGTATGTCTTTAAGCTGGTCTTTTATGTCCATCTTCATCCCACAGTTGGCTTAGTTTTGGTCAATCCTCCAATCTAAGGGGACTTGATATCCGAATAAAACAACAAATCTACACATCGCCCATCTATAAACCAATCATACGATTCAGTATTATCATTTTCATACTTCCTACTAATTGATGATATTTGGGTAATTATTGCAGCATATTCTTCTTTATACCTATCTGGGTCCTTTATTGCTTTGGGGTGCTCCTTTATTGCTTTAATTTGTTCCGGTGTAGTTTCAAGCCGCATGAAAACCGTTTCTCCGGCTATATTTGCAATTAATAATACATTATATTTATTATTTCTTCTGACTATATCTATAACATCTGTTATCTTTAAGAGGACAGGGCGACCATCTATAGGTATCAAATTGTCTTCTATATCAACAGAGTATATATGCCCCTCCTTCTCAATGGCCCGTATTTTATCTTCGTATTAGATATCGCATTATATTTTAATGCCATTTCAATCACATCTTTTTTAAATTGTTCTTTCCGTATTTCTTCTGCTTTATTTGTCTTAGCTGCCTCGCTGCACGAACTTACGCAAATCACGAAACCAACAAATAGGATAAAGTACGATAATTTTCTAAGTATTACAGACTCCAATTTATATCTATATCGTTTTAACAACACTTGATGAAGTATATTTTTTTGAGCTTCCCTTTTGTATCGAAATTTCTTATTATTTCTTTTTCCCCCTTACCGCGACCCCCTTTCGTCCTCTTTTAAAACCAAACAAATTCCGGCTATGGCAATCGCAACTACAACCCATTGAATAAAGAGGCGTGTGATATCAAGTCGTACACTCCAATAAGAAGAGGCCATCATGAATCCTGAAAAGTTTCCGCTCCTAGTAACCCGAACTGGAGAGGGAGGGTAGAATATAAACCCATAACCCGCCGGCCTTTCAACGCGGGGGTAAGGGATCTCCTGAGAGCCTCCACTAGCTATCGAAAATGTGCATTTCCACGGTGGTATCAAACCCATAAGCAATATAATTCCCAAACCAATTATAATAGTTGTCTTTTGTTTCTTATTCATTAGCATAATCTCCACCTCCTTATCTTAAACCTGGATATGCTGTAACCTGTTGTGATCTTATGGCTTATTTGCTCCTCAACATTTTTATAGCCCATGCTGTAGACCTAATAAGTTGGACAAGAAGGTAAGGTAACAGAGCTCCTATCCATACTGACAAATTTTCCCCTTTTTTGCTTTCCAAAAAGAGAAGCAATGCAAGAAAAGGTGGATTATCGTTTCTTGTAACATAGGTCCAGAAAATGACTGTTGGGACAAAGCAACAAACAAATATCAGCCATTCCTTGGCAAGTTTTCTCTTTTTATAGTCTTCCATCATTCGCCCCTTAAAACTGGATAAACCTCTCAGCCCCGGCCTGGAGCCGGTTAAGGTTGTCAAAAAAAACCGAGCTGCACCCTTGGGGCATCCCGGCTATTTCGATATTTAGATTCATTGCTCCCCCCCTGGCGATAGAGGTAGCTTTATCCAGATAAACTACTTATCCCACAGGTAGACGAATATTTCAATGGAAAGTTCCAAAGAGCAGTATATGGATGTGTGTCCCCCCAGACCAGGAACACGGATCTTGTGTGTCTTCCCGCGGTAACACACCGTGAGCAAGGATGAATTGCGGGCTTTGGTGGGGGAGCAACGGTAAAGATATTCACCAATATATTCACCAGGGCAAAAAAGGGGTTAGCCCAAAACGGCTAACCCATTAATTTTTTTGGCTCCCCGGGACGGACTCGAACCGCCGACCAAGTGGTTAACAGCCACCCGCTCTACCAGCTGAGCTACCGGGGAGTGATGTCTGCTGCTGGCTGGGGGACCAGGATTCGAACCTGGATAGGCAGATCCAGAGTCTGCAGTCCTGCCGTTAGACGATCCCCCAGCGGATGAACCCTATTTTTTATATGAAGTTGGCGGGGGTTTGTCAAGAAGCCCATTCGCATCCGGATTATCCCTAGCTCGGTTTAGCCTGGCGGTTTCCATCCCAAGGCAGTTGCAGTCAGCGCGGCAGCCTGCCACGATGAGGCGGTGAACCTCGTCGATCGGAGTTGCCATACCTTCTTCCATATCAGCCGTGTATCGCTTTTGGCCACTGCCGGGAAGTGAGGTATTAGCCCGGAAATAAAGATTGCCAAGCTAAATCTCTTTCATCAACTCTTCTGGTAGGGGTTGGCAAAAATGGCCGCGCCTCCCAGTTCCACCTCAATCTCCAGCAGCCGGTTATACTTGGCGATGCGCTCGCTGCGGCACACCGAACCGGTCTTGAGTTGGCCCCCGCCCATGGCTACGGCAAAGTCGGCGATAAAGGGGTCTTCCGTCTCCCCGGAGCGATGGGAAATAACGAAGCCCCAGCCTGCCTGCCGGCATAGATGGATGGCCTCCATGGTCTCGGTGACGGTGCCGATCTGGTTGAGCTTGATGAGTACGGCGTTGGTTGATTTTTCGGCGATCCCCCGGGCGATGAACCTAGTGTTGGTCACGTAGTTGTCATCCCCCACGATTTGGATCCGATCCCCGATAGCTGCGGTAAGCTCTTTGAACCCCTGCCAGTCATTTTCCGCCAGGCCGTCTTCGATGGAAACGATGGGGTATTTTCCAACCCAGACTTCATAAAGGTTAACCATCTCGGCGCTGCTCTTCTGTCCCTGCTTGGATTTGCTGAGGTTATAGACCCCTTCCTCGCAGAAGGAACTGGCCGCGGGGTCCAGGGCAATGGCCAGGTCCTTGCCCGGCTGGTATCCCGCGGCGGAGATGGCCTCCAGAATCACCTCGCAAGCTTCCTCATTGCTCTGGAGATCAGGGGCGAACCCGCCTTCGTCGCCCACGTTGGTGGCATAGCCCTTTTTCTTGAGAATGGCCTTCAAGCTATGAAAGGTCTCGGAGCAGTACCGCAGAGCTTCAGTGAAAGTTGGAGCCCCGATGGGCACAATCATAAATTCCTGGAAGTCGATGCTGTTGTCGGCGTGCTTGCCGCCGTTGATCACGTTCATCTGGGGCATGGGTAAGCGTCCGGCTCCAGGGCCTCCCAGATATTGATAGAGTGGCAACCGGGCGAAGATAGCCGCGGCCCGGGCCACCGCCATGGACACCCCCAAGATGGCATTGGCCCCCAGGTTGCCTTTATTGGAGGTGCCGTCCAGGTCGATCATGAGGCGGTCGATTTCACCCTGGCGAACGGGGTCATGGCCGACGAGATGAGAAGCGATGACCTTGTTGACGTTGTCCACGGCTTGCAGCACGCCCTTGCCGCCATAGCGTTTCTTGTCCCCATCCCGCAACTCCACGGCTTCGTTTTCGCCGGTGGAGGCGCCGGAAGGCACGGAAGCGGACGCGGTGATCCCACAGTCCAGGGTTACATAAGCCCGCAGTGTCGGGTTGCCGCGGGAATCCAGGATTTCCAGGGCCCGGACGGACACGATTTTATCACTCATACTTGCTCCTTTCTTTGTTCAGAGGATAGGCGGGCGCGGGTCCGCCCGGATAAGATTTGCTGCACTTCATCTCTAACCATCTTGGCTTGGTGCTTGCCGAGCGTGACCAGGAATTGACGGGCTTCCGGGGTGCCGATCTTTCCCAGGGCCTGGACCGCCGCTCGGGCGATATAGACATCGTCAGTCTTTTCGACCAAATCAATCAAGGAGGGGACCGCCCGGGAATCCTTGAGTTGCCCCAAGAGCCAGGCCGCCCGGATGGGGGTTTCCTTTTCGGGATGTTCCAGGGCGATGATCAGTTTTCCCGCGTAGTCCCTGGACTTCCAAAATTCCCGGATATCCAGGCCACAATGGGGGCATATCGTCGCATTTTTAGCAAAATCCCGCCAGCAGCGGGGGCAGTAGAACCTCACGTTTGCTCTCAAACCTCCTTTAACTGGGATGGGCGCTTCCAACCGCATAACTCAAGATAAGTCCACCTTTTTGATCCCGCCAGGAGCGAAATGCAGACAGTTAAAGAATGTCGGGCAGGACAAACTCCTTGCCGCCGATGGCGGCCCTGTCTTCGGGCTCTTCCACCTTGGCCTCATCCCGCACCCTTTTGGCGATGCGACGCCGGGTAATGGCTTCGGTTTCAGCGGCCTTGAAGCCCTGGGTGGCATCCTGGGTAGCTATTTCATGGGGAATAGCTGACCCCGGGTCCAGGTCCGGGATCATTGCCTTGAGCTTTTGAAAGACGCCTCCCCCAGTCGGATTCAGGCCCGGAATCAGCCTGAAGAGCCTGCTTTGGTCAGTAAGGCCTTGAGGTGATCTAAATATTGGAGGATTCGATAGGCCTTGGGGTCCAGGTAATTAACCAATTCCGGCGCTGGTTCGCCAAAACCTCTTAGATATTTGCCGGTCATTTCCAGGACGTCCACCCAGAGAATATAACAGTGCCCCTGTATGGTTTTGGTTATGTCCTGAGAACTTTCCTTAAGGTGCAGATCATCTTTTAGTTCCTGGGTGATGCCACGGATGGCGGCAATATCGGCCAGTAATAAGGCACGCCTTTCGGGATCAAGGTTATTGGTTTCATGGTAAAGGACGGAGTGCACTTCCCGCCCCCGGGCCCACTCCTCGAATTTGACCAGCGCCTCATCGAGAAGGGTGAGTGTTATCCTGATTCTGCTGTGGTGTGCCTCACTAAGGTTTGGAATAGATCCTACCAGCATTATGCAGACGTCCTTGCAGCCCTTTGCATCATTGCGGGGCCTCATAACTAAAATCATCCGCTGAATTGACACTGTAAGATTATATTTAAGGTAATTCAAGTCATCGTGGTCATGGCTTTTTCGCCTCTTATCAAAGGCATTCTCACCCGTTTAAAGGACAGTGCGGCGTGCCAGACTTGTCCACTATGGTCCCCCCGAAACCGGTGCGGCGCAGCCCATAAAAAAAAAGCCCCTGATCTCACCAAAGGTGAAATCAGGGGCCATCAGTGTCATCACGGTTCGGGCAGATCATCCTCCACCCCGGCGGACTCCATCGCCTAATCTTTGGCTAATTTAACCCCGGTCCCCGGCCTGGTCAAGGAAAATGTGCCAAAATTCACAAATCCTCTCTTTTAAAGTTGACATCAAGGCTCTTTTGGAGAAATAATTTAAGTTACGAGGGCGATGAAGTCCGCCTTAATTGTTCGCGGTGGCCCGTGGGCTGATGACTTCTGCTCATTTTAAGGGGCAGAAGTTTTTTTTGCCCCTCATAACGGGGAGAAGTTATGGGAGTTTACAGGGAACTGAAAGAAGACCTGGAAGGGGAGCTGTGCCGACTGGCCGCGCTACCTGAAGTGATGGAGCCGCGCCTGACGCAGCTGCTGGACAAGTTGCGGGAAAACCGCTTCAATCTGGTAGTCCTGGGCGCCTTTAAACGGGGGAAAAGCACCCTGATCAACGCCTTGATGGGTGAGGCCGTGCTGCCCACGTCCATCATCCCCCTCACTTCGGTGGTTACCATCCTGGGTTACGGCGAACGCCTGGAGATCCGCGTCCATTTTCAAAACGGCCAACGCACCGTTATTACCCAGGGGGAATTGGCGGCTTATATCACCGAGAAGGGCAATCCCAGGAACCATAAAGGGGTGCGGGAGGTGGAGATCGACTATCCCTCAGATTATCTCCGGGACGGGGTGCGCATCATCGACACCCCGGGGGTGGGCTCGGTCTATAGTCACAACTCTGAAGTCGCTTATAATTATCTCCCCCAGGTGGACGCCGCCGTCTTCGTGGTTACCGTGGACCCGCCCCTGTCCGCCGCCGAAGAGGATTTCTTGAAGGATATCCGGGAATATGCCCACAAGCTATTCTTCGTTCTGAATAAGATCGACTATGTGGCTGAGGCTGAGCGCCAAGAGGCCCTGGACTTTACCGCGGAGGTCCTGCGCGGCAACCTGGCAGGCCAAAGGCTGATGATCTTTCCGCTCTCCGCCAAGCTGGGCCTGGAAGGCAAGGCCAATGGCGGCTCCGCAATGTTGACTGCCAGTCTCCTCCCCCAATTTGAAGATTACCTGCGCCGGTTTCTTTATCAGGAAAAGGGCCGGGTATTGCTGATTTCCTGTATCAACGGGGCCCTGAAAGCCCTGAATGACTCCACCCTGGCCCTCAAGGTGGAACGCCAGGCCGGCGCCATCCCTCTGAAAGAGCTGGAGGAGAAAATCGCCCGCTTCAACCAGGAATTGCAGGGACTGGAGAAAGAACGGGAGATGTCCCTCTTCCTGTTGGATGGGCGAGTCAAAGGGCTATTGGAGGAGTTGAACCGCGACCTGGAAGCCTTTAAACAGGAAACCGACGCCCAGCTGCGCCGGGAAGTGGAGGCCGAGTTCCACCGGAAAAGCCGCCTGGCCCTCGACCTGCGGAAGGAGATGGAAGGATACCTGTTCGCGGCGTTGCGGGATGTCTTCCTGGATTGGCGGCGCCGCGAAGTTGAGAAACTGGCGCTGTCGCTGGCCGACACCCAGCAGGAGTTCGCCGCCCGGATTAACGGCATCCTGAAGCGCCTGACGCAATTAACCGCCCGGATCTTTGACTTTTCCCTGCGGGGTTTCGCGGTGGAGGAAACCTTCACTGAAAAGAGCCACTTCGGGTTCAAATTTAAAGAAGAACCGGTGGGCCTGGAAATCCTGCAAATGACCGTGGCTTCCTTGCTCCCCCGGGCCCTTACCAAGGGCCTGCTGCTCAAAAAGCTTCTGGAAAACGTGGCTGAATTGGTGGATAAGCATTGCGGCCGCCTGCATTACGATTTCCAGCAGCGACTCCAGGAATTGACCCGGGATTTTCGGAAAGACTGGCTCTCCAGGATCGATGACACCACCCAAAGCATTCTTCAGGCGCTGGAGCGGGCCAGGGCCCAGAAACAGAGCAGCGCCCAGGCGGCGGCGCGGCGGGCCGGAGAAATGGAGCAAAGATTAACCGAAATCTCCCGGGGTGAAGGCACTTTATTGGGATTGAAGGCCCGGGTTGAAAAGTCCCTACCCTGAGTTAGGAAAGATTTAACCAGGGCGGAAAAAAGGAAATCCACCCTTGAAACTTAAAAAACCATGCTTATTTTCATAGTAGGCATTAACCTTACTCCCCTTGAAGGTGACCTATGAAAGACTTTGAAGAAATCATCCGGCAGCAGAAGCTCCCCGAAGTAGGGCAGATGGTGCGCAGCAATAAATACGGCACCCAATGGCGCGTCATCGAGAAGAAAGAGGTCTGGCAGAACGTCGACCCCGACCCCAAAACCGGGAAGTCCCGCATGATCCCGGCCATCTATCTCGGTTTCTGGAGGGTCCAGGAAGGGGTCATGCCGGGGGTGGGCAAGTTGATGGGGTTTCTGTACACCATTTACGACAACACCTTCGAACAAAACTGGAGCCTCACCTGAGCGCTCGCCTTCCAGGGCGAATCCTTACGGGGCCAATTTTCCAAATTTGGCCCCGTTTTTCATAATTTTTCATAGGCGGAGGGAACATGACCCGGATCATTCTGGTGCGCCACGGCCAGACCCCCTGGAACAAGGATAGGATCTTTCGCGGCTCCCGGGACATCCCCCTGAACGACACCGGCCGGGAAGAAGCCCGGCTGGCGGGGGAATGGCTCAAGGGAGAGGCCATCCAGGCCGCCTACTGCTCCCCCCTGTCCCGGGCCCGGGACACCGGCGAGGCCATCGCCCGGCACCACGGCCTGCGGGTGGAAGATTTGCCGGGACTGAGCGATCTCTGCTACGGAGATTGGGAAGGCCTGCCCCTGACGGAGGTCAAGGTGAAATACGCCGACCTCTACCGCCGCTGGGAGACCGCCCCCCACACCGTGCGCTTTCCCCAGGGTGAAACCCTGGAAGAGGTGAAGCAACGGGGGCTGGCCGCGGTGGCCGGGGTGGTGGCCCGCCACCCGGACCAGACCGTCCTGCTGGCAGCCCACCGGGCGGTGAACAAGGTCCTCATCGCCGCCTTCATCGGCCTGGATAACTCGAACTTCTGGCGCATCGGCCAGGACACCACCGCCATCAACCGCTTCCATTGGACGGGCGATACCTGGCAGATCATGGCGCTCAACGACACCTGCCACCTGCGAGGCCTGAGTCGCGGCGAATACGTGGATTTTTAGAGAGAAAGGGAGGATTCCGGGGGGAGGCTCGGGGGACAATGGTTCATCCCCGCCCCGGGACCAGGGGCGCCACCCAGAGAGGCGAGCTCTGATGGAAAGATACAAAGAACACAAATGGAGTGGGGAAAAAGGCAAGAAGTTCGGTCATGCCGGCCGGGTCAACGACCCCTACGAGCTGGCGGCTGGCCAGGAGGCGGCGGTGTGCCAGGACTGCCACGCCGTCTACCAGAGCAAGCGCTGGTTCTTTGATGGGAACCTTTACGACAAACTGGCGGGCGCCGGCAAGGTGCGGCAGGTGGTCTGTCCCACCTGCCGCAAGATCAAGGATCATTACGTGGAAGGCTACCTCACCCTGAGCGGTGAGTTTTGGGTCCAGCACCAGGAGGAGATCATCAAGCTGCTGGAAAAGGAAGCCGGCAAGGTGGGGAAGCGCAACTGCGCTGACCGCATTGTCCGGATGATTCCGGAGGCGGACAGTAAGCTGGTAGTGGAGACCACCACCGAGAAGCTGGCCCAACACCTGGGCCGCACCATCTTCAAGGCCTACAAAGGCGACCTGAGCTTCCGCTGGGGTGAACCCAACCGGTTCGTGCGGGTTTACTGGACCCGGTAAGGGAAGAAAGTTTACTACACGGTGGGCGCCCCTGTCAGCCTGGGTCTCCCGGGCCCCGTCGCGGCTGCTGACCGCGGCCAGGCCGGTGGACTAATTTCCGCTACGAGCCTCCCTGGCCGTTTTTGATGCGCTGGATGAGGTTCGAGACCGATACGGGTTCGGTGACCGGGAGGAGCCGGACCTCCCCGCCGTAGGCCTGGACGATCTCCCGCCCGGCGACCTGGGCCTCCGGGTAATTGCTCCCCTTGGTAAGGATGTCCGGTTTGAGGCCGGCCAGGATCTCCGGCAGCCGGGAGCTTTCAAACAGGGTGACGTAGTCCACGGCTTCCAGGGCCGCCAGGATGCGCAAGCGTTGAGCTTCGCCGATGACCGGGCGGCCCTCCCCTTTCACCAGACGCACCGAGGCGTCGCTGTCCAGGGCCACCACCAGGAGGTCTCCCAGGCGCCGGGAATCCTCCAGGAACTTGATGTGGCCGGCGTGGAGCAGGTCGAAGCAGCCGTTGGTGAAGACCACCTTCCGACCCTGGGCCTGGAGATGGGAGACCTTGAGGCCCAATTCGGCCAACCCCAGGATCTTATCCTCCGGGCCGGCGGACCGGCGTCCCAGCTCCCGCTCCAGCTCCGCCCGGAAGATGGGGGAGGTGCCCACCTTGCCCACCACCACGCCGGCGGCGATGTTGGCCACCGTGGCGGCCAGCACAGGACTACCCCAGCAGGCCAGCCCCAGGGCTACGACCGCGGCCACCGTGTCCCCGGCCCCGGAGACGTCGAAGACCTCCTGGGCCCGGGTGGGGATGTGCAGCTCCGGGCCTTGCCGGGGGAAGAGGAGCATGCCCTCGGCCCCCAGGGTAATCAGCAGATGGTCCAGGCCCAGGTCCTCCCGGAGTCCGGCCCCGGTCCGGACCAGTTCCTCCCAGCGGGACAGGGAGTGGCCGGCGGCCAGTTCCGCTTCCTTGCGGTTAGGGGTGATGACCGTGGCCCCGGCGTAACTGGAGAAATCCGGCCCCTTGGGGTCCACCACCACCGGCGCCCCCTGACTGCGCCCCCGTCTGATGACCTCCTGCAGCAATGGGGCGGTGAGGGCCCCCTTGGCGTAATCGGACAGGACGATGGCGGAGAGCCGGGGCAGGCGGTCCTGGAGAAAGCTGGCGGCCGCCGCCAGGAAATCCGGGCCGGCCGGGCTGCGGGATTCCCGGTCGATGCGCACCACCTGCTGGGTGTTGCCCATGACCCGGGTCTTGCGGGAGGTACGCCGCTGCGGGTCGGCGAAGAGGCCGGCGTCGTCCACTCCCAGCCGGCTAAGCTCCCGCAAGA
>Ga0208821_1000789_pt1 | contig 21805 bp, 14 predicted proteins | sample June2015DPH_20_5_FD_184720 | JGI IMG/M metagenome (GOLD analysis project Ga0208821, IMG submission 184720) | Peatland microbial communities from SPRUCE experiment site at the Marcell Experimental Forest, Minnesota, USA - June2015DPH_20_40... | ecosystem: Environmental > Terrestrial > Soil >... | reverse complement strand
CTACTGCCTCCCAAAGCGCCTGCGGCGATGATATTCAGAGCCAAAAATCGCCTGCGGCGATGATGATGACTCACTCTCCAAGACCGGCCTGTGTGCAAATTTCTACGTTTCTACGTGATTGCCGACACGCTTGCGTGTAGGTATCCATCGTTACGCGGCTTGAAGCGTGCCGAAGGAGCTCCTGCATGACCTTGATGTCGGCCCCGACAGCCTTAAGGAGAGTGCAATAGGTGTGTCGAAAAGTGTGCCACCCGATTCGCTTATTAATGCCAACGCGGTGGGCGGCCGGAAGTATGTATTCGCGCATCAACGTTTCCGCTCGGTAGGGGTTTCTGCCTTTGTTCATCCTACTTGCGAATACCCAGTCTTCTGGCCCGCACCATTTGGCTTGTTGGCGCCAGGCCCAAAGCGCCTCAACCAAGGACGCGTCGAGAGGGACTGGTTTTTGTGAGGCCTCAGTCTTGCAGGGACCGACCACTTGGTTGAAGATCGATCGAGTCACACTGAGTTGCTTTACTTCGAAATCGACATCCTTCCATTTGAGCCCGAACAACTCTCCCCTTCGCAAACCTGTGCCCAGATCCAGAAGTACGAGCGTCCGTTCCCTCCCCGTCAGCGCGTCGAGAAGTCTCTGAACCTCGTCAACGCTGAGCACCTCTGGAATTGTTCGGCGCTTCGCGCTCTGCCGGACCAGACTGATCGGATTGCGATCAAAAAGATCGTATCTTCTCGCGTGATTGAAAAGGACACTCATCAGGTTACGAATCTTGGCGCAGCTAGCTCTCGAGAGCGGCAACTTCCTCAGCCAGCACTCCACCTCAATGGGTCTAATGCTAGATAAGGTGTGTGTTCGCCAACGGGGGACGATCCACTTCCGCAGATAGCCCCGGTACGTCTCCTTTGTTGAGTGTGTCTTCCATTCGTTGTCGGGTGTCAACTCCCGCTGCTTGTAATGTTCGACCAGTTGAGCGAGTGTCAGCAGCCTTGCTCTCATCCGGCAATCGTGAGAGTTGATTTCGCGCCTTAGCGGAACGATTGCCTTGGCGGCAAGGGATACGTTCTTGAACTGTTCGACTGTCCCAATCACTATGCGGCGGTGTACCCTCCGCCCATCCGGCCCCGGCTCTCTCCATCGAAATTCCCAGACGTCTGGGCCCCGTCGACGGGGCACCTGCATGAGGCATCCATTTTGCATTTGGCCCTCCTCCAATCCCCACTAGCGAGGTCCAGGTTCAATCGGTGACCTCGAATCCTTACCGCGTGAGGCATCGGAGAGATTATGACCGGAAGGAGGCCTGAGGTTGGTAAGGTCAGTGCGAGCCACGGCTTACACTCCATGGGTTCTGTCTTTCAAGGTGGATTATGCGGCCAGGATGGTGTTGGCGGAATATACAACCTCACGCGGCTTGTTGCTGTCCAACGTAGGCACAAACACAGGCACAAGTTATCGGCGTGATACCCAGTTCAGATCGAAGTTTCGGGCATGGATTATCGCTTTCCTGCGGCGATGGCTTGGTCACCTGTCGCGGGCTCACGCGGTAGAGTAATACACAGCTAGATAGCGGCGTTCGATTACGGTACGGTTTTGACACTGCTTGTACGGACTTCCCTTGGGCCATTTAATGCTTTCCATCTGTACTTCGGCCAAGTTATGCTTCCTCCCCGCGCTCTGCCACTCCAAATGTCACACTGAAAACAAATGACTTCCTCTGCCTGAGCGGCCAATTTATGGGTTCAAGGAGGCCATCTTATCGGTTAAGTCACACCACGAGGACACGCAAGGCGTTGGATACGGCGGATGCTTTCATGGCGATTTCCTTTCAGACAGAACCACAAGAACACGTTTGCGGCGTGGCGGAAGGATACATAACAGGAGGGTCGGAACTGCATCCTTCGGTTCTAACACTTGTCGACCGGTGAAAAAAAGTTGGTAAGCGACGTGCCGGGTCGGCAAGGCCCATCCAAACGGTTGAGCCATCAAAACTAAATCAGAACTAAATCGCTGGCAATTTGAATGGGCAGGGTGGATCCTCCGCACGGAAGAAAACCCCATGCGCGTTCAAGTGAACGTATAGTCGCTAGTGATGCCAAGTCGAAGGGAGCCTAGTCCCCTTTCATAGCGGAAGCGTACTCTAGCGCCAATGGATGAGCCACTCGCGATGGACCTAATCCGCCCCCCCCCCACAAAAGACATCAGTGACGCAGTATTGCAAGTTGAATGTTCTCCGCTTGATATTCGCCTTCTCTTCGCTTATTATGTTATTGTCAAGGTTGACTCCCCGGCGCTCTCGAAACCTGTGCCGTGAAAAAGTCTTCATAAGACTGCCCCCTTTATGAGGAACTGAGCGCAGCGCATTCCATCATGGCCCGGAGGAACCCTCTCCAACAAAGGCCGAATACATTTGCGCAGACCAACCTGCCACCCTCACTTTTCGCGTGCGGAAAGGCAGCAGACCATTCATTTACGCCGCCCTTGACACCGCACTAAAGGTTTTCTAGGCTGGCTCGTGCTGGCCGATCCGCTGGTCCGAAGGCCACATCAACATTCAGGGCGTTTTCGCCCGCCGTAAGGGAGGAGTGCCAATGATGAAAGTAACTTCCGCTGTTCTAGCCGCTCTTGCGGCCACACTCGTCGTCGCGACGCTCCGCGCGCAGGTCGAGGAGCGTCCGCTGCCCCACCTGGTGAAAAAGGACGGACGCTTCGCTCTGTTTGTCGACAATGCTCCGTATCTGATAATGGGCATAGAGGACCTGACGATGGGTGAGTGGCCCACGCTTCCAGGCGTGTGGCCCGCCTTGGAATACATGAATGTCAACACGGTCGAAATACCGGTCTACTGGGAGGATTTCGAACCGCAGCCCGGACAGTACGACTATACGGTGATCGACAGGCTCCTGGCAGAGGCTCGCCAGCATCGCGTTCGTCTGGTGCCGCTTTGGTTCGGAACGTATAAGAACGGCCACCCACACTACATGCCCGACTGGATGAAGCTGGCCCCCGACCGCTATTCCCACGCGGTCGACAGGAACGGGCAGGCAGTGGACTCGCCTTCACCGTTCGCCACCGCGTCGCTCGAGGCGGACAAGAGTGCGTTCGCCGCGCTCATGCGACACCTTAAGGAAGTCGACCCGCAGCGCACCGTAATCATGGTTCAGGTCGAGAATGAAACTGGCAACTGGAACAGCGTCCGCGATTACTCCCCGGCAGCGCAGAAGTTCTTCGAAGCGCCGGTACCGCACGAGGTTCTCAGCGCCATGCATGTGAAGACCGCTTCTGCATCCCCGAACTGGCAGGAAGCCTTTGGTCCCGATGCGGACGAGTACTTCAACGCCTGGTCGGTAGCGAGATATGTGGGGCAAGTCGCGGCTGCGGGGAAAGCCGCTTATCCGCTGCCCATGGTCGCCAACTGTGCCTTGCGCGACGCTTTCCATCCGGGCCCTCCCGGCCTGCCAGGCGCTCCCGGCTCCTACGAGAGCGGCGGCCCCACCGACAATGTGATCCCCATCTGGAAAGCTGCGGCGCCGGCGATCGATATTCTGGGGCCCGACGATTACGAGAACGATCCCGCCACCTATTTGAAAGTACTGGAACTCTATCACCGCGACGACAATCCCCTCTACCTGCCTGAGACCGGCTGTCCCGACTGTGCCCGTTTTTTCTTCTCGGCGCTTGGTCTTCACGCAATAGGAGTCTCGCCGGCCACGGATACTACTGAGCCCTATTTATTGGGTGCACAGGCGGGAATACTGGCTGAACAGGCGGGGAACTTGAGCGTTTGGGAGGGTTACAAGCCGGTAGACGATTTCCTGACTCCCTGGGGAATGGATTTCCGGTTGATCGGCCCGATGCAGCGGGAGATCGCCCGCCTCAATTTCGAGGGCAAGCTCCAGGCCGTGGCCGAAAAACAGGGCAACGCCCACCAGATCCTGCATTTCGGATCCTGGAACGCGGAGGTGACGTGGGGAGGATTCCGCCACAATCCCCATGCCCCTGCGGGGAATGCGAAGCCGGTAGGGCGCGTTCTGGTTGCCCAACTTGAGGACAACCAGTTTCTGGTGGCCGGATACTCTTGCCGCGTCGACTTCCGGCCGGCCGGCACCGAGCAGCAACGGAAATCCCAGCATATCGTAGAAGGAACCCAAGAGACTCCCTCAGCTCTGATCGATGGTAAATGGCAGCACCGCCAGTTTCTGCGCGTCGAACAGGTAACCTACGAGAGCGGCCTCTTCAAGCCCATTCGCACCTGGGGTGGACTGGGGGGCGAGACTAACGGCCTCTTCTTTGGCGAGGCGCCTGTGGTGCTGCGCGTCTCGCTTACCACTTATTAGAGGTCGCGGCAGTCTCTACTCCCTCGAATCCGTCGGCGCGTGGTCGTTCGCGCCGTCGGGATGCCCCGGACTGCTGGTAAATTGCATTCAGGGCGTTTTCGCCCATCCAAGTTAGGAGTGCTAAATATGAAAAGGTCCTCCGCTGTTCTAGCCGCTCTTGCGGCCACACTCGTCGTCGCGACGCTCCACGCGCAGGTCGAGGAGCGTCCGCTGCCCCACCTGGTGAAAAAGGACGGACGCTTCGCTCTGTTTGTCGACAATGCTCCGTATCTGATATTGGGTGTAGAGGATCAGGACTTGGGCTTAGAGAGCACTTGGCCTTTGCATCCAAAAGATTGGGCCGCCATGGAATACCTGCATGCCAACACGATCGAAATACCGATCTACTGGGATCAGATCGAACCGCAGCCCGGACAGTTCGACTTTACGTCGATCGACAGGCTCCTGACAGAGGCTCGCCAGCATAACGTTCGTCTGCTGCTGCTCTGGTTCGCCACGTGGAAGAACGGCAGCCAGCACTACATGCCCGACTGGATGTTGTTGGACCCCGGCCGCTATTCACATATGATCAACAGGAACGGGCAGGCGGTGGACTCGCCTTCACCGTTCGCCACCGAGTCGCTCGAAGCGGACAAACGTGCGTTCGCCGCTGTCATGGGACACCTTAAGGAAGCCGATCCGCAGCGCACCGTCATCATGGTTCAGGTGGAGAATGAACCCGGAAGCTGGGAGAGCGTCCGCGATTTCTCTCCGGCCGCGCAGAGGTTCTTCGAGGCTCCGGTGCCGCCCGAGATCCTCAGGGCCATGCATGTGAGGACCGCTTCTTCATCCCCGAACTGGCAGGAAGCCTTTGGTCCCGATGCGGACGAATACTTCAACGCCTGGTCGGTAGCGAGATATATTGGGCAGGTCGCGGCCGCGGGAAAGGCCGTTTATCCCCTGCCCATGGACGTCAACGACGCTTTGCGCGACCCGTTCAATCCGGGCCCTCCCGGCGAGCCGGGAGCTCCCGGCTGCTACGAGAGCGGCGGCCCCACCGACAATGTGATCCCCATCTGGAAAGCCGCGGCGCCAGCCATCGATATTCTGGCCCCCGACGATTACCGGAGCGACCCCGCCGCGTATGTGAAGGATCTAGAACTCTATCACCGCGACGACAATGCCCTATTCCTGCCAGAGAGCGGTTGTTTCCAGTGTGACCCCGCTAGTGGAGACTTTACCCGCTATTTCTTCACCATGCTCGGTCTTCAGGCTATAGGAGACTCGGAGTCCGGGAATGCTCCCGTGCCTTATTTGGCAAGGAATTTTGAGTTGGTCGGCCCGATGCAGCGGGAGATCGCGCGTCTCAATTTCGAAGGGAAGCTCAAGGCCGTGGCCGAGCCGCTGTACTTCAAGGGCGGAGACCATGGCAAGCTCACGCAGACGCTGCCGTTCGGATCCTGGAACGCAGTGGTGTCGTACGGAGCGTCCCACCGCGGTCCCGACACGGGGAATCCGACGCCGGAGGGGCGCGCTCTGGTTGCCCAATTGGGGGACAACCAGTTTCTGGTGGCCGGATACTTTTGCCGCGTCGACTTCTTTCCGGCCGGCACCGAGCAGCAACGGAAGTCCCAGCATATCGTAGAGGGAACCGGACAGACCCCCTCGGCCCTGATTGACGGTAAATGGCAGCACCGGCAGTTCCTGCGCGTTGAACAGGGGACCTACGAGAACGGCGTCTTCAAGCTCCTCCGCACCCAGAATGGAGATGCGACGGACTTTGGCCTCAGGATTGGCGAGGAACCCGTGGTGCTGCGCGTCACGCTTGGCACCTATTAGACCGGTCGAGAAAGTTTCTATTCCCTTCCCCGACCGCAAGAGACAGCGCCCCAGACAGCCTCGGCAGGATGAAGGTGAATAGGAGGCGGCACGCAGGACGGCTTTCTGTGTCGAAGGATCAAACTGGAGGAATGTATGCAAATGAAAATGAATGTGATGTCCGCGTTAGGTTTGATGGTGTGTGCCGCTGCCCTGTCGATTTCGAGCGAGGCACAGACCGCTGCCGGTACGCCACACTTGCAGAAACAGGGTACTGCCACCCAACTGGTCGTGGATGGCAAGCCGTTTCTGGCTCTCGCGGGAGAACTCACCAACAACGCAGCGACCAGTCTCCCTATGATGGAGCCTATCTGGCCAAAGCTTGTGGCCGGCAACCTGAACACCGTGCTCGTAGGTATCTCCTGGGCGCAGTTTGAGCCCGAAGAAGGGAAGTTCAATTACACCCAGGTGGATGGAGTAATCGCCAAGGCCAGAGAGAACAACCTGCATATCGTCTTTATCTGGTTCGCTAGCTGGAAGAATGGCACTTCCAGTTTTGCGCCGTACTGGGTGAAGAAGGATTACACTCGCTTTCCGCGCATTCAGATCGACGATGGCAGCACCGTTTCGATCTCGGGTCCCGTCGAACTGCTCAGCACATTTGGTGACGCCACGAGGGATGCGGACGCTGCCGCGTTCGGGGCATTGATGCGGCATATCAAGGAAGTCGATGGCACCCAACACACTGTACTGATGATGCAGGTAGAGAACGAAGTGGGCGTGCTGCGGGATTCGCGAGATCGATCTCCAGCGGCGAACCGCGCGTTTGCCGGGCCGGTGCCGGTGGAGCTGATGAATTACCTGGAATCGCACAAGGATACGCTCATTCCCGAATTCCGTGCGGTCTGGGCGGCGAACGGCTACAAGAAATCCGGAACCTGGGAGGAGGTCTTCGGTCCCGGCAAGCCGGCTGACGTGGAGATTCCGATTCAGACGACGAGCCCGCCGATGAGCGCGAATGAACATGAAGTGAGCTGGAGGGAACTGCGCTGGCCTTCGGATGAGGTATTCATGGCGTGGAACTACGCGCGTTTCGTAGAGAAGGAGGTCCAGGCGGGCAAGGCAAGCTATGACATTCCCATGTACGTGAACGGGTGGCTGCAGCAGCCGAATCATGCCTGGCCGGGATCGTATCCCAGCGGCGGTCCACTGCCTCAGGTGCATGACGTCTGGCGGGCCGGAGCTCCGGACGTGGATATCCTTGCGCCGGATCTCTACCTGCAGTATTTCGACGAAGTTTGCGAAAGATTCAGCAGGAACGGGAACCCGCTCTTTATTCCAGAAACGAGCACCGATGCGTCCAACGTAATCATGGCAGTCGGCAAGTACAATACGATCGGCTTTTCTCCGTTTGGCGTTGACGGGGGAAGACCGATTCCCCCGGAGCTTGCAGCCACATATCAAATGCTCTCCCAGTTATCGCCGATGATTCTTGCGCACCAGGGGAGTGACACCATGACCGCGGTGCGGATGATCGAGGGAGACCCGCCCAAGCAGGTCAAACTGGGCAATTACACCCTGACGTTTACATATACTGGCCGGATCAGGGGCCTTCCCCCGCAAGTCAAAGGGGGAGTGGTGTCGCTCCCTCCGAGGCAACCGATTGGAACACAGCCGGCAGAACCCCTGCCGCCACTGGAAGCAGCTGCTGTTGTGATTGCCACCGGCCCCGACGAGTTTTATTTCGGTGGAGGCGGCATGCGCGTCGACTTTACGGCGAACACGCCCGGACCGTCCAATGTGGGACTTGGCGTCGTGCAGCAAGGCAGGTTTGTGGACGGCAAATGGGAACTTACCCGTTGGATCGAAGGCGATGATGATGCGCAGGGAGAGATCCTGGTGCTGCATCCGGGCACGGTTTTGCGGGTAATGCTCTACCGCTTTCCATGAGTTGAGAATCTCGATGGTGCCTGCCGGAGCAGTTCTCCGGCAGGCGCAAACAAGGCTCATCGGGGAGTGTGCGCCTTTTCGGGCGCTCGAAGGCGCTTTATCCGCGATTTACCCTAAGGAACCTCTGAGCAAGCATGAATTTTAACTGTCTGCGAACGGCCGCGGGCCGGTTTTGCCGCGTGGCCGGATGGCTTACGCTTGTTGGCCTCGCTTTTTGGCCCGGAGAGCGCATCTTGGGCGCTCTCCGGGCACACGACGCCCCCATAAGGGCCAGCCGCTTGCGGTGGTGGTACAGGTTCACCAGCGCGGAGGCGGTACACAGATGGTTGTGGTTCTTCTTCAAACCCCGGAAGCGAACCTTCACAAATCCGAAGATGCGCTTCAGGATGCGGAAAGGATGCTCCACCCTGGATCGCACTCGGCCTTCACCCGGTTCTTGCTCCGCTGTAACTCGTCCACCACCTGCTTATACCGCGTCCGCCGCGAAGTCATGTCCTGGGCGCGCGGCGCGGCCTTGCGGATCGCTTCGCCCTGCCCTTGATAGGCCCCGTCCCCCAGACTTTCCACTCATCGCCGTGCAGCAGGTCCGGTAACACATGCTTGTCCGCCACCGAAGCCGCCGTCGAACAGAGCGAGTGAACTATGCCCTCTTTCGAGTCCACGCCCATGTGCGCCTTCATGCCGAAGTGGCGAGTCGGCCGAGGGGACTTCCCCCTCAGCCGCTCTCAGATCCGTACGCGACACTCTCGCGTCATACAGCTCCCGTTATCCAACCGCATCCCCGATGAATCGCCAGTGGAGAAACAGCTGAGGGTCGGCGTCCTTCATCTTGCGCAGCTACTGCACACGGCCACGCCTTCGCCCTGATAGAGCCTTGTACTTTCGTCTGGCCCATCGTTCAAGCGTGCGGTCAATGTGCTGAAATGTCTTGTGCATTGCCTTCTGATAAAACGCTCCAAAGTAATTCCACCATCCTTGGATCATCGGGTTATATTGCCTCGCCTGTTCGGCAAGCGCCCCATGAGTCTGACGATTCAGTTTCCACCCGCGCACAGTCTGGCGCATCCGCTTCAAGGCATCAGCGCTCACACCCGGCAAGAAGCTGGTAAAGATCCGGTTTTGTTTGCTCAGTGCCTTCCTCGGTTGAAACGTAAAGCCGAGGAATGTAAAGTACACAAACGGATACTCTTCGGTGCGGTTACTGTCCTTGCAGTAAACGATCTTCGACTTCTCCGGATGCATCGCCAGCCCACATTCTGCCAGGCGCAATGTGATGGATTGCATTACGTCTTCCGCCTGCTTCCGACTGTGGCAGTGAACTACCGCATCATTGGTGGCCGGCCGCCGTCTTTTCCACAACCTTTCTCGGTCCCCCGAGTCACGCGATGGAGTACTCCCCTCTTTGGCCGGATTTCGTGTCCCTTCGGTAAGCCTGCTTAACTTGATTTTGCCGTCGTGGTAGCGTCGGTCTCATGCCCAGCAGCGCTGCTCGGGTTCTGAACCAAGCTCGGATGCTAAACAACGCGGAAAATAGGGAAGTGAACATAGGGTCGGAACAGTCGCAATGCCTTCCGGTAAGATCAATGGTTTCAATCTGAACGGGATCTCTGGCACGGACAGGTTCCTACTAAGTTTGCCACAGCTACGCAGCCCCGGTCGGCACTCTAAGGAAATGTTGTTCCCAAGTCCTTCCGAATCAGTGGCTCTACCGCGCCGCTAAGATCAGTTGGATCATACGCAGTCACGTATTCTAGTGGCATGATATAGGCAAGTGCAGACCATCCCCAGAATGGATTCATGCCATTCCCTTTGCCCGTATCCGCATCGTAGTATTCCCGAGTAACCGGATTCTCGTCCAGAACCAAGCGGAAGGTTTTGAGCGCCAATTGCTTTGCGATTTCGGTGTACCCGTACCGAAGCAGGCCATGAAAGATCATGTAATTTGTCGGGATCCATGTTGGGCCACGCCAGTTACATTCTCCGTTACGGGTTCCCTGATAGTAGTCCGCCTCGGTCTTGGCATAACTGGCTACAGGATACCTCAGCCAAAATTCCTTTGGGTTCAAGAAATGCTCATAAATAAGCCTTTTCGCGCGCTGCGAGGTGGCAACGCCAGCCCATAGTGGACAGAATCCCGCAACTGATTTGACCCTGACGCTTTCACCCGTTTTTTCGTTCCGGTCGTAGTAGAAACCCTCCCTTTCATCCCAGAAAACCTGATTGATCAAGTCGGAGAGATGACGAGCGTGTTCTCTGTACATCACTTGATCCGAGGTTTTACCTAGCTTGCCGGCGATAATCGCCATTGCCCTGAGTTCTCGAACCAGATAGCAGGCAAGATCAACTCCTTCATCCTGATAGGAATCCAGGTCGCCAGCACGGGAAATTTGATTGTCCATGCCACTGGCGTCAGAACTATTCCAAACGGGCAGCCCATTGTCATCTGCATCGTACTGAAACCAGCGCTGAAGGTATTTCTGCAGGCGCGCGTAATAGCGCGCACGGAGCCACTCGTAGTCATCCCCATTTTGCTTTGAACCTAACACTGCAATTTGAGCCAGGAAGGGTTTGAACATCTGGGCAGGTCTTGGGTAGGTAATGCCGATGGTGCGCGATACGAAACCATCAGGTTGTTGTCGATCAAGAAACACTTTGAAATTCGTGAAATCATATCGGCTTATTCCGTAATAGGACAGATATATATTCTCAAAGTATAAGTCCCAATCGTAATATTCTCCATATGCATATCCGGTAAGAAGCTTTCCGTCTGAATCAGGGAAATCATGCAGGCCCTTAGTTGCAATGTCGCTGTTCAGGCTCTGCAATCGTGTGATAAGCCCTCGATAATCCGCTTCTCCGATCATTGACTTCAATGCGTTGACACTTGTTGCCCTGCGCGATGCTTCGCTTGGATGCGTTGTTTGTAGAGCCAGAAACACCAGACTCAGAAGAATTGATTTGAACATTGTTACTCCTCTTGATGATTTCATCATCCTTCAAAATCTGGCAAGAGAATGGCGTAGTCAACACTCGAAGTCAATCCGTGCCCGGCAAACAGAAAACTCTTCATACGGCGCCAGGGTCGGCGGTGGCCACGCCCATGACCTGCCGGGCGCGGCACAGGGCGGTCGCCAGTACATCGTGATCGCCTCCGGCGGGCCCGGGAAGGCTGCCAGCCCCAAGCTCGGGGACTCTGTTGTCGCCTTCGCACTGCCGGAGGCTAAAAGGCCGCTGAAACCATGCCCGTCAACGCCCGGGCTAACGAATCTCGCGCCAGGCCTGCCAAGGCGCGGCGCAGGTGCGGCTGAAGATCACGGGTTGGATTTCATTGTTTCTGTGTACACAAAGCGAAGAATTTGGCTGTTCTTCTCATCACCCTCGGCTATCTGTTGGGTGTGCAATTGGCTCCAGACCTTCAATTCGCGTTCGCCACGCGGCTTGTCACCGCTCCTCACCAGAGCCTGACCCAGCCGGTAGTGAGCATCCGCGAGATTGGGGTCCAGCTTGACGGCGGTTTCGTACTCGGCCAGAGCCTCCGAATCCCTGCCGCGCTGGGAATAAAGAATTCCAAGCTGCAGATGGGCCTCAGCGAACTTAGGGTCAAGGCTCACCGCGCTTTTCAGCAGTGCTTCGACCTCAGACGAAACCGCTGGTCCTGTCTTGGTGCGTGATGACCTCCACAGGCTCATGGCATAGGCGTAACGGGCGCGTGCATTGTCAGGTTGGATTTGAACCAGCCGCTCAAGACGTGCCGTCACCTCGGCGGCCTTGGAAGGCGACACATCGTATATCTTCGCCAGGAAGTAATAGGGCCTGGGATCGCGGGGATCGAGGTCTACGGCGCGGCAGAAGGCGTCAACCGCCTTATCGTAAAAGGCCCCCATGTAGTAGGTGATACCCAAGCCGATTCGGAGTCGCACCGAGTTCGGGAAGTGGTCAACCCCTTGGCTGAACACCTGCATGGCGGGGTCGAGCGTGAGGTGCCGTAACAGCTCCGTCCCCCAGTTGAAGATGTTGCTCTCGCTCGGGTCCATCTGGGCGGCGCGCTGGTACTCCCGGCCGGCGGCAACGAAATCACGCTGTGCCTCCTTGACTTCTGCCAGAAGAGCGTGCAGGTCCGCGGTATCCCGGGTACGCATCAGAGAGTCGATGAGAGCTTGCGCCTCGCGCAGCTTGCCCGTCTGAATCTCAGCTAGCGCAAGATCGTAGCTGTTCTCATAAGAGCCGGGGTTCACCTCCTGTGCTCTCCGCAGATACGGAATACCGTCGGCAGTTTTTCCGCTGTGCAGATAAAACTCGCCGAGGTTATGGTTCATGTCGTAGTCTCGGGGCTTAAGGAGCACCGCCCTCTTGAATTCCTGCTCAGCGAGCGGCAGCTTGTCAAGGTGGGAGAGGTTCGTTGCCAGGTTCTCATGAGCCTCGGGGGACTGCGGCTGAATCTGAAGGGCCTTCTTGAAGAACCGACTCGCGTCTTCGTGGCGATCCTCGGCGGACAGTACCAGGCCCATCAATTCATTCGCTCCGAAACTGTCGGGGTACCGGTTCAAGACTTGTTGCAGAGAATTCCTGGCTTCTTCGTATTGTCCGCGTTCAAGAAGAGACTGTGCGGACTGCAGTCGCTGCGCGTACTCCTCGCTGCTGGCAGAACTCTGGGCAAGCGCCACCGGCACAAGAAGCAGGCACACAGCAGCTAACGCACCGCCGCTCGCGTGCAGGTGCTCGTGATGTCTTGTCATCCGCAAGTCAGCTACTCCGCACCGTCCGATCGCTGACCTTCACTGCCAACCCTGATCGCTGAGAGCAAAGGCCAGGGTGAGGAACTGGGACTGCATCTCGGGTGAGAGGTCGCGAGGGGACTGGGAATTCCCGCCCGCTTCGGCCATCTCTGCCTCAATCCGGCGGGTATCAAATGGCCCTCGCGGAAAGACTGCCTGATACCGCTCAAAGACCTCGCGGGCCTTGGTGAACTGCCCGGTGTCGAGACAAAGGACCGCGAGGGCCGAGTAGGCGCCGGGCCATTCCGGAAGGAGCTCCAGCGCATGGACAAGGTACTCTTCGGCCTCCTTGCTGTTGCCCCTCATCACCGCCAGCACGCCCATGCCCCAGACGATCCTGCCCGAATCAGGAATCCTGGTGCGGCCGAGCCCGAGGGTTTGCTCCGCCCCTTGAGTGTCTCCTCCCCTTAATTGCGACAACGCCATTGAAAGATAGTGGAGCTCATTGTCGGGGCTCTTTTCGATAACCTTCCGGTAGGCAGCCTGGGCTTCCGACAGCCTCCCCAGGCGTGTGTCGGTATCAGCCAGAAGCCCCAGGTAGCTCTCATCCTCGCGTCCTTCCGCTGGGAATTGGTCGAGCACCGCGCGTGCCTCAGCATAGTTCTGTTCTTCAAAATAGGCATCGGCCAGATCATACTTGGCGTCATCTGAAGACGGGTCGGCCGCCAAGGCCATCTTGAAGTGCCGGATCGCATCCGCCGCGAGGTGGTATCTGGCAAACAGCACCCCCACACCGAGCGCCGTGCGAAAGTCACCGCCGCTGACCTCGTCCAGATGCTCGATCGCCCTCCTGGCATCCTCGATCTGACCCAGCTTCAGGTAGGCCTCGGCCAGCAGATAAAGATCCCGGGGTTCATCCGGACGCTTCGCCACTTCCGTCTGGAGCCCGGCGAGGTCCAGCATGGCACGCTCCCGGGGAGCCAGGCCGGTCTGCTGGTCCAGGTAGTCAAAGAGACGCTGGAAGGGATATGGTCCTCGGGACGTGTTCTTGGCCATCGTCTCAAAGATCTTGAAGTCTCGCGCCGCGGCCTCAGTCTGATGCAGGGCACGCTCGGTGGTGGCCAGCTTGTAATATACCTCGGAGCGGTCTTTCGTGATCTCGACCGAGCGACGAAGCAGTGGCAGGGCCTCCTCGTATTTCTTCTGCTTCATCTTGATGGTCGCGAGCTCGATCAGGGCATCGTCGTAGTCGGATTTCGCCTTGAGGGCCAGCTCCATGTGCGCCTGGGCCGACGCAAGGTCGCCTTGCCGCGCCTCAATGTAGCCGAGATTAAAGAGACACGCGGCATTGCGGGGATCAAGTTCCAGTCCTTTCAGCAAGTACTTGCGCGCTTCGTCGTACCGAGCAAGATGCCTGTAGGCGAGCCCCATAAAGGCGTACGATCCGGCGGTAGGGGCTAGATCAGTCAGGGTCTGGAACTCCTGGATGGCTTGGTCGGTTTTTCCCACCGTAAAGTAGCAATCACCCAGGGCGGCGTGGAGATCGGGGCGCTTGGGGTCAATCTTGATTCCGTCCTGGAGCAAGGGGATGGCGTCTTCAAAATAGTTCTGCGCCATGCTCAGGCGCGCCAGCAGGAAGATGACGTCGGTGTTCTGAGGAGCGAGCCGGTGCGCCTTCACAAGCGCCCGGAGCGCGTCGAGGTCTTTTTTCTCGCCGTAATAGACTCTTCCCAGAGAATACAAGGCGGGAGCGGAGTCCGGCTTCAGGCTCAAAGCACGCAGGAGAGTCGTTTCGGCCTTCGCGCTGTTCTTGTTCTGGTAATAGGCTTGCCCGAGGCTCCAAAGAATATCGAAGGTCGAAAGCTGCAGGGCATCGGCGAGTTCGAGCTCGTGGACAGCCTGCGGATAGAGCTTCTCTCCGGCCAGCAACACGCCCAAGGAAAAATGAACCCTGACGTCGTCCTTGCTTTCTTCGGAGACCCGGTGGGCGAGGCGCAACGCCTCATCCGTGCGCCCCGCCAGCAGCTCGGCGCGCAACAGATTCATGGAGGTGCTCGGGTCAGCGGGGTGGACGCGCCCAAAGTACTTGATTGCTTCTTCGGGTTGCCGCTGGCTCAAGGCAAGCAGGCCGAGGTTGTAGTTGGCGTCGCGACTGTGGGGGTCGAGGCGAACGGCTGCCAGGAACTCCTTCTTGGCCGGCTCGGGAAGGCCCTGGGCGAGGTAGGTGTTTCCCAGGTTGTTATGTGTGGCCGCCGAACGAGGATCGACCTCGAGGGCCTCCTCGAAGGCCACCTTCGCCCGCGCGAAGTCCTTTTCCTGACTATAAATGATGCCCAGAAGATTTAGCCCCTCGGCGCTTCGGGGTGAGAGTCGCAACCCTTCGAGGACGGCCTCGCGGGCCTTGGCCAAATCTCCTTCATGCATCAGGCGCTGAGCTGTGGCGAATTCACGTTGCGCCGGGTCCGCCGTGGCAGATTGCTGCTGCGCCACCGACACCGCCATGCACAGCAGGCAGGCGAGCACCACCGACTCAGGTCGCACCTGCCGCACAACTGTATGCCACCCGATGCTCCTCGGAGTTATTCGGCCTGGAAGCACGCGGTCTCCTCGATTTCCTCTCCATGATATAGCCTTTGGGCCGACTTGTATGTAGCCCCTGTGCGCGCCGTCCGAGATGATCGATGGGTAACAGGATCGGCCCCCAGGGGGCCACCGAGGTGAGAAATGGGGCCGGGAGGCCCGTCTTTCAGGCCTCCCGACCCGTGGTGAGTTGGAGCGCGGTCGCTCCTCAGTTGCGGCACTAGAAATAGAACTTCAGTGCAAACTGAATCTGACGCGGATCGCTCGCACCATCGATCAGTGAGGTGATCTGGCCGAAGGTTTTGAGGTTCGTGAAGTCCGTGTAACCAGGTGCCTGAAACTGCGGCGTGTTGGTGAGATTGAATGCCTCGGCCCGGAACTCCAGGCGCGTCCTGTCGGACGTTCGAAACTGCTTGAACAACGAGAAGTCGAGGCGGTGGAAACCCGGACCTCGGACCTGGTAGGGCGCCCCTCCCAAAGGCGCGTAGTTGGTCTGCCCGACTGCCGTCGCTAACTCTGGCTGGGCAAAGGCCGCCGGGTTCATCCACTGGTTCACGTCGTGCGGGCCTGCGTACATGTTCTGGCCGGGAACAATTAAAGCGTTGCAGCCGAAGTCGGCTGTGGTTCCTTGCGGACACCCGATGTTGAAGGGCATCCCGTCTCGGAGGGTAAGGATCCAGTTCGCAGCCCATCCGCCGACAATCGCATTGGCGACGCCATGTGCGCTGCCCGCGAAGTGCTTGCCATTCCCGAACGGCAACTGATAAATGCCGCTCAAATGGACCACGTTGGTCATGTCGTAATCGCACAAGCCGTAGTCGGCTTGGATGCCGAACCCGGATAGATACGGCGCACGGTAGCCAGCGCCACCCACGTTCACCCCTAGCAATCCGCCGTTGAAGTCGCTTCTGCACTTCGATAAGGTGTAGTTACCCAGGAGCGAGAACCCCCCAGCGAACCTACGCTCGTAGTTGAATTGGAGCGAATGGTAGTAGGAACTCCCGTCGGTCGCCTCATACGTGCTCCCGCGTGCGAAATCCTTGAAAGGCACATAATTTTGGGGATTGCTCCCATTCGGAAGAATGATGCTGGGAGCATTGGTGGTCGGCCCAACATCCAGGTGGCGTCCGAAGGTTCCAACATAGGCCAACTGGGCCGTCTGGTTGGGCGACAACTGATACTGCAAAGTAAAGTTAGCGCCCTCGTCGTAAGGCGTCTGGTAGTTGTATTGCCGGCCCACTAAGGACAACCCTTCGGCGTTGACCAAGGTCGGAGTCAGAGGAATGCCCAGGAACCCCTCCTCCAGGGTCGCAACGTTCCCGTCAGCCGCGTACGTGATGGGGTGTACAGCATCGGGGTTGAAGAAGGAAAAACTAAACTGGAACGGGTAGTTTTCGCCCAAATTCGGACCATAACCAATGTTGGAGAGAGCCCCGTAAAAGATCCCATACCCGCCGCGGGCGACGAGCTTCGACGTCACGCGATAGGCAAATCCAACCCGTGGCGCGAAGTTCGTGTTCTGTGTCAGGGACAAGGTTGGATTGCTTGAGCACGTGACCGCGATTCCGTCGAGCGCAGTTAATGACGCGAAGGATGTCGACATCGGCTCCTTGCAGCGGCTGTTCGGAATCAGGTAAGAGGCGCTGCCCGGAGCGCCAGGAATGAAGTTTGCCTGGGCGCCGAAATGCTCCTGGTACGGATCGTAACGGTCCCAGCGCAGTCCCAGGTTGATTGTCAGCTTGGAAGTGATTTTCCAGTCGTCCTGGAAGTACAGGCCGTAATAGTTGCGCGTGTCATCGGTGCCGGCGATGTTGGACGCGAACACCGAGTCGGCCCCGCCCACATCGTTGATTCCGCCGGGAACCGTGGTCGCAGTGGGTGTCAGGAGCAGTTGCGCCAACCCCACGCTGCCACCGCCGTTGTTGGGAACCTCGTCGTAGGTACCGTCGAAACCGAAGCCGCCATGTGACCACGGAGGCTGAAGCAGATAGGCCTTGATGTGAATGAAATCGATGCCTCCCTTAAAGGTGTGCTTGTTGTAGACTTTCGAGAGGTTGTCGTTCAATTCGGCTACGCCGGTATTGAAGTTGGAAGGCATCCAGCCTTCCGTCCCCATGCCGGTCAGCCCCGCAATGTTGATGGCGGGAAGGCCAACGTTGCCCTGCGCCTGGGAAATCCCTTGGATTCCGAATTGCGCAGGAAGTCCTGCCGGTTGGGGTAGGGTCAGGTCACTGGGATTTCGATTGAAGCCAACTCGGAACTCATTGATGGTGGTTGGCGAAAGGGTGTGAATCTCGCCGAGCTCGCCTCCCTGATAGCTCAGCTTCTGATCGCCGGCGCCCCATACTTGGCCGCCGGCTTCTCCCGGATACTGAACGGGAATGAACTTGGGCTCCTTCTGCCAGTCGAAGGTCCCGAAAAGCTGATCTTTCGAGCTGATCGAGTGGTCGATACGAACGTCAAATTGGTCCACCGTATCCCGGGTGGCGGGATCGTAGGTGAAATTGTTGAAAATGCCCGGAATGCTCGGCGCCGGGAGTATGCCCAGCAACTTGATCATGTTCGGGTCGAGCCGGCTGGCAGGTATCTGGTTCAGCAGCGGGATGGCCGTCGAGGTGGTGAAATTCGTCATCCCCAGCAGACTCCCCTGATAGAAGGGGTCGCGAAGCATGCATCCGTTGACATTGTTGCACGGGAGGCCCGAAACAGGGTCCGTCGAACCGTTCGTGAGGACCCGACTCGTCGCCGGGTCGAACACTGTGCCAAGCGGGAACACGCGCCCCAAGGTGTCGGTGCGCGTTCCACTCTGGCCGGTAATCCGGTCCAGCAGGTCTGTAAAGCCGCTTCCTGCTTCGGCTGCAGTTGGAACACTGTCTAGATAAGGCGAGGCCTGCCGGATCCGCGTGCCCTCATAGTCGACGAAGAAGAAGGTTCTGCTCTTACCATTGTACACGTGCGGGATGGAGATCGGCCCGCCGAGCGTACCCCCAAACTGGTTTTGGCGGTACTCTCCTTTGGTAACGTGCGAGGGAGAGTTTTCGAAGAAGTTCGCAGAATCAAACTTGTCGTTGCGGACGAACTCCCAGACGTCTCCATGGAATTGATTGGTGCCGGATTTCGTCGTGGCATTCACCACGGCGCCCGCCGACCGGCCGAACTCCGCGCTGTAGTTGTTGGTCTGCATCTTGAATTCTTGCAGCGCATCCACCGGAGGGCGCACCGACCATTGCCATGGGAAGTTGTAGCCCTCGTTGTTGTTGTCCAGTCCATTGAGCGTAAATGAGTTTTGCTCAATAGGCGCACCGCTCGCCTCGAAGATGCCGCCGCGATTGGAGTAGTAGACATCAGTGGTACCGGCAGCGAGCGTAGCCAGATACACGTAGTTTCTGCCGTTCAGCGGCAAGTCGTTGATCGACGCACTTCCCACCACCTGCCCCACAGAAGCATTCTGGGTCTGGAGCGTAGGCACTGCCGCCGTCACCTCCACTGTCTGGGTGATTCTGCCCGGGAGCAGGCCGAAGTCAACCACAACCTGTTGATCGATATCAACGCCGACCTTGGGGTGGCTCGCGGTCTCGAACCCTTGAAACTCTATGGTCACGGTGTACACGCCGACCTTGACGTGCGCAAAAACGTATCCACCGCTTGTACCCGTTGTCGTCGTGGCCTTGATACCTGTTCCCTCGTTGGTCAAGGTGGCCTTGGCGCCGGGAACCACAGCACCACTCGAATCCCTCACCGTGCCAAGGACTACACCTTCATCAATCTGCGCGTAAATCTGAGGCGGCAGCAAGAAAGCAAGCACCGCCACCGTTAAAAGAAGGCCTAGTCGAAGTGGTCTTGAAAGAATCATTGCTAATAAACCTCCCGTCTGATTTGCGACCCAAGACCCGAGAACTACGCAACGGGCTTGCAGTCCCGCGGATGACTCTGGGCGTTGCGTGCGAGGCGCGTAACCCCCTACTGGCTGCGCGGGAAAATGTGTTACCTCAGGAGCGGCTTGCCCACCTCCCTCTTCCTGAGCAGGCTCGACTCTCCTGACAACAAACGCTGTGCAGTGTAGTCCTGCGCGGGTCACTGTCAAGGTGCTTTACAGTTCGTAACAGATAAGAGGACGGGATACTGGCCGCGTGCTCGACGTAACTAGCGCATAAGAAAAGGACTAGACGTTGGTCAGAGAAGCGGTCAGCGAGGACGTTACCAGGTCCGATAAGCCTTCGGAACTCTCTTTCTTCCCATGCGGCCACTTATGGTATGCTTGTGGTCAACGGTAAGGGGGACGGCCATGGAGGTTGAAATCCATAAAGCGACACCGCAGGACACCCTGTTCCATGGTGACGAGCACCAGAAGGCCTTAGTGCTCCGCGAATTACAATCTATTCTGGTCGGCCGGGCATTCCACGGCAGCAAGCGCTGCCAGGAATTCCTGTCCTACGTGGTTGAGTACACTCTGCACGGCCATCTGGAATACCTCAAGGAACGAACCATTGGGGTTGAGCTTTTCCAGCGATCGCCCGAGTACACCACCGGCGAGGACCCGGTCGTCCGTGTTCGTGCGTGCGAGGTGCGCAGGAGGCTGAATCAGTACTATGCCGAAGAGAATCCGACGCCGGAAGTGCGCATCGAGATTCCGGTCGGGTCCTACATTCCCCGGTTCCATTGGAAGGCACAGAAGCAACAGCCGCCAAAAGAACGGGCGCCCAAAGAAGAAACCAGAAGCGTTCGAACCAACCATTGGCTCCATCTCGTGGTGGTTGCCTTGGCAGCTTCGGCCCTGACTGCCTTGGTCGCGCTGGTTCTGGGTAGCCACAAGCGAATGCAGCCCGCCTCCGCGGTCGACGAATTCTGGGCACCGCTGTTCAAGACGTCCCAGCCCGTGATGATCTGCCTTCCCACGATGGTTGTCTATCGGCCGTCGCTCAATCTTTACCAGAGATACTCGCGGGAGCACCCAGGCGAGTTTCAGACGCAAGGTGAACGGCTCACTCACCTTCTCCCGCTCGACCAGAACGCCACGCTGAATTGGAAGGACCTGATTCCATCCACCAACGCCTTCGTGTCCAGCGATGACTCTAATGTGGCGGTGAAGCTCTCCGCCCTGTTTGTTCGCATGAACAAGACCCTCCAGGTGAGGAACGCAACCGAGTTGAACTTTGAAGAACTCCGCAATTCCCCGGCGGTCTTGATTGGCGCCTTTAATAATCGGTGGACGCTCGAAATGACCTCCCATCTGCCGGTCGTCTTTGCGGACGAGGGCCAAATTGGGAAGATCCAAGAACGGAAAGCCCCGGGACGAACTTGGCGCCCTCAATTGGATTCCCACGGCAATTGGACCACGGATTATGCGGTGATCGCCCGGCTCTTTGACTCGAACACCGGCCAGCTCCTCATCATTGCCGCCGGTGTCGGCGGGGCGGGGACATTCTCCGCCGGTGAGTTCCTTTCCCGCGAAGACTACCTGGCGGAAGGCCTGCGGGGCGCCCCCAAGAACTGGAACAAGCAGAACATGGAGATCGTCCTGCAAACGAATATCACGGAGGGCTTGGCCGGCCCGCCCCACGTCGTGGCCACCGAGTTCTGGTAGCTTCCTTGATTTCGAGACCCTCTGTTTAGTGGCCCATTATTGGGTGTCCCCCGGCGGACGCTCGAACGTCGGTTCGCCCGTGCTGTTGGGAGGTCCATTCTCGGGGAGATTACGCGCAATCGGATCGAGCACGCCAAACGATTGCTGCTTGAAACTGATCTGGCACGTTGCAAAGTTGGGACTGCGGCGGGGTTCGGGAGCGTTAAGTCGTTCACCCGTACCTTTAGGCAAGCTGTCGCTGCCCTCCGGAACACTTTCGCACTCTTTCCAGGGCCGCCGAGCCGGGTGGTAAGCGCTTCGAGTAGTCTGCGGCATATCGAACGCTAAAGGTGAGTAAGGTTTTGAAATAGCTTCTAGCGCGGTGGTGGAAGGGAGAGAGAGGGCTCATGCACCTCTCGGAAGGGAGTTTTGGCTTCGTAAAGCGCGAGGGCGGCCTTCAGGGCTTCTACCAGAGGCTGCCTGTTCTGTTGTGTAGCGAGGGCCACCGCCCGGCGTGCGGTTTGCGCGGCTTCAGGAAACCGGCCCACCTCGGCGTAGGCGGCAGCTAGCGTGTAGAGAACTGCCGGGTCTCGTCCGTTAGATAATTGGACCGCCCGCGCTGCAAGTTCGACAGCCTCAGCACCGTTTCGGTCCGATGCCTTGGGGCACGTAGCCAGTAACCATGCCACTTGGTTCAGAACAGGCAGAGTGTCCGGTTCTGTGCGGAGCCCTCGGCGCCAGTATGCAAGTGCCTCCGAGATTCTCCCCTGCGAGTAAAGGGCATAAGCCAGGTTAAAGTCAGCACGAGCGTTCCTGGGGTTGAGCTCCTGGGCCCTCTGGAAATGTGTGATGGCTTCATCGAGCCTTCCTT
>Ga0208821_1000786_pt1 | contig 21890 bp, 38 predicted proteins | sample June2015DPH_20_5_FD_184720 | JGI IMG/M metagenome (GOLD analysis project Ga0208821, IMG submission 184720) | Peatland microbial communities from SPRUCE experiment site at the Marcell Experimental Forest, Minnesota, USA - June2015DPH_20_40... | ecosystem: Environmental > Terrestrial > Soil >... | reverse complement strand
GTATCACCGGGCCACCAGCGGAGCCAAATTAGATCGTCGCAATGAACATAAGGGAAATCGTTCATGTTAGTACCTGTGGATTACAGGAAGGCCATATTGGAATAGGTGGTAAAACGCATATACCCATCCCAGTATCGCGTGACCAACGGCCAGCCAGAAGCTATGGTACATGTGATACGACAGTGCAGCGGCCAATCCAGAGCCGATGCCATTTGCGAAATTTACCGTCTTGACGGTCTTTGATGTGTCAGCCATGAATCCTCCTAAAATTTGGTGGAGCCTACCTGTCCTCCCTATAAGATCAGGCCCGCCGTGTTCACCAGTACGGCCCCATTACGGTCTGGAGGAGACTTTCATCTCCCCGGTAGAGTCCTACTACCAAGTTTACCAATTGGGTTCAGACTCAAACTTGCGATGCATTTGACCCGTCTCGGTATAGGGGCCGCTCACCTGCTCAGCCGTTCATCCCTATGCCGTCGCTCGTCCTTCAAGTGTCATGATCCACGAAAGGACTTCCACTTGATTGCCCGTATCTACGTGACCATCGAAGTATCTACGATTTGATGCTATTATGGTTTGATACTATTATATTATCTTTTAGGTACTTCATTTTTCAAAGGGTAAGAAGACGATACCCTCCCTTCCACTACATTATTGATGCTTGTGCTGCCTGTCGTATGGTTTACGGACAAAACGTTTGCGTTCAAATTGTCGGTTCCACTTAATTTCCGCTTCCCGCCAGCCCTGTATCCACAATCGCCGCTCAGCGTCTTGACCTTCCTTAAACGGACAATTGGAGAATTCCCACATTGCCATAAACTGCTTCTTGCCTTGCTCAACAATTTCCAGACCACGTTTTCGTGTCAGTCTCATGCGTAATCCCTTGTACTAGTCTTTCTCCGTCGCCTTTCACAACGAACTTATCGCCCTTGCGAACGCTTCGCTAGCGGTGTCATCGTCTACAGCAAGATACATCATTGTCGAAGCGCCCGACTTATGGCCTAATCTCGCCTGTACTTCCGGCAGCGTCATGCCGCCTTTCAAACCTAGTGTCGCACAGGTATGCTTGAACACATGCGGGTGGCACTTGAACGATTCGATGCCTGCCTGTGCGCCTATCGCCTTAATCCGCCGCCATGCTGTACACCTACTAATCGGGAACAGTCTACCATCTGGCGCAGGCTTATGTTCGGCCAATAATGTGGCTTCGTTAGGTAGCAATCTTTGGATCGTCTTGCAAGAACCCTTGAGACGCTGAAGTACTAAATGCCCGTCTACAAAATTCTCAGCAGTGAGCCCGATTACTTCGCTCACCCGCAGCCCGTGGTTGACTGAAAGCAGGAACATCAGCCGGTCATTTTCCCCGGCCACTCCTAGAAGCGAGACCAACTCGTCTTTTGTCAAATGCTTCAATGGGCATCTCCTGTACTATTACAAGAATAGCAGATCGGGCCGGGCTTGTCAAGCGAAATCTTTATAGCCCGTTAATCGTTTGGAACGCATCCACGAAATCTTTGGATTCTTTAAGCCCCAATCCCGATTTGCCCCGTACATACTTGATTCCATTGATTTTATTGCTAAACATATTTGGCATCGTTGGCTTAAGGCCTAGTAGATTACGATATCGCAGCGCCCACAGAGGGAGACAAGTTGATGGCTAAGAAACCAGGGTCCCCTACCAGCGTGCCGATCACGGTTGTCGATTCCTGAACGCTGCTAGACGATTCATCGTCAGACTCGTCTCCCCCCATCCACTTGGGTGTCTCGCGCACCTCGCGTGCCGTCCGTTCGACAAACTTCCAGTATTCCTGATCATCACTATTCTGCAAATTCTTTTCGCTCATCGTGACCTGGGCGGCTGGGTGCCCGGTGCGGCATCGCCGGGAATTCCGTTGCCTGCATAGTTCGTACCCATCACCATGCCCATGAACTCTTGCCCGCCGTGGTCGCGGTGCGCGTCTACACGAATGAAATTGTCTTTATACAGACGCAGACGGACTAGCGCCCGCGAATGTTCGGTGACCTCAGCGGCACCCTTCAGGATGTTGATAAGGCGCTCTGCGTTGATTGTAATCGTACAGAGCTGATCCTGAGGATCGGGGATGCCTACATCGAAATTCGGGACGGTGTAATGACCTTCGGGCATCGTAACAAGGTCATCGCCCTTCGGCATGAGCTTCTTTACCTCTTCCAGCGGGAAGATCGCAGGCGTCTCGCACTGATCGGCCACTTTCGGCAACGATACACGTACAATCGAAATCGTATCAGTCGCAGTAATCCCCTTCGGGCCGACATGGATGTATTTCCAACGGTCGGGCGCGTCGGCACGAATCGCCCTCATTGCCGCGAATGCCTTTCGATTGAGTATCCATCGATCCTTGCTCATAAATCCTCCAAAACCTAACCTAGTCTACTCCTCGGCTTTTGTCAAGAGAAAACTTTTGGGGGAGGGAATTTTATTTTGCTCTCACGCGCAACTGCCGTAAACTACTTTCCAATCTCCACCATCTAGCAATGCAGGGTGAGCGGAGACCGACAGGTGATCTTCCATGTTGACGTATTGTATCGCCGTCTCCATCCCCCGGATGAAAGCCAGCGCCTCTTCTTTGCTACCAAACAAATCGAAGTCCATTATTTCTCCTTGTCCGGGTCTACGTAGTTTTTACAACGCTTGTCATACTCGTGATGGCATCCCTCGCCGGTGCCCGCCCGGTGAAAGCAGCGTTGACTATCGGGAAAGTTTCTATCAATAGCATGTTCCTCGAACGCATGGCCGCAATTCTTGCATGGTTTCATCGTAGGAACTCCTTCAACGGAATTGTACTAATAATGCCTTTGGTGTCATAGAAGTACACGATGCCGTCCCGAGCGCCGATCACGATGTTAACAGGGTCCATCGCATTCGCAAGGTCAATATCCGACGGCGGTTGAATAAACAGGCACTCATGGTCTTTGTCATGTTGCTTTGTAGCCCGAGGATGCACATGCCATTCCCCGTCAATCGTTTTCAGGTTCGTGTCGAGCGACGGGTCTGCTGCATCTCCGATAGCGAGGGTTACAATCCCTCCACTGCATACAGGATGCTGTAAGCCGGGTTTCGCTGGGATTACGACCAGCTTATCGTCTACAGTCGTACCCCAGATGCCGCCCTCTTCATGTATGCCGTCTTTGTTGGACGCTTGTATGCTTACAGCAATCGCTCGCTTGACCTCAGCGGGCACGACGGGCGTCTGGCCGTGGGCGAAACAGCTCAGCACGACGATGAAAGTGAATACGACCGACACGAGGACTGTGTCACGCAGAATATCTAGACAAAATTTGGTCATCTTCGGTGCCTGCATCATTGATGCCATTGAGGCCGGTGATTGCGTCCCACGATGCCAGCGGAATCTTGGTCTGATCCTTACCTAAAGCCTTGCGGACGTTTGCAATCGTGCTAGCAGCGTCTGGTGTGTTGATTTTCACCAAAGGCGTACCGACGTTTCGAGCGTTGACGAAATTCTCCAAAAAGTTCACCGTGAAACCCCCGTGTTCGAGAATAAGAAATTGTACACCACCTTGTCCCGGCAGTCAAGGCAAAGTTCTTCGTTGCGAGGACACTTGCCGCCACAGTCTCCACAGACATGCACTTTCGGCTTCTCTTGCTTTTCCATCCGCATTGTAGAACTGTAACCTGACATCTTTTTCTCCTAATCTGAATCAAGGATATCAAAATCAGGGAATCCTGTCAAGAACTAAATTCCCTTTGGAATCAACTGCTCGTAATGCACACCGCCTTATCGCAGGCTGAGCGAGGGTCCATGGTTACCGTGATGTGCATTACGAGCAGGACTCCAAGTCCAAACTCGTTCCCACGAGATCACATCTTTTTGTGTAACTTATTCCGTTCATAGCGTGCGGCTTGTTGCACAATCCATGTCGTATGGGCCTGTAGCGTGTCCCGTTTTAATTGGCTGGCACGTTCCCACACCCAACCCGCAATGAATGCACCCAACACCCAGCCCGCAATGAATACCGCTACGTAAAGCAGATAAAATATGGTCATTGTGATCTCCCGTTATTACTGATTTGATGGTACAAAATCTTTCCATGGCATGCCGACACGCCAGCCGGTATCGCGGGCGGGTTTCACGCTGCCATCGGGCTCGTACTGCCGTGAACGTTCTGTTTTCTCTTGCTCGTCTTGGGTCATAGGATGCCCTTTCATTTCGAGAATTGTATATGCGTACGCTTCGTACTCTTGGCGCAGTCGAGGGTAATCGTGCGCCATGTTGAAACAATAAACCATAGAGGCCGTCTGGCAACCCTCGAAGCGGGCCAGAATCGCCATGATATTAGGGTTAGGCATTGGCCACCATCCGGTCAACAGGGACATAGGACTGAGCGGTGGTCTCTCCCTTGCTGTTGATGACACGATAACAGCTCGTGCCATTATCCAGAAGTTCGAGCATGAGCACATTGTCTTGGTACACATCCGATTCCCATTTCGTTCGTGCCATCAGCTTCACCATATCAATCTCCTCACTGAATCAAGAATATCGGAATTGGGGAATCTTGTCAAGGACTATATTTCCTTTAGAATCAAACATCCGAGCCAGATTGCATCAGCCAAATATGGCGCAAAGATGTATAGACCATAGCAGACGGCCAGGATTATCATCGCTGTAACTAAATCGTCATCGCTCACAGTGTATCCAGATGCCGTGCACAGGCCAGTTTCGCCTCTTGCAAAATTCCCCATGCGGTATATTGGGGCTCGCCGGGTACGCCATTGCAGCACAAAACCACAATATGCTTCTGTGCGGCCCGTAACATCGAGATCGCCCCGCGCAATTCCAGCGGAGTTACCGCAGCATGGCGGCGATATGGTTTCGATTGCACAGGAACCGTGCGATAACGCAAAAATGTTTCTTCTTGTACAATGTGGCGTGCTTCGTCATCTGTATATTCAAGAGAAAAAGTGTCCGATGGTACCCAACCATCGGATGGACAATTCGCAATTGCTCGTTCAATTTTATATTTCATATTCCTCCTAATTCAACAATTCAAGCCTACCAGACTCCCCAGCTCTTGTCAAGAAAAATCTTTTGGGGAGGAGAAGTCTTTTCCTTTCTCGCGCATACGCGTAAGATGTTTTTCGGGTACTGGTCGGCGGCAGAGCAGCAAAGATTCTGCCGGGATTTTGGGGGAGGAGAATTCGATTTTCATTCTCGCGCACACGCGTAAGATGTTTACGGGCTCCTGCTGGCAAGAGGAGGAGCCAAAGAAAGTTCTCCCCCAGAGGGAGAGAATTTGATTTTGTTCCTCACGCGTACGCGTAAGATGTTTTTCGGCGTTATTCATAGACTCTTCCGCCTTGGGAATCCGACCTGTAATAGCTCGTAGGTAACATTCCTCTAAGTCTCGGATTCTAAACGAGTTAATCATAAGTAATCCATAGTCACAGTTACTCTACGGCGATTACAGGCCCGCCAGCATCCGGCAGATTCAAGGGGATGCTGTGATATCACCTAGGCGCAACTATCGCCCCATGGCCTTGCAATCGCCAAATTTCGCCCCTATAATCCCCTATCGGGCCTTAATCTCCAATCTAGACCTGCAGTGTCTACAAATTTTCCCCCTTGTAGGCTTACGGTAAAATTGATGCTGTATCCCGCACGGGCATTCTGCGAAGTACGGGCCCGGTATCGGTGTTACATTCGCTCCACAACGGCCTGTATCCTTACACCCTAATTCACGGGCCTTGGCCTTCCATAAAGGCCCGTGATCGGCGTCAGGGCCTACTAGCGCGTGAGCAATTTCATGTAAAATCGTATCTCGTACATACTCGGGGGAATTGATTGCTACTAATCGCTTTGATAGGAGTATCGCGGTAACGTACCATGGACCGAAACAACCAACCCGGTTAAACGTGCACGTTCCAAACACCCGAGCCCGCCCGTGCCATTCTAGCGGGACATGGTTTAAGCCGTGAGAGTCCATTAGACTCCGAGCAAGTGATTCCGCGTCATATAATTCCATAATTCCCCCTATAACGTGTCAATTGCATCTGGGCCTTGGTTCAGCCAATCGCCCGTGCTAGAGGCTTCGGGAGCCTTCCCGAGATCAGTACCCGTACACTTTAGGGGCACTCCTGACAGGAATAGTGCTAGATTCAGACCGGGGGAATCTGGTAATTGTTCCCGCAGTTCTATAATCGTTGCACAGCGGGCCGTCATTACAGCACCGCCCTATTCGAGAATTCGACTTCCAACTGAGCGAGAGTTTTCGATTCCAACTCTGCTTTCCGTTGTGCACGGTACGCATCCGCCCATGCCCTGAAAATCGCTTCCATTTCTGCTGTTCGTGGCTTCGGTGTCGAAGTGGCGCGTAACCATTTATCATGTGCTTCTAGTATCTGGTTTAATTCTTCGGTTTTCATTTTTCCCCCCTTGTATCTGGTATAGCGGCCAACCGCTCTAGATCAGCGATTGGCGCATAATGCAGCGTTATAATCGTACAGGCTTGTTGCATTGTACACCCTGTCCCGATCACAGGCCCAAATCCGTGTGAATCCGGGCAATGACGGACTACAAACAATGGTGCGTTGCCAAGGTCCGTGTTTACTTCAATGGTATAGTTCATCTCGTCCGCCTTTCCATTTCGGCGTCCGATTCCCAGATTGTAGAGCAACGCGCCATGTGCAGCATCCGGGCATCAATCGCAGAGTCCAATGTGCGGGCCTTTACAACGAGCCCACAGGCGAGACAGTGCACCTTGAGACCGGGCTGATATGCGGACCATTTGATTTTAACTTGCTCCGGTTGTAATGTCATGCTTTCCCCCTTATAAAGCCCTATAGGGCAGGAATCTAATGTACTCAGTCTTACAAAAATCGGGCAAACTGTCAATGGCACGAACGGGCTATCGTTCTTCGCCTTTGGTAATCTCAAAACTCTTCATGGGATCGTGAGAACCAAGGTCTACACTACTCCCAATTACCTCTACGACTTGTCCAATATGTAAATCTTCGCAGTCGGCGGGGTGCTCAGCGTAAATGCGGGCCATACTGTTTGCTACGACAATGCGACACCCCCAATAAGGCGGGCCGTATGGTGCTTGGCGCTGTTGGAATGATATCAGATGGTACTCGGGCGACTCGGGCGTCTTTGGATCACAGCCCATAAGGACTACTGTAAGCAAGATTCCCAGAGCCACAATTCCGTTTTGGATTCGTTGTCTCATATCGTTTACCTTGCATCCTAGATGCCAAAACACTGTACTATTAGAATCAAGAGTTTAGCAATTCCAATGTACGATTAGAGTGTAAAAATATGGCACTTTGTGTACAAATGGTGTCACTTTCTCTACAGTCGGTTGATATTAAAGCAATTAGCGACCTAGAATATGTGACACTATTTTGCATAAGCCTGTCGGCAATCGCATGATGTACGACAGAGCCAGTAGATTGTAAGGCTCACTATAATTATGGTGATGTCCCTGTGCTGGTGTAGCCGCAGACTTCGCAAGCTCTGCGCACTATCCAGCCGAAGCAGCGCACGGGAAGCAAGGTATCGGGCACGGTCACGTGGCTCGGGTACTGCTGCATGATATTTAGATCATGGCTACTGTACTGACACAGGCGCAGTGTAGAGAAATCGGCCATAATATTACAAGAATCGGGCAATCCGGGGATCCAGGCAAGCAGGTAAGCAGAGTAGTATAGCAGGAGCCGTACTAGACCCCGCCCAATTCCCCGATTCCAATTCCACGTCCCCGATTCCCCGATTCTGCTAGGCTCCGCTAGCCTTCGTCTCAAAACTCTACTGAGACGATAGAATTCAACGCAACGTCTTGTAGAAGTGTTTCACTCTGTTGCAATTTTGGAATTTGGGAATCTATCTTGTTATCAATAACTTGACGGGTACGGGTACGGGTATGGGGCAAATACACTCCTCCAGGCTACCGATTACCCTAATTCCAAGAATTCCAGAATTAGACCATATAACACCCAAACATAAGTCTTTGATTCTAAAGAATATAGGGGGTCTTAACTGCCAGAGCAAGGGGGTGCCGGGGGAGTCCCCCACCTCCTCGCCTGCTCGCTGAGCGGGGCCTAGCCAGAATCTGGGAATTGGGTAGGGTGGTCTTAACCCCTACCCTTTGAATGGTTTACGGGTATTCCCCAATTTCTTCTATAGAAGTCCCCTTTTAATAGGGGGTCTTAATAGGGGGTCTTAACCTATAGAATGAGATATAGGGTGTGGTTGAAAGGGGCTACGTCTACTGTCTCCACCTCTTCATTTCGTCATCAATCTTCTTGTCCGGCAGCGGCGTAGGAATTAAGGTCTTGTGCCAAATGTAAATTACCGGGGCGACGATTACAATGTAAAATCCTACTACTGCCAGCCCATAGAATATCCATTCCAAAATTGTGTTCTGTGCTTCAGGAGTCATGCGACCTCCGAAATAAACATTCGCAATGATCCATAGAATCCTAGACAGAATACGATTCATCTCATCCTCAACTTTCCTGAAACCGTCCCGGCTCAGGCTCGGGGAACGTAAGATGCTTCTGGGTAGACTCCTCGCTCAAGGTAACTCCCTTCGCATAACCAGCCCATCCTTTGGCATGTAATATCCTTCTTCGACCGATTTTACTCGAAAGCCATAATCCCAATACAACTTCTGGGCGGGATTGTCTTCATGTACGTGTAATTTTATTTCTTGGGCTTTTTGGAGCGTATACCACTCGATGACCTCGCGAAGTAAATTCCCACCGACACCTCGGCCCTGAAAACTCTTATCTACCGCGATTGACCAGATGTACGGATGGACGACCGTTCGTACTAAGACGAAGCCGATGATATGGTTTTCATCCGGCGACTCTTCAGGAAAAGAATGTGAAAAATCTTTCTCATTAACTTTTGCGAGGAACACATCGCAGACTTCTACCATATCTTTCATGGTCTCTCGGGGCGGGCGCTCAACCCCTTCATAGCATGTGTCAGAAATCTCCATAAGTCGGTCGAAGTCTGTACTATTATAAGCGGTCGTAATGATCATCGGAATACCCTCAACGGCATAAGCCCTCACAATGTTACCGAAAGTGTAATGCATCCGCAAAAGAACCAATACAGAGCCCAACGCCATTCTCTCGCGGTGGCGAACAGTGCCGATGCCACGAAACTCTCCGCTGCCATAAAAAGTGTAAAGCCTCGTGCCATAGTCCTCCAAAAAAAGTGGGACGTTCTGTTCCTAGGTCGTCCCGAACCCGAACTTACGTCTACCTTCCGGCAGCCGCAGCCATAGTCAAGGGTTTAACCTCGGCTGTTATTGGTTTTACGCTGTTAAGGTAGTCGTCTACCTGCACGCAAGTTGTAATCATAATTCGAGCAATCGATACCTGTTCATCCCCCCACACGGCTCTAGGAGCAGTCTGGTGGAGATGCCCGGAATCGAACCGGGGTGTTACCCGCCTACAACCAACCTTCAACGTGCGTAATTCAGGGGCCGACTTCCGACCCTCCACCATCTGGAATCGGTCCAGCCCGGTCAGACCTTCGCTTTAACTTCTGCGACGATCTGCGTCAAATCCGCACGAAGCCTCGTCACTTCCACCTTAAAATCCGCAACCAGAGCCGCGCTTTCCTTCGCGATCTTTCCCCGGAGCCCGTATCCAGCCACGCCGCCCAACACAAATGCAATCACTAATTCAAGCATAAAGCCTCCTTTTTCCTACTATCCCAAGTGTAGCAGAGTGGAATACCCTTGTCAAGCAAAAAATTCGGTTACTTTAGTTTCGCCAGTAACCTCTGTAAAGTCGTGGGTTTACCGACGGCGTCACAAATCGCAGCGTCCGCATGGAACAATACTAGTCCGACAGAAAGCACTTTCGAGAGCCAACTACGGTTGTGCCGGTATTCGTACACACCTACAGTGGCGATTGCAGCGTGCCATGCTGATTTGAGGGCTTTCTCTTTGGATTCTGGGGTCATATTCCTCCTATTTCTTATAGTATGAATTCTCATACCCTTCCGCCGCCAAAATGAATCCCATTCCCTCAGCCCATTCCGGAGTTTTCGACATACACTGCAACAACTCCGCTTCGCCCAGCGGGGAATCTAGTGGCACTTCGGCTACGATCTCATCATGTATTGTCATGATGATCTTGAAACCTGCCTTTTCCGCTTCGAGCATGCCATTGAGCAAAATATCTCGGGCGACGGCTTGCACTACGTTCTCAGTAAGCAATCCGCCGTAAAGGTCTTTCTCCTGAGCACCCTTAGAATCATACGCCGTATATGATACGGTATCCCGTAGCTTGCCGAACTTCAACTTCTTACTGAGCTTCGGATTGAAGTAATGAATGTACCGCCCGCTCGGCAACTTTATACGGAGTACTCGTGTGTTGCGACCGTCCACCACAATTCCCTTTACATAAATGCAGCGGTGCTCGCGGACAGCGTTCTTCACGGCATCTTCAAGAGCCTTCCAATATAGAGGAATCTCGAAATACTTCTTGCGGAAGCCGTAAATGCACTTCTCCGCAGTAACTTCATCCGGGTCTTCCGAATCTATTGGCATCGTAATACCAAATGTTGCACAATAGTCAACGAACTTGTCTACACCCATTCCGAAGCCGCTGCCAAGGATTACGACTTTACCTTTTGCACGTTCGTCCGAGTTTTCTTTTGTAATCGGCTTGCCAAGCAACCAAGACATGAACTCGCAATAAAGATCGTGTCCCTGTGCATATGCATCGATCATCGATTGACATTGGGCTAGTGCCGCAAGCACGCGAGATTCGATTTGCGCCAGATCGCCGACTACCAATTTATGTCCCGGTGTCGCACAGAACGAAGTCCTGATCACTGAAGCGATACATGTCATTACGTCAATGCCGGGAAACATACCGGATACAAGTGTTTCCGCACGGACGGCATCAATAATAGCCTTCGATACTTTCGATGCCGCTTTATCCGGCTTGTAAAGATTTTGAAGTTGCACCCCTCTCCCCGCCCATCTTCCAGTATGTGCACCATGATACAGGAATTGCCAGCGCAGCCGCCCATCGGCACTAATGCGATCTTGAATGCTTTGGAACTTCTTGTAAGCGGAGCCGCCGAGTTTCTGTCTCAGTAAAAGTAACTCACGGACTTCCTCCGAGAGTTCGCTATTCAATGCGCTCTCTATATGTTCTACGTCCAATGAATCATAAGGATATCCTCTCGGCTTCAACCATGTTTTCAGTTGTGAGCCACTATTCGGATTCTCGCATTGGGTAATAGCTCCGATCTGAGCGAGAATTTCAAGCGCCTCGTTTTCGGCTAGTTTCTTTCCGTTTGCAACGAAGGGTTGGTCAATATACACGCCCGCCGAATTCATGCGCTGATCCAATTCCCAAGCAGCCTGCTCACCGGGGGTAATTGGGGAATTGATTGCGACCGCCGCGTAATGCACTTCTCGTTCAGCGATTACGTCCTGCATACAGTATTTGCAGAAGTCCGCCCACTTTTCAGGATGGGAATTCCAGTCTTTAAAATAATGCATAGGCGACCCATTCAAAAGCATCTTCTTAGTCGCCTTCTTCGGCATCGAAAAGAACTTTACACCCTCATCGGGGGCCATGTGAATCTTCTTGCCCAGAATCGATAGAGCCGCACCCGCCCGCTCCAATCCGATAGGCAGGCTCATGTACGCACAGAGGACGCTTGGGTCATACCATTCCTTCAATTCCGTGGCGATACCTAACATATCCTCGAAAATGTGTTTCTCGAACTGAAAGTTCCACGCACATTTTATGACTGTCTTATCGAGTAAGAGTGCCCGCAATTCGTCGGGCATCGGTCCTAAATGTGGTTGCCAGAGATTCGGAGATTCCAAATCCACAGCCCACGCAAGCATAAGCACACGGGTGGATGGATGTTTGGCGTAATTATCCAAACCCACGGCTTTGATGTTTACTAAACTCGCGGATTCAAAGTCAAGCCACACACGTTTCATTCAGATTCCTCAGGTTCATTCTCGTGCTTCGGTTCAATTTGTAAATACCAGATATCTTCGGATTGGATATATTTCACAGTATTGCCCAGTTTTTGGCGAGCCATACTCATATCCGCATTGCCGAATCCCATCGCCTCAGCACTCTTGTAAACATCTACCTTTGGATGAAGCTCTCCGTCAGTGAGATGTTCTACTAACCAATCCATACATTGCTTGTAGAGCGGAACAAAGGCTTCTTTGTCTGGTGTCTTGAGAGTAGCATCAGCGCTTGCGTGTGTCACATCTCCAAACTTAATTTTCCCAACGGATATGAACTGACCGTTTATCTCTACTTCCTCAGAAACAATTTGATATTCTAATCCACCAGTATTCGGGGCGATGTTAGCCTTTAGGGGCGTCATCTCCATCTTTCCGGTCAATTTATTTTCACCGAATGACCACGCCACTCGGACTGCTCCAACCATGCCCATTGCCCCGCCGACCCTTTGGATGCTATCTGTATCTTTGGTTTTGTTATAGTGCGTCACCAATATGATTGCGACTCCAAATTTTTCGGCGATCTTCGCCAGGGGTGACAGCGCCATGCGAACTTCCTGCTCTGAATTTCCCTTCAAATGGCCTAAATGGTTCATGATCGGATCAATGATTACGACCTTTACATCTGGGTTAGATTCAAGGAACGAGCGGAGAACGTTTAGATCAGTGTCGAGCGTAAAATCCTTTGGACCTTTATCCGTCACTACTGACTGTAAAAGCATGACTTTATCCTTGTCAGCTCCCGCTGCCATCAATCGAGGGACTAGAGTATCCGCAGCGGCATCTTCTAATGAGATGATGACAACTTCGACCGGGGGATTTGTATTCTTAACATCGTGCCAACCACATCCCTTCGAGGCACATGCAGAAACATACATCGTCACCATACTCTTACCGACACCCGGATGACCCGCGAACAAAGTCAGCTTGCCAAAGGGAATTCTGTCTTGCCACAGCCAATTGAGAACTTCGGGAGCAATGTTACTCGCCCTCTTGAGTACCATCTTCGATGTAGTCTTCTCCTCCGGCTGAACGACTGTTGTCAAATTCGTCTTGAAGAAAAACTTCTTTCCCGAGATAGATTCCAAATGGTCACGGAATGCCCGCCAGTCCTTATCCTGACAGTGAGCATGAAAACATTTGAAGCCATATCCGCCGTCGTCGTTGACGAAGACTGCGACTTCCCCGTTGTTGTGTTCCTCGTTGAATGGGCATGGAACGATGACAAACTTCCAGCCATTCTTCTCTCGGCGCATGACCTTATGGGCGATGCCATACCAATCAAGGAACTCTTCCATCTTCTCGGGTCCGTCGGTAGTAGCGATTCGTTCAGCCGCCTTCGCCTTAATGACGATTGAGGATTTCTTTGTCTCTTTCGGAATTGGCTTTAACGCAGATAGTTGCATCAGTGTGACCGACTTGATTTCGGTCGGTACGCTTAGAATGCAAGAATGCCGGTGCGGACGATCCGCAGTATTCGGGCCTTTTGATGCGAGACTGCCGTAAGCCTTCGTGATTCGTGACGGATTATAAACGACAGTGTCTACGTGCACCAGGGACGTGTCAAACTTTTCGGCGAGATGCTGTAATGCCTCTTGTACTGTTACAGTCAATTCATCGGTCGAAGGCATGCCGCCCATGTTGTACAACAGGTGATATCCGTTGCCACTATCAGCCGTGACCGGATCGGGCCAGCCTTTGTCCTGTAGATAAGATTCAACTTTCTGAGCGACGACGAACGAATCAGACTTCTCAGATTCTGTCGAAGAGACGGTTTGCTGAGGGAGTTCTGTACCATTCCCGTCTACTCTTAATGGATCGCAATCAATCAAAAGCCAATTTCGAACCACAATCTCATCGTCTTTGCAACCATGCCCACCGACGACGGCTTTGTCTTTCTGTGATTTATCATACAACTCAGCAGGCGGGGCGTTCAGCGTGTAGTAGACGGCAGGAACCTTGCCAGAGTATTCCTCAATAGCCTGTACTAACTTCTCCCTGTCTCGAAAAAAACCGATGATTGTCCCTTGTGAACTTTTCGGGATACGAAGCTCTACCAGCGACCCCTCAGGGAATAGAGCCTGTACGCTTTTACGAATCTCTTCTGTGATCATGTAAAAATTTCCTCCTCATGCGAGCGATTCCAAGATTTATAGACTATATATTCATAGTCTCCACATCTAGTGTAGAGTGGGATTCCAAGATTCAATAGGAATCTATATACACCGTTACAGCATATGCAGTATATATACAGATGTATGTAGTGGGATAGAGTTCTTAGAGACGAAAGACCCTAGAAAAATTTACATAGAGACGAAAGACCCTATCCCACTACAAGTTAGACCGTTTCGACAGTCGCCTTCGCAGTCGATAACGGACGAACGGTGTCGATTACGATGTTGGCAAAAGTCTTCCCGGCGTTATTGCCGGTGCCTTCGTTATGGGCGATGTTCGCAATGAACCCGAAACTGATCAAATCTTCGGTGTCAAATTTCTTGTCGAGATTGATCTTCAACCGACGGCAGAACTTGCCAAGGGTCGATTTCACACCAATACTGGGGCTGACGCTCAGGTAGACGTACAGGTCGTTGCCGTCTTCAGCCTTTTGGTCGAGCACCTTGACTTTGATGGAGAATTTTTCTTTCTCACCATAAGTGGTCTTGAATATTTTCATTTCTCCGATTTCAACGATTTGCAGTTTATGCTGATCTTCAGATGGGAGTTCGTATACTTTTTCTTCGATTATCATATGGATTGTCCTTTCGGGAGTGTTGTTCTACTCCATTCTTAGATTACCAAAGTACCCAGCGTTTGTCAAGCGAAAAGTTGAAAAGATTTTGCTTGACAAGTCGGGAGAACTTTGGTAATCTGAGAATGAAGGGAATTGGGTTCCTTTGGTTACCCATAGACCTATACAGAAAGGAAAGAATGTCTCGTAAGCGTAAGAAAACATTAGATTTACGGGGAAAAGACCCTGAATCACCTGAGTATTGGGAAGAGATTCTTGGCCGAGAGGGTTTAGGGATGCGTACAGGTATCGGTTCGAAGCTATCTTACGTGGGTTTAGGGGGTGTTTTAGAGAGAATCGAGGGGGAAGAACGTACCTCATCAGGGAGAGTTGACCCTAAAGCACCCGCTGAATAACTTTATTTTTTCCTTTAGAATCAATGGCTTAGAACCCTTTTTCTCATTTCTAGAAAAAATTTCCTCGTACTAGTGAGAGGGTAAAATTTTTTGGTTTCGCCGTACATCCTTTGCTGCCCATAGTACCACCGGACGCAAATGAACAGAAAACGACAAGTGCGGGCGGCACTTAAACCGCCCTACAATTTTAAGCCGAGCCGGTCGTTAGTAAATCCGGTCAGTCCGCCGAAGGGCGGTAGGCAATAGTTTGAATTTCGTTGTCGAGAAATTCCCTCCGGGGTCTCAGAGTAGTCAACCGCCGAGAGATCGCGGTCCTTTGGTTGACGGGACGCGGTAGACAACGACTAGGGTACGTGGACTGGCGGGCACGCCGACCGTAAATCGTACCCAAATTTTTTGAGAAACGGGGCGGACCTCCTCCGGGTGCCAAAAGCACTCCCGTCCCGATATTAGCCCCAATTCTGGGGCGACCCGAGACCGCATGGTGCCAGCCATTGCGGTCTCTTAGTTTTGGAGCGCCTATGCCAACCGAGATATATCGCAACGGGTTTGGCTGGGTGTCGAAGGAAGTATCCAAGGAACTCCTCGCACATATTTTCCCCAACTATCCTGAAATTCGCGTATGTCATCCGCTGCCCGACTGGATAAAAGAAAGGCTCAAGGAGGCGGCATCTTCAAGGATGATCCAAAGCGATTAGAAAAAGCGGCTGAGTATTTGAGAAAGTGGGGGAAGTAATGCCCCGAATCTTGTTAGCAATCTTTTCCTGTCACGAATACAAATATGAGATTGCTGGATGTAGGGATTGGTTTTCTCGTCCTATCACTAATCGCATACAGGGTATTCGGGATTCGTGGTTGAAAGATGTAACTTGCGACTATCGCATATTCAAGGGATTCGGGAAAGGTCGGACGCCTCCGCAGGATGAAGTCGATCTTCCTTGTTTGGACGACTATTTTCATAGCGCCGACAAGTTGCGTGCGATGCTCAAGTATGCCCTTGATAGGGGGTATGACAGAATTTTTAAGTGCGACGACGACGTTTTTGTTTACTACGACAGACTGATGGCAAACGTGCCAACCGCAGATTATGTAGGAAGCGGGCGAGGCTGGAGCGTAGAAAGCAGCAAACAATTTCGAACGGACTTTTGTCCGGGCTTTACATATTGGTTAAGTAAAAGGTCGATGGAAACGTTGTTACAATGCCCAGCAGGGTGTTGGGCAGAAGATCGATGGGTGGGCGAGTCACTGAAACGAAAAGGCATTCACCTAACTACAGACCACAGATATCATCTAGTAAAACCGACTAAGACGAACCAGTATATCAGCGATGGAGAATTGGGGAAATCAAACAACTATCTAACGATCCATTCGCTGAGCCCGGATCAAATGAGGAGACTTTATGCTAGGAGAAGTGCATAGAGACGCACGCGGCGAATTGATGGAGTTCGCGGATCAACCCGGACAGATTTACGTATCGCGTAGTCACCCCGGCGCGGTTCGGGCGAATCACTATCACACCCGCAAAGTGGAAAAGTTTTTGGTTGTGTCGGGCAAGGCGTTCATCCGTATCCGTCAAGCAGGATTTGACAAAGTAAATTGCATCTCTGTTGACGCACAAGATTTTCGCATCGTGACGATTTATCCGATGCAGGTTCACAACATCACCAACATCGGCGCGGGGGATATGGTGTTAGTAGTTTGGTCAAGCGAAGTGTTTGATCCCGCTGACCCAGACACATACCCGGAGGAAGTATGAGAGTAGTCACGGTTGTGGGCACTCGCCCTGAGATCATCAAGTTGTCGCGGGTCATGGCCGCGTTGGACGCGGCTGTAGACCATAAGGTCATTCATACTGGTCAAAACTACGACTATGAATTAAATGAAATTTTTTTCAAAGAAATGGGTATCCGCAAACCGGACGTAATCTTGAACATACAAGCATTCAGCCCTATTGAGTTTGTGGGCAATGCGATGATGCTTCTAGTTTATCCGCTTAAGACAATTAACCCGGATGCGATCTTAATTCTTGGTGACACCAATTCCTGCGTTGCTGCCGCATATGCTGCAAAGCGACTAAAGATTCCAATCTTCCACATGGAAGCCGGGAACCGATGCTTTGATGAACGCGTGCCGGAAGAAGTAAATCGCCGCATCGTAGATCAACTTAGCGATATCAATCTACCTTATAGTTCCATCGCGAGAGAGAACCTGCTCCACGACGGATTACCTTCCGACCGCATCATTAAGACGGGCTCGCCGCAGAACGAGATTCTGTCATTCTATGGTGACCAGATACGTGCTAGTCAAGTTTTATCGCGGTTAAACCTGACATCAAATGAATATTTTGTGGTGAGCGTTCACCGCGAGGAGAACTGCACCCCTGAGACGTTCAAGCAACTCTGTGACTTGCTAAATGCATTATCTGACAAGTATCACCAACGTGTAATCGTGTCTGCTCATCCGCGGGTATACAGTCGATTGACTACCTTTGGGGATTTCCGAGATGAGGTCGAGTTCTACAAGCCTTTTGGTTTCTTCGACTACAACAAGTTACAATTGGACGCACGTTGCGTTCTGTCTGATAGTGGCACGATCACAGAGGAGTCAGTTCTGCAGGGTTTTCCCGCGTTGAATTTGCGCGAGACACACGAGCGCCCCGAGGGCATGGAAGAGGCCGCGGTTATAATGACCGGATTTAAAAATGCAGTAGACTGCATAGCTGCCGCTGAGAGTGTTCAGCCTTTTGTACCGAGTGATTGGCGTCAACGAAATATCAGCGAGAAAGTTGTCCGCATCATTTTGTCGTACGTGGATTATGTGAATCGAAACGTCTGGAGGAAGTAATGAGTACCATTCTCATCACGGGCGGAACCGGCACCTTTGGCAATGCCGTGGTGGAACGGTATCTCAAGAACTACCACAGGATTCGCATTTTCAGTAGAGACGAAAAGAAACAAGAAGACATGCGGATTCGTTTGAATAACCCCCGTGTGGAATTCTTCATTGGCGACGTACGTGACGCAGCGAGTCTTGTTGCTCCGATGGAAGGCGTCGATTACGTTTTTCACGCCGCCGCATTAAAGCAAGTGCCGTCATCCGAATTCTTTCCGCTCGAAGCGGTCAAGACTAATATTCTTGGAGCGGAGAATGTGTTCAACGCCGCGATCAATGCGGGTGTGGGAAAAGTTGTCGCGCTCTCCACTGATAAAGCAGTTTACCCGATAAATGCCATGGGAATTTCGAAGGCGATGATGGAACGGGTCATGACCGCCAAGTCGCGCACTTCGAGCCATACGGTTTTTTGTGGTACCCGGTACGGAAATGTTCTTGCATCCCGCGGATCAGTTGTTCCGCTCTTTATAGATCAGATCAAGTCAGGGAAACCGTTGACGGTCACCAACCCAGACATGACACGCTTCATGATGACGATTGAAGAAGCGGTGGAATTGGTTAAGTACGCGTTTGAGCATGGCCAGCAGGGTGACATGTTCGTGAAGAAATCCCCCGCGGCAACCGTGCTTACAGTTGCGAACGCGATCAAAGAGATTTTGAATTCGGATGCGGAAATAAAAACCATTGGCACCCGGCATGGCGAAAAACTTTTCGAAACACTCGTCACTTCCGAGGAGATGTCCCACGCGCAGGATCATGGCAACTATTACCGCCTTCCCGCGGATACACGCGATCTGAATTATGCGTCCTACTTTAGCGAGGGTAAGGCGGCGGATGCGGGATCATATACGTCGCACAACACGTACCGGATGAACCTTGAAGAGACAGTAGCACTCCTGAAAGATTGGGTATGACTCGTGCAGAAATTTTTCGTGACATTTATCGTGGTAATCTGTGGGGAAACGTCGAATCCGTTTCCGGGGATGGCTCAGAACTTGAAGTAACAACCGGTCTTCGTGAAGCACTTCCGGCGCTGTTCCATGATTACGAAGTGGAATCGTTGTTAGACGCCCCCTGCGGGGATTTCAACTGGATGAAGACTGTGGCTCTACCGGACGATTACATTGGCATGGACATCGTACCAGAATTGATTGAGAAAAATAGGGACAAATATCCCGACATAGATTTTCGAGTTGGGGATATCGTGCAGGATAAATTGCCGTTGGTAGACATGGTTATCTGTCGAGATGGCCTCAACCATATGTCATTCGCGGACGCGATGAAGGCAATTGAAAACTTCCGCAGAAGTGCAAAGTGGCTGGCCTTGACGAATTTTCCTACTTATCTGGAGATAGTGGACATCGAGGCGGACTTACCGCCTTATGGGTGGAGACCAATCAATCTGGAATTGCCGCCTTTCTCATTGGGTCATCCCGTACGAACGATCTTTGAGGGCAAGTTTGAGAAATACCTAGGGGTGTGGGAAGCATAAATCGGGGGAGTCTGTGAGCGAAATCCATGTATCATGTATAATGCCCACTGGTGACCGCCAGCACTTGATAAGGTATGCAATTGAATCGTTCTTTGAACAGACGGTATCTGATACGGAATTGATCATCGTTGATGACGGGGAATTCCCAACTAGCATATTAGACAATCCCCGGATTCGATATTTTCACGTTCAGAAGATGACTATTGGCGAGAAGTTGAACTTTGCTTGTTTGCACGCGAGAGGAAGTATAATCTGCCGCTGGGACGATGATGATTGGTATGCATCAACCCGCATTGCCCGTCAATTAGATGAGTTGAGCAAGCCCGGCATTCAAGTCACAGGTTTCCACAGCCTGCATTACTATGACATGAAAACTGGCGGGATTTGGCCGATGCAGGTTAATCACCCGCTACCGCACGCCATGGGAACGTCCTTATGTTTCACGAAAGCCTATTGGCAGAATAACAAATTTCAAGCATTGAGTCGGTTTGAGGATACCCGATTCAGCGACCGGGCAAAGTCACAGGGGGTGTTATCCTCTTTCGATGGCAAACCGTATGTAGTCGCCCGCAAGCATGGTGCAAATATTTCTAGTTTTGGTCCGAATCCGAAGACGAACAAGGGCGAGGTTCCACAGGAGTTTCTGAAACGATTGGGAGGACAAATGGACAGTAACCACATCATACAATCTTTCTGGTCGGGCAAACTCACCACCATGGAGAAGTTGTGCATCCGCTCTTTCATGGCAAATGGACACGAGTTTCACCTTTATACCTACGGAAAATTGGAAGGCGTTCCGGAAGGTTGCATCGTAAAGGATGCCAACGAGATTATCTCGGAAGAAAAGATTAAGCAACTCCCTTGTGTGCAACAGTCCGCGGACTTTTTCCGTGTGGCAATGTTGTTGAAGAAGGGTGGTTGGTATGTGGATATGGATAGCGTTTGCTTGAGACCATATGATTTCGCCGCTGAGTATGTGTGGGCTGGCTGTGATTCAGATAGCACGGTACTTCACAATTCCGCCATCAAGGTTCCGGCAAACAGCCCGATTATGCGGGCGTGGTATGATCACATCAATAACAAGAATGCTGGTCAGTTAGCGGGGTTAGCATTTCAAGAAGTAGGTCCAGAGTTGTGTGCTAAACTCGTGATCCAATTTGGATTGCAGAGATACATCGTGCCTCGGTATATGTTTGATCCGGTACATTATGACCGGGCCGCACAGATGGTTGACCCGAATGTGACTTGGGATTTAAGCAAGTCATATTCTGTTCATCTTTTTCATGCGGCATGGCGCGGGCAGCATGAAGCCCACCAACGTACGGATTATGGTAAGTTGACTGGTACCGATGATAAGTTTCCAGAGGGATGCCTGTACGAGCAGTTGAAGCGGCGTTATCTACGAAACCCAAAAATTTCCATCGTCATAACGACGTACAACCGCGCCAATCAATTGCGGAAGACGTTTGAAAGTTTCGTGACGCAACCCGCTTATAAGGATTGTGAAGTTATCGTAATTGACGACGGCACGGATGCGGAGACACCCACATTGTGCAAAGAATACGGTGTTGAGTATGTCCACGTTGGTCGCGCAGGTGTATATCGAAACCCTGCACAGCCTATCAACATCGGCCTGCGTCGGGCACAAGGTGATATCATCATCCTTCAGAATGCGGAATGTAAGCATTCCAATCCAAACACTATCGAGCTTCTGACTTCTCAAGTAACCGATAACAACGTCGTATTTGCTCTTGTCATAGATTTGTTGGAGAATGGGGAAGAGTACGGTATTACATATTGCGGGAAGTTAGCACAACGACCGTTCTTTTTCTGCGGAGCCATGAAGCGTTCATGGTTTGTGAAACTCCGCGGGATGGATGAAGACTATCCGTGCGGCGGATATGATGACGGCGATTTTGCTGACCGTCTGAAACATGAAGGTGTCAAGATCGTGTACAGTGATGTCAAAGTGCATCACCAATGGCACCCGCGACCGAAGTACAGTGATAAAGCCGCCCGGCAGGTATACGAGCAAAAGACCGCGGCAATGGCGGCTGGTAAGATCACCGCAGTACGGAATCTTGGCCGGGAGTGGGGGGCATTAGACCCTATAGAGATACCATTGACTTGGATTGCTCCCAATGTAGCACCCGTAGTACCCGCACCAAAAACACCATTATCTCCTAAACGACCATACAAATATGGAGATAATACTTTAACAGTAAACTGGTGGGACCGCCACCCAAGAAAGTAAAGGCGGGCGATAGAATGACAAGGAGATATTTATGAGTTTGGACGGAGCAACTTTATATAGACGGGGAAGCGCAGAACCCGGCGAGCA
>Ga0208821_1000782_pt1 | contig 21951 bp, 14 predicted proteins | sample June2015DPH_20_5_FD_184720 | JGI IMG/M metagenome (GOLD analysis project Ga0208821, IMG submission 184720) | Peatland microbial communities from SPRUCE experiment site at the Marcell Experimental Forest, Minnesota, USA - June2015DPH_20_40... | ecosystem: Environmental > Terrestrial > Soil >... | reverse complement strand
AATGACCGGTTTTCGATTTTTGGGGGCTTCACCTACGACAGCATCTTTGCTGCGGGGAACATCGTTTACGCGCGCGGCACGGCGCCACTCAACGACTTCCTGCGCGACCAGGAAGCGGACCGCGTGTGGCAGGGCGGGGTGGAAGCCAAGCCCAGCAAGCGTTTTGGCCTGCGCCTCACTGGTAACTTCGATCGCTCCACCGGCCTCGGCCAGATCAGTGGCGAGCCGCCTGCCTACGGACCCCTCACTTGGCCGCTGGTCACTGGCACCGTGTACTACGATTTCCCCAAGGCCGGCCGCCTGTCGGTGGATCTGCAGCGGACGTATTACATTGAACAGATTGTCACCGGCAACAACTTCAGCGCTAACCTGCTGACGATTCGCTGGACGCGCGACTTTTGACGGGTCATTACGGTCAGGTTAGAGTCGGGATGATCCGGAGATGGCCCCATCGCCCGAACCAAACATCAACGGGTGTCATTCTTTGAACCAAGCATGAAACTAACCTGCATGGATTGCCGCAGCTCACCGGGAGGTGACCAATGCGCAGAGGAACGTGCGCTTTGCTGGTGTTTTTCTGCACGACAGCCATGGCCGCTGATCTGAAACCGCCCAGCAGCGCAGAGTTGTGCGGCGATTGCCACCGCGCCATCTTTGACGGGTGGAAGAGATCGGCCCATGCAACCGCGATGGAGAGTCGGCTCTTTCAGGATGCTCTGAAGGGCGCCGAGGCGGATTTCGGTGTCCAGGCCCGCAAGAACTGCCTCGCCTGTCACGCCCCTGTAGCTGTTCTGACGGGAGATCTTGAACTGCTCAGAAAGGTGAGTTGGGAAGGAGTCACCTGCGACTACTGTCATTCCATCCAGGAGGTTACAACGACTGGCGGCAACCCGAAGGCCAAAGTAGAGTTCACGTTGGTGAAAAGCGGGCCCTCTAAAGACCTGGTTTCGCCAGCTCATGGGACACGTTTCTCGCCGCTGCACACTTCTTCGCTGGCCTGCATCACCTGCCACGAGTACTCGAACTCGCAGGGCTTTCCGGTCCTGGCGACATACTCCGAGTGGAAAAACAGCACGTACGGAAGAAGCGATGTGGGGTGCCAAGCATGCCATATGTACCGCATCGAGGGAGATGTGGTCGATCCCCGGATTAAACGATCGGCAACGCTGACGCTCAATCTCCACGAGATTCCCGGCGGCCATTCCATCCAGCAATTGAACAAGGCCATCAAAGCTGACCTCTCCACCACCAGAGAAGGCGACCGGCTACGGGTTGTCGTCAAGCTGAGCAATCGTGGTGCGGGACACTACGTGCCCACGGGGTCATCGTTGCGCCAATTGATCTTGGAACTCCAAGCCGATTCCTTGGCCGGGCATCATTTCAGCGAGCAACGGATCTACCGTCGCACTGTGGCAGACCGTAGTGGCACCGTCCTGAATCGTGAGGATTTAGTTTTCATCAAAGGCGCCCGGGTCGTGACGGACACGCGCCTGGCGCCCAATGAGACAAAAACCGAAACGTTCTCCTTCTTAATACCGCAGGGAACCCAGACGCGAGTGAGGGCCAGCCTCTACTACTATTACTCCCCTCTAGCCTCTACCGAGGCGCAGCAGAAGGTCACGTTCCTGGAGCTCACGCGCCTGGTCCAATAGAGGACATAGAAATCCATTGATATGTCATTCTGACCCCGCCTTGCGGGAGAAGAATCTCACCGTTTTGGAACCAGTAACCGCGGAGATCCCTCTTGGCCTGGAACTATTAGGCAAACACGTTCTGGGGCCTGAATATGCAAGGTGCCTAACCGTCAATGTGTCAACGTGTCCCAATCCACAGGTGAAAGTCAACTATTGAGGAAATTAACACACCCTGTGGAAGTTTTCCACATGCTGCATTTATCAACACCTCACGAAAACGGAGAATGGCTCTAATTTGTAATGGCTTACAGCTCACATCGAAGATTAAGAAAAACTAACAATGGAGACATATTTGCTGTACCTTAGGTGCCGGGAGGTTCCTCGCATCGGTGTCGGTACCATTAGCGCCAGTAAGATGGCGAACTAGCATTCGCAAAGTCAATTTGGCTCTCCATTCCTTGCTATGGGCTATTCTTGTCTCGTTGTCACGTCAAGTTGCTGCTGAAGAACCTATCGCCCATCCATTCATCGAACAAAAGGACATCAAGCCCGAGACGTGTCTAACCTGCCATCCCGAGAAGAAGCAAGGGAAGTTTGTCCACTCCGCAGTTGGGATGGGTTGTGAGAACTGCCATCAAGCCACGTCTGAAAAAAACAAGACAACCATCACCTTGGTCGCCACCGGGGGCGATCTTTGCGCGATGTGCCACAAAGCCAATACAGATCCCGTCCAGCACGGATCCTTCAAGGCAGGGCAATGCCTGGTCTGCCATGACCCGCACACGGGCGACTACAAGGCACAAACTCGTGCTCCGGTGAACACGCTCTGTTTCAGTTGTCATGGACAGAATCCACCCAATGTGAAGGTGAACACCGAAACCAGGCTCGTGACCATGTTAGGCAACCAAGTGGTCAGTCTGGAAGCATATCGCCAGGCTCCCAAGTTGGGTTTAGATCCCTCGGGCACTTCAGGCCATCCCGTTGTGGGTCATCCGCTGACGGGCAAAGACCCCCGCAGCAAGGATGGCATCCTGAGTTGCCTGAGTTGCCACAACCCCCACAGCTCGGCTCTCCCCAAGCTCATGCCAGCGGGGCTCAAGAGCGGTCTCGATCTGTGTGCGGAGTGCCACAAGCAAGGAGTGGGGCCATGAAAGCAAAGACCTCACGAACTCGAATGAGCGCCCGGAGTTGGGGATGGAGCTTAGCTTTGCTCGTCACTCTCCTGGGTGTTCCAAAAGCATGGCGGTTATGAAGAGGGTCCTGATGTTCGCCCTGTCGATCGGTCTGACAGTCCTGCGGCTAGACGCAGCCAAGCACCCCACCCTCGACCCGAAGGTCGACGCGGCGAAATGTCTCGAGTGTCATGGGGACAAAACCAAAGGGAAGTCGGTGCACTCCGCGATGGCAAGCGGCTGCCTGAGTTGCCACGAAGTTCGAGTGAACAGGGACATCACCCGGGTGAAGTTAATCACCGCCACCCCTCTGGACCTTTGCCTCACCTGCCACTCCGACAAGAAAGCCTCCGCCATCAAAGGGAAAGTCCACAGCCCGGCTGTGCGCGAGTGCCTCAAATGCCACGATCCGCACACGGCGGAAAACAAGAACCAGTTGTTGAAGCCGACCTCGGGAGCAACGAAACAGGAGAACCTCTGCTTGTCTTGTCACAGCATAGGCGTGGACATCCCCAAGGAGGGCAGCCGACATCCGGCGCTCGACATGGGTTGCGACACATGCCACATCACTCACAAGACCGGCGACCCAGCGCAACGCGAATTCGCGTATCACCTGACCAAAGACGCGCCCGAGTTGTGCTTTGACTGTCACGATGCGAAAGATGAGACGATGGTCAAGGCCCACCAGAATCAGCCCATCGCCAAAGCCGACTGCCTTCAGTGTCATGATCCGCACCAGTCCAAGTCGCCGAAGCTGATGCAGGCGTTCCTGCACAATCCGTTTGAAGGCAAGCAGTGCGACACCTGCCATCAGCCTGCCAAGGAGGGGAAGGTTGTGCTGGCGCAGAAGGATGTGAAGTCCTTGTGCGTGACCTGCCACGAAGATGTGACGAAGCAGATCGCGGCGGCCAAGGTGCAGCATCCGGGAGCGGCGGGCGACTGTACGGATTGCCACAACCCGCACGCCGGGAGGTCGCCGGGCTTCTTGCAGCCCGGCCCCGTGGCGGCGTGTCTGGTCTGCCACTCCGACCAAGCCGAGCAGTTTAAGAAAAAACACTTGCACCAGCCGGCCTTCGAACAAGGCTGCGCCATATGCCACGAGCCGCATGGTGGCGATAATGCGCATCTGCTCCGTGCGCAGAGTGTGAATGCGCTCTGCCTGGAGTGCCACGGGCCCGACGCCAACCCGCAAAAATTGGAAAACGAGCACTTGGTGGCGATCTTCGATGGCAAGGTGAAACTGCCGGAAAACTACTTCAATAAGGTACACATTTTGCCCCTGAAATATGGCCTGGGACACCCGACGCAGCACCACCCGGTGGGCGACACCTTGATCCCGAAAACCAAGGCCGTGTTTGCGATGAATTGTCTCACCTGTCATCAGCCGCACTCTGGGAATGAGCAGGGGATGCTGGTGAAAGACCAGAAGAATGATATGAATTTCTGCAAAACCTGCCACAACAACGGATTGGACCTTATGGACGTACGGACCGGAGGTAATTGAGATGTCGAACAGGCCAGATTCGCTTCGCCGGGTGAAATTCGGGATCGCAGCGCTGAGCTTGCTGGCGCTCGCCTTGGTTTTGCCGGCGCCACTCCGTGCCGGCAAGAAGAAAGAGCAAACCCCGCCTCCGGTGAACCTGGCAGATCAGCGGGTGCATGCCTATTTCGATATTACCAAGATCGTCTGGCCGAACCCGCCGGCGATTGCGCGGATCGCGTTCCAGGACCTTTTCACGGGAGAAAAGATCGATCCCAGCCTCTATACAAAAAAGGGGCACAAGCAGACTTGGATGGATCGTCTGGCCGGCACGCAGTCCACCGACCAAATCCAAATTGACAAACTCCCCTTCCAACTGATGCGCACGTACGGAGTGGGGGTCGATTCGAAGGGCTTGATCTATGCGGGAGACCAAGGCGTGGGCGCGGTGTTCATCTTCGATGCGGAGAAAAAGGACCATGTCGAGTTGATCGGTCACGGCAGGCAGGCGAACTTTGGCCGGATCGTGGGTCTGGCGCTGGATGACGATGACCGCCTCTTTGTCGCGGACGCCCAACTGCACCACGTCCTGGAATTCAACGTCCAGCACCGGCAAGAAGCGGCTTTCGGAGGGGAGGTGCTGGTTCGCCCGGGGGGTGTGGCGATCGATCGGGAGAACCGCTTCCTTTATGTGGCCGACACCGGAAACGATGTAGTGGATGTCTTCGATGCGGACAGTTTCAAGCTGTTACGCCAGATCGGCAAACCCAGCCGGAAGCACGAGCAGACGGACCCTGGAACTTTCTCCCTTCCCGAGGGTGTGGCCGTGGACAAGGACGGCAACGTATACGTCACCGACACCTTCAACGACCGTGTCGAGATCTTCGACGCCGACGGCGAGTTTATCAGTACGTTCGGCAAGAACGGCGATGGTCCCGCGGATCTGGAGCGGCCCAAGGGGATTGCCGTCGATTGCGACGGCCACATCTGGGTGGTCGATGCCGCCCAGAACCGGGTGAAGGTTTTCAATCAGCAAGGCCGCCTGCTCATCTACTTTGGCGGGCAGGGATATTACCCGGGTCAGTTCATGGGCCCGTGGGGAATTGCCATCGACCCGTCGAATCGGGTCATCGTTTCGGAGACCCTTCCCGGCCGGGTGCAGGTTTTCCGTTACGTGACCGACGCGCAGGCCGCCGCCGAGAAGGCGCGCCGGGAAGCCGCCGAGCAGAAAGCGGCGGTAGCGCCGGCCTCCAGCCGGCAAGATTCGAGCGCTGCCAAGCCCGCTGGAGTGGCGCCGGAGCAGAAGCAGCCGGCGCCCGAGGCACCCGAAGCCAAGCCGGATCTGGCGGCCAAGAAGGATTCTGCGGCGCAATAGCGCTGCCACAAGTTTCGGCTATCTCCGGATAGCCAAAAATGCGGCCCTGGGTAAAGCCCGGAGCCGCGTAGCACGTAAAAATCAATCTGGAGGTTAGTCTAGTAAAATGAAAAAACTCAGCCTACTAATAATTATGGTCCTTGTCGCCACGGTGGCGGCAATGGCCCAAACCACCCCAGTCGGTCCGTATGGGGGCACCGGGTACACCTCCACTAACACGTACACAAACGCAACTGCTACTGCTAGTGACGTTCTCGGCGCGCACAACGGTTACGGCCGTGGCTGCGTCATGTGCCACGCTCCGCATAGCGGTTCGTGGGGCAACGGCCTTGCCCTGAGCGGCGATCCCAATAACGGTGAGGTCGCTCTGTGGGGTCAGGATCTTACTCCGCTGTTTGGCTATGCCATAAGCTTCAGTGGCGACGGCAACACGTCAAAGTACCCGGTCACGCTGCCGACTACTGTCATGGCCGGCATCGGTGACGCTAACACCATCATCCTCCTATGCCTGAGCTGCCATGACGGTGTATTGACCAAGGTTGGCATGATGGAAGGTCAGACCGTTGAGGTCCTGCCGATCGTTGGCGGGCACGCTCCAACGCTCCTCGGGTTGGCAAAACCAACCGCCGGCACCTCCTATAGCAACGACCACCCCGTGGGTGGAAGCGCCGTCGTCACTTGCAATGGTGGCTCTGCTACTGCTGGCGCGACAAAGTCGTTGGGGTCGGGGCATCAGTGGGACTGCATCGGTGGCGGCCCCGTGGCAATCAACATGACCGGTCCCGCCTCGAGTGTGTTCATAACCAACTATAAAGGTTCCTTCTGGAACACTGGCGCAACTAATGGTATAAGCCAGAAGTTGGCCAGCTTTAATTCTGGTTCCGTGGTAACCGCCGTCACCTGCACGTCCTGCCACAATCAACACAGCATGACTGTATACAACAACAACTATGGCAACTTCGGTACGATGTTTTTCATCAAGGGGCAGTATACCCCGCTGTCGAATGGCAACTCAGTGGCGCAGTTCTGCCGCAACTGCCACGGTGGGGCTTCGAACGAAATGGAAGGTGTGATGAACGTACCGACCATCTAATCTGTTTTTACTGCCTTTTGATCAGGGGGAGTAACTTCTCTCCCCCTGGTAGTGGGGCAGTTTGGTTCACTGTAGCGGCGGTCTATGACCGCCGCCTTTTGTGGCACGAGCGCCCCGCCCGTGTCAAGTCATGGCCAAGATGGCCATGCCACAATAGATTCCGGCGCTCATCGCGTAGGGGCACGCCATGGCGTGCCCCTACTGACCCACTACCATCAAGTGAACTCCCGTAATCGGGTGATTGAGGAATGGAGTGATGAAAGTGAAATTGCGAATTGCCAGTTCCAAAGCGCAAGTCCTGTTGCTTCTCATGGTGACATCTACGGGCTGGGCCCAGGTGGCCTCCCACGCCCCGACCGTGATCCAGGCGCCCTCGGACTCCAGCGTTATCTTCCAGCCCGTGGGCCGGCCCGTTGTCCGGGTGAACGGCGCGGTGCTGACGGACCGCGACCTGCTCCGCGAAATGTTCACGATCTTCCCGTATGCGCGCCTACACAACGGGTTTCCCCAGGGCATGGAAGCGGGTATCCGCGACGGCGCGATGAAGATGATGGTCTTCGAGGAGTTGGTGTATCAGGAGGCCAAGCGGCGCAACATGACCGTGCCGCCTGCCGAACTGGCGCGCGCCCAGGCGGAGTTCCGCCGGCAGTTTACTTCCACGCAGCAATATCAGCAGCTCCTTCAGGGGGAGTTCCATGGTTCGCCACAGTTGTTACAGGCGAAGGTGGAGCGTTCATTGCTCATCGACAAACTTCTCAAGCTGGAGGTGACGGACAAGGCGGTGGTTTCCGTCGCCGAGGCGAAGGCCTACTTTGACCAGCACCCCGAGCGCTTCCACATGCCCGAGTCCTTCTCGTTCCAGAGCATTTCCTTTCTGCCTCCGCCGAACGCGACTGCCGCCCAGTTGCAGGAAGCACGTCAGCACGCCGGCAGTGCGCTACGCCAAGCCCAGGCCACCAAAAGTTACGAGGAGTTCGGGCTGCTGGCCGAGAAAATTTCCGAAGACGATTTCCGGGTGATGATGGGCGACCACCCGCCTGCGGACCGCTCGAAACTGCCCCCGCCGGTGGTGAAGGCCCTGCTGGCGATGCAGCCCGGCCAAGTGAGCGGCCTCATCGAGTTTGACGCCGGCGCCTACACCATCCTGCGGCTGAAGGCGCACCTTCCTGCCGGCCTGCCGAAGTTCGAAACCATCCAGGACGCGTTACGCGAGCAACTGACGAAAGAAAAGAGCGAGCAACTTCGTAACGCTCTCGCCACGAAGCTGAGCAAGACGGCCAAGATCGTGAAGGCATAGCTGTAGGGGCACGCCATGGCGTGCCCCTACGCTTGCCACGGGCGGGACGCCCGTGCCACTACAGAAAACCCAAGTGACCCACTACCTCGTCTTTGCAAGGCAGTGTGCAGAGTTCCAAGCTATGAACAGAAATATCGTCATCCTCGCTGTGTTCGTACTGGCACTTGCCCCGCGCGCGTCGGCGCAGGTGAAAGCCGGCGAGGGCAGCTTGAATCTGAACGGCACGTTCTCGGCGGGATACAATGACGATTTTTCGAACCTCCTCGGTTCCGACCACAGCATCGTCTTCGGCGGCATCGCCGACCTGTTCGGCTATTACTATAATCCGAGTTTTCTCTCGTTCGATATTCAACCGTTTTACAACCAATCGAGAGATAACTCCACTTTTCAGTCGCTTACCGCCAGCAGCGGCGTGAACTCCAGCGCCCAGATCTTCAGCGGCAGCCATTATGGCGGCTCGATCAGCTATTCCACGTCGTTCAACAGCAGCGGGAACTTTAATGTTCCGGGCTTGGCCAATTACACCACGCATGGGAACAGTGATACGTTTGCCGTCACTTGGGGCCTTCACCTGGACAATTTACCCAGTCTGCATATCAGTTTCTCGAATGCGAACAGCGACTATTCCATTTACGGGGCCAATACGCAAGGGACACTGCACTCGGACATGTTTTCGGTGACGTCGGGCTATCGAGTTGCGGGGTTCAACCTGAACGGAGGTTATCAGTACACTGGTTCGCAGACACTCACGCCAGAGTTCCTCACGGGCGAACCGGCGCAAAACTCCAATTCCGGCGGCAATTCGTTTTTCTTCGGCGTCGGACACAACTTGCCATGGAATGGAAGCATTTCCGCAGCCGCCACCCGATTAGACCTCAGCACCGATTTGGGCGACACTACCTCCAGCGATCGATACAACACCACTGTCGACACGTTGTCGGGCGCGATCGGTTTCGCTCCGCGGGCGCACTTGAATGTGGGGGCGAGCACCTATTACACCGATAACCTGGAGGGGACGCTTTATAACACGCTGCTGACCTCAGGGGTCAGTGTGCCGCAAAACGAGGGGCAACAGTCGTCAGATGATCTCAGCCTGACGGGCTATGCCAATTACGACATGCCGGCGCAGCACCTGCATCTGAATGCGTTCGTGGAACGCCAACAAGAAACCTTTTTGGGAACCTCGCTCGCATCCGACTCCTACAACGGGACGTCAATGTATTCCAACACGCTGCTGGGCGGTTCCTTCAATGGTGTGTTGGGGGTGACGTGGACCTCGACGGATACAACCCACGAGAGGACGCTGGGTTTGAACGCCTCCGCCAACTACACGCATCAAATCCATCGCTGGACCGTAGCGGGCGGCTTCGGCTACTCGCAGGGCACCCAAACCGTACTGATCGCCTATACCACCTCGGGCTACAACTATACCGCCAGCCTGGGGCGCAGGATCGGTCGCCGGTCGTATTGGGGGGCTTACGCGAGCGGCGCCAGGAGCATGCTGACCAACCAGCCCGGCTCCGCCAATTCCAGCCAAAGCTACTCGACCTCGCTTGCCTTGCCCCTGTTCAGCATCAGTGGCACCTACTCGGAGTCCAGCGGGAATGCGCTTTTGACCTCCACGGGCTTGGTGACCACTCCGGTTCCCCTGCCCGCCGTCAATCCGGCAGCCGTGGTGCTCTATAACGGCAGATCATACTCGGCCGGACTCGGAGCGAATCCGATTCGCGGGCTGACCCTGACCGCCATGTTCTCCAAGGCCCTCAGCGCGACCGAGAGTAATTCGACGACCTCGAACAATAACAATGAAAACCTCAATTTCCTTATGACTTACAACGTTCGCAAACTGAGCTTCATGGCAGGGTACGGCAGGTTAGTCCAGGGATTCAGCGTTTCCGGAACCCCGCCGACGATGGTAGGATCGTTTTACGTGGGGATCTCGAGATGGTTCAATTTCTTTTGAGGGCGGCTACGGAATCGGGTGATCGGGTGATCGGGAGATCGGGTGAACAGAGGCCAATTCGCCCTCGGTTGTTCTGCCTACTGCCTACTGCCTACTGTCTACTGTTCCTCCTGCTGCTTCCCGGCGTCGTCGCGGCACGGTCGAAATCGCAACCCGCAGGCCCTGTGACCCTGCCAGAACTGGAGCTGGAGGGCGGACGCAAGCTCTTGTACGAAGGCAGCGTCAACTCCGAGCGGGAAGTCAAAACCCAGCGCCGCTTCTGGGGCCGCCTGCTCGACATCGTGGCGGGCGAACCCGATTACCACGCCCTGATCGCCCCCTACAGCGTGGTGACCGATTCCCAAAATCGTATTATCGTGACTGACCCCGGCGCGAGCGGCATTCACATCTTTGATTTCACGCAGCACAAATACAAGTTCATTTCCCGTGTCAAAGACGTCGATGGGCTGTCTTCGCCCCAATGCGTCGCCGTGGATGCCGGCGACAACATCTACGTAACCGATTCGCACTCGGGAAAAATCTTCTGCTTCGATGCCAATGGAAAATTTCGGCGGGTTATCGGCAGTATTAAAGGTGAGGGATATTTCAAACGGGCCACCGGAATCGCGGTCGATTCCCCCGCCCAGCGGATCTACGTAACGGACACCTTGCGCAACCAGATCTGGGTGCTCGATATGCAGGGCACGGTATTGCAGAAGATCGGCGCGGCCGGCTCGAGCGATGGACAATTCAACTTTCCCACCGAATTGCGGCTGGACGGGCAAGACCTGCTCGTCGTCGACGCCATGAACTTCCGGGTGCAGGTTCTGGATCGTTCCGGAAAGTTCGAATACGCCGTCGGGCAGATGGGGGACGGTTTGGGGTATATGTTTCGGCCCAAGGGAATCAGTAGGGATTCCGAGGGGCACCTCTACGTTGTCGAAGGGCTGAGTGGGTTGGTGCAGGTCTTCGACCGCGAAGGACGGCTGCTCTATTACTTCGGGCAGAAGGGTGCGGGGTTCGGAGAATTTCAGTTGCCCACTGGTTTGTTTATCGATCGCAACGACCGCGTGTTTGTGGTCGACTCCTACCATCGTCGCGTTCAGGTTTTTCAGTACTTCGCGCCGGGAAAGAATGATTACCACTAGGACGCAAAAGAATGACCACCACCAAGACACAAAGACGAGGAGACAGAAGTCAGAAATCAGGAGTCAGAATGGGACTGCCTTTCTCCTGGCTCCTGGCTCCTGACTTCCGGCTCCTGTCCTGGTGTCTTGGTGTCTTTGTGGTGGCTCTCCTGGGTCTCGCCCGCGCCGCGCTGGCGCAGAGGCAGACAGATGTGATCGGCATGCATGACCTGTCGCTGGCGGGTACATCGCCGATCAAGGGGACTCTTTCCGGCTCCTGCTCTTATTGCCATGCTCCGCACTCCGGCTTGAATGGCACCGCCGGCGTCGCCCAAACTCCGCTCTGGGACCAGAAGCTCTCCAGCGTCCAGGCTTACACGGTTTACACCAGTACGACACTGGTTGACAAGCCTAACCCCTCCCTGCCCCTGGGCACGGACAGCACCCTATGCCTCAGTTGCCATGATGGCACGGTGGCCGGGTCGCCCGGCGCACTGGTCCCTTACGGGAATGTTCCGATGAGTGGGCAGATGTATCCAACGGACGTGTTTGGTACCAACCTCTCCACGATGCATCCGATCAACTTCATCCTTCCATTGAAGTCTCCGAATAATGGTGGTTATGATGTTCTGGTTCAGTCCTTGACCGCCAACCCGCCCTCCACTGCCGATCAAACTGGGAAGGTGCGGCTCATCAACGGAAATGTCGAGTGCACAAGCTGCCACAATCCTCACGTGCAGAACATCGACCCGAACAGTAATTTCCTGGTGATCAACAACTCCAGCAGCGCGCTCTGCCTGGCCTGCCACAGTACGATCCCCACAGGGTCGGGGAGGGGCTTGACCAACTCCCTTGAAGCGAGCCATAACGCCATGAACGCAGTGGGATCGCAGCTTACCGCCAGGGCAGCGGCGAGCAATACCAATCCGCTGGCAGGGTGGTCGACGGGCATCCACGCCACCGCGGCAAACAAGGTGGCGCCCCAGATATCTCTTGCCACCAGCTCTGGGGTTGCAAGCCGGGCTACCACGAGCCCGACGCAGGCATCCCTGGGGCCTTACCCCACAGTGGCCAAGAATGGTTGTTCGTCGTGCCACGCTGAGCATAACGCTCAGGGGCAAAACTCACTGCTGCGCGCGGTTGACGACCAGACCTGCCTCGTCTGCCACAACGGTAGCTCGAATATCTCTCCCGCCATCTCCAATGTTCTTGCCGAAATGGTGGCGCCTAAATATGGTCATGCGTTTTCGGTGGGGAACACGCCACACCGCGCCAATGAGGCCGTGTTGTTGAATCAAAACCTCCATGTTACCTGCGTCGACTGCCATAATCCGCACTCGACCAATCGGGTCGCTATCTTTCCCGCTGCGCCCACCATACGTCCTTCGCAGACCATGGTTACGGGGATCAGCGCAACTGACGGGAAAACCGTGGTCAGTCCGGCAGTCAACCAATATGAGAATTGTTTGCGCTGTCATGGCACGAGCACGGGCAAAAAAATGAGCATCAATTTCGGCTATTTACCCTTTCGAGTGGTTTCTGCCAGCGACCGTCTGAATGTTATTCCGGAATTCAGCTCGTTTGCCACCTCGAGTCATCCGGTGTTCCACGATCGCAGCAGCACGTTCCCGCAACCCAGCCTCCGTACGAACATGCTGAATCTTGATGGCAGGACGTTGGGGCGCAGCATGGGCGCCCGAATCCTGTGCACCGACTGCCACAATAGCGACGACAATCGAGAATTCGGCGGCAGCGGACCAAGCGGACCGCATGGATCAATCTTTCCGCACATCCTGGAGCGCCGGTATGAGTTCAGTCAGTCGCCGCTTCCGGGCAAGCTCGTTACAAATCTGTTCCCGAACCCGACCTTAAGCGTCGAGGGCGGCGCCAGCGGCGGCCCGTATGCTTTGTGTGCCAAGTGCCACGATCTCACGCAGATCATGAATAACACCAGCTTCAGCGAACACGCCCGCCACGTTAAGCAGGACGGGTTCTCGTGCTCGGTATGCCATACGGCCCACGGGATGGGCGCACAATCCGGCACTATTTCTGGCGAACGCTTGGTGAATTTTGATGCCAACGTAGTGGCCCCAAACGGCGGGGCGCCGATCTCCTACAACCATGCGACGAACTCCTGTGGCCTGGTCTGCCATAATCACTCCCATCAGCTCCGGACGGCTGCCGGCGTTGGGAAACGCTGACAGCTAAACATCCGTTATTGAACCCGCCGCCGGTCATTGTTATCATGACGCCGCCCTGCACCCGCACCCGAGTCCACCCGGCGCAGGCACCGCGCCCGCAAAGGCCGCGGCAACCCGATCGGGGGGTTACGATGACAGAGCAGTGGAACCGAAGGGAGTTCTGCCTGGCGCTGGGCGTGTTGAGCGCCGGGGCGAGACTCGGCAGGGCGGAGGCCGGGACAGAGTCCTTACCGTTCAAATTGGGCGTCATTACGGATGAAATAGCTGAGGACCTCGGCCAGGCGCTCGACTTTATTGCCAGCTACTCGCTGGCTTACTGTGAATTGCGCGAGATCTGGGGCAGGAACATCATGCATCTCACCCCCGCCGAACTGGCCCGCGCCAAACAGTTGATCGAACGACATCGCTTGAAGGTCTCGGAGATCGGTTCGCCGATTTTCAAATATCATTTGCCCGGAATGCCTTCTCCGCACCCCAATTTAAGTGACACTTTCATGGCCGCTGATTTGACGGATGAGGACACAGAGAATCTCCTCCGGCGGGTGTTCAAGCTCGCCCGATTCTTCGGCACTTCAAAGGTGAGAGTCTTCAGTTATTGGAGGGTGGAGGAACCGGAAAAGGCTTTCCCCTACGTCCGCGAACGCCTGGCCAGCGCAGCCGCGCTTGCCGCTCAGAACAACATCACTCTGCTCCTTGAAAATGAGCACGAATGCAACGTGGGGACTGGGAAAGAGCTGGGCCGGATGCTTCGGGAAATCAATTCGCCCCACTTGCGTGGCATGTGGGACCCTTGCAACGCAGTCAGGCTCGGCGAGGTTCCCTACCCCGACGGGTATCGCCAAGTCCGTGGACTTTTCCCCCATATGCACATCAAAGACGTAAAGAAAGACCCCGCCACAGGAGAGCTTCAGTACGTTCCTGTGGGTGAAGGTATGATTGATTTCCACGGCCAGTTCGCAGCCTTGCGCGACGACGGTTATGATGGGACGATGTCATTGGAGACCGCCTACTCGCGCCCCGATGGGAATAAGGTGGAAAGCACGCGCGAGTGCCTGGAAGGGTTGCTCAGGGTATTGAAATCGGTCAATGCGTAGGAGTCAGAAGTCAGGAGTCAGGAGTCAGAAGTCAGAAGGGAGGCGAACATCTACCAGGTGCCGCTACAAGCGAGTGGCGTGTTGGCGATCACGTCACGGCCAAGAGGAGGTGACTGGTTGTCGGACGACATACAGAAACTCGCCGCAGAAGGTGTCCAGATTCTGGTGTCACTCCTGACCGCTGAGGAGGAGTTCGAGTTGCAGCTCGAGAATGAGGCTACTCTTTGCCTCAGCAACGGCATCGAATTCAGAGTGTTCCCGATCCCGGACCTCGGCATTCCGTCCGACGGTGCAGCGTTTATCAACATGGTCGGGCAACTCGCCCTTGCCGTCCGGAACGGAAAGTTTGTGGCTGCCCATTGTCGGCAGAGCGTTGGAAGATCCGGACTCCTAGCGGCAGCAGTGGCAGTTGCGCTCGGGGAGTCCTTGGAGGGCGCGGTCCGTGCGGTAACCGCTGCTCGCGGTGTTCGGATACCCGAAACCTTGGAGCAGCAGCACTGGTTGCGACAGAACCTTGTCAAGTTATCCGGGCTTGCCAGCTAACAAGCCGCTGCAACCAACGAGCGGCCCGGACGCGTCGGGCCGATTCGAACCAGTCACGAGCGCCGATTGCGGAGTCTTTCTTCTTCTGGCTCCTGACTTCTGACTCCTGACTTCTCTCTCATCATTCGTCACTGCTTATATGTTCTCATCCCGTACCAACTGGCCACTCACTCTGAATCGCCTCTCAAGAGCGATTGAAGAACTGCGGCGTAGGGGGCTTCCTCTTCTTGACCTGACCGAATCGAACCCCACGCGCTGCGGGTTTGCTTTCGATACGCAGGCAATCCTCGAGGCACTCGCAAATCCCCAGGCGCTTTCTTACGAGCCCGACCCTCGCGGCTTGCTCGTGGCGCGCCAGGCGGTGGCAAGCTATTACGCCGAGCGCGGGATCGCGCTTGATCCGGGGCAGATCTTCCTGACCACAAGCACCAGCGAAGCTTATTCCTACGTTTTCCGCCTGCTCGCCGACCCGGCTGACACCGTCCTGGTGCCGCAGCCCAGCTACCCCCTTTTTGACTTCCTGGCCGGATTGAACGATGTTGGGGTTGCCGCTTATCCCCTGATTTACGACCAAGGCTGGCAGATTGATTTGCCCACGATTGAAAAGCGCCTGGACGCTCGCGCCCGCGCCATCCTGGTGGTCCATCCCAACAATCCCACCGGGTCATTTGTTCGGCGGCGCGAAGTTGCTGAGCTTCTCGCCTTCTGCCAAAGTCACCACATGGCTCTGGTTGCCGACGAGGTCTTTGCCGACTATCCCTTTGGAGCGGATCCGCAGCGCGTCGTAAGCCACGCCGCAGTCACGGAAGCGCTCACTTTCACGCTGAGCGGTCTCTCGAAAATCTCCGCCTTGCCGCAGATGAAGCTTGCTTGGCTGGTCCTGAACGGACCTCCGGAACTTCTGCGGAGTGGCCTGGCCCGCATGGAGATCATCGCCGACACGTACCTCTCCGTGAGTGCGCCCCTGGCGCTGGCATTACCAGGCTTGCTCGAGACACGCCGAACGCTTCAGCCACAGATACTGGCACAAGTGACGTCCAACCTCAAGTTGCTCGACGCCCGACTTGCCTCGGGCCAGCCTGTAAGCCGGCTGGTGGTGGAAGGGGGATGGTATGCCATCTTGCGGCTTCCCTCGATTCGAACGGACGAGGAGTGGGCGATGGAACTGGCCCGCAAAGACGGCGTGCTCGTTCATCCCGGCCATTTCTTCGATTTCAGCTCGGAGGGGCATTTGGTGATAAGCCTGTTGACCAAACCGGAGGTCTTTGAAGAAGGGGTAGCCAGAATCCTCAACCGTGTGGCTAATTCCTCCTGAGGATTCTCAATGATGAAACGATCCAGTGCGCGAAACGAATTCTCGTCTCCTTGCACTCCCCGACTCCTCGCGGTCGTACTGGTTTGTTTCGCGGTGTTTTCAAGCGGGTGCCGCGGGCGGCGCGCCCCGCCCAAGGCCTACGCCGCCTTCGTCGTCAACAAGCAGAGTTCGACTCTCGCCGAAGTTAATCTGGCGAAATTCCGCCTGCTGGCAACGGTGGCTGTCGCAGCCCGTCCTGAACGGGTGCTGGTGAGGCCGCAGCGTGAGGAATCATGGGTGGTGAGGCCGCAACGCGAGGAATTATGGGTGGTATCGGCCTGTGGTGAAATCAGCGTGGTGGAGTTCCCCGGGCTGCGGGTTGTGAGGAAGCTTCGCATTGGGGAAGGCGCGCGTGACCTTGCCTTTTCATCGCACGGGCGCCGGGCTTTCATCCTCGAGCCGGCAAAAGGACAAATCGTTTTCATCGACGCGGAAAACTACAAGGAAACCAGACGCCTCAATCTGGGCACGCCACTCACCGACCTTGCCTTGACGCCCGACGGCAATACGCTGGTGGCCTCTTCCAGCGCTACGAACCGGCTCTTTTTTGTCAAGGCGGACGATCAGAAGGTGCTTGGTTCCGTCGCAGTTGGCAAAGCTCCTGGTCCCATGGTTATCCTCCCCAATAGCTCCAAGGTCTTCGTTTGTGACACGGAAGAAGGAGCAATATCCGCCGCAGACTTGACCACGCAGCAACTCCTTTCCAACATCGAAATCGGCATTCGGCCCGGCGCCATGGTCCTCAAGCCGGATGGCGGAGAGCTTTTTATCTTCGAGTATGAAGGGACCAGCATGGTCATCGTGGACACTGACCAGGACAACGTGGAACAGAACTATCCCACTGGCCATAAGCCGGTGGCGGGAGTGTTTCAGCAGAACCCGCTTGTCCTTTACATCGCCAACGCCGGTGACGGGTCCGTCATGGCCCTGGACGTTCAGAACCGCACCCTGTTAGCGGCGGTACACCTCGGAATCGAGCCCCGCGCCATGGCGCTCACTCCCGACGAACGGTTTCTGGTGCTGGCGGACACCGCCGCCTCGACGCTGGCTGTGCTTCAGACAAACCCCGCCACGCTGCTCACTACGTTCCCCGTTGGGGCTGACCCCGTGGACGTGGTGGTTCCCGGCTGGCTCCTGGAAGGGCAGTGACGAGTGACAAGCAGAAGTCAGGAGACAGGAGACAGGAGTCAGGAGTCAGGAGAAGAGTAAGGAGCAGGATTATGAATAGTGAATGGTGAATTGGGGATGCAGAACTTGCTTTGCGCGCCGCGCCCAGGGCATCTGACCGCTGCACTTCAATTCACAATTCAGAATTCAGAATTCATAATTTAAAATTGCCTCGCCCTCAGCAACAACGGTAGTGCGGAAAGCCCTGGCGAATAAACAGTCCTTGCCACCTAATGAGCTCATCGGAGAGTGGAAATATCCCCTATTTCCTGTTCCCTGTTCCCTGTTCGCGTCCTTACCAGCTAATTAGCTCATCCGTGAGTCGGAGAGACAGCCAGCCCTCTTGAGGAATCACCTGGAGCGGTAGCTCGTTCGCCCAAATCGAAACCTGCAAGCGGACCTGCTGGTGTTGCTCATATCCCAGCAGGCTGTAATCCAAGCGCAGCTCGAAGATGCGGTGGAAGGCTACCTGAAGTCGGTCGCCCGACGCCAGCGGGACAAGCAGCGGCTCCTCGTCTTTCCACAAATTCAATCTGGCCAGGCCGGTGGGGCCGATCGAGGCGTGGATACGAGCGTGGCTGTTGTCTACCACATTCACTCGAACTTGAAATTCCGGGTGGTCTTCCAGAAATGCCTGAGTGAGATCCAGGCGAAGGAAAAGGGCCTCTGGACTGAACCCGTAGTAAAGCGCATCCCAAACCCTTGTGGCCCCGTGCATGGAGCCGGAGCGTGGATCAGGCAGATAGAGGCCAGCGCCTAACCACTCGAAGTAGTTGGTGACCACGCCATCGATGCGCGGCTGGATAAGCCCCGTAGGCGGAACGCTAAATGCTGTCGTGTGGGGGCGCTTGATAGGTTCCGCCAGCTCGTCTGCGGGAAAACCTCCCAGCATCCTGTAAAGGTTACTGAGGTGTGTGCGGAAAAGCAGATCAAAATCTTCGTCGTTCGCGGTGGAGTGTTCCGGACCGTACCACCAGCACCAATCACTGCCCTCGGCAACCCACAATTCCTGTTGTGCGAGCGTGGCATTCTTTTTCTGGGCTTTGCTGCTGTTTTGAGCGTAGAAATCGCGCGCCTCCGAAAGCAGGTCCCAGGCGCGATTGTCTTCATCCGCTCCAATCCAAACGTCAAAATTGGCGCTGATCCAAGACCCAGGATGCACATGGGTCAGAAGCCCAGGGTCTGTAACCCTCAAGGCCTCTGTAGCGGTCACAGCCTTCAGTTCAGGGTCAGAAGCCAGCCGGCCGTAGAAGCTCTTAAGGAATTCCCTGCCGTTTTCCGGGTAGTACTCCCAGGCGTTTTCACCGTCCAGAATAACCGATACCACAGCGGGTCTACTCGAGGTGCTGCAGCCGGCCGCTTTGATACGCTGGTAAAGATCAGCCGCCGCGGCGTGCGGATCCATACGTGAGTAAACGAAGCCCACCAAGTCAGAAAGCTGGCGGTCGCGAAAAAAGATGGAGATATTGCGTCCTTCGGATGAGAAAACATGTGGCCGGTAGAGCTCAGAACCCCCATCCACGGTCCCGTCACTTCTCCGGCCGAAATCCATCTGACGTGAGCGCCCCAGCACTCCCTCGTCTGTTGCCGCCCACTCGAAGCCTTCCTCGGCGGCTAGACGCAGGACCTCGTCCGAGACACCTCCCTCGCTGGGCCAGAGCCCGCGCGGCTTGCTGCCGAAAACTTCCTGGTGTAGTCTGATCGCAGCACGGAGTTGGTCGCGGGCATCCTCAGGGTGCTGAAAGTGGTGGCGCGGCAAACGGACTCCAGGGTGAGATTCCACCGCAATGTTGCTGTCGCAAAGGAGGGGAAGGATCGGATGGTAGAAAGGCGAGGTTGAAATCTCAATCTGCCCGCGCTCACTGGCGGCCCTGTAGTCGTCAAGAACTCGCTTGAATATCTCCATTTCCTTCAGGTGAAGCAAAGACTTATCGTCTTCGTTATAACCCCGTTCTTGCGCCGCAAGCTTTCTGATTTGGGGGTCACCGTCAAGGTAGATTTCGTCAAACCATGCGAGCTGTGAAAGCACTTGCAAATCGAGCAGGTCGTGGGGCGAGAAGAGCCGTCCAGCCGTGGCGGGGTCGGTAGTTCGTGACTTATCCCACAACTCGCGGAAACGCGGATAGCGGTTGAGCAGGTTTTCATGGTTGAGCTGGAAAGCGCTTTCCAGGAGAAACCGGCGGTCATCCTCCGTAAGCTTTTGGACAGGCTTGAAGGCAACTTCGTATGCCTGCTCCACGGCCGCCTCCTGCGCGTAGTCCTGTATTTGCATCACCAGCGAAGGAACCAGGTTGAAGGTCATGTGGAGGGTCGGGAAATCCCGGAGGATCGCCACCATCCCGAAGTAATCCTTCAAGGCGTGCAGGCGCACCCAAGGCATGGTGTACCGGCCCTGCGCCAAATCCTTGTAAAAGGGCTGGTGCATGTGCCAAAGCAGCATCAAATAGGTCTGTGGCATGGAATTAACGAACAGTTCCTTTGCGGCGCTGAAATCGGTGTGTTAGCATGAACGCAGGGCGGCATCCCGGATTCCATTTCATGCCAAGGTTGCGCCCCGGCAAGGACCTATGCGGATACTTACCCGCTATATTCTCAAAGAAATCTCTTCTCACTCCCTGCTGGGACTGCTGGTCTTCACTTTCGTAATTTTCATTCGACACCTGGGACATCTCCTCGAGCTGGTGGTGCGCCACAATCTGCCGCTCCCCGATATGATGACGTTGTTCCTGCTGCCGGTTCCAGGCATCCTCGTGCTCACGGTTCCCATGGCCGTACTGGTGGGAACGCTTATTGGCCTCAGCCGCATGGCTGCCGACGGCGAGGTTATCGCTGCCCGAGCCTCGGGGATCGGGCTCTCCCAGTTCGTCCGGCCCGTATTGCTCTTCGCTTGTGCGGGGTGGGCACTCACCATGTGGATGAGCCTGTTCCTCTCGCCACAGGCAGCCCGGAAACTCAATCGCATGGAAGCAGGGCTAAAGGCCAGCCAGGTGTCGTATGAGATCCAACCGCGCGTGTTTATCGAGCAATTCCCCAATTTGCTTCTTTACTTGCAGGATGTAACCGGATCTCGTTCCAGGTGGCGGGGCGTCTTCATTGCGGACACCACGCAGCGTGACCAAGTCAAGGTAACCTTAGCGGAAAGCGGGGTGCTTGTCAACGAAGCCGCCAACGACCGACTGGTGATTCACCTTGCCCAGGGCATGACGCACGAACTCGACCCGCAAAATTCCGCCCTGTATTCGGTGGTGTCCTTCACGGATACGGACATCCCGGTGCCGCTTGAACAGGGGTCGGCCGCCGGGAGCGAAAGCCAGTCCCCTCCCCTGCTTTCAGTACACCAATTGATGAAGCAGACGCGCACTCCCCTCGAGCGCCAAGCCGCGCTTGTGGAACTCCATTATCGCTTCGCTCTGCCTGTGGCAAGCTTGGTTCTGGCGCTGGTGGGAATATCACTGGGCCTCTCTACCCGCAAGGGCGGCAAGGCGGTGGGGCTGATACTGACCATTCTGCTGGTCTTCCTCTACTACATCATCATGGCCTTCGGCCTCAGTTTCGCCAAGCAAGGCCGCCTCCCTCCGGTCATCGGGCTCTGGCTTGCCAACGTCATCTTCGCTGCCGCCGGGGTTTTGATGCTGGCGCAACTTCAAAGCCTCCACTTGCGGCTCCAGTTCCTTCAGGACTGGATGGACGATTTGCAACAGAGGTGGCAGGCCCGGCAAGTCCGCAAGCGGCACGGACGATTCTCCGAGCCGCCCTTGAAGCCCCGAGCCCCCGGAAGCCGAATCTTTCAGATTCTCGATGTCTACATCATCCAGGGCTGGGTTTTCTACTTTTTCATCCTGCTGGTTACCTTCACGGGCATTTACATTATTTTCGACTTCTTCCAGCTTCTAGGTGATATGGTCCGCAACCACGCTTCGGCAGGCGTGGTCCTGGAATATTACCGCTTCCTTCTCCCCCAAGTTATCTACTTGATGCTTCCGCTCAGCATCCTTGTAGCCACACTCGTCAACTTCGGCCTGCTCACCAAATCCAACCAGATTACCGCCATTAAAGCCGCGGGTGTGAGCCTTTACAGGATTTCCGTCCCCGTGCTACTGGTTGCCATTGTTCTGAGCATCGGTATGTTTTTCCTTTCCGATGATTTCTTGCCGGAGAGCAACCAGCAGCAGGACGCGTTGCGCAATCAGATCAAGGGGAAACCCCCACGAACCTTCTATCGCCCTGAAAGACAGTGGATTTTTGGGCAATCGGATCGTATCTACAACTACAGGTTCTTTGACCCTGACAAGAACGTTTTCGCCGACCTCACTTGCTTCGAAATCGACCCTCAGTCTTTTCATCTTACCCGCCGTATTTACGCTGCCCGGGCATTCTGGGAACCGCCCATCCGGGGGTGGGTGCTGGAAAACGGGTGGGTTCGGGACCTCGGGGGAGACCGGGTTGACAAATACTTCCCCTTTTCGGTGGAC
>Ga0208821_1000780_pt1 | contig 21965 bp, 18 predicted proteins | sample June2015DPH_20_5_FD_184720 | JGI IMG/M metagenome (GOLD analysis project Ga0208821, IMG submission 184720) | Peatland microbial communities from SPRUCE experiment site at the Marcell Experimental Forest, Minnesota, USA - June2015DPH_20_40... | ecosystem: Environmental > Terrestrial > Soil >... | reverse complement strand
TGATACCGATCAGGACGTCAAACTCACCCCGTCTCAGATCGCGCAGGATCTTCACGCGCTCGAGAGTCTCGATCTCCGAGTGGAGGTAGCGGCAGCGCACGCCGACTTCGGCGTAATACTCCGCCAGATCCTCGGCCATGCGCTTGGTGAGGGTGGTGACCAGAACTCGTTCATTGGCCTCGGCCCTTCGGCGAATATCACCCAGCAGGTCATCAATCTGGTGGCGCGTGGGGCGGACCTCGACCTCAGGGTCAATGAGTCCCGTGGGGCGAATAATCTGCTCCACCACTTCCCCGCTGGACTTGGTCAGTTCGTAAGGGCCCGGGGTGGCGGAGATGTAAATCACCTGTCCCACCCGATGCTCGAATTCCTCGAAGGACAGAGGGCGGTTGTCCAGGGCGGAGGGTAGCCGAAATCCATAGTCTACAAGAGTCTGCTTGCGGGAGCGGTCGCCGTGGTACATGCCGCGCAACTGCGGCACGGTCTGGTGGCTCTCGTCGATGAAGATGAGGGCGTCCTGCGGAAGGTAGTCGAGCAGGGTGGGGGGCGGCTCTCCCGGCAGCCGTCCGGAAAGGTGGCGCGAGTAGTTTTCAATACCGTGACAGTAGCCGATCTCCCTCATCATTTCCAGATCGAACAGGGTACGCTGCTGGACGCGCTGGGCTTCCACCAGCTTTCCTTGCTTCTCGAGTTCGCCCCGCCACCACTCCAGTTCGCTGAGGATGCGCTGCATCGCTTCCTCTTTCCTCTCGGCAGGCAAAACGTAGTGGGTTCGAGGATAAATGGGCAGGCGGGAGTAAGTCTGCTTCACCTGGCCGAAAAGCGGGTCAATCTGGGCCAGAGTTTCCACCTGCTCGCCCCACATTTCGATCCGGTAGGCGACATCCTCGTAGGTGGGAAAAACCTCAATTACGTCGCCGCGCACGCGGAAGGTGCCACGCCGGAAATCCGCGTCGTTGCGTTCGTATTGGATTTCGACCAGCCGCCGCAGGATGTCTCGCCGCGAAATCTTCTGCCCGCTTTCGAGCAGCAGGAGCATTCCATAGTAGGCCTCAGGCGAGCCCAAGCCATAAATACAGCTCACGCTGGCCACGATGACGCAATCGCGACGCTCGAAGAGCGAGCGGGTGGCGGACATGCGCAGCTTGTCCAGCTCATCGTTGATGGTGGCTTCCTTCTCGATGTAAACGTCGCTGGCGGGGATGTAAGCTTCCGGCTGGTAATAGTCGTAGTAGCTCACGAAGTATTCCACGGCGTGGCGCGGAAAGAAGGAACGGAACTCGTGGTAAAGCTGAGCGGCAAGGGTCTTATTGTGAGCCAGAATCAGGGTAGGGCGGTTCACGGCCTCAATCACCTTGGCGACCGTGAAGGTTTTGCCGGACCCCGTAACCCCTAGCAAGACTTGATGGGGCTTGCCTTCCTCAACCCCCCGCACCAGTTCCTGAATGGCCGTCACCTGGTCGCCCCGTGGCTCGTAGTCACTCGAGAGATTGAAACTCCTGGGCCCCAAATCGCTTTTTGGCATCACTTGATTATAGCAGCCAGAAGTCCGTTGTCCGTTGTCCGATGTTGCATCCCCTGACACCTGAAACCCCTTCCCACGCTCCCCACTGATCACTTATAATTCACCACTACTTCCCTAGTCCCCAGCCCCTAGCTCCTGCGTTTTTGAACCTCCTGCGCGCTCCCTCTATCATACCCCAACCGTCCACAGGACAGGTCTGCGGTAGGGGGCGAATTATGTTAGGATGGTTGTGTCTTTCTTTTGTCAATTCAGATTATGAGGCGGGGTCAATGAATCAGATTCAATGGGGGCGGGGGCGTTGGTTCACAAGAGGGCTATTGATAGCGGGACTTCTTGTAGGTGTCGGGTACGGGCAGACACCTGGCGGGCAAGCGCCGGCAGGGCCAGCCCCGAGCGCTGCCGCGGCCGCTCAATCTTCCTCCCCCGATAAGATAGTCCTGAAGGTCGGAGATGAGTCGGTAACTCAAGGGGAGGTTGATGGGTTTATCCAGGGGCTCAGTCCCCAGGCTCAAAAGACTCTGGCCACCCAGGGTCGCCGGGCTCTCGGAGATGAGTTCGCACTGATGCTCGTTCTTTCGCAGGATGCCCTCAGGCATCATCTTGACTCCACTCCTGCTTTCCGTCAGATGCTCGCTCTGCGTACCCGTCAAGTTCTGGCGACGACAGCATACCAGGAAATAATGCGACAGTCCGCAGTGACACCCGAAGAAATTGGCAAATATTTTGCGGCGCACCAAAGCGAGTTCGAGGAAGTCCGGATCCACCAAGTCGTCATTCGCAAGAAACCGGAGGGAGCGAAGGAAGGAATTCCGGGGTTGACGGCGGAAGAAGCCAAAACCCGCGCGGAGGAAATCCGTAAGGCTTTGAGCTCCGGCGACGATCCCAAGAAAGTGGCTGGGCAATTCCAAGTAGCAAACGTTGTCCGCGTGGATGCCGAACCCAATGCCGTTCGCCGGGGAACCATGCGCGCGGATATGGAAAAGGCGGCCTATGAACTCAAAGATGGCCAGGTTTCGGAGGTGTTCGACCTCCCGCAGTCCCTGGTCTTCTTTAAAGTTGCCTCACATAAGGTGGGGGAATTAAAGGACGTCTCCTCCCAAATTGAGAATACCCTCCGGCAGCAAAAGGTCAATAGCGCTCTAGACGAACTCAAGAAAAATGCGAAGGTTTGGCTGGATGACGGTTACTTTCCCGCGCCCAGCCAGCCCGGGGCGCAGGGGGCTGCCAAACCATCGTTGCTGCCCGGTGGACCCACAACTCCAAAATAGTCTCACCGTGAAATTGAAACCTTGGACTACCCTGGAAATTGCCGAGCGGTTTGACAATCCATTCCCTCGCGTCTGACATCCGTCACCTCTGTCAGCAAATTTATTTTTCAACAGGTTTGTTGAAAACCTTGTGGAAAAGGCAGCTCAAGGTTAAGGAAAGGTTAATGATTAGAAGACCTTTTAACTCTTTGCACCAACCTGTAGCATCTCCAAACCTGCTCGGGCAAACTCCGACAATTCTCCCCTCACTTGTTAGGCAGGCGGAATCATCATGCGGTTCGTCGCTAGCGGCTTGGGAAATGTGCCGGCCTGTCAGTACTTGTTGTGTCGAAGAAACTCTGGCGCCGGATTGAAGGTCAGACCAGCGAGCCGTATATCCCTGTTCGGCACTAAAGGAGGGGCTGCGGCTTCTTTAGCTTAACCTCAATAACCTGATTATCTTCTTCCACTTCTATTTCCTTGCCCAGACTTTGGTGGCGCTCAGCGGTGACGAGCAAAACCACGGTTCCTTTTGGAATGTTCGTGAATCGATACCGCCCTTGAGCACTTGTTTTGGCGCTGTACGAGATAGAACGGTGAAGCCTGCCCTGTTGGTGGAAGGTGAGCGTAAGTCGTGCTTGACTGATGGGATCGCCTGTGTCGGCCTCTTTGACCACAATGGTGAGACTGGTCTCCTGACTTGAATCTGGCGTCGCGGGTTTGAACGCTACGCAAGAAAGCAGGATTGCAGCACCGACGAGAACCCAAGTTCGAAATCTCAGGTGATTGGGACGAAGCATGGAATCGTTACTCCTTTCCGCATATCCTTTGACCTATCCATCCCCTAACAGAATGAAGCAAGAAAATAATTCCGGGTTGCCGTAGCCCCATTTTTTCAACCCAAGGGCAACTGAAAACCGACTACTAACGACTTTGCATAGAATATCACGCCACTGCCCAGCATCCTGTTGAACAAACCTACAAACGATCACTCCAACATGATAACTCAGGTTTTGAATGCTTCAAGTATCCACAACCCTCGCTTACCCAAAAGGCCGGTGAAACGAGCCACCCTATTGTGATCCCGAGAACCCGCCGACGAGGGAAGGGCAGTGACGAGTGGCAGGCCGAAGCCGGGAGTCTGAAGTTAGAAGATTGACTTCGACTCAAGAGTCCGATAACTTCGCCCGCGAGGCGGATGTGCGTCCGAGAGGACTGCTTCAGGGGAGAGATGCCATGGGATTTTCAACCGATGCTATTCACATTGGCCAAGAACCCGACCCAGCCACCGGGGCAATCATAGTTCCAATCTACCAGACTTCGACGTTTGTCCAGGCGGAACTTGGCAAGCACAAGGGTTATGAGTACGCCCGCACTTCAAACCCCACTCGTGCAGCTTTGGAACGCAACCTCGCCTCCCTCGAGCACGGGCGGTTTGGCTTTGCATTTGCTTCCGGCATGGCCGCGATCAATGCCCTGCTGACCCTTCTGAAGTCAGGGGACCATGTGGTGGCCGGCCACAATCTTTACGGCGGCACATTCAGACTCTTCGACAAAGTACTGAAGGACTTCGGACTTAGCTTCAGCTACGCCAACACTACCAGGTTGGAAGAGGTTGGCAACGCCATGCGCCCCAGCACGCGGCTGCTCTACGTCGAAACCCCGACGAATCCCATCATGGAGATAACTGACATTGCCGCCGCTGCGGAATTGGCCCATCGCCGGGGGATTCTTCTGGCTGTGGACAACACTTTTATGAGCCCGTACTTTCAGCGCCCGCTCGAGCTCGGCGCCGACCTGGTTGTCCACAGTACTACGAAGTATCTGAACGGCCACAGCGACGGAGTGGGCGGGGCAGTTATCCTGAACGACGCCTCACTGGCGGAGAGGCTGAAGTTCATTCAGAATGCCGCTGGGGCGGTACTTGGGCCCATGGATAGCTGGTTGGTTTTGCGCGGTGTAAAGACGCTGGCGGTCCGCATGCGCCAGCACAATGAAAACGGCATGGCCGTGGCGGACTTCCTGCAGAAACATCCCAAAGTATTGCGGGTTTACTATCCCGGTCTGCCCTGCCATCCCCAATTTGAGCTAGCCAAGAAACAAATGACGGGCTTCGGTGGCATGCTTGCCTTTGAGACCGGATGTCTTGAGAACGCCCGAACCTTTCTCAAGTCCCTACGGCTTTGCTCCCTGGCGGAAAGCCTGGGAGGAGTAGAGACCCTCATTGCCCACCCCGCTTCCATGACGCACGCCAGCTTGCCCCCTGAAGAGCGCCGGCGGTTAGGGATCACCGATGGGCTGCTACGTATATCGGTGGGTATTGAGGATGTCGAAGACCTGATTGCTGACCTCCAGCAGGCCCTCGACAGGCTGGAATAGTGACGAGTGACCCGCCGTGGCGCGACGAGCAGGAAACACAACCCAGAAGCAAGCGTAGTGCAGGTCCCGTGCCGCCCGGCGGGAGACCTGCGGCTCTTCGAAATCAGTCGGCTGTGGTCCTGCCACGGCGGGTCACGGCTCTCCCGACCTCCCGGCCTCTGCTACCTGTCACCTGGTACCTGGACCCTGTTCTTCTGTCCCCTGACTTCTGACTCCTGGCTTCGGCTCGTCACTCGTCACTTGTTTTCCCTGGCTGCCGGCTTCACCGAATCGGACACCCACTGCAAGTAGTTGCGCGAGCCATCGGCAACAGGGAGGCAGATGATTTCGGGCGTGTGATAACTGTGGATCTTTGCGATCTCGGCTTCAATCTCAGGGAACAATTCCCCGGTGCTCTTGATGATCAGCAGGAACTCCCTCTCATCGGCGATTTTGCCTTCCCAGCGATAGATTGATTCAATGGGCTGCGATACGTTCACGCACGCTGCAAGTTTAGTCTCCACAAGATGGCGCGCGATTTTCTTGCATTCACGCCGGCTGGCGGCGGTGACGAATATAACAACTTTGTCGGTCACAATTCCTCCCACAACGGCGGGATTGCCTGCTTGCTCGAAACATCCGCCAAAGATACAATATCGTCAGCAGGTTCGGCAATGCCATTCGTTTTGCCGCTGGCGACTGGCGCGCAGTAAGAATATCGGGCTGCCGTGACTGGAGCAGCGGTCTGGGTCGAATGTGAAACGCCGTTCGAGCCAGGGGGCAGGTGGGCAGGCTTTAACCACGAACGCCTCTGTACTTGGACCATGGATAAGCTCTCCTGGGACGCCGCAACGCTACGCCGTAACGCCGCGTACGTCCTTGTGCTGGTTTGCATTGCCTTGCTCGTTCACGAGATATTTGGGACACACGGCTTCCTGGCTCTGCGCCAGGAAAAGAAGCAAGTTGAGAGTCTCCGCCAACAGATCCAGCAACTTCAGCGCGAAAACGAGCAATTGAATAAGCGCACCAAGGCACTACAGTCTGACCCGAAGGCCATCGAACGCCTGGCGCGGGAGCAACTGCGTTTGGCGCGTCCGGGAGAGACCATTTACACCTCGCCGGAAAAGGACCCGAAAAAAGACCAAGCTCCCCCCGCCACCCAGGAAGGCCCGCCGAAATAAGGTGGCCGGCTCTCGAAAGCAGGGCCCGCAGCACGTCCAGATTCTCCACCGCAGGTGCGAAGGAACCCTCGGCAGTAAGCAGTAGGCAGTCGGCAGTAAGCAGAAAGCGCCATGCTGTATGCACATGGTTAGCTGGCGCATTTAAAGACCCCAAGCGTTCCACGCCTTTTTCCAACGGTCTCCCGCTTCCTTGACGGAGATGACCGGGAAGACGCCTCGCGTTCCCCTTTTCTTCCGCATTCTTTCCTCGGTCTCTCTTACTCGTGCCCATGCTTCCTTCCCAGTGACCAGGAAGCACTCGATTTCGCCCTGCGCGAGGCCGCGAACAAGAACCTAGAAATCATGGGGACCGCGCCGGATCCTCTCGGAACGCGGCATCGGCCAGAACCCGGGTCTTCTTTGAGCTGTCTTAACCTGTATATTTGCGTGCCGCCCACCGTCAGAACTGAGTGCGACGATGTCATAGCCAGCGGTATTTCGTGTTGTGGGGAGTGCAACCAATCCCCTGCGCGACAATTCAAAGGTCGCGTAGTGTACTCCCGATATTCCCACCAGTGCATTCGGTATATTTCAATTCTTCATGCCGGAGCTCCCTCCTTATTCGAGCCACCCCGATGAATCCACGACTTTCATACGCGATCCTGCTCCCGCTCGACCGTGGCATCAATTCCACGCAGGAAGCCCCGCATCTCCTTCATTCGCCCCAAAGGAAGATTCAGCAATGGGCTATTCGAGTGTTGCCTGATTCATTGAATCTGAGGGATTCTTTCCAGGTCAAACATAGGCGGCGAAACGGAATGGTCAAAGCGTACTGCGAATTTGTCGAAAAATCCTCTTCTCCCGAGTATTCCTGCCCATTGTAAGGTTTCCACAATTCCCGCCTTGATTCTGACGGTCCAGCTTCTGGCTATATAGAGTTTAACTGTGTGGAAGTAGGCAGGTTCCGTCTGGTTGGTTGTTACCCCTCCAATTTCCTGCATAGCCCCAGCTTCGACATCCAATCCGATCAAGCGTCCCAAATCGGCGCGAAACAGGCATAGGGATGATCCGGTGTCTACCAATACTTCAAGAGAGTAACTCGGCTTGGTGCGCCCCTGTCCAAGCTGTACGTCTAGCAACGGGAGCCATTCAAAGTCTTCGTTGCCAAAAGCCACCCACGGTTCGGCCATCTGAAGTCGTGTGTAGGGTATCCTCACTCTTCCCGCCTCAGCCGACTAGGGGTATCCGGGCCGCAGGACACCAGATTAGCACTGGGTCATGAGCACCGTTGGAGAGCGCTTCAGAAACCGCCGTTTCCGGGTCCTTCCCGGTGCCAACTACCTTTGTCTTTTCCGCGTTCAATGCGACCCACGAGTTCCGAGGGGCCTTGGCTAAGATTTCCGATAGATCATAGTTTTGCTCCAATTTCATGCCTCCTTCAACTACGCGTGGTGTTCTGATTCTAGAACTATCTGGTCGTATTATCCACAGGCCTAATGATTCGGTAGTGACAGAGTTTGAGCAAAAGACACTCAGAGCACCCGCCTTTCCTCTAACTGAGACTCAAGGTCACCATTGATCCGGGTACGAGGGGCAATACGCGACCCCGCGTAGACTCTGATAGTTCTCCTCCAGCGGGAATTCACCGCTCTTGCCTTGTTAGAGCTAATCGGACGCTTGTACCGAAGCGAGGCACGAAGATAAAACCGGCGCCCTTACCGGACAACGCCTTCCAGCGGGCTTGATGCAGCGGCGTAGAGTTTCTTTGGCATGCGGCCGGCGAGGTAAGCCTGGCGACCGGCGATGACGGCGTGCTGCATGGCCTGGGCCATCAAGATGGGGTCCTGCGCGCCGGCAATGCCGGTATTCATGAGGACAGCATCGGCGCCCAACTCCATGGCAATGGTCGCATCGGACGCCGTTCCCACGCCCGCGTCAAGGATGAGGGGCACACTGGTGATCATCTCACGCAGGATGCGCATATTGGCAGGATTCTGAATTCCCAACCCGGAGCCGATGGGCGCTCCCAGCGGCATCACCGCGGCAGCGCCCGCATCGATCAGCCGCCGGGCGGAAATCAAATCGTCGTTCGTATAAGGCAGCACTACAAAACCTTCCTTGACCAATGTTTCCGTGGCCCGCACCAGCTCGAAATTGTCGGGGAAGAGCGTTTTCTCGTCTCCGATGACTTCCAACTTGATCCAGTTGGAGAGACCCACTTCCCGAGCTAAACGCGCGGTGCGGATAGCTTCATCGCCGGTGTAACAGCCGGCGGTATTGGGCAGAATGAAGAACTTCTTGCGATCAACATAATCGAGCAAAGATTCCCTGCTGCGGTCAGTCAGATTCACGCGGCGGACCGCGACCGTCACTATTTCTGCGCCGGAAGCCTCGTGGGCCCTCGCCATTTCTTGAAAGCTCTTGTACTTTCCAGTGCCGATGATCAATCGCGAATGGAATTCCCTGCTGGCAATCCGTAGAACGTCCTTGTCCATTTTTCAGCTCCTTCCATTTGATTCTAGATGCCGAAGGGTGAAATTGCAATGAAGGGACCGGGGGAGTCGGTGGGCCGTTGAAGAAACACGGCGAGGGCACAAGAGCATTGAATGATTGACTCATTGAGCCATTGAACCCCGGCACCTGACACCTGGTCCTCTGCCGCCTACCCGCAAACACTACCCCACAGGTACTGGTGTCATTTGGAATGGCGATCAACTCGAGCCGCCCGTCATTCCCGCGAAAGCGGGAATCCAGTCCGACCACAGCACATTTCCAAAGGTTTGCAGAGTGGATTCCCGCTTTCGCGGGAATGACTGCGCTCCAAATGACACGAGTACCACCCCGCAAAATCTCTTGTGTTTGGGGCTTGTTCACAGGTACAATGGGTTCGGTCAGGGCACTGAACCAATAGCTTGGGTTGGGGGGTGAAACTGCTTCGTGAAGGGGTTCAGCCCCAAAAGGTAACCAGGATTGCCGGTCCGCTCTCGGGTTAGCACTCTACCCCCGCAGGCCTGACCAAGATCCTAATGAATAACGAGGAGGAATGCGATGATCAAGAGAATTACGATGGTTGTGTTGATGCTGTTTGCTTTTGGCTGTCTGAGTTGGGCGGCAAGCAAGTCATGGACGGGGACGGTTAGCGATGAGCATTGCGGGGCCAAGCACGCCAAGGCCAGCGCGGATGCCGAGACTTGCGTTGAGAAGTGCGTGTCAGGCGGCGCCAAGTACGTTCTCGTCAGCAAGGGGAAAGTGTACCAGGTGGATGCTCAGGACAAGTTCCAGGGCCTGGGCGGGAAATCTGTGAAGGTGACGGGAAGCCTGAGCGACAGTACGATTACCGTCGCTGAAGTTTCCCCGGTTGGAGGCAAGTAGAGAGCCGACCGTAGAATTTGAACGCTGAGTCGAGGATTTCAGTCTGGCGCTTTTCTGGCCGTCCCCCTGGGAGGACGGCCTCTTTGTTTCCAGCTTAGCTTTTCCTTCGAGACCTAACACGTTGCTGAAAGACCTAGAACCTGTGAAAGGACTCTGAAAGAACCTCCTCTCCGCTGGATCCTGAGTCCCGAATCCTGTTTGACCCCCTGCACCCTGCGCTGCGGAGCTTCCCGCTCCACATCTATTGCTTCCATCTGCTTCAGGTTCAACTTGCTCATTAAGCATCAATCCCTTCTCCACCAAAGACATCTCGGCCGATCACCCGCGAAGGTGAAAGCCGTTGATTGTGGGATGGGGATTTCGCAGCAGTGATCTCTCCGGGCAGAATCCCCCAAGATCGGCAGTGGGTCACATTGATTCGGCAGCGGCGAGTTTAATTCGCCAAATGGCGGCGTAAAGCCGCCTCTACACCAAACTGCACGACGACAGCCAGATCCAAATTCTCGTGCGGCCCAGGGGCACCGAGTCCTATCAAAGTAGCCCGTGTCGGCGGTAGAACCAGGACTTCACAGCCTGAACCAGGAACAGGTAGGTCACGGCAAGAAGCGCAATCGCACCCAATAACGACAGCGGTAGCGGGGTAAACCCCAGCAGGCTCGCGAGTGGCGCGTAGGGCAGGACAACGGCGGTAGCGACGATAGCTAACACGCTGATCAGTAACGGCAGGCTGGGGCGGCTCTTGAGAGGATTGCCTGCCGTCCGGATCACGAACACCACGAGCGTCTGGGTTGCCAGGGATTCCACGAACCATCCTGTATGGAAGAGCGGCGCGTTCGTGGAAGCGTGGAACACCCAGAGCAGTACCCCGAAAGTGAGGAAATCGTAGATCGAGCTGATGGGACCGACGATGATCATGAACTGGCGAATAAACCCAATCTGCCATCGCTTGGGCCGGTGCAGCAGGGCGGGATCAACATTGTCGCTGGGGATGCTGATCTGCGAAGCGTCATAAAGAAAGTTGTTGAGCAGTATTTGCGTCGGGAGCATGGGCAGGAATGGCAAGAAGAGCGATGCCGCGGCCATGCTGAACATATTGCCGAAGTTCGAGCTCGTGCCCATGATGATATATTTCATGATGTTGGCGAAGCTGCGCCGCCCCTCCATGACCCCGTCGTTCAAGACCGCAAGATCCTTCTCCAGGAGGATGATCTTGGCAGCGTCCTTGGCCACATCGACGCCATTCACAACTGAAATGCCAACATCCGCAGTGTGCAGCGACGGAGCGTCGTTGATGCCGTCGCCCATGTACCCGACAACGTGCCCACGGGTCTTCAGAGCGAGGATGACCCGGTTCTTCTGTTCGGGAGACACACGGGCGAAGATGGCGCCATTCTCGGCCTGGACGGCCAGAGCGGCATCGTCCATCGTGTCGACCTGGTTCCCGGTGAGAATGCGGTCCGCTGCCAGCCCCACGTCACGTGCTACCTTCTGTGTCACATACTGGTTGTCGCCGGTCATGATGACCACGGAAATCCCATTCTGCTTCAACGCCTCCAGAACGGGAGCAATCCCTTGCTTGGGCGGGTCAAGGAATGCCGCGAACCCTGCCAGCGTCATATCGTGCTCGGCCGCCACCTTGTAAACATCTTGCTTCTCCACCTTCAGCACGGCCACCCCGAGAGCGCGGTAACCGTCGGAACTCAGCTTCTGGAAGGTCTCCGCCGCTTGCGCCCGCCGGCTGTCGTCGAACGGCTGGGGGGAGCCATCGATGGTCACCGTCTTGCAGATGGCAAAAACACTTTCTGCCTCGCCCTTGGTAATGAGGAGGTACTCGTCTCCGTGCCGCACGACCACCGAGAGGCGCTTGCGGTTGAAGTCGAAGGGAATCTCGTCCACCTTGACATACTCCGCAATTTTAGGGCGCTTGTACTTCAGGATGGCATCATCAAGGGGGCTCTTGATGCCCGCTTCAAAGTAGCTGTTCAGGTAGATGAGCCGCAGAACGTTCTCGTCTTCCTTACCTTGCACGTCCACGTGCCGGTCAAGCACTATCTCTCCTTCGGTAAGCGTGCCCGTCTTATCGCTGCACAGAATCTCCACGCTGCCAAAGTCCTCGATGGCCGCAAGTTGCTTGACGAGAACCTTCTTCTTGGTCATCCGCCTGGCGCCTTGGGCCAGTGTCACGGTGATGATCATGGGCATCAGCTCAGGCGTCATCCCTACTGCAAGCGCGACGGAGAAAAGGAAAGACTCCAATACCGGACGGTGCAAAATGAGGTTGACCAGCAGCACGAAAAGCACCAGCAGCATGGTCACGTAGGTGAGCATTATCCCGAAGTGGCGTATGCCACGGCCGAACTCGGTCTCGGGCGGCCGCATAGCGAGCCGCTGGGCAATCTCGCCGAGGGAGGTGTCTCCCCCGGTGCAGACAATGACCGCGGTGCCGATCCCCGTCTGAACGGCAGTGCCCAGGAAAACACTGTTGCTCGCGTCGGCGACGCCGTGTTTTCCCGCGGGAAGATCAGCCGCCGCCTTCTCCACCGGCAGAGACTCCCCAGTGAGCGCTGACTCGCGCACTTGCAGGTCCTTGACATCCAGTAGACGGGCGTCCGCCGGCACAAGGTCTCCAGCATGGAGGTGGACGATATCTCCCGGGACCAGCTCTGCTATCGGCAGTTCCTGTTCTCGTCCGTCACGCAGAACGGCAGCCGTAATGGCAACCTGCTTCTGAATCTCCTCCACCGCATGTCGAGCCTGGAATTCCATGAAGAAGTTCAGCAGTACGCTGAGCAGAACGATGGCGATGATGATCGACCCGCCAATATGGTCACCCAACCCGAGAGATATGCCGCTGGCAACAAGAAGGATGATGACGAGGGGATTGGAAAAGAGACGGAAAACACTGAATAGCGTAGCGAAACGCGACTTCTGCACCAGGCTGTTTGGGCCATACTGACGCAATCGCCGCTTCGCCTCGTCGGTAGTCAGCCCCGCCGGAGTTGCCTGCAATTGCTGAAGCAGGTCGCGCAACGGCCTCTCCCAGAAACCCTCTAAAGGCGATTTTGCTTTTCCCATGCAGTTGCTCCCGTAGGCTGTCAGGAAATTGCTCGCGCTATCATGAATGCTACAGTTGCAGCTAGCCCACCCACGACCGTTGTTTGGATTGCACTACGGAGCGCTGGCGCGCCAGTAAAGCGGCCTTTGACGTAGCCAAAAGCAGCCAGCGCGAAAAGAGTAATGATTACCGATATTTTAAGCGCCGTGCTGGCCGTCGAGAGAATAATGTACGGACCGAGCGGGATGAAACCGCCCGCGATGTAAGCTCCTGCAATCGTTGCTGCACTGACAAACGCTCGCTTGGGATTGGGTTTCTCAAGACCCAGCTCAAATCGCATCATGAAATCAATCCAGGCTTGTGGCCGCTTTCTAAGCGCATCCACAACTGGCTTGCTTTCTTCGGCGGTCAGACCATAGGATTGGAACACTTCAGCAACTTCGCCCGCTTCGATGTCGGGCACGTCACTGACTTCCGATTCTTCTCTTGCCCTCTCGCTGAAGTAGTGTTCCGCGTCACTCTTAGCGGCCAGATAACCGCCCAGTCCCATGGCGATCGAACCGGCAGTGATTTCTGCCAGGCCCGCGGTCACAATGATACTCGTAGTATTAATGGCGCCCGACAGACCTGCTGCTAGAGCGAAGGGAACGGTCAATCCATCTGACATTCCAATCACAACGTCTCGAACTGTTTCCGATCCGGTGAAATGACGCTCGATGTGTGGTGTTTGTGGCATCAGAGTTTGTCCGCTAATATGGATTTGAGATTAGACGCCTTCTCAGCCTTGATTCGAGAAGGTCTTTCCCCCCGAACCCATGCCTCGCAGTTCGGTTGGGGAAGGCACAGTTGTCACTGGTGCGCGGGCTATCGTTATTCGTGGGTGTCGCCCCGCGCCGAGAAATTGTACATCTTCTCGACGCATACATTGCAAACTTCTCGATGCATGCATCACCCGCGGCGAGAGCTTGCTTTTCCGGCAACGACATGGAAATACTGCAAGAGCTGTTGACATCAGCCCTTCGCGGGGGTGGCGCATACATGCCGCCGTTTGGCATGTATGCGATCACGGCACTCCGCAGTGCCGTTCCCAGGGCACCAGTACGTTCTAGCCCAATTCCCAAGAGGTCGCATGCATCACAAAGGAAGGGAGGCATTCATGAACCGTAGAAACTTTGCAAGAGGCCTGGGTCTGGGGACTTCAGCGATACTCGCCAGTCGCAGTGTGGATTTAGCTTCCAGCCTGGCTACTGCACCTGCCACGCCGAGGAGCAATGTGGCCCGCGAAATGAAAGCGGATGTAGTGATCATCGGCGGCAGTACCGGGGGTTGCGCCGCTGCGCTCGCCGCAGCCCGCAACCGCTGTCGCGTGATCATGACGGAGGAGACGAGCTGGATGGGCGGGCAGCTCACGGCCCAAGCGGTTCCGCCAGACGAACATCCGTGGATCGAAGGATTCGGCGCTACGCGTTCCTATCGGGAGTATCGAGACCGCGTGCGCGAGTACTACCGGCGCAACTATCCCCTGACGGCCCAAGCCCGCGCCCGCTGGAACTTGAACCCGGGCAATGGCGGCTCCTCAGCTCTGTGCCACGAGCCGCGGGTGGCGTTGGCCGTTCTGCACGAGATGCTGGCGCCGTTCAGGAGTGGCGGTAATTTGTTGGTCCTATTCAATCACAAGGCCGTCTCCGCCCACACGCAGGGGGACGAGGTCCGGGCCATTACTGTGAAGGACCTTGGGAGCGGCAACCAAGTCACCCTTCAGGCCGCTTATTTCATCGACGCGACTGAACTTGGGGATCTGCTTCCCCTCACCAAGACCGAGTATGTAACGGGAGCGGAGTCACGGGGGCAGACCGGCGAACTGCACGCCCCCCCCAAGCCTGAACCCCTCAACATGCAGTCATGCACCTTCTGTCTCGCCATGGACTACATTGAAGGTGAAAACCACACCATCGATAAGCCGGAGGAATACCAATTCTGGCGCGATTACGTTCCTAAACTTAGCCCCCCATGGTCCGGCAGGCTGCTCAGTCTCACCGTGACAGCGACGAGGACGCTCAAAGATCGTGATTTTGGATTCGACCCGGCATCGGAGTTGACTCCGTCAGGGCTTGAGAACCTGTGGAACTATCGCCGCATCGCTGATAAACGTAACTTCGTGGATGGTACTTATCAGAGTGGGATCACGCTCGTCAACTGGCCCCAAAATGACTACTGGCTCGGCAACATTTGTGAAGTCTCCGACCAGGAGGCGGCCACGAATCTGAAACGCGCCAAGCAGTTGAGTCTTTCGCTGCTTTACTGGTTGCAGACCGAAGTCCCCCGGCCCAATGGCGGCGCCGGATGGCCCGGCCTCCGCCTCCGTAAGGACGTCGTCGGCACCGACGACGGCTTGGCCAAGTACCCCTACATTCGCGAAGCGCGACGCATCAGGGCCGAGTTCACCATCCTGGAGCAGCACGTGGGCACTGAAGCACGCATGAAACTCACCGGGAAAAACGAGGAAGAGGTCACTGCCGAACCCTTTCCCGATTCAGTGGGGGTGGGCTCTTACCCCGTCGACCTGCACCCCTCCACGGGAGGAAACAACTATATCGATTTCACCTCGTTACCCTATCGGATCCCCCTGGGAGCCCTGATCCCGCAGCGGGTGGAAAACCTGCTGCCGGGGTGCAAGAACATCGGGACGACGCACCTCACCAACGGCTGTTACCGATTGCACCCCCCAGAATGGAACATCGGAGAATCGGCAGGTATGCTCGTAGCCTATTGCCTGGAAAGGAGGGTCAAACCCCGGCGGGTGCGTAACACCCCCGAGATGCTGGCCGACTTCCAGAAGATGCTGCAGGCGCAGGGAATCGAAATCCAGTGGCCCCAAATCGGACCACGCTGAGGTTGTTGGAAGAGCATCACGTGTGACATCTACTTCCGCACGTGTTTCTCACCAAGTCATAAAGGATAGCCACCACAGTTTCTCGCGGTCTCATACATAGCCATAACGTTGGCCACCGGCACCTGAGCCTGGATGTTATGCACGGCATTAAAGACGAAGCCGCCCCCAGGACCCAACAGCTTGAGGCGCTCGCGAACCTCCCTGCGAACGTCGTCGGGCGACCCAAAAGGCAGGGTGCGTTGGGTATCTATTCCTCCACCCCAGAAAGTGATTCGCTCACCAAACTTTCTCTTCAGCTCCTTGGGATCCATGTGGGCCGCCGAGCATTGAACCGGGTTCATGATGTCGAATCCCGCGGCGATGAAATCTTCAATCAAATCGAAGACCGATCCGCAGGAGTGGATGAAAGTCTTCCACGTGGTGTGCTTGTGCACCCAGTCGTTAATCTGCTTGTGGAAGGGAAGAAACAATTTACGGTAAGCTTTCGGCGCCACAAGAGGCCCGTTCTGCGCGCCGAAATCGGCGCCGGTCAGGTAAGCTGCGGCGGCGCGGTTACCCACGGCTTGGTGAATTCTCTCCAGGTTGGCCAGGTTAATCTCGGTCTGGCGTTCGAAGACCTGGTAGACGTAATCCCGCCGGGCGCTTAAGCTGATGTACCATTCGGCGGCGCTGCGAATTCCCTTTGGGTCCTTTAGCATGGGGCCCGGGACCTTGGCAATGTCACCCAAGCTGAACATACCGAGGTTCAGAATGATCGCTCTGTCCGTCTCTGTGTACAGCCTGAGGGCTTCACGTTTGAAATGTTCAAGCTCGGCGTTGGGCAACGGACCGAATTCTTCCAGGTTATCCTCGACTTTGAGATTGCCCTCGTCGATGGGGAGTTGGCGGAAAATCGGGTCGAAGTAGAGCCCACCCTTCGGCATCTTTCCACTGGGCTGGGCGGAGCGGTCTCCTTGCGGGTACATGAGGAGATCCCCATTGGGCTCAGGAGTAGTGTTGAATCCATCCGGCACCAGGGCCGGAGTTCCATCGAAAGTCCTCCACTCCTTCCATCTTTCGAGCTTGAATCCAAAGGAAGTGCCCGTGCCCCCCAACCTGACGACGTCAATTCCCAACGCCTCAATAAGATCGAGGTTGATCTCACCCAACATTTGCAGCGGCTCGATGACCTTCACCGGGGTGCCGGGGGCGTCGAGTGCAAGCGCCTGGCGAAGCAAGTAAACTGCACTGACGTGCATTCCGCTTACGGTGGTGGCGCCCAGGTCCAAGGGGACTCGGTCCGCTTCCTTGTGTTGAAGTGCCAGGTTCACTCGCTCGCGTGGATTCATCATCAATCACTCCTTCCTTCGCCTTAGGGCCATGGCAGAATAACACGGCCTACTCTTTGTAAGGCTACCTCCTCCCGTGACCTCGGGTGAGGAACTATAGTATGATAAAGTCAGGACGGATGGCGACACGACTTACAGACACTTCGGGGGACGCAGAGCGCGTACAAATTGAAATACTGCGCTCCATGCCTTCGTGGCGAAAATTCCAGTTGTGGAATGACCTCAATATGGCGATGCGTCAGGTGGCGTTGGCAGGTCTCCGCGAACGATTCCCCTCCGCCACCCCACAAGAACTTCGCCGGCGGCTGGCAACAATTCTCTTGGGGCCGGAATTAGCCAGCCAAGCGTACGGTTCTGAATCCGATCCCCCCACCAGCAGGTAGACAAATGGAGATTCTTGAGGTCCTCCAACGGGTGATTTCTAAACTGGAGGAGTTGAGAATCCCTTACATGGTTAGCGGATCCGCGGCGAGCTCCTTTCATGCCTTCGTGCGGACCACCCAGGATGGGGATATGGTCGTGGCGCTTGGTCCGGATCAAGTCGAGAAGTTCGCCTCTGCTTTCGCGCCTGAGTTCTATCTGGATCGCGCCTCAATCTACCGTTCTCTGCAAATGGGCGGTTCATTCAACCTCATTCATTTGGAATCCTCCCTCAAAATAGACTTCTTCCCGCTTCGGAAAAGGAGTTTCAGCCAACAGGAGTTCTCCCGCCGTCAACCCCGCCTCCTTCTAAAAGAATCGATTGCACCTGCGTACGTTGCAACGGCGGAGGACACCATCCTCTCAAAGCTGGAGTGGTTCCGCGCGGGAGGTGAAGTCTCTGAGAATCAGTGGAAGGACGCGGTGGGCATTTTCAAGGTGCAGGCCGACAGCTTGGACTTGGCCTATTTGCATCAGTGGGCTCGCGAGTTGCAGGTCGAGGACCTGCTCGAAAAGGCTTTCAAAGAGGCCAACATACAAGGCGGGATCGCCGATTTCCGAGCCTCGCCGTAGGGGTGGTTCGCGAGCCGCCCCAACTTCCATATCGTGGGAAGCGGAGATCAGCCGTCACCCTCAGCTCTCAGCAAGAAAGCCCGGTTGTCTTGCTGATAGCTGACGGCTGATAGCTGATGGCTGATCTGAGCCTGAGCAAAACGGAGACAACAACGACCAAGAAAGAACCGCAGACCTTGGAAAGCAGGCCTGCGCTACGCTTGCTTTAGCGGCGAAAGATCGGTTCACCGGACGGATAGAGGATATCAACGCCTTTTTGAGAAATCGAGGAAGTGCAACCGTGGCTAGAAGGCATTGGTGTCCAAGTGGGACTCCATAACCCGCCGCTCTCTCTGCGATCTATTCCAATTTCTAATTTCCAGTTTCAGGCTTCCCCCGTCTCTGCGGTAGAAACCGGCTCAGCGCGCGTGGGGCTTCATCAGCATCGGATTTCGCCAAAAGCCTTTGCTGCTGCCGCGATGGTCAATGTCACGTCAGCCTCACTATGGGCCGTGGAAATGAATGCGGCCTCGAACTGTGAAGGCGGAAAGTAGACACCACCTTCGAGGAGCGAGCGGAAGAAGCAAGCGAATTTGACGGTATCTGATTTCTTGGCGGAGGCATAATCCGTCACCGGATCGCTGCTAAAGAAGCAAGTGAACATTGACCCCACACGGTTCACGGTGAGCGGCACCCCGGCCTTCGCAACCGCAGCGGCCAAGCCTGAGGCAAGCTTTTCGGCGATGACCTCAAGTTGCTCGTAGGTACCCGGGCGGCGCAGAATTTCGAGCGTCTTGAGCCCCGCTGCGACAGCCAAGGGGTTCCCGGAGAGCGTTCCAGCCTGGTAAACAGGGCCAGCCGGCGCGACCCAATCCATCAGGGAGGCTTTCCCTCCATAGGCTCCCACCGGCAGCCCTCCTCCGATGATTTTTCCAAGCGTTGTAAGGTCAGGCTGAATCTTATACAGTTGCTGCGCGCCGCCGTAGGCCACTCGGAACCCCGTCATCACTTCATCAAGAATGAGCACCGTTCCCTGCTCGGCCGTCAGCTTGCGCAGCTTTTCAAGGAATCCGGCTTGCGGTGGTATGCAGCCGGAGTTCCCCACTACAGGCTCAATGATGACGGCGGCGAGCTGATTGCGGTGAACTCGAAACGCCTCCTCCAGGGCTGCCGGGTCATTGAAGGGCAGCGTGACGGTCAGCTCCGCCAGTGCCCGAGGAACGCCTGGGCTGTCCGGCAAGCCGAGGGTGGCAACCCCGGAGCCGGCTTTCACCAGCAAGCTGTCCCCATGACCGTGGTAGCACCCTTCGAACTTCAGAATCTTGTCCCGGCCCGTCGCCGCGCGCGCCACGCGCAGGGCCGAAAGTGTGGCTTCTGTCCCCGAGTTCACCAGCCGTACACGCTCGAGGGAGGGATAAGCCTCGCGCAGGCGCTCAGCAAGTTCAACCTCGGCCGGAGTGCAGGCCCCGAAGCTCGTTCCGGTCTCGATAACCCTGGCCAAGGCTTCCACCACTTCCGGGTGGCAATGGCCGAGAATCAACGGTCCCCACGACAAGACATAGTCGATGTAGTTCCTGCCGTCCACATCGGCGATGGAAGAGCCTTTGCCGCCTGCAATAAACACAGGGTCGCCGCCGACGGCGCGAAAGGCGCGAACGGGCGAGTTCACTCCCCCCGGCATCAGGCTCAAAGCCTTTTGAAAGAGTTCCTGGGATTTAGTGGGCATGAGATTTTTTCCAGCCTGAAGGCATGTCCTCCCGTAGGCGATCCGGAGCGACGTGAAACATCTGGCGAAGAGGGGCTATGCCAATGTCCCAAAGCGCCACGGCGAGGCCCCAATAGAGCTTTGCCGCCAGTCCCAAATAGGACTGCGATCCCTCGAGCAACTCCTGGATCACTTCCAGGATTCTCTCGCTTCGCGCCCCGAACTCGACCATGCGCGTGGGGACCGCTTCACCCATGAATTCTCCATAATAGAAAGTGCGGGCGAGCCGCGCCCCCAGCGCCAGCGTTTTGCCGAATTCCTCCCGGACGCGCGCAGGGTAAAGCTCGGGCAGCCCCTCCAGCAGCGACTCCGCGAGCCGCTCGCCGGAGCGCATCGCATAATAGATTCCCTCACCGGTGACGGGATCAACAAGCCCGCCGGCATCTCCCGCCAGCGCCCACCCCGGGCCGCCCAACCGGAGGCCGCTCCATCTATCCACACTGAGCGCGGGAAGCAAGTGGCTGAAGACCTGAGCGCGCTCGAAGGAATATCCGAAGCGGCGCATGAAGCCGTGAAGCCGGTCCCGCAAACCCGCCATGCTATCCTCACCGACTTTTCCGCAGATGCCCACGGAGAGGTGATCAGGGCGCGGAAACGCCCAGGCATAGCCTTCAAAATCCTCGAAGAACTGCACGCGCAGCAAATCCTCCCGACCAGGCACGTAATAGCCAAAGGTGAGCATGAAATCGTGGGGTCCAAAATCCTCCGTCAAAAGGGACCGAAGCCGAGTCCGCGCCCCTGCCGCCAGGATGAGATAATCCGCCCTGTAAGCACCCTTTCTGCCGTGCAATTCCCAGCCGGAGCCCGAGCGCCGGAAATCACGGACCCGCTCTTCGACGACCTCCGCTCCCGCCACCGCGGCGCGGCGAAGTAGCAATTCATTCAGATTGCATCGGGAATAGATGGCGACGGGCTGACGCAACTGGAACCGGAGCGAGGCATTATTGCCGGCCAGAAACTCTACTTCCTGGACGGGCTTCGCTTCCGCGGTCGCCGGCAACAAGAAGGGATAACGTAGTAAGGCCTTGTGAGTCAGCGCGCCTCCACAAGGTTTTTCCCAGCCGACCTTTTCCTCCAAGACCGTGACACGCCCTCCACCGCCGGCGATCAATTCCGCAGCCATCGCTCCGGCTGGCCCGCCTCCGATGATGACCGCGTGCATCATTTTTATAATTGAATCGGCTTAAGCCTTCGAGAATAGCACGCCGTCTCATGGCGCGCAAAATCCCTGCGTCTCCCCAATTCGCCGATAAGGTTGTCCAATACAATAGACAAGTTTGGTAGTGGGCTAAAAGTGTGTTGCTAGAAGTGATTTCCTAAATGTGTATTGGTGAAGTGGATTTGGAAAAAAATAGGGGGACACACTACCGTACTAGTCTGCCCCATCCCATTTTCGTGGCGAGGGCCGAGCCAAGTAACTGAGGATGACCACATCTCACCTAGGCAAGAACCTGGCCTCGGGGATAGAACCTATGGGCCGACCTCCAACGCCTTTGCGCATTCTTGGAGCGCGAGGTTCACGTGGTCTATGGCCTTAGCCCGGTGCCCTTGGAAATCACCTTTGACACTCTCAAGCTCGTACCTAGCTTCGTGCAGTAGATCGGCGGCTCGCCTTATGTCCCGGGGACGCTGAGGCGCCGGCGCGCCAGGCTGCGGTGATCCAGGTTGCGCGTGAAAGACTGCCGGTAGTAGTGCGGCGGCCAGTGCCGCCAGCCCTGCCCCACATAGGACTGACCTTCGTTTCATAGTTCCTCCATTATGCTGAAAATCCATCCGGCTGCCCTCCCGTGATGTACTCATAGTGCTGGCCGGACATGGCTCCTAAAGCGCTCACGACGCTCTTGGAGTTTGATCGGCTTGGTTTCCGACACCCACTTGCGCTATTATCCTACACCGCTAGTGTGTCAATTGTCCAGATGAGGTAGTGCCTCACTTGGATTCGATTGCCGCGATCATTTCCTCTATCGTCCACACGCGATCGGTAACCCCGGCTTCCATTGCCGGGGTAACACGTAGAGTCATGTGGACGCGGCAGAAGTTGTACCAAGCCACATAGAGAGACACCGCAGCCTTGAGGTTGTCCAGCTTCTTACTAAAGGCGTTCACTAGCCGCGTGAATCTCCGCAGGTGCATTCGCGGGTGGCGCATACGTCCCGACGGTTTGAAGCTGTGAAAAAATTATCGGGGGCGAGGATCCGCTCTCCCGCAGCACCATCGTTTTGCGGGTCCTATCGACCGCGGCTGTGATTGATTATGGCCACGACATTCGATTTCCTTTCCTCGGGTGGGG
>Ga0208821_1000779_pt1 | contig 21993 bp, 22 predicted proteins | sample June2015DPH_20_5_FD_184720 | JGI IMG/M metagenome (GOLD analysis project Ga0208821, IMG submission 184720) | Peatland microbial communities from SPRUCE experiment site at the Marcell Experimental Forest, Minnesota, USA - June2015DPH_20_40... | ecosystem: Environmental > Terrestrial > Soil >... | reverse complement strand
CGCTGGAACTTCAAGCGCCAGCCTTGATGGCGGTCGAGGGGTTCGATGTTCATGTCGATGCGGCCGAAGCGCGTGGGAGACTGGGCAATGCTCAGGGGCTCGCCGTCGGCCAATTCAGACTCTCCGACTCCCGCCAGCAAGCGCAGCGCTTGGCCGTCTTCGAGCGCCAGCAGGTGACGCAGGTAGAGAATGCATTCAGCGCTGGCCCAGTTGTGGGGCATGTCACCAACGTAATCCGCCGTCAGGCTCCCTCGCATAGGTTGTTCCTCCCGCCAACAATAAAGCTGTGTGGCGTGGTTGAGAAAGCCCCTGAAAGTCAACCTTGCCCAATCGGGGATCCCGGCCCAGAGGTAGACATGAGCCACGAAACCCGCGTTGTAATTCCAAACTCCTCCGTGCGCAAGCCAGCCGGTTTCCGCAGGAATATCTTCTTGGGTGCAAGCCTGCATCAACTGGATATGGCCCTTCACGATCGCATCGTCCTTCTCGAACACCAGACCAGGATAGATTGCCTGGGAAAGAGCCCATTGTGCATTTTGGGGTCTCGGGCGATCCCACTCATCTCGAGTGGCCCACTGGGGGTCTCCCTTCATCAGCATCGGCAGGTAATCGAACCCCTCGGGATGGCGGCGCATCTCCTGGCGGGCCGCCGCAAAAAGCGCCGCTCGCAACTCGTTATAGAACCGCTGGGCGCCAGCGAGGTCCGGAAGACCAAGCCGGTCCGTCGCTTCGGTGACTGCCTTCAAGCCCGCCAGCACCCACAGGGTGTTGGTGAACTCGGGACGGACGCCGCCTAACCCTCCGTCGCCAAAACCAGGGGCCAGGAGACCGTAGCGGCCGTTCATGCTCCCATCGCTTTGGGCTTTATCGCGCAGACTCGCAAGAAACTTCACGGCCCGCGCAACGTTGGGTTGCATCTCCCGGAAGTAGCTCCAGTCCTGGCTGAGTTCAGCCTGGCGTACCAGTGTGAACATGGCGATGCCTGTATCCTTCCAATGCTCGCGCCCTCCACCCGCGAACACGCCCCCATCTGCTTCCTGATACTTCCAGGTTGCTTCGAGTCCCTGCTGGGCCTCCTTGTCGTAACCAAGGTAACGGGCGGCCTCGAGGATAAAGTTTCCATCCACCACCCAGAGGCCGCGGTAAACCGTCGGCCCCACCTGGAACGTAGTCCTTCCTGCTTTCTCCTCGCGAGCCTGCTGGAGGTTGCGCGCGCAGGCAACCAGGAACTCCCCGTGGCGTCCCGGAAGTTGCCAGGATACCTTCCCTTCAAAGGGCTTCCAGTTCTGCCAGTACTGTCGGGCCTCCGCCAACAAGCGGTCTGGAGTCTCGAGTCCCTCTTTTAATTTGTCGATCTCCTGGCCCTCCTGGGGAAATCGAAAGAAACAGCGGGAGGGCCTGCCCTCCGTAGCGATGCCCGCTTGCAGCAAATACGACTGATAGACGACTCCATCTTCGTGGCGCGCGAGTGGCACATCCACGAGGAGGAACGGCGCCGCCGCCTCATTATCGAGGCGCAATAGGGTGATTCCAGCGGATTCCTCGAGCTTGATCTCTCGCTTCGTGCTCAAAACCATCACCGGAACCGCCTGCAAGGTGTGTAAGGTACGCGGTTCGACTTCCAGAATCACGTTATCGACGCGACCTTCGCCGGCGCGCTGGGTGGCAAAAGTGGTGAGCTGCAGGAAGGCTTCGGGACGGTCAATCCGGGTGTGGATGATCGGTACACCTGGGGCTTCAAGCCGCTGCCCGCGCACCTCGTTTGCTTCCATGCCGAGCAGTGAAAATTCCACGACTTCAGGGAAGTAATCGATGCCTGCGCCTTGCCCGGGATGACCGTAGCGCAGTTCGCCATGCTCGCCGATCAGACTCTTGTAGTGATCGTCCGGAAAGCAGTAGGCCGTCTGCCACGAAAGCGGCGAGTAACGACAATCGATGGCGGCAGAGGGATTCTCAACATCGGGGAGGGAATTCCCAGCCTCCGACTCGATGGGGGCGAGGCTTCGAGCCTTGCTCAACAATAACGCGGGACCTGCCATGCTGGCCGTCCCCAACCCCAAGCTGATATTTTGTAGAAACTTGCGCCTGCTTGATTCACTCACGGTTCCTTCTCCTGCGCCTGACATGACTTCCTGTGCAGACGCTCGCCGATTATATCCCGCGTCAAGGTTCTGGGACCAATACTTCCAGCCTGCGGCCTTCACCTTGACCGCAATTCGTAGGTTGAACCCTGCTTCCAATCCCATCTACAGCCCCTGGAGTCATTCGCCGACGGCGAGAGCGGTGTGGCAGCCTGCCGGCTTTTTATGCGCTTGACCGGTTATTCCCCAAAGGCTATATTCATCCTGTGGCATGGGATAACTCGGGAGGAAAGAAGATGGCGAGGAAATTCAAAGAACTTCTCGACCGCATGACCCCGGAGCGGCGCGCGTCCATCAAGACAGGCGCCAACCGGCTCCGGGCAGAGATGGCGCTTGACGAACTGCGTGAAGCGCGCGCCTTGACCCAGGAACAACTGGCGGAAGTCCTCGGCGTGCGCCAGTCCACCGTCTCCAAAATGGAGCGCCGCGCAGACATGTACTTGAGCAGCCTGCGCAAAATCATCCAGGCCATGGGCGGAGATCTCGAGGTTCGCGCCATCTTTCCCAGCGGCCCCGTGCAGATCAAGCAATTCCGGGAACTCCGCCGAGGCCGCGCGGGCAGGTGAATATGACCAACCACGTCGGAAGAGGAGCCGGTGTAGCGCAGACCATCGCTTTTGAGGTCTGCGGCTTTTTGTTCGTCAGACAGCAGACTTGACGGGTTGTTCAGCATCGTGCGGGGGAGATTAAGATCGACCCAGGCGGGGCCACGTTCTCTCCCTGTCCCAACGGCTGGCCCATATCGCAGCGACGCCACAGGCCTGCGGCTGTATTACGCCTCGCCTCACGCACTTATGCATACTTGTTAAACCAAGAACGACTTCCCGGTCGTTGACCCCACCATTACTCATCCGCAGAGCCGACTCGCCGAATTGCTCCCCGACCAATGGAAAGCAGCACGGCGGATGGCAGGCAGTGCTAAAATTCGAAAGGGAAACACCGCGGTCCTGTAGAATATTGGTCAAGTGCCAATGACAACGCAATCCGCCTTGCCGGGATGGATTAGAAAATCAGGTTGGTTTGCTCTGCCTGGGAGCGTCTTGCTCGCCGCTCGTTTGATCTACGAACAAACTTACCTGACGTGGTCGGAAGGCCCCCAGATGGTGGGCTACGCGCTTGCACATGCCTTCTCCGGACTGCTGATGCTTGGCCTCTTGTGCATGATGATCTGCTTGATCGCCTTTATTTCCGGATTGGTATTCGTTGCGTGGAAAAGATCGAAAATCACGGTCCTGGATTGGGTCCTGCTGGGGCTGCTGGCGACGTTCACATTTTGGATCTTTGTGCCGTACGGGACATGGCAGGCACTGACCATTAGGCTTCTCGGGGTGGGACGACGCCCCGGCGCACAGTTGAGTTATGCGGCTGCAACAGGCGATTATCGCCTTACGAGATTCTTAATCGCGCGCGGTGTTCCCTTCAATGGTTCCAACCCCAAGATCCACATGACGCTTGCCGCAGCTCTCAGGAAGGAGGGGGACCTCGAGGGCGCCATCCGCGAGTACCGCAAAGCGATTGCGGTGGCCCCCGGCTACGCAGAAGCGTATCTCGCAATGGGCCAAGCGCTCGAGCAAAAAGGTGATTTCCAATCCGCACTCGAACAGTACCAGGCAGGATGCGTTCAACTGGGTGGCTTGAAGTGTTGCGACCTAGCAGAAAAGTTGGCTCAAAGGCTGAATCATTAGAACCCGACCAAAAACGTTGCCAGGCCCGCGAAGCAAAGCCTTACCAGCCTTGCCTTGCATCGTCTTGCTCGTGGCATCTCTCTCCGCAGCACAGACGGAGACAAAGCACACTTACCAGTAAATCGTCTGCGATCAATTCGCTCTGGACGCCACCGGCATACCCGCGACCATTCGCCAAGCCCTGAACAGCCCACCTCAGAAGCAGGCTCGCGACGCGCAGCAAAGGCTCTGGCAAGCCTCGTCAAACGGTCTTATGGAAGTTGAATCCTCCGGCATGAAGAAGTTATGGACAGGGAAAGATGGTCTGCCGATCCTGTCATTGACGGGGGTCGCCCTGGGGCTCGACGGCCGATTGTGGCTCGCCACGCGCCAGGGCGCCATCTGTTTCCAGCCCGACGCGCCTGCCGGTCAGCAATGGTTCTATTTCTGGGGCATGCGCTATTTAAGCGACAACTGGGTCGCGCAGATCGTGGCGGAGAAGGATCGAGCTTGGGTTCGCACACAAACCGGTGTATCGCGAATCGAGTTCGAGCCCTTTGATCTCGAACGCAAGAGCGCGCTGTTTGTCGAACGCTTGCAGCGCCGGCACAATCGCTACGGTTATACAGTCGAGTGTGAATTGCTACGCCCTGGACACACCGCTTCGTTTCGCTTGGCGCCCAGCGATAATGACGGCCTGTGGACAGCGATCTACGTAACGGCGGAGTGCTTTCGTTTTGCGGCGACCCATTCGCCCCAGGCGCTGCGCAACGCACGCCTTTCACTGGCCGCCCTGTTGCGGCTGGAGTCGATCACCGGAATTCCGGGATTCCCGGCCCGCGCGCTGATCCATCGTGGCGACTACCGACAACAGGATGGCGAATGGCATTGGACCTCGGAGGGCGAGTGGGAGTGGAAAGGCGACACAAGTTCAGACGAATTAGTGGGACACTCCCTCGCCTACGGCGTTGCCTATGACCTGCTCCCCGATGAGTCGGATCGCGCGGCGATCCGTCGAGCGGCGGGGCGAATTGCCGGTCATCTTTTGGACCACGAGTTGGAGCTCGTGGGTTTCGGCGGCCGTGCCACCCGTTGGGGCAAGTACTCTCCAGCGTACTTCCAAACCGAGGAAGGCAAAGAGGACGAAGCGCTGAATTCTCTCGAGCTGCTCTCACACTTGAGGGTCGCTTACCATATCACCGGCGAGGCGCGATTCTTGACCGCTTATCACGAACTCATCCGCCAGCGCGGCTATCTCGAAAACGTTACGCGGGGCGCCCTGGAGACCCCACACGAGGTTAATTATTCGGATGAGGAGCTGGCCTTCCTTTCATTTTATCCTTTGCTGAGGTACGAGGACGATCCCGCGTTGCGCGAGCCGTTCCAGGCAGCCCTCGAACGCTTTTGGCGCTCCTGCCAGGCTGAACAAAACCCATTATGGAACTTCATCTATGCCTCAGGCACAGGCGCGTACGACTACGACGCGCGCGAGGCCCTCGAGACCCTGGAGCGGATTCCCCTGGATACCATCTCTTGGACCGTGAGGAATTCCCAGCGCGTGGATCTGCCCCGCGCGCCGAGCGCGGACCGTTTTCGAGAGAAGCAATCCCGGCGCGCCCTCCCCCCCAACGAACGCTGTGTGATGAAGTGGAACGGCAACCCCTTCCAGTTGGATTGTAGCTCCGAGGGCCGTTCCGAGGACGAAGGAGCCTTTTTCCTTCTGCCCTATTGGCTTGGGCGGTTTCACAAGCTCGTCCACTAATTTGTTGACAAATGGACTTTACAAATCTATACTTCTGTACGTTAGAGGGATCTGATCGTACATGAGGAGAAGTGCGATGAACGGGGCGGTGACAATCACAGTGAAGGAAGTTTCTGCGACGAAGCTCCGTGACCATTTCAGGCGCCATACGAAGGAGGCCAAGGGCAAGAAGGTCATCCTGATCCGCAACCGTCGTCAGGAGTCGAAGTATCTCATGGACAAGGAGTGGTTTGACAGAATGATCCGTGAACACGAGTCTCTGCTGGCCACTCTGGAAGTTTTAGCAAATCCGGAGCTAACCGAGCGTCTCCTGAGGCTTGGCAAGACCATCGATGACGACGTCCGGGCGGGCCGCCTACACTCCATGGAAGAGGTCTTTGGCAAAGATTGACCGCCCCTCAGCCAAGTTACGAGGTTATGTTTACCAGCGACGCCAAGGCTGACGTTCAATCCCTCGATGCGAGTATCAAAAGGCGCCTCCGCAAGATACTAGGCCAGAAGATCGCGGTGCAACCAGAGCAGTACGGCACGCCGCTACGGGGCGATCTCGCTGGTTATTGGAAACACGAGTTTGCTTCCCACCGTCTGATCTATCGAGTTTATCCTGACTACAAGCTTGTGGTTGTATGTGCAGTCGGCGCGCGCAGGGGATTACATAGAACAGACGTATATCGACAACTCGAAGTGCTGGCCAAATCGGGGCGATTAGCAGAGCAGATGTTGGCAGTCCTTAAATCTTTGCAGTCCCGCTGAACCAGGACGGCATAGCCACATAATCAACGATGGGCTTTGCCATCTCGTAGCCTCAGAAGAGATTGCACGGATTGCTGGAGGACTTGCAGGCGCTCAGCCGGCGTGAGCGAAAGCATCCAACGGATGAGGGTCAGGTCCACGCCGTCTTCGCTGTGGGTTGGCTCATTCCCAGGGGAGTGTTTCGTTTCATGGTTCGCACTTGGGGAGTTGCCTCGTGCCATATGCCCTCATGAACGGCTTTGCTTAGCCCGATTCAATTGTACCCAAATAACCCCTCACCCGTCCCCGTCGGCTGACGGGCTGATGAAAGCGCCGGTCGCGGGCCACCCTCTCCCCAGGGGAGAGGGCTACGATTCCGACTTCTACGCTGTGTCCAGCGAAAGGTGTGGGATACGCTCAGCCCCTCGGGAGGGAGCTGGTGGGCCCTATCGTTTCCCTGCACCGCACGTGATACTGGCCCCCACCACTAGCCAATAACCACTAACCACTAGCCACTGCTTTTCTCACGTCCAGTAATTGCGGTCAAGCGAGCGATACTGAATGGCTTCGGAGATGTGCGTAGTGCCGATGGCGTCGGCGGCGTCGAGGTCGGAAATCGTGAGCGCCACTTTCAGGATGCGGTCGTGGGCGCGGGCGCTGAGGCCCAAGCGCGTCATGGCGCTCTCCAGCAGGCGCTCGCAGTCGGCGGAAATGTTGCAGTACTTGCGGATCTGCCGCGAGCTCATCTGGGCATTGCTATAAATCTTTTCGCCCGGGAAGCGGCGCAACTGGCGCTGGCGGGCTTTTATGACGCGCTCGCGAATCTGGTCCGAACTTTCCCCGCCCGAGTCCTGCCGCAGCTCCTGGTAGCGGACGGCGGGCATGTCGATGTGGATATCAATGCGGTCGAGCAGCGGCCCGGAAATCTTCGAGATGCACTCGCGCGTGGGGTCATTGAAGAACCCGCACGGACAGGGGTTCATGGCGGCGGCCAGCATGAAGCGCGAAGGAAAGGTCAGGGACATGGCGGCGCGTGAGATGGTGACCGTGCCGTCTTCCACGGGCTGCCTCAAAACCTCCAGGACGTTGCGCTGGAATTCCGGCAACTCGTCCAGGAAAAGCACGCCATTGTGCGCCAGGCTCACTTCGCCCGGGCGGGGCACGGCGCCGCCTCCAATCAGTCCGGCATCCGAAATGGTGTGGTGGGGAGAACGGAAGGGGCGCGTGCCCACCAGGCCTGCGCCCGGGTCGAGCACTCCTGCGACGCTGTGGATCTTCGTGGTCTGGATAGCCTCATCGAAAGTAAGCGGCGGCAGAATGGTGGGGATGCGTTTGGCCAGCATCGTCTTGCCGGCGCCCGGCGGGCCGATCATCAGGATGTTGTGACCTCCCGCGGTGGCAACTTCAATGGCGCGCTTGGCGTGAAGCTGCCCCTTGACATCGCGAAAATCCACGCTGTATTGGCTGGCTTGCGCTAGCATGGCGGCGCTATCCACTTTGGCCGGCGTGAACTCGCGCGTCTCGTTGATGAAGTCCACAACCTCCGGCAAAGAGCCCAGGCCGTAAACCTGCAACTCCTCCACCACCGCCGCCTCGCAGGCGTTTTCCACCGGCAGGACCATCCGCTGAATACCCTTCTGACGCGTCATGGCGGCAATCGAAAGCGCACCCTTGATGGGGCGAAGGCCGCCATCGAGCGAAAGCTCACCCAGAAACAAGGTGTTCTTGAGGTCGGTTTTCAAAAGGACGCCGGTGGTGCCCAAGATGCCCAGTGCGATGGGCAGGTCAAACCCCGAGCCCTCCTTCTTCACGTCCGCCGGGGCGAGGTTGACCGTGATGTTCTGGAAGGGAAAGTCCAAGCCGCAGTTTTTGATGGCGGATTTGATGCGCTCGCGGCTTTCGCGCACGGCGGCGTCGGGAAGACCCACGGTAGTGAAATTGGGCAATCCGGCGGAAATATCCACCTCGACCTCAACCGGATAGGCGTCAATACCGAAGACGGCAGCGCTGAGAGCTTTGAAAAGCATAGTGGGGGTCCTCGTAGGGGCGGCTCGCGAACCGCCCCTACCTCGTGACCGTAGCGGCGAGTTTACCTCGCCATGTGGCGGTGTCCCGATCGGGTCGGCAGAGGTTCCGCCGCCTCTACAACAATCACCGGCCGATCCGTGTGTTCCTAGTAGAGGTGGGAGTATATCAGAAGTAATGTCAGCAGGTTCGGGAAAACTGAAGTGTTCCTTCCGCCGACCCAAACGCGCAGATTGGGACTTCCTCCAGTCCTCGTCTCACATTTCTCAGTGAAACCGTAGATGGAAGCGAGGCAGTGAAGTTCGTCCCTCGGGCTCCAGGTGTGCCTCGGCCAGCGTGCCCCCGGCTACCCTCCCAACATCACACCGAGGCACAATGTACCTCGGTAATTCCGTTCGGTTTTGCCTTGACATCCTAACTTGTGGGTGAGAGTATTTCGCCAATCAGCCTAGCTGAATACCAAGGCCGAGAGGGAGGGCGTAATGGCAGCCTGCGTCCGGTCCCGTCCTAAGCTGCGCACGCTCGTCAAGCTCCGAAGGTGCGCCGGGAGTTTGAATGCCAGCTCCTTACAGGCTCGGTCCCGGAAGAAAATCGCAACTTCATTCCAAGGAGGGTAGTCATGACACGAATCAGCGTTCTGCTGTTCCTTTTAGTTTTCTGCTTCGCGACGGCCACGCATGCCCAGGCACCGGCTCCGAAGCCCAACCCTGAGCTCAAAAAGCTATCCGTTTTTGTAGGCCATTGGACGTACGAAGGAGAGTACAAGCCCGGACTGTTAGGACCCGGTGGCAAAGTGACTGGCGAATACAACGGTCAGATGATTCTAGGAGGGTTCTTTTTCCAGGCCCGGTGGACGGAAAAGGGACCTGCGGGAGAGGCGCGGGGCCTTGACATCGAGGCCTACGACCCGGTGGACAAGAACTTTGTCAGCAACTGGTACTTTTCCGATGGAAGCAGGTTTTCAGGAGTGTTAACCGTCAGTGAAAAGACATACGCTTTTGCGGGAAAGTTTCTCCTCCCAGGAAAGCAGTATCAGTTCAAGGACACGTTGATAGTCGCAGCGGATTTGATGAGCCTGACGGAGAGGGGTGAGATCTCCGCGGATGGCAAAACCTGGACGCCTTGGTTCGAGACTAAATGGACCAAGGTCCAGCCCGCTCCGAAGAAGTAGCTGGCCGCTGACGTGCTCCCCGAAGGGGAGCCAAGCGAGTAGTCCCGCGGGCGCGGGGTGAAACCCCCGGACAATCTCGCCCACCACTTCGTGCTCCCCCTCTCCCCGCTTGCGGGGAGAGGGGCAGGGGCGGGTGGCGCATACACCGTTTTGTGATGTATGCGACCTCTTGGCAATCGGGCTATAACGCACTGGTGGCGCGAGAATGCACTGCGCGTTGCCATGACCGCATACATGCCAAACAGCGGCATGTATGCGCCACCCGCGAGCGCCAAAACGCTAACGCGGATTTCTCATGCGGAATTGAAAAAACGCTGTCGCCTCCCGTATAAATGTTTTTGAGACAGGAACTTCTACTCACGAAGTCTGTCCATCTCGCCTTACGCCAGTCGATTTATACCGGGACCTTTAGGAGCGAAGCAGACCACAGCGACGGGCGAAATAATGGAATGAGGGATTTCTTCCCCTCGCGGTGCTTGTGTCAAACAGCTTGAGAACCTCGAGCATGTAGTCAATGCGCGAATCAAGGTGTTTCGGCATGGTGTCGTTAAAGTGCTCTTTCGTGAACTCACTCGTGTTGGCGGGCACTTGTACACCTAATGGATTGTTGTCCGCGAGGCCGGCCAGGTACCAACTTTCGATTTCCCTCACAACAATGAGGGCTCGTGTGTCGTCCAGTTGTGTGAACTTCTGCAACAGAGCTTCTTTCTTCTTGGGGAAACAGGGGTGCGCGTTAAGGTCACCAAGTAAAAGATACTCAGCGCCCATCGACTTGATGCTTCTCAGAAACGCGTTTACCTTTTCCGCCTTCCTCTGGGCATACTTCCACCCCTGTACGAAATCGTAGCAAGAACTGAGCCTTGGAATGACGACACGTTCCACAAACCTTAGGTCGTCGTCCCCTTCTACCAGCAGGAATAGTCTTGTGTAGGGCATCTCAGGCGTGAAGCAAGTTCTCGACGAAGAGTTCCTCTAACCCCATCTCGTTCTGAAGAAATACCTGGACGTCTTTATTCTCTGACGGCCTGGAAATAGTCGAAAAGCCCTCCCCATTTCTAGAGACCAGCAGAACGTCGCCAATATCGGCATGTCGGACGACTTCGGGGTTATGCGTAGTCACAATGATCTGCTTCCCCTGGGAAGCGTCTTTCATCATCGCGACGATCTTTGAAATGAGGGAAGGGTGGATGTTTCGTTCCGGTTCCTCAATGATCGCCACAGTCTTTTTCTCAAAATACAGCGCCGCTATGAGTGCAGTAACGTTGATTGTTCCATCGGAGATAAGGGAGGCAGGCAGAGACTGTTTCTTCGCATAAGTCTCCCTCAGGCTGAAGAGAAGCGATTTGTCGGCAAACTTTTCGCCTTCGAGGTCGGCAACGAAGGGAAGAACGTCCCGCAAGAAATTTAAGAGCCTTCTCTTGCGCTCTCTATCGTGAATAATGTTCTTAAGAACGATCGCGAGGTTCCTGCCGTCCTCTTCCAGTTCTGCCTTGGCTGCAATGGGCGCGGCCTTCTTGGGGAGCTTAGGGTCGAAGTCGTATATCGCAATATCCTCGAAAGGGGATCTAACAGAGAACGGAAAATGTACCAGAATGGGCGAGGGGGAGGGAGCGATTTCGCGAGCGAGCCAGGGAGCGATTTCGTATTCCTCCATAGACAGGCCTTCTGGGGGCCTAACTTCCACGTCCATCCCGTCCCCTTCCCTGGAAATGAGTATTTCGCCCGCGCCCCGGAGCTCTGGCGCTTCGGTCGGCCCGCCGTCTCGCTCAAAGGTGCGAAACTCGCTTTTGAGGGTTAAACGATCGTCAATAACTTCGAACCCTTCTCCATTTTTCGGAAAGGCGATCGAGAAGCTATAGGTGACCTCAAGCGGTTCCACCCCCAGGTCGATCTTACTAGTTCTCGATGTGCCGAGGATGAAGGTTGGCCCGCGTTCTCGCGAGAAAACGACTTGCACCGAAAGGTTCTCACTGGTGCCGACGTTCAGATTCGTGAGGTATTCCGCCCCACCCTGCAAAGAGATCGCATTTTCCAGGTCGTGCCTCGCAATATCTCGCAGGAACTCGAACACACGTATGAAGTTGGATTTTCCTGACGCGTTCGCCCCAATCAGGACATTGAACTTCCCCAGGTCAACATGCAGTTCTTTGAAGCTCTTGAAGTTCTTAACATGGATCGTTTTGATGGTCATTTGGTGCGCCCCTTACCCATAGCGATTTTAACAGAAAGCGGGACGACTCGCTGGTCTGTTCTCCACGCGGGCCGGCACAGTCGCAGCTCCGCCGAGGCGGAAACGTCTGTTCTGCGACTGTGGACGGAGACCGCAGAGGCTGGGAAAATGGAGTTGCCTGGACAACAATCACTGATACACAGCCGCAGGCGGATCCTGGCTCGGCAAACAGCGAGTGCATAGATCGCGCCTCTTGCGATGTGCGCGATGTAAAATGCGGGGGTGCCAGCACAGCGTTTGGATGCCGGGACCACGCCAGAAAGGACTTGTGCAAACCAGGTTAGACAGCCTTTTCTAAGACGAAGAAGATCCGGTCAAGAATCTCAAAAGGGTCGTGCAACGAGATGGGCAGCCGCACGTCCTCCAGCCCAGGATGGAGGTGGCAGCGCGGCTCCGATAGCGGGTCTGTGTGCGGCGACCTATTCAAATCAAATCGGAAGTATCCTGGCGACGGCGAGGCAGGAAGCTGGTCAGGAAGCTGGTAATGGTATCGAAACTCCACGAGCTGCGACCCGCCATCACGCTCTCGTAAGATCAAGGCGAAGCTGAGGCGAGCACCGGAGTCGAAATGAAAGTCGTGCGGAGTGGGGCCCTTGTCGATTCCCGGACCTAAGACAATCGATGCCACTCCGTTACTTTCGGCAAACTTCAGGAGCTGAATCGGATTGTTCCTTGTCTTGATGTCGTCGGAACGCCGGAGCAGGTACGCTCGGATTGCGCTAAACATCTTGCGTGGGGAGGGAAAGGCGCGGGCCCCAATTTCCAGATGCGTTCTCCGGTCTATGTCTGCGGCACGCTTCAAAGCGCGGTCACGCGTCACACCAAATCCCCCCGGCCAACAAGAACCAGCCATTCTACGAAGTGAGGTTCGGGAGGCAGCTCCTTGGCTTCAGCCCTCCGTACGATTTCCTGGTCGCTGAGCTGATAGTGCTGCCGAAGTTCCTCGAGACGGCTCTCTCGCTCTTTGTCGGTCATAATACCGGGTTCGGGCCCGGCAAGGAATATGCTCGAGCCGATGAAGCTGCGGATGTTGGGCGCAAACTCCGTAAGGCGGCCGACAGCATCCGGGGCCATCCACAGGACGACCGGACCCCTACGTTCTAAGGCGCTCCGCATTGAATCGAGGGACGACCACTCGCCCGCCTCCAAATCTCCGCTAGCAAATAAAATGACGGCGTCATGCTCGGGCTGGTGCAGTTGCTCTCGCAGCCTCTCGAAACTGCTGCCCCTGAGCGGCACCACCCTGACGGGCGTCTGAAGGAAGGACTCAAGCTCGGTGCTCAAGGCATCGCAAGCGGCGGTTGGATCACTGAGTGGGCTGAGAACAGCGAGCCACGAATGCGCTCCCTGCACCTCCAGCCGCCGCGCAACTTCAACAAATGGTTGACTCGAGAAGTCAGGCACTCTTCGGCTCCGGCACGTGCATTACTGATAGCAGCGCGGGGTGTACACGGAAGTCCGTGGAGGAATACTCCAGGACGCGCCGAGTGAGCAGCAGCTCCACGCTGGTCGCTCGACTGACATCAAACCACTTGGACTCCTCCAAGCGAAGGAGTAGATTCATTTCGTACGGCCCTAACCCGCGCAGATAACCCGTGCCAAGTTGCTGGACTACGTTCTCAACGTCCTCAGAAGTGACGGAGTCGTGACCCGAGATATACGCCTCCACGGCCGCGTCCCGAGCCAAAGAGACTAGGTCCCGAAGCACACCCCCGGAGTATTCGCAGACTGAGTCCGCATCCACGTCGCTCAGCAGCTCGTACCCGTGGCGCTTCTCCAGCACGGACCCTAGAAGCCCCCTTACCGGATCGACCGCAACCACTGGCACGTGGTAAACCTTGTCAAAATGATCGGACACCGATTGACCTACGCGTGCACCAAACAAGACCGAGAGCGGCGCTGTCAACACGACTGACACCTTGAGCTCGCGGAACAGCCTTAGATCTTGGCTTGCGACCGACCAAAACCTTGTGGGATCGAGTAACCGATCTAGCCCGTCGAAGACGGCCACGACCTCCTTCTGGGCGTCCCTCGCCACGGCCAGGAATTCTTCGAGAGGCCCACGAATCTCCTCGATATCACGACTAAGGGCCGGGAGGGCTGGTGGGTTCAGCTTACCAAGAACACTCCGGATGGCGATGTACGCGTCAGCCTGATGGACTCGATCCGCCTCTGCCGCCGCCGGATACCTTTGCCCCAACGCCTCATCGGTGGTCACCCCAGCTTCTTGCTTTCCGTAGGCGTACTCCTTGAGCCTGCCGTAGGGCTTCCCTGGCCCTAGAAGCGCTTCCATCCCTTGTCTAAGCGGAGGGAAGTCGGCCCACAATCGCCGCGTTAGGTGTAGCCCGAAAGTGGCAAGCAACGCACCCGAATTCAAGCTTGATAGATCGGTTTCGGCCGAGATGTCGATGTACAAAGGCAGAACATGGCCTTCCTGCTCCAGCGATCGCGCGGCGAGGATTAGCTCTGTTGTCTTGCCCGATCCGACACCCCCAACCAAAAGCTGTTGGCTTCCCCGCTCGAGGTCGGCTCGCCCGGCTAGTTTCCGAAACAGGGAGCCGTGCAATTCCTCGCACACCAGTCCGGCTTCGATCGCGTCCTGAGGAGGGGCAGTGGGATTGAAGGTCTGCATGTAGGCGCGGAACCTTTCGCGCCGCTGAAGTTTGACTTCCGTTGTTGACGGCGAACTCGACATACCCCTCAGTATAAGGCCACGGCCACGATCAGGCAAAACAAATGCCTCCCCCTGGCCGTACCACCTGTTGCACATTTTGCCCGTGCAAGCGGCATCGTGACCTGCGCATGCCCGCGCCATACCTTCGCGGCTCCGGGGTGAGAGAAAGAATGGCCTTAACAGTTTGGACTTGACAAACTCCACCCAATCGGCTACACTGGTAGCGTATGGCAAGGTACGAGCTTTCTCACGGACGAGAGCCGGTTGGGCGGCTGGACGCGCCCCGCTGACGATAAGTCCGCGCGAGCCGGGAACGAGTCCTTATGCAGGCTTTCACTGTCAACTGTCCCGCCGCGGCGGGTTGACCGCCCCCTGGCGAATGCATCGCGAAAGAAGATTCTTTTTTTGCAGGAACGATGCGGGAATGTCTATGAAAAAAAGGACTACTGTGGAAAAGTGGGGGCGAGGCGGGAATGTTCATGAAAATAAGGGTAGTTATCCGTTCAAAGCTGGGATGTATATGAAAACACGCAAGATAATGTTCTCAGTCGAGATCAGCCACAACATACATATATATCCCCCGACGCGGCGGTGCTTGAGAGGAGGCGGGATCTTTGACATCGTAATTTGCGAGGTCAAAAGAAGGAAGGGGGGGCTGGACCTAGCTCTGGCAGAAGCACCGCGAAAAAACTTTTTTTTGGAGGAACGACGCGGGAATGTCTATGAAAACAAAGGACCGGAAAGCGCCGGGATAAACCGGCAGGAAGCAGAGAATGGAAGATTCTCACGAGGAAGGAGTAGCGATCCACTCGGCCCCGAGTTTTGCGCTGGGCATCGTGAGGTGCACAGTGAAGCGTAAACAGGGGAGTAGGTGGGCTGGGTATTGAGCTTCGAAAATGTGCAATCGGGACGCCGACGCCATCGATCCGGCGGAAGGCAACATGGTCAGGGGCGCTAGCGCGAGCCCCCGGGCAGTCCTGCGTAGTCCCGCAGGGCGGGACCCCAGACACGCCTAGACACTTTCTGCACGAGAACCGGGAGACCTCGGGGACGCCTGTTGGGAACGAGGACAGCAGGCCGACGGGCGAAGGCTTAGGCCGTACGGCCCGTATGCACGTCTCCGAGGGGTCGGACAGTGGCGTAGTACCGATGAATCACTCGAACCAAGACGGCAAGTCGTCGGCGGAGAGTGAGGAGGGAAGGCCGCTGGTCAAGGAGAACATCCCTCAGCCTAGCACGCACCCGACACAGAGCGGGGCACGCGTGTTCCAGGGGTTGGCGGGTGTGCGGCTTCGCCGCTATTCATCCGCGATAAGAGCCGTATGCGCTAATGAGCGCACGTACGGATCCGTGCGGGGGGTGCCGGGCAACCGGCATCCCTACCGCGACCTGTGGAAAAGTGGGGACGAGGCGGGAATGTTTATGAAAATAAAGGTAGTTATCCGCTCAAAGCGGGGATGTATATGAAAACAAGCAGGTTAATGTTTTCAGCCGAGATCAGCCACGACGTACATTCATATACCCCGACGGGGCGGGGCTTGAGAGGAGGAGAAATCTCTGACATCGCAATTTGCGAGGGCAAAAGAAAGAAGGGGGGGCTGGACTTGGCTCTGGCAGATGCACAGCGAAAAAATTTTTTTTTGCAGGAACGACGCGGGAATGTCTATGAAAACAAAGGGGCCCTGTGGAAAAGTGGGGTGGAACCTGGAATGTCTATGAAAATAAAGGTACTTATCCGTTCAAGGCTGGGATGTATGTGAAAACAGGCAGGTTAATGTTCTCAGTCGAGATACAACCAGATCCAACTTTCAGGCAAACAGTCCAACCAAAGATCACAGCAATCGTCATCTCAATGTGGACTTAATGTCCGAATGTGCACGAGGCCCGCAGTGAGTTCCCTGCCTATGGGCTTCGGGTGAGGCGCTAGAGGCGCGAGCCGCGCGTCTTGGCGATCTGGCGGGGACGTGGCTGGCAACAAGGGCAGAAGTGGCTGCTGCGCCCTGCGATCACGATGCGCCGGATTGGCCGGCCACAACGACGGCAGGGTTTGCCGGTGCGCTGGTAAACGCGCAGGCGCTGGGCGTAATTGCCGGGGCGGCCCTCGATGTCCACGTAGTCGCGGAAGCTGGTGCCCTGGAGCTTCACGGCGTGCTCCAGGACTTTCCTGACCGCCCTGAAAAGGCGGCGGGCTTTCCGGGCGGAAACCCGGCCGGGCTGCGCCAGGGGATGGATGCGGGCCACAAAGAGCGACTCATCCGCATAGATGTTGCCGAGCCCCGCCAGCAACCGCTGGTTCATCAGCCAACTCTTGATGGCGCCGCGGCGGGCGCGCATGGCGCTCAGGAACTGCTCCTCGGTCACCTGCTGCGCGTCCGGCCCGAGGCGGCCGAACACGGCTTCCAGCTCCTCAGGCGTGCAGGAGCGCAACCTGCCGAACCGGCGCACATCGCGAAACCGCAACTCCTCGCGCTCGCCGAGCGCCAGCAGCACGTGTGTGTGCGGCTCGAGTGGCGCCCGGTGCGCGGAGACGGTGAATTGCCCGGTCATGCCGAGGCGCACCAGCAGATAACGCGGCGGCTGGTTTTCGGCGCTGAGCTCGAGGGCGAGCGCCTTGCCCTTGCGCTCGACTGAAACGATGGCGCGCCCCTCAATCTCGGCTGCGAATTGCTCCGGCGGCCCAACAATGACGCCCGGATGGCGGACCTCAACGGCAAGGATGCGGCGTCCCAGAGCATGCCTCTGGAGGCCCTGGGAAACGGTTTCGACTTCGGGGAGTTCAGGCATTGGGCAATCTATACAGAGCGACATGAGTTTTTGCGCATTGCCCTGTAGCGGCGGTCTATGACCGCCGGCGGCGCTCATAGAGCGCCGCTACAAGTTATGTCGCTCTGTTTAACAACGAGGGCCAGAACGCGCGTCGGGCTCCCGGAGCCGCCCCGGAGTTTCATGGGGAGAGCGATAATGCAGGCGCCGGTGGCAGGCAGCAGGTCGAGATTCGCCAGGTCTTCGAGGTGATAGAGGCCTGCCGCCATGGTGAAGTGATGGACCTTGAAATCCTCCGATGGCCCGTAGTCAACGCTCGGCGTGTCAATCCCGATGGACACCGGATGGGCGTGGTCCAGAAGGTAGCGCGCGGCCTCGATGGACAGCCCGGGAAAATGCATCACCCCCTGCGCATCCTGGTTCACGTAGCGCTCCTGCGAGGGCCAGCGCGACGCCCATCCGGTGTGAATTAACACCGCGCAGCCGCTGGGCATGGGGCCGTGCGCGCTCACCCACTGCTCCAGGTCGGCCACCGTAACGCGATAGTCAGGGCTGGAGGCTGCGGCGGCGGTCACGTCCACAACCACCGCAGGGACTACGAACTTCTCCACTGCAATTTGATCCAAGCTCGCGCCATTGGGATCGAAATGGAGCGGAGCGTCCATGTGAGTCCCAAAGTGCTCAGGAATTTGAAGGGTACGAGCAAAGCAGCCATCCCGCTCGAATGTGGCGACCGCTTTGGCGTGAAAGGGAAAGGGCTCAGTGCCCTCCGGCCAAAACGGCGACCCCTCATTCAGGTCGTGCGTCAGGTCCACGATTCGAAGCCGGGCCTGGTGAATCGCTTGAACAAGCTCAGCCGGCAGGTTCTTCATCTCTGCGCGCCCGCCGGATGCATACTTGACAAACTCCGCCATGTGCGCTCCTCCTGTGGAAGGGCCGGGCCTGCGCCTTATTTCAGTAATTCCGAGTGGTCTTGAAGTCCCGCGTAAGGAAAAATGCCTAAGCGATTTGGACCATTTCCGGTGTTCCTGCCTTGCCAATGCGGACGGATTTCTTGAACTCCTCCAACATGCTCTCGTTAAGACGGACCTCGGTAGGCCGCTTGCTCAGGCTCATGCCGTCAATCTTCTCTTGCAGCTTCAGAAGGGCATAAAAGAGGTTTTCCGGCCGCGGGGGGCAGCCCACCACGTAGACATCCACGGGGACGATCTTGTCCACACCCTGAAGCACTGCGTAGGTATTGAACGGGCCACCCACGCTGGAGCATGCGCCCATGGAGATGCACCATTTGGGGTCCGGCATCTGCTCCCATATACGCTTGATTGCGGGCGCCATCTTCAGCGTCACCGTGCCGGACACAATCATCAGGTCAGATTGGCGCGGGCTGGGGCGAAACACTTCGGCCCCGAATCGCGCCATGTCAAAACGCGAGGTGGTGGAAGCAATCATCTCGATGGCGCAACAGGCCAGACCGAAGGTGAGTGGCCAAAGGGACGACTTCCGCGCCCAATTGAAAATCTGGTCCACCGTGCTGATAATGAAATTCTGTTCAAAGCGATTCTCAATCCATCCCATACGCCCGCCTCAGCCCCTCTCTTGGAAATACTCAGGATTGGATCCGGAGGCCCTGCCACAACCTTTTATTATACGCCTGGAGCAAAGTCCTGACTCAACTATAGCAGCCCTAGGAAGCGTCGGGATTTGTGGTGGGGCGCCGCTCCAGAGTGGCGGGACCTGCACTGCCGCCCTAAAGGGCGGAGCCAGGTTCAGAAAGGCAACTCCTCCACTTGAAGCCCATAGGCCCGTGCCGCTGCGCACTGCCTTGCATCCGCAGACTCGAGGCCATCGCCACCGGGTTCTTGGACGTACCACTTGGCAAGGGCTGACGAGTCGAGGAAGATGTTCAAAGTTTCGACCGCCTCTCCTTCAGCACGGCTCTGCTGAGGGACGCCCCCGCCGCCACCAAACGCAGGCCACGGCGCTTCCAGGCAGGTTTGGATTCGTGCAACTCTGCAGGAAGTATCTTGGCGATCGCTTCGCCGTGGCGGAGGATGCGAATGCTCTCGCTCTTCTCAACCAGATCCAGGATCCCAGAGGCGTTCTTTCGAAACCGGCTGAAGATGACTGTCTTCATGTGCTGGGCCTCCAAGAAAATATTGTAGACTCCCGCACAATCAGGCGCAATTACAGCGAATCCTCCTTAATTCGCCGATAAGAGACGGGGTCTGTTTTCCCCCAAAGTTGGTTTGCCAGGAATGCATTCATGTGGAAATTTCGCGTGGTATGGAGACCTCTAGTCCGTTGGGAGACCCCCCGGCTCTGCCGGGGAGGCAGTAGAAGTTTGACAAATACGGGAGTCCATCGCGGAAACTCCTTAACGTGAGCCGCCAAAGCACACGAAAAGGAGATCCATGATGGACAAACCGGAAAGCCTAAGGCATACGAAGTGGGAGTGCAAATAGCATGTAGTTTTCATTCCGAAATGCCGCCGGAAGACTTTGTACCAGGAACTGCGGCGGTATTTGGGGGAAGTATTCCGTCGGCTGGCAGAGCAGAAGGAGAGTCAGATTGAAGAGGGGCATTTGCGGTCGGATCATGTGCACATGATGATCGCTATTCCGCCAAAGTATGCGCTATCGCAAGTGATTGGATATATCAAAGGCAAGAGCGCGATTCATCTGGCGCGGGTGTACGGAGAGCGGAAACGGAATTTTGTAGGTCAGCACTTTTGGGCACCAGGGTTCTATGTATCCACGGTGGGCCGCGCCGAGAGCGTGATTGGCGAGTACATCCGGAAGCAGGAGCAAGAAGACAAGCGATTGGACCAGATGAATCTGTGGCGATAGACAGCCACCGTAAGGTGGCTCAAACCCAGCGGGGCCGCGTTAGCGACCCCGCCTAGCCGCTTTGAGCGGCTCACAAACTAAAGCCCCCGGCTTTGCCGGGGGATACTTACTCCTTGAAGTTCTGGCGCGGCCCTCAGAAGGTCGTGAAGAGGATAGTCCAGCAGCGGTCTGGCGTTCACGTACTAAGACTGCCCGCTAGTGTCGATAATCTGAGTCTTGGCTACAAACAAATGCAAATGGGCGAACCCGAGCACAGCCAACGCAATTGGCAATATGAACATGCGGGCCGTACAAGTTGGACCCGCCCTACTCAGCTTCATCGCCGCCAGCCTTTCACCTGAAAATAGTGAACTGGATTTCCGTTTTGACCTCCCAGTCGACCTATAAGGTACCCCTTACCGCCTCCGCGTTCAATGCTTCAACCCAGCGGGTAGCCACGGTGTCGCCGCGGCGACCAGCCCTGACCGTGCGCTTTTGCTGTGCCGATACACTGATCCCCGGGCGAAGGTTAACGTTCACAAACGGCTGTGCCCAGGCCGGAACGCCAAGGTAACGCCTATCCGCCTATAATCACCCTCCTTGATTCGCCAAAAAAGATATTGTCTCGCGAAGGCGTTGGCGCGTCTTTTCGAGGAGGTTTTCCGTATACAGGGATAGAATGGGACTCGCGACTTGCTGGTTTATGAACACGGTTGAACAGGAAGCCGGGGAGGTGGCCCGGGGGCTGCGGCGGCGCGATCCCTCTCTGATTGACTATCTCATCCAGCAGTATCAGTACCGCCTGTTCCGTTATTTGCTCATGCTTACCGGCAGTCGCCAGGAGGCTGAAGATCTATTCCAGGAAACCTGGATCCGGGTACTCGAAAAGGGCCACCAGTACCAACAGCGCTGGAAATTTGAAACCTGGCTCTTTACCATCGCTCGCCATCTGGCGATCGACTTCATGCGCCGCCGGCAGCCGCAGAGCCTTGATGGCCTGCTGCAACCGACTGGAGCTAACCGACCCCTCGAAGTTGAAGACACTACTTCATCATCCGCATTTGAGCAGGCATTCCAGGGTGAAGAAGCAGCCAGCGTTGCCACCGCGCTGAGGCATCTGCCTCCTTCCTACCGCGAAGTGCTGACCCTGCGTTTCCACGAGGACATGGAGCTTGAAGAGATTGCCCGGGTGGTCGATTCACCTCTTTCAACCGTGAAATCGAGGCTCTACAGAGGCCTGGCAATGCTCCGCGAATGGCTTAAGGACATATACGCATGAGGGATGATATCCACGAGCGAGCCCTACAGCTTATCGACAAGAGGCAGGTGGAAGGCCTCACCGCCGAGGAGCGCAACTGGTTGGTGGCGCACTTGGAAAGCTGCGCCCAGTGCCAGAAGCAGGCTCTCGAGACCGAGCGCGCCCTGCGTGCGCTGCGTTCAGCGGCGCCGCGGTTCGACGTCACGCTGGTGCTGACCACCCAAATGCGAGCTCGGATTCGAGCCCGCGAACTCATCGAAAACGCGGCGCGCATGCGAGCCCTGTGGATTTCCTGCACCTTGTCGTGGGTCCTTGGAGTGCTCTCCGCGCTTCTGCTGTGGCGTGGCTTCGAGTGGATGGGACAGCGCTTGGCGATATCAAGGGCCGTGTGGATGACGGGCTTCGCGCTTTCCTGGGTGGCGCCCGCCGCCGTCGCGGCGGCGGTTATCGCGTGGCGGCAAGCGCGTGGCTCGAGCGTGGCGGAACCGCGCTGACGAGTGACGAGCAAGGGACCGACAGAGGGCAGTAGGCAGTAGGCAGTAAGCAGTAGGCAGTAGGCAGTAGATAACTTCGTCCGGGGATGTGAGAATTTACCTCTTAGATAGGTCAGGCTGCAAGCAGCTGGAGGACCAGGGTCGCGTCAAAGTCCCGTCGGCGGGCCGGCCCCGAAGGGGCCGAAGGTCATTAGCCGTGGGTGAAACCCACGGGAAGCCGCCAAGGGCGGACGAAGTCTTCCTTGCGCACCCCC